>ENA-UEQN01000959-UEQN01000959.1-human-gut-metagenome-genome-assembly--contig:-NODE-959-length-24817-cov-4.682296_pt1 | contig 24817 bp, 13 predicted proteins | sample MGYA00242940_ERZ507944 | MGnify/ENA primary metagenome ERZ507944 (study PRJEB26167, sample SAMN06115449) | human gut metagenome | host: Homo sapiens | place: China:Fujian | collected 2015-08-20... | reverse complement strand
GGTACAAATAAAATGGAAAGGTTTATGCGATGATTAAATACGAGCAGAAAAAGGACACATTCATATTGGAAGACTACGACAGGGCAAAGACCTTTTCCGATTTTATGCCTGCCGTCGCAGGGATAAACGGCGTTCCGCTTTGGGTATATTTTGTCAACCGCGGACAATGCGTATGTTCTGTGGGCGTAAACGATAAAAATAATTCCATCATGGAGTTTATGCCCGCGAATAAAGCGCTCATGAACGTAGAACGGCTGGGATTCCGCACTTTTATCAAGACGGACGATTCATTCGTCGAATTGTTTGCAGATAAGAACACGCCGAAAACGCTGATCAGCGAAAATAACAGATTGACCATCAGCGATACTTTGACAAAATTTTTGTATGCGGAAGTCACATACGTGCAATTGGCGGGCAAGAATATCCCCACATTGATGCGGAAATTGACGCTGAAAAATATCGGGGCGCGGGAATTGCGGTTCAACTGTACGGACGGGATCGCGCAGATCGTCACGTACGGCATCAGCGATTATTCGCTCAAAAACGTATCCAATCTTTCGTGCGCCTATTCCAACGCGGTGCACAGCAACGGGCTCATCAAATATCAGGTTGAATATTCCACGGACGACCATGCGAAAGTATCCAAAAACAAAGGCGCGAATTTTTACCGTTCCGTTTCTACGGACGGAGCAAAGCCCTTTTACGTGTACGATCCCTGCCTGATCTTCGGCAACGACGTTTCGCTTACGAACGCGGAGGCGCTCGCCTCTCTGTCTTTCGGAGAACGCAGGCAAAAAGAGCAAGCCGTCGTATTCAAGATGCCTTCCGCGTTTTCGAGTTATGATTATTCGCTCCGTCCCCAGGAAAGCGTCAGTATTTACAGTGCCGTCGGCGGCGTGAAAGACGAAAGTCTTCTTTCCGAAGTCACGGGGATTTTCCGCGACGGAGACGCTTTCGAAACAGAGTTCGTGCGTTCGCAGAACGTTCTCGGCGTGATCACCCGTAACATCGGCTTTGACACGGGCGACGAACTGCTGAACGGATATATCCGCCAATCGTTCATCGACAACGTGCTGCGGGGCGGCATGCCCGTCGAGATCAGAGATTCGAAGGGAAATGCGACGATACATTATGTTTTTTCTCGCAAACACGGCGATCTGGAGCGCGAGTATAACTGGTTTGTGATCCCCGCCACGAAATATTCGGGCGGCACGGGGAATTACCGCGACCTGTGCCAGAACCGGCGCAACGACGTGATATTTTTCCCTTTCGTCGGGGATTACAACATCAGAATGTTTTATAGTTTTTTGCAGTTAGACGGCTATAATCCGCTGATCATCAAGCAGCCTGTGTATATCCCCGAAAATCCCGAGTTCGCGCAGCGCGCTTTCGAAAAATACGGCGTCGGCGAATCTTCGCGCGCCTGTGCTTCGGCGGGCCTTTCCGTGGGGGAACTCGCGGAAATATTCCCCGCGGAATTTTTGGGCGATTATCTTTCTTGCTGCCGCATGGAATACCGCGCGGAATTTTCCGAGGGCTATTGGACGGATCATTTTTCTTATAATCTCGACCTCGTGGAAAGTTATCTGAAAATATATCCCGATCGGGAACGCGAGTTGCTGTTCGGCACGCAATATAAATATTTCAGCAGCGGCGTGAAAGAGGAAAACGGACGTTTTTTTGCATACGAATCGATCGCACCCTGCGGCGAAGACCGTTGGTATACCGATCGGAACGGAAACGAGATCTCGCTCGATCTTTTCGGCAAGATCGCAGGCTGCGCTCTCGTGAAATCCGCCACGCTCGACTGTAACTTTATCGGGTTGGAAATGGAGGGCGGCAAACCGGGCTGGAACGACTCGATGAACGGACTGCCCGGGCAAAACGCCTCGTCCGTGCCCGACTCGATGGAAGTTTACAGGATCAACGAATTTCTCATCGAAAAATGCGCGTTGGCAGAGAAGTTCGAACTGTACGAAGAGCAAAAGGAATTGTTTGACGACATGGTGCGGGCGTTGGGCGGGAATAACGTATACGAAGGTTTTCTCGCCGCGCGCGAAAGTTTCCGCGAGAAAGTTTATGCGGGACTGCGCGGCGGAAAAGTAAGGGTCAAGACGTCGGAACTGGCGGCGCTCCTGCAAAAGATCGACGCAAAGATCAAAGAAGCGGTCAACGGGGAAATGCGCGACAACAAAGATCTGATCCCCACGTTCGTTCCCTATGAGATTGTGAAAAACGGAAATACATACCAAAGGAAAAAACGTCGACTTTCTCTCTTTTTGGAGGCGAACGCAAAGGGGCTGAAACTGAAAAATTTCTGCGACAGTCAAAAACTTTATCGAGCCGTACGGAATTCCGATCTTTTCGACAGGAAACTGAAAGTATATAAGACGAGCGAAAGCATCGAAAGCGAAAGCCCGCTGATCGGCAGGGTGAGAACGTTCAGCCCCGGGCTGTACGAAAGGGAATCGTGCTTTCTGCATATGCACTACAAATATCTTTTGGGCCTTTTGGAAAGCGGCTTATACGACGAGTTCTATCAGAATATGAAAGAGGGGTTCGTGTGTTACATGGATCCCGCCGTCTATGGCAGAAGCCCGTTGCAGAACAGTTCGTTTATCGTCAGCAGCGCGGGGATCGACGCGGCGTTGGTGGGCAGAGGATTCCAGCCCAGGCTTACGGGCGCGAATTCCGAAGTGCTCAGTATGGTACTCGTCATGTTTTTCGGCGAAAAAATGTTTTATACGGAAAACGGAGAGTTACGCTTTGCTTTCGAGCCGAAACTGCATAATTCGCTGTTCGATACGCGCGGCGAAACGGGTTGCCTTCTTTTCGGTAAGACGCAAGTCGTTTACAAAAATCCCGAAAAAATCGATACGTACCGCGGCAGGATCCTGTCCATGCAGCTTTCTTACAAAGATTTTGCCGTTACGATAGCGGGCGGAGTACTGGCGGGCGAAAGGGCGCTGGATCTGCGCGAAGGCCGCATCGAAAGGATCATCGCGGAAATCGGACGGCAAGAAACGTATTGAAAAAGTTTTCCGCTTTGTAGAAATTTTTAAAAATATATGATATAATGAAAGTAAGGAAATCCATTTCCCAACGGATTTGGTAAGGAGGCAGTGATGAAAGAAAAGAATGCTGCGCAAGAGCAGCGCATACTGAAAGAGTATCAGGCGAAAATAAAGCGCGAAGCCGCATTGAAATCCGCGGTGCTGGCGCTGATCGTCGGATTTTTTCTCAGTCTGATCGTGTCTGTCATATCTTACGTAACGCTGTACAACGCATTGTGGATCTCGCTTTCGGTTTGGCTTGCCGCCGCAATCGGATTCTTTATGCTGTTTTACAAAAAGGTGTTTCGCGTATCGCTCAAGACCACAGCGGCGCGCGTGGATACGATCGGGCTCGACGAACGTGTGATCACGATGGTCGATCTCGCAGGGTCGGAAGATTTTATTGCCCGAAAACAGCGGGAAAACACGCAGGCGGCGCTCAGCGCAGTCAGCCCCAGACAACTGAAAACGTTCGTTTCCAAACTTTCCGTCCTCGCGCTGTCGCTGATCGCGTTCTGTTCAATCTTTATGATGACTTTTTCGACGGTGCGTGCGGAGGAGTATCAGCCGCCGGTCGTCGAGCAGAGTTATGAAGATAAGATCATTCAGGATATGATCGACGATCTGCGCGAAATAATCTCCGAGGCGGAGATCAGCCAGGAACTGAAAGATAAACTCAACCAAATGGTGGACGATCTGGAGGCGAGCATCAAACCTACCGACAGCACCGAAGTGAAGATCGCAAAAGTATCCGAAACGTCGCAGAAAATCCACAGCCTTTTGCAGGCGGAACTGAGCAAAACGACGATCGCCGAACAGTTGAAAAAGCACGATACGACAAAGACGCTCGGCAAAGCGATCGGCTCGGGCGACCCGACGAAGATCGACGAAGCGTTCGACATGATGTACGATAAGATCGTCAGTCTCACAGGGCAGCAGAAATACGACGAACTGATCCAGACGGGCACGGATATCAAAGATTCGCTGAAAAAGGCTTCGGATATCAAAAAGGGCGATCCTCTTTACGAGGCGCTCGATAAACTGGCCGACGCGTTTCTCAATATTCCCGTACCTCCTCCCATGGGCGGCGACGATCAAGAGATGGACGACGCCGTGCAGGACGCGATCGACGACGCGAAGGACGCCATTAAAGACGCCATCGAGGATCAGGGTAAGATCGAGGATACCGATGACGCCATTCAGGATTCCATGAACGACGCGATGGAAAACATGGGCAAAGAGGACAACGAGGGCGACGAAGAGGGAGACAATCAGGGCGGCGAGGATGAGGAAAAACCCGGCGACGACGAAGGCGAGGAGAACAACGGCGGCCCGCAGCATCCCACCGAGGACGGCGAGATCATATACGACGCGATCATCGACGGGGAAACGCCCTATATGGACGTGTACGAAGAATATTACGAAAAAGCGATGGAGTTGCTTGCGAGCGGCACCCTGTCCGACGAAATGCGGCAGGTCATCGAAAACTATTTTAAAATACTCAGTTAAATAACAGACGCAACAGGGAGTGTGGAGATGGTAACGGAAAAGGATTTACAGCAATTCAGCGAACAGTGCCGCAATATATTTACGCAAATAGGCCGCGACGTCATCGGGCAGAAAGAAGTCGTCGAAATCACGGTGATCGCCATGATCGCAGGCGGAAACGTCCTGCTCGAAGGCGTTCCCGGCGTGGGCAAAACGAGGTTGGTGCGCTCTCTCGGGCGCGTATTCGATCTGCCCTTTTCGAGGATCCAGTTTACGCCCGATCTGATGCCCGCGGACGTCACGGGCACAAATATTATCGTAAAGGACGAAAAGGGGAATTCCAAATTCGACTTTCAGCCCGGTCCTATTTTCAGCAACATTATACTGGCGGACGAGATCAACCGCGCCACGCCGAAAACACAGAGCGCGCTGTTGGAAGCCATGCAGGAACACAAAGTCACCGTGATGGGCGTATCCCGCACGCTCAGCGAACCGTTTTTTGTCCTCGCCACGCAAAACCCCATCGAACAGGACGGCACCTATCCTTTGCCCGAAGCGCAGATGGACCGCTTTATGTTCAAATTGCTCGTCACTTATCCGAATATGGAAGAATTGAGCAGGATCGTCAGCATGACGCAGGCGACGATGGACGAAGTCGCGGACGCCGCGTGCAGTGCCGAACAACTTTTGGCTATGCGCGCGACCGCCAAGGAGATCCCCGTGGCGGAAGACGTCATGAATTATGCCATGCGTCTGACTCTGGCTACGCATCCCGACAGCGAGTGCGCGGCGCGGGTTTCGCAGAAATACACCCGATTCGGCGCGAGCCCGCGCGCGGCGCAGGCACTCATTTCCGCCGCGAAAGTCCGCGCGCTGATGAACGGCCGCTACAATGTGTCTTACGGCGATCTCAACGAACTGGCGTGCCCTGTGCTGCGCCACAGGATCAAATTGAATTTCGAGGCGATCACCGACCGCGTTTCGGCGGACGACGTGATCCGCGAGATCATCCGCGAACTGAAACACGGATCCGAAGCGCCCGCCGTAAAAGAAGTGCCCGCCGCGGAGGAATCCGACGATCAGAAAAAGCGCGGCTTATTCGCGGGTAAAAAGAAATAGGCATGGGCGCAAAAGTAATCGACGGAAACTTTCTCAATCGGCTTGAAACGGCGGCTCTGTATGTGCGAAAAAATATGCAGGGCTATTTCGGAGGAAATCACCAGACGCGTACGTACGGTACTACGGTAGAATTTGCCGATTTCCGTGAATACGTTCTCGGAGACGATATCCGCCGTATCGATTGGAACTTGTACAGCCGTTTTGAAAAATATTTTATCAAGTTGTTCGTAGACGAGAGGCAGATGCACATTCAGACCTTTCTGGATTGCTCCGCCTCCATGCAGAAAGCGGACGAAAATAAGGCTTTATACGCGATGCGCGCCGCCGCGGCGATCGGTTTTCTGTCCGTACAGAATATGGACAGAACGTCCATACGGCTGATATTCGACGATTTCGCAGACGATATGTGCGGTACGATCACGGGCAAAGATTCCTTTTACCGGGCGATCGCGAAATTCGACGATTTGTCGTTTCAAGGCGCCGCAGATCTTGAAAAAGCCATCATCAATTGTCCGAACCCCGGATCGAATAACGGACTGACCGTGATTATTTCCGATTTTTTAACGGAAAGCAACTGGAAAAAAGCGGTGGATTTTCTGCTGTTTCAAAAAAGGCAGGTCATGCTGATCCAGGTGCTGTCACCCGAAGAGGTGAATCCGCAATACGGCGGAAGAATGCGCCTCGTCGATCTCGAAGCGGAGGATCCTTTGGACGAGAGGCATATGAAACTGAAAATAACGCGCAGTCATTTGAAAGCGTATCAATCGGCTATTCATGATTTTATCGACGACATCAAGGGGTTTTGCGCCGCCAGGGCGGTGGATTTTATCTCCGTCACAAGCGACGAGCCCATCGAAAAACTGCTTTTCGACAGACTGTATCAGACGGGGGCGGTAAAATGAAATTCGCTTTGCCTCTCGGACTGTTGGGATTGACGGCGATCGCCGCGTTGATCCTCATATACATACTCAAACCGAAATATCAGGAAAAGAAGATATCCAGTACGTACGTCTGGAAACTGAGTTTGCGTTACCGCAAACATAAAGTGCCGTTTCAATGGCTGAAAAACTCGCTGCTATTTATGGTACAAGTCATACTGATCGCCGCGATCGCTTTTACGATGGCGCAGCCGCGCATCGTTCTGGGTACGAAAAACGGCGAGAAGATCGTGATTTTGGAAGCCTCCGCCTCGATGCTTGCCGAAAGCGGCGGAAAGACGCGTTTCGATCGCGCGAAGAGCGAGATCGGCGCGCTCGCGGATGTGACCGTAGAATCCGATCGTTTCAGCGTCATTTGGGCGTCGGCAGATGCGGAATTCCTCGTGCGCCGTTCCGATTCGGCAAGTTACGTAAAACAAAAACTCGCCGAGGCGGACTGCACGTTTGCGCAGGCGGACATGGAAAAAGCAATGGCGCTTGCCGAAGACGTTTTGACGGAAAATCCCAATGCGGAAGTCATTTTATATACTTCCAGAGATTATAAGGATGCGGGAAACGTCACGGTGAAAAATATGTCCCGCGCCGAATGGAACGCCGCAATCGTCGATTTTACGGCTAAGCGGGAAAAGGGGTACTACGTTTTTGCCGCGGAGATTGCGAGTTACGGACGCGCGGCGGAAATGGCGGTCAGTCTGAAGATCGACGGAAAATCGCAGCCGCCCAAACTTGCCGACTGCGGGAAAAACGAAACGGTGCGCGTCGAGTGGTCGAATCTCGAAATCGGAGAGTACAAGAGCGCGGAGATCCGTCTTTCCGCGGAAGATTCTTTTCCCTACGACAACGACTTCGCCCTGTACAGCCAGAGCGCCGAGCGGTTCAAAGTGCAGTTGGTCAGCGAGTCTCCCGGGTTCTTATACGCATCGCTGCGCGCGCTGGAAAATTGCGTCGTCGATATTCCCGAAGATGAAGAAAGCGCGGCGTCGAGCGGCTACGATCTGTATATTTACGACGTTCTCACGCCCGATAAACTGCCCAACGACGGCGCCGTGTGGCTGATATCTCCCTCGGATACTCTTCCCGCCGATTCGGGCATAGGCATCAGTTCCACGAGAGAAGGCGAATTTACCCTGTCGGGAAGCGGCGGGAGCAGCGACGCCTATCAAAATATTATGAAAGGCGTCACGCCTTCGTCCATTTCGGTCACGAAATATCAGGAAGTGACCAGGTATGCGGGCTACGAAAGCCTGATGAAATGCGGGAACGATCCCGTCCTGCTCGCCAAAAACGACAACGGCGCGAAGACCGTGCTGATGGCGTTCGATATCCACAATTCGATCTTGCCAGTCCTGCCCGATTTTTCCATTCTGATCTATAATTTGTTTCATTATTCCGTGACGCGCGCGGTGCAGAAAACGCTGTATAACGCGGGCGAAGAAATCGTCGTCAACGCGCGGGCGAACGCGGAAACCGTCAGTGTGACAGCCGACTATATCGCGGGCGGCAAGGACAACAAGGAATACACGCTGTTTCCCATCGTTTTACAAGCGGCGATTCCGGGCTTTTACACGATCTCGCAAAAATTGGATACGGACAGAACGACTTCGCAGAATTTCTTTGTGCGCGTACCGAAACATGAAAGCGAGTTTTTTAAAACCGAGGAAACTTTGATCAATCCTTCTATCGTTTCCGAAGTTGGAACGGATACGAGCATCGGCTATGATACGATGGATATCACCATGTATCTTGCGATATTGCTTTTGGCGTTGATCTGTCTTGAATGGGGGTTACAATATCGTGAACAGTATTAGTATGATCTGCGGGTTCAGTATGCGCTTTGAGCATCCACTGCTGTTATTGCTGCTGATCCCCGCCGTCGGCCTGATGCTGTGGCCGTTTTTCAGGATTTCCAGACAACATCGAAAGACGCGCAACAGAATCGTTTCTTTGGCGATCCATTCGCTCGTTCTCGTCTTATGCGTTTCCGTCATCGCCGGACTGAGTTTTCACACTACGAGGGTATCCATCAAAAGCGACGTCATATTGTTGGTCGATGCGTCCGACAGCAACGGGCGATCCGAGGACGATATGAACGAATTCATCCATGCGCTCGTCAAAGAGAGCGATTCGGGGTATAGCATCGGCATCGTTACGTTCGCGAACGGCTGCGTATATACTTCGAAATTGGGAAAAGACCTCGAAAAAGCCTATCAGGACTATATCAACGCATCCAAACGCCCCGAGGGCAACGCGACCGATATCGCGTCCGCGCTGCTCTTTGCGCGCGAACAACTTTCAAAGCCTTCCGAGGGGAGGATCATCCTTTTGTCCGACGGCGTCGAAACGGACAATCATGCGCTCTCCGTCGTAAAGATGATCGCGGACGAAGGCACGCGCATTGACACGGTATATTTTGCGCCGCAGCCTTACGAGGAAGAAATCATGATCGAAGGCGTGGAGGTGCCCGACCGAGCGGCTGTCGGCGAAACGATACAGATCTCGGTCGCCATGCGCAGCGCGAAACCTTGTTCCGCCGTGCTGAAATTGTACGACAACAAGACTTTGCATTCGGAACAGAGCGTGGAACTTGGCGGAGGCGCGGATATTTTCACATTCGATTATACGCTGTTGACGCCGAAATTACATGAATTTTACGTAACGCTCGAAGGGGAGAGCGATACTCTTTTGCAGAATAACGAGTATTATGCCTTTATAAATATCGAAGTGCTCACGAGAGTTTTGCTCGTGGACGGAACCGGCGCCGAGTCGGAGCCTCTGCAAGGTCTGCTGTCGGAAAATTACGAGGTGACGAAGACCGACGTTTCGAAGATCCCCCGAACGCTCGAGGGGCTGAGCAAATACGACGAGATCGTTTTCATGAACGTTGCGAACGCCGATCTCCCCGCGGGATTCGGTGCCGTTCTGACCGAATACGTGGAGACGAACGGCGGCGGTCTGTTTACGGTCGGCGGCGATAAGGCGTATATGCAGAGCGATATGAGCGGTTCGGCATTTCAGGAACTTTTACCCGTCGAGGCGAATACGGACGCGAAGTCCCTGGGGCTTCTCCTCGTTATCGACTGTTCGGGCAGTATGGATCAAATCGCTTCGGGAAGCAATAAAACGCGCATAGAACTTGCGAAAGAAGCTGCGATCGCGAGCATCGAAACCATGAAACCCAGCGATTACGTCGGCGTCATCGCGTTCAATTCTTCGGCTTCTACCCTGGTCGAAATGACGCCCGTCACCCGCAAAGAATCGATCATCCGAAAAATCAAAGAACTTAAGACGAATACGGGCACCTACTATTACAATGCGATCAACAGCGCGCGGAACATGATGCTGTCGTTCGACAAAACGGAACTGAAACACATCATTTTTCTGACAGACGGCGAACCCGTCGACGCGGATTCTTCCTCGTTCATGAACCTGATCGACCGCCTCGGAGAAGTCACGCTTTCCACGATCGCGCTCGGGCCGACGGTCGATATCGATTTAGCGGAAGAAATGGCGGAGCGCGGCGGCGGCAGATTTTATGAAGTAGCGGACGAGAGCGAACTCGTCGAGATCATGGTCGAAGAAACGGTCACCGCGGCCGGTCAGTATTTTAACGAGGGCACGTTTACGCCCGTCATTGTAAACCATACGGGCGCGGTCGCGGGGATAAGCGAACTCCCTTCGTTGGGGGGATATTACGGCACGCGCCTGAAAGACGGCGCCACGATGGTGTTGGGATATAACGGCAGCCCGATCTACGCCGAATGGTCGCGCGGAAAGGGGCGGGTAGGCTCGTTTATGAGCGATCTGAACGGGCACTGGTCTGCTAATTATTTCACCGATGCAAACGGGAAACAATTTATAAACAATGCGGTAAACAGTCTGTTTCCCGATATTCCCGTACAATCGAACGAGATCGCGGCAGAATTCGCGCATGACAATTTTACCGTGGAATTAAAGGTGTTCGCTGCACTTTCGGACGGGGAAAAATTGTCGGCGGAAGTCGTTTCGCCGAGCGGCAGAACGACGTCTGTCGAGTTTACCAAACTTTCGGGCAACGCTTATTATGCGAAATTCGAAACGAAAGAAGCGGGCGTTTATGCCGTGCATATCGTCAAAAAGACGGGCGGGTCGGTCGTGACGGAACTGAACGCTTATACCTGTTTTTCCTACTCTTCGGAGTATGCCGCTTTTTGGGACGACACCGAATGCTTCAATTTCATTTCGTCGATCAGCGAACAAGGCAACGGCAAAGTTCTGCTCTCCGCGGATAACGTATTCGGGCGCAACAACGAGATCACCGAACGGGATTACGATCCGCAAACGGCATTGTTGATCGCGATCGTCGCGTTGTTCCTGTTGGATATCGTGGTCAGAAAATTCAAATTCAAATGGCTGCATGAGATCGTGCGGGAGCGCCGCCAGAAAAAAACCGTATAAAATATAAGGGAGCGGAATGAATTCCGCTCCCTTTGTTCAAATTTGTATCTGCGATCTGTCCGCTCCTTGATCGCGATATTCTTCCCCGCCGTAAAGGCCGTGAAAGTTTTTGCCCGCGACGCTTCCGCCCAGATACAGACTGTAAACGTTTCCCGTCCGTATCTGCGGCGCGCTCAACAGGATCCATTGAAAAACGTCGTCGAGCCGGAGCGTTAAGATCCCTTTTCCGTCTGCATCCGCCGCATGAAACAGTTTTGCGCTTTTTGCGTTTTCGAAGAGCAGGGCTTGTTGCGAAGAATTCTCGTCGGGTTCAAAGAGATTTCCCGCGGCGCCCGCAACGGTTCCGCCCGCTATGATAAAATTTGCGGAATGCGCGTCATACGCTTTGGAATTTGCCGCCAAAGACAAGATCGTTCCGCCTGCAAAAAAGAGCCCCTGTTCCGCGTCCATTCCGCTGCCGTTCGAACTTTTTGTAAAAATATATCCGTCGTTCACTGAGATCTTTCCCGTAGTCTTGACGCCGCCGCCCTTTGCCTCGATGCGAAGATACCCGCCGCGCAGCAAGGCGTCCGTTTGCGATAAAATACCGTATTCCGCCGCGTCGATCTCAACGGCGCCGTTCAGGATATCGATCGAAACGGGGGACGCTGCCGCCGCTTTTATGCCGCAACCTTCGGCCTGTAAGGCAAGGGAGCCGCCGTTTAAAACGACGTTTCCTCTCTCGCATTCCATTCCGTCCGAACCTGCCTGCGTCCGGATATTGCCTCCGTCCACGATGATGCGATCGTTCGCGCGCAGCCCGTCGTTGACCGCTCGAAGTTGATAATCTCCGCCGCGTATGCGCAGATAATCGTTGCTGGCGATCGCGTGCGAATATCTGCCTTCCGCCCGCAGCGCGCCGCCGCCCGAAAAGATGAGTTGTTCCCTGGAAAACAGCGCCGCCTTCGTTTTGCTTCCGTCTGGGAGCAGGGGATGTTCGCTCCCGTCCGTCAACGTGTTGACCGATCCGTCCGCAAGGACGACGAAGACGCGTTTTTCCGTCTGCAGATTGATCGCAGGGCCGCTGTCGCTTCGTATGTTCGCTCCGTCCAGAACGAGTTTCAGTTTCCCGTCGGGCTTGGTGACGAGCACGGACCCGCGCAGCGTCAACTGCATTTTTTTCGCGGACGTTACGGCGACGTTCCCGCCTTGGACCTGTACGTCGATCTCCGCTTCATTGCTGTTCTGAATTTTTACGGTATCGCCGAACGTAATGGTCACGAAGTTTTTCCAGACTTCCGATTCCACGTAATCTTCAACGTCGTACGTGTCGGGATTTTCTGTGGTCGCCGTAACTTTTTCGCGATCGACGATCGAATCGTCGCCGCTCGGCGGCGGCTTTTGCCCATCTCCGCAAGCCGCGAAACTTAATGCGGCGGCCGCCAGCATCAAGCCTGCGAGCGCTCTTCGAATCATGTTTTTCATCTCTGCCTCCCGTCTTTAAGAAATCGATTTCCTAATATGCCATTATGATACTATGAAAAGCGCAAAAAGTCAATATAAAATTTTAAAAAAGGGCTTGCAAAAACGATATTTATATGATATGATATAGATAAGCGAAAGGTTGCGCTTATATTTTTTTGCATTTAAGGAAATCGATTTCTTAAAGCATATACGATGGTTTTTCAGGGGAACGATGAAGGATATTACCAGAACGGAGAAGAAATATCTGACCGACGAAAGAGGTCTGGAATACTTTTTGAGCAGGACCGGAACCTTGTTGGAGAAGGACGCGTATTATCATCAGAAAATACATAACGTGTACTTTGACAACGACGCGAACGAGATCGTGAGAACGTCCCTGGAAAAGCCCGATTTTAAAGAAAAACTGCGGCTGCGGGCGTACGAGGCGAACGGCGTTTTATGTCCCTATTCATTTTTGGAACTCAAAAAGAAATATAAAGGCGTTGTGTATAAGCGTCGCCTGCAGTTGACGCTCGCGCAGGGAAACGGGATTTTGCAAAACGCATACGGTGATATTCTGACGGATTGCCAGATCGGCAGAGAGATCGGCGCGTATATGCTGAAAACGAATTGTTATCCCAAACAATATATCGGCTATGAACGCTTTTCTTTCCGCGGAACAGAGGACGAAAATCTCCGCGTTACCGTAGATACCGCCCTCGTAAGCCGCACGAAAGGGTTGGGACTGTGTGCTTCCGTTCACGACGAACCGTTCGGCTGGCAAGCGCGCTTCGTAATCGAGATCAAAGCGACGGGCGGTATGCCGCTCGCGCTTGTGCGTTTGCTCACAGGAATGAAAATGTATCCCGTTTCTTTTTCCAAATACGGGAAAGTGTATCTGAAAAACATGGAAAACGAAAAACGGGGAGGAAACGTATTGTGTTTAACAGCGTGATCGCCGACGGGCTTACGGTAACTTCCGTCTTTATCTGCATGGCGGTATCGGTGCTTGCGGGCATTCTGATCGCAGTTACGTACGCGATCAGAAGCCGTTATACCAAAAATTTTTTATTGACGCTTATTTTGCTGCCAGTGATCGTGCAGACGGTCATCATGATGGTCAACGGCAATATCGGCACGGGCGTCGCGGTATTGGGCGCGTTCAGCCTGATCCGTTTCCGTTCCGTTCCCGGAAACTCGAAAGAGATCTGCTGCATATTTTTTTCCATGGCGGCGGGGCTCGCGACGGGGATCGGGCAGATCTGGTTTGCATTGACGTTCACGGGCGTCGTCTGCTCGGTGTTTTTGATCTTAAAGATTTTACCTCTTTGCCGCGGGAAACAACTCTTTGAAAGGGAACTGAAAATCACCGTGGCAGAGGACGTGGATTTCGAATGTGCGTTCGCCGATATTTTGAAGAAATATACGAAGACCGCCCAGATCATTCACATCAAGACGAGCGATATGGGCAGTTTATTCGTCGTGACCTATCAGATCCGATTGAGCGGCGCACAAACGGAAAAAGCCCTGATAGACGATCTGCGCGTCGTCAACGGTAATTTGCCGATCGTATGCCTTTCGCGGACGGAAGGCGGAGAAGAACTGTAAAACGGGATTCTTTTTTTACTTTGGGAAATCGATTTCCTTAAATAAAATAAAAGATAGGAGGAAACATGAAGAAAAAGACAAAGTGTTTTTTCGTCGCGCTCGCGCTGCTGCTATGTACGGTGCTGTTCTGCGCGTGCGGCGAAAAGGGCGACAACGGAACGAAACCTGTTTTTACGCTGGATAAAACGAGCATAGAACTGGTTGCGGGCGGAAATTCGGAAAAACTGACGCTTACGATTTTAAACGTAGACGAAACGCCCGAATGGAAGTCTTCCGCTCCCGAAATCGCGACGGTAACCGCGTCGGCAAGCCCAAACGCCGCCACCGTCAAAGGCGTCAAGGAGGGAACGGCGGTCATTACGGTCACGGCGGGAGAAGAACGTGCGGTCTGTACTGTCACGGTCAAACCCGGCGCTTATCTCGAACTGAAAACGGAATCGCTCGAACTCAACGTCGGCACTTCGGAAAGGATCGAGGTGGACACAAACGTCACGGCGCTGAAGTATACTTCGAACGATACAAGCGTCGCTACGGTCGACGAAAGCGGTTTGGTTTCGGGCGTTGCGGCGGGCAGTACTTCGGTGACGATCAGCGGCGGCAATCTCACCGTTACCTGTATGGTAACGGTCGTTCAGCCCTATGTAGTGCTGAACGAATCGTCTTTACAGCTCACCGTCGAAAAAGATGCGAATACGTTTTTGCTGAAAGCCGAATCCAACGGCAAAGTCGAATGGTCGAGTTCCGACGAGTCTGTCGCCACGGTTGACGAAAACGGCCTGGTCACCGCCGTCGGCGTGGGCGAGGCAACGATCACCGCGCGCTACGCTTCCGCGGAGGCGACCTGCACGGTGAAAGTAAAGGAAGAGATCTTAACGCTCACGTTATCCGAAAGCGAAAAAACGCTTGCGCCCAAAGAAACTTTTCAACTAATCGCGTCGCTAAATCCCGCGCAGACGGGCGAGAACGCCGAAATCGAGTGGATAGTGGTCGAGGGCGATAATATCGTCTTTGTGGATCAGGAAGGAAACGTAACTTCTATCGGGGCATACGGCACGGCGATCGTCCGCGCGGTATCCGTTAAGGATCCCGACGCATATGCCGACTGCGTGATAGACGTTCCCGATCCGTATGCCGACTGGCTTGCGATCTCCGATAAGAAATCTTTCGAAGCGGCGTTCAAAACGGGCAACGAAGAGAAAAATATGTATCTTGCGGGCGATATCGATCTGGAAGGCGCCGTATATACGGGCAACCTGATGGGCGATTACCGCGGCACGTTCGACGGGCGCGGCTACGAAATCATGAATTTCACGGCGGACAGATTGTTCAGCGGTATCGAAAAGAACGGCTTGATCGAAAACCTCGCCATCACGTGTACGGCGGAATCGGCGGAGCACAACGGCTTGTTCGGGCTCGTCATGGCGGGAACGATCAGAAACTGCCGATTCGACGTCACCTTTAACAGCGCGGGCGCGAACCGCTCCATTTTCGGCAGAAACAGCACGGGAACGGTTTCGAATACCATCCTGTTGGCTCGAAATCCCAAAGGGATCGGCGGGCTTGTTGCGGGCTGCGTACAGGGCGGCGGCACATGGAAAGAAGTGTACGTCGCGTCGTACGGCAGCATGGGCACGAACGGTCCCGTTTCGAAAACCGAACAGCAACTCAGATCCGCGGCTCTGTATCAGAATTGGGATACCGAGATCTGGAATATCGAGGACGGCGAGATCCCCGTACATAAAAACGGCGGTAATATCGGCGAACTGAAAGTTGCGCTCGATTGCACGGAAGCGACCGTACATAACGGCGATACGCTTTCGCTGAATGCGGTCGTGACGCCGAATAAACTTCCCGCGGCGGATAAGGCGGTGCGGTGGAGTTCCTCCGATCCCGCAATCGCGGCTGTCGATGAGAACGGCAGAGTCACCGCGCTGAAAGAGGGCAAAACGACGATCACCGTAACGTCGGTGAAAGAAAGCGGAAAATTCGCCGTCTGCGAAATCACGGTCGACGCGGCAACGGTCATTACGCTGCAAAGCGACGAGAACGTTTTCCTCGAACTCGACGCGCAGGAGGAGATCAGAGTCGACGTGAGCCGCGGCGGACTGATATGGAAATCTTCCGCGCCCTCCGTGGTTTCCGTCGATGAAAACGGCAGGATAACGGCTGTCGGCGCGGGCTGCGCGACGGTTACCGCGATTTCTTCCGAGAGCAGCGGCAAATCTGTCAGCGTTTCGGTCACCGTGTACCCCGCGCCTGCGGTCGATATCGAAGAAGCCGAAAGATCCATGGAGATCGGCGAAGAATACACCGTGACCGCAATGGTAAACCGCGAAGACGAAGATTTGCAATGGACGTCCTCAAACGAGAACGTCGCCGCGGTAGATGAACACGGCGTCGTGACCGCGATCGCGGCGGGCAGCGCGGTTATCAAAGCCACCTCGTCGATCGACGGCACCGTCTTCGATACGATCGAGATCACCGTCCAGCCGGAAGTCACGATCGAAACGATTCGCGAAATGACCATTCAGAAGGATATTCCCACGGAATTGGTCGTCAATGTGAACAGAGGCGCCGTCACGTTCATTTCGGACGACGAGTCTGTCGTTACCGTCGATGAAAACGGCATGATGACGGGCTTGAAAGAGGGAAGCGCTTCCATCACCGTAACTTCTGCGATCGATCCGACGAAAAAGGCGGAATGCCTGATCACCGTCAAAGAACGGGCGGAAATCACCGTAACTTTGGATAAGACGAGCGCGAAACTGGATCACGGCGAGACCTTGCTGCTGCAGGTAGTCGTCAACGTACCGGGCGTGGAGTGGAAATCTTCCGACGAAACGGTAGCGACGGTGAAAGACGGACTTGTCACTGCGATGAATAAGGACGGGACTGCGGTCATTACCGTCGTTTCGACGAACGATCCTTCCAAAAAAGCGGAATGTACGATCCAAGTAGAGTATGTGATGCCCGTTCTCGAAATTACTTCGCCGGAAGGAACGAATATTACGCTCGAAATCGGTCAGTCGTTCGATATAGCCTATACAGTAAGCAAAGGCGCGGTCGGCATCGCTTCTTCCGATCCCGCAAAATTGCAGGTAGTCGGAAACCGCGTCGTTGCGAGAGCCGCGGGCACATTTATCATAACGGCGGCGAGCGTCGAACGCCCCGAAGTGAAAGCCGAGATTAATGTGACCGTGAATATAGCGCCGATCGTATCCATCGTCGATAAAGAGATGCTGGAACAGGGCGTAAAACTGGGCGAAGAGGCGCAGGCGGACGCGGAAACGAACCGCGAGGGGACCATTGTCTGGAGTTCTTCCGACGAATCCGTGGCCACGGTTGACGAAAACGGTCTGATCAAGGCTCTGAGTCTGGGAAAGACGGTCATTACCGCGACATTTACGGCGGACGGCGCAGAAAAAGCCGTAACGGATACCGTCACGATTATCGTATACGAAGAACAGACGATCGGAATGACGATCGAAGCGCGCTCTCTCGGGCTCGGAAGTACTTTCCGCCTCGACGCGCAGGCTGCGGGCGGCACCGTCGTATGGACATCGAGCAATCCGGACGTCGCAACCGTGGATTTACAGGGCAACGTGACGGGTAAGACGCTCGGAAAAACGATCATTACTGCGACGCTCGAGGGGACGGACAAATCGACGACGTGCCTCGTCCAGGTATATGAAAAACCCGCTGGCGCGATCGAAGTTTCTACCGTTTCGCAGTTTCTCGCGATGAACGGAACGCAGAGTTATTACCTTGTCAACGATATCGATCTTGCGGGAACAGAGTATAAGGAAAATACGTTCGGCGGCACCATTTTATGGAAACTGTACGGGAACGGATATTCGGTAAAAAATCTTACCGTCAATATTTCGGGCACCGACGTCGGATTTATCAACAATATGGATAACGGCTCGCTCATAACGGACGTGAATTTCGTAAATCTCACCATCAAGGGCAATGCGATCCACGGCGGATTCATTCGGTTTATGGTCGGCAACGCAACCGTTTCCAACTGCTTCTTCGACGTGAATATGGAGATCCGCACCATCCGCACGGGCGTGATCGGGTTTATGGACGGCGCGAGCAAAGTCGAAAACTGCATATTCAACGTAAATTACAAAGATGCTTCCACGCTGAATCCCATCGCCAACGAAAATCCCCGCGCGATGATCGGCAGAAAGGGCGCAGGCTCGATCGTAAATTGTTTCGTCGATACCGCAATTCTCGGCGCGGCGAACGGAAAAGTATATGCGGTTTCGAGCACCGGCGGCGGACAGGAACTGTACGCACAGGCCTTCAAAGACGACGAAACGCTGAAAAAAGCCGCAACGTACGACGATTCCTGGAATCAATACTGGAATATCGCGGAAGGCGCTTATCCCGTGCTGAAAAGCATTTTCGATAAGGACGCTCTTGCCGTGATTTTGGAGCGCGGCGAACTCAACGTTTATCTCAGCGAAACCAGTAAACTGAATGTAACGGTAAAACCTACGGAAGCACCCGCGGAAGAACGCGCCGTGAAATGGGAAAGTTCCGATCCCGAAATCGCGACCGTCGAAAACGGCATCGTCACGGGGATAAAAGAGGGCACCGCGACGATTCGCGCGACCTCCCTGCAAAACGAAGAAGTGTTCGACGAATGCGTCGTAACGGTTTTGCCCGCTAACGAGATCGCATTGGATACGCCCGCGAAAACCGAACTGGAGATCACCGAGACGCTGCAACTGGGCGCCGCGGCAACGAACGGGGCAAAGGTGATCTGGACTTCTTCCGATCCCTCGATCGCTGCAGTTTCGTCTGCGGGACTGGTGACGGCGAGGGCGGAAGGGAGCGTGACCATCCGCGCGGCATCTTCGCTTAATGCGGAGGTATATCAAGAGATCACGCTGACGGTCAATCCCGAAATCGTTCTGACAGTCGCGCCTGAAAACGAACAGCCCGATCACGAATACGAATTGGATGAAACGCTGAAATTGATCGCGACCGCGTCGCGCGGCTCGGGAACGTGGTCTTCCTCGGACGAAAGCGTCGCCACGGTTGATGCCGAGGGAAACGTATGCTTTTTAAAAGCGGGCGAAGCGACGATCCTCTTTACTTCAGATATCCTTGCGAGCAAAAGTGCGGAATACGCTCTGCGTGTCATGGAAGAAGTTTCGCTGTCGCTCGAAGGTACGATCACCGAACTGAAAATAGGCGGCGAAAAACAATTCGGCGTTCAAATCAACCGCGAAGGAGTCGTTTGGGAGTCCTCCGACGAGGCCGTTGCAACGGTCGACGAAACGGGGCTCGTGACGGGCGTCGGCGCGGGAGAGGTCACGATTACCGTGCGTTCGACGATCGATGAAAGCAAATCTGCGTCGATCACGTTTGCCGTTAAGGAGATTATAACGATCGGGATCACGTTGAGCGAAGAACAGATACAACTCGACCGCGACGCGCAAATTTCCCTTACCGCAACGGTTTTGAACTCCGATCTGGGCGTTGTATGGTCGTCCTCCGACGAGACGATCGCCTCCGTCGATGAAAACGGAAACGTCAAGACGCACGGCAAAGACGGCGAAGCCGTCATCTATGCCACATCCGTGGAGGACGGCGGCAACGGCAAAGCGGTCGCGGAATGCGCCGTTACCGTGAAGTTCGTTCCCGTTGTATTCGATAACGTCACCGAAGATCTGACGCTCGAAACGGGCGACACGGCAGAATTGACTGCCACGGTGAATAAGGGCGGTTATGTGTGGGCGGTCGCGCAGGGCGAAGACGTCGTTTCTGTCGACGAAAACGGAAATTTAGTTGCGCTGAAAGCGGGCAACGCGGTCATAAGCGTCACTTCCGACATCGTATATAACGATGTCACCGTGGCGACTGCCACGGTGAATATATTGGTAGAAGAAAGACTGACCGTAACCATCACGCTCGCTCCCGAAACTTCGCTGAAAATGGGCGATTCGTTCACCTATGAAGCGGAGTGGACGAGGGGCGAGGGCGTCGTCTGGTCGTCTTCGGATCCTTCCGTCGCCGAGATCGACGCCGTCACGGGCGCGGTCACGCCCGTGGGGTTCGGAACGACCGTGATCAAAGCCGCGTCCGCAACGGCAGGCTATGAAGACAGGTTCGATACGCATAAACTGACTGTCGCGCCCGACGTGGTCCTGAATCTCAACGTTGCAAGACGTTCGCTGCACGTAAACGGCAACGGTAGTTCCTGGTCTTTGCAGGCAACTCTCAGCCCTATGCCCGCGGAGCCTTCCGCGAGTGACGTCGTTTGGGAATCTTCCGACCCTTCCGTCGTTTCCGTGACGGGCGGCTATCAGAACGGCGTCTATTACGGGAATCTGAAAACGCTGAAAGCGGGTACGGTGACGATCACCGCAACTTACGAGGCGAGAAAGGAGTTTTTCGCGGTCTGCGAGATCGAATCGTTCCAACCCGCCGCGGGCGTGACGTATAACGGCGCGATAGACAATATCAATACTTTAAAATATATCACGAACGGAAATTGGTATCTGGCGAACGATCTCGATTTCGAGGGCGTGGAAATAACAGGCTCTTACGTTACGGGGACAATGGTCGGCTCTCTGGACGGCAAAGGCTATTCCATCAAAAATATCAAGACGGGTTTCAGATCGAACGAAGTCGGTTTTATTCATATGATGGACGGCACCGCTAACCTTTCCAACGTCAATTTCGTTAACTTCGAGATCGGCGGCGAGGCGGCGTTCCAGTTTGGCGGGCTGATCCGCGAAGTGAACGGCAATGCGAGTGTGAAAAATTGTTATTTCGAAGGCTCGATCACTGCGAGAGGCTCTGCTAACGTAGCAAGGATCGGCGTGATCGGTTCGAAGTGGGGCAACGGTTCCATTGAAAACTGTATTTTCAACGTCGGCATGGGAGACGCTGCGCTTTCCTCCGATATGCACGCCAATCCCCGCGCCATGATCGCGCGGTGGTTTAACGGGACTGTCGCCGAATGCGTAGTCAACCGCGACCTTTTGAACGGCGCCAAAGTTTATGCGGCGGGTAACGGCGACGGCGCGTCCGATAAATATACCGCGGCTTTCAAAACGGAAGCGCAGTTGAAGAGCGTCGAAACTTTCAATGAAAGTTGGAGCGGATGGGTATTGACCGAAAACGAATATCCTCAGATCCGCAACGCATGGAATACCTTTGACGCATAATCGCAATGAAAAAGCCTGAAGGATCGAAATCCTTCGGGCCTCTTTTTATTCTTTTTCGTCGGGAATTTTCTGTATTTCTCTGATCAGTTCTTCCGAGGCGGTAGACTGGGGATAACAGGGGTTGTACAGCATACAGATATAGCGCGCGGGCAGTTCTTCTGTAAGCGGTATGCGGAACACTTCGCCGCGTCCGACGGCGTCTTCCGCCATTGCCTCGGGAACAAAGCCCAGTCCGAGGTTATGCTGTATCATCGGCACGAGCAGATCGGCGCCGTCCGCCTCCGCGTCGGGCGTAATGATAAGGTTCCTTTCGGCAAACCTGTCGTCGATGAACTTCCGAAGTTGCATGCCGTGGCGCAGGCACACGAACGGATATCGGATCAGATCCTGCACGGAGAGCGTCTTTCCGCGCAGATCGTCGAAATCCTTTCCCGCGATAAGAATATCGTGGAACTTTTTGATCCTCGATATCTTAAACGCGCCCGAGGCATTGAACGGTGTGGAAACGAAAGCGAGGTGAACCAGCCCGTTTTTCAGTTTTTCGAGCGTACCGTTGTTCGAGCCCGTCAGAATTTTCAGCCGCACGTTCGGATATCGGGAGTGGAACAGATCGAGCGCGTCGAACAAAAAGACGTGCAGACTCGTGACCGACGCGCCGATATAGATCGTGCCCGTTTCCCCGACGGCGCAGCGGCGGATCTCGTCCTCACCCCGTTCCAGTTGGTTATAGGCGATGCTTACGTAGTCGAACAGTGTTTTGCCTTCCTGCGTGAAATCCATGCCTGCCTGACTGCGCACGAACAATTTGCATTCGAGTTCGTTTTCCAGTTTTTGAATGATGCGCGTCACGGCGGGCTGGCTTGAATACAGCATCTGCGCGGCTTTCGTGATGCTCTTGTATTTCCCTACGTAATAAAAAATTTTATAATATTCGTAATTGATCATGTCCATTCTCGGCCATAATATTTGAGTATTGCAGTAATGCTTTATTATCATTTTACATTATAGCATTTTGGGTTTATAATGTAAAGCGAGAAAGGTAAGATAATTTTTATTTAATATAAGGAGATACCATGAATTACAGAGAAGAGTCGTTGAAAAAACATGCCGAATGGAGAGGCAAGATCGAGACCGTCGTGCGCGTTCCCGTCGAGAGCCGCGAAGACCTCTCGCTCGCATACACGCCCGGCGTTGCCGAGCCTTGTATGGCGATTCATGACGACGTCGAAAAGAGTTTCGATTTAACGCGCCGCTGGAATACCGTTCCGGTGATCACGGACGGCACCGCCGTTCTGGGGCTCGGCGATATCGGTCCCGAAGCGGGTATGCCCGTCATGGAAGGCAAATGCGCCCTGTTCAAGGCGTACGGCGGCGTGGATGCGTTCCCCATCTGCCTGAGGACCAAAGATACCGAAGAGATCATCCGCACCATCGAACTGATCGCGGGTTCTTTCGGCGGCATCAATCTGGAAGATATTTCCGCGCCCCGTTGTTTCGAAATCGAACGGCGTTTGAAAGAGGATCTGGATATTCCCGTATTTCATGACGACCAGCACGGCACAGCCATCGTGACCGCAGCCGCGCTCATGAACGCTTTAAAACTTGCGGACAAGAAGATAGAGGAGATCCGCGTGGTCATCAACGGTGCGGGCGCCGCGGGCATCGCGATCGCGCGTTTCCTTTTGGCGTTCGGCGTACAAGAGATCGTCATGTGCGGAAGACGCGGCATCATCTGCGAGGGCGACACGAGCGTCAACCCCGCGCAGCAGGAGATCGCGAAGATCACCAACCGCGGCAAAAAGCAGGGCACGCTTGCGGACGCGATGAAGGGCGCGGACGTGTTCGTCGGCGTATCTGTCGCCAACTGCGTGAGCAAAGAGATGGTCGCATCCATGGCGGAACGCTCCATTTTGTTCCCCTGCGCCAACCCCGTACCCGAGATCAATCCCGCCGACGCGAAGGAAGCGGGCGCATATATCGTGGGAACGGGTTCTTCCGAATATCCCAACCAGATCAATAACGTGCTCGTGTTCCCCGGTCTGTTCCGCGGCGCGCTAGACGTGCGGGCGACGACAGTGAATATCGAAATGATGAAAGCGGCGGCGCGCGGCATTGCGGCGTGCGTGGGGAGCGATAAACTTTCCCGCGAGTATATCCTTCCGCCTGCTTTCGACCGCAGCGTGCACGAATCGGTCGCGAAAGCAGTGGCAGAGGCGGCTGTCGCATCGGGCGTCGCAAAAATCAAATAGTTTTTTATCGGGATAAAAAAAGTCAGGGCAAGAGAAATCTTGCCCTGACAGGAACCATTCATGGAATACAGGAGGAATGGGATGAGAAAGTTTTCGACATATGCGGTCGCCGTTCTCTTAATGATCACCGTTGTCGCCGCGTTGTTGTTGACGAGCGCCTGTTCAAAGGAAGAAGAGTTCCCCTCATGGAATCTGACGGCAGACGGCAGTGTGACCGCGCGCTTTTCGGATAACGGCAAACACGGCTTTATTTTGACCGTGGAGGGCAATGGAGCGATTCCCGATTACGCCTCAGCGAAAGAGGCTCCCTGGTATTACAGATCGGGCAGAGTCACCTCAATCGCGATCGAAGAGGGGATCACCGCCGTCGGCGACAACGCTTTTGCCGAATGTGCGGTCGGATCGGTCGTTTTGCCCAGGAGCATGGTTTCCGTCGGGGAAAAGTCTTTTCCGCAGGACGCGCAGGTATGCGCATATTCGCAGGTGAACGCGAAAGACGGCAGAAAGGTTTTTCTGTATTCGGAAACGAAACCGCAGACCGACGGGGAATACTGGCGCTTTAAAAACGGCGTTGCCGTCGTATGGGAAACGATCCGCGTGCTGTTTATCGGCAACAGTTTCACATATTACAGCGACATTCCCTCTCTGTTCGGACAGATCGCCGAGGGCGCCGGCGAGATGGTGGAAGTGGATTCCGTGACGAACGGCAGTTGGACGCTCACAAAATTTGCAGACGAAACGGATGAATACGGTAAGCAGGTATCCGACAAACTAAATGCGACGGACGAATACGACGTCGTCGTGCTGCAAGAACAGAGTACCCGCCCGCTGACGAATTACAGCGCGTTCGAATCTGCGGTGCGCGCTTTGAAAGCGAAGATCAAGGGCACGCAGGAAAACTGCGAGATCTATCTGTATTCCACCTGGGGCTATGCCGAGGCTGCCGAAACCAGAAAGGAAACCATTCCCGAACTGGAAGCGGAGATCCGCAAGGCCTATGAAAAGGCGGCGGGAGAATTGAATCTGCAGGTCTGCCAGGTCGGCAAGGCGTTCAGCACCGTCTATACCGAATATCCCGATATCAATCTTTATTTCGGTGACAACAAGCATCCTTCCTACGTAGGGGCGTATCTTTCCGCGTGCGTGCACGCCGCAACCATTCTCGGATGCGACGTGAGAGAGACGACCTTTGACGGAACGTTGGAATCCGACACCGCGGCGCTTTTACGGGGCGTCGCCTATGAAACGGTGTTCGGGGCTTGAAATATTTATAAATAAAAAACTTCTTAAATAAAAAG
>ENA-UEQN01000954-UEQN01000954.1-human-gut-metagenome-genome-assembly--contig:-NODE-954-length-24878-cov-18.254748_pt1 | contig 24878 bp, 17 predicted proteins | sample MGYA00242940_ERZ507944 | MGnify/ENA primary metagenome ERZ507944 (study PRJEB26167, sample SAMN06115449) | human gut metagenome | host: Homo sapiens | place: China:Fujian | collected 2015-08-20... | reverse complement strand
TGAAACCCAGTTCTTCTTATACAACGAATATCATGCGTATCTCACCAGCTATTCGTATACACCGACAACTCCCATTAAATATCAACAAAGGAATAAAGAAAAACGAAAGGGTTTAAAAAAGGAAAGGTTGTCTCACGACAACCAATCTTCATTAACCTTAAATCTAATACTATGAAAAACACATTGCAAATGTATGAATTTTCTAATACGACAGCAAGGTTTTGCTTCAAAAAGATTCAACAGCTAACATTATTTAGTTATTGAATAAATATTTTTAGTAAAATTCATTCAATAAAAAACATTTTGTTTCTATAATTTACTCCTGTTTGAAAAATATAAATCACCCCAATTATTATCGCAAAGAAATAACTATCTTCGTGGAGAAAAAGAAAAAAGGAATGATAGACCAAGCAACCATCGATAGAATTATGGCCGCTACCGATATCGTAGAGGTAGTATCAGACTTCGTAAGTCTACGTAAGAGAGGTGCTAATTATTGGGGGTTGTGTCCGTTTCATGATGATAAAACCCCTTCGTTCAGCGTATCTCAATCCAAAGGTGTTTGTAAATGTTTCAGTTGCGGCAAAGGAGGTAGTGCTATCCATTTTATTATGGAACATGAGCAACTATCGTATTACGAAGCACTGAAATATTTAGCGAAAAAATACAATATCGAAATTCATGAGAAAGAGTTGACCGATGAGGAAAAACAGAAAAGAAGCGACCGCGAAAGTATGTTTATCATCAACGCTTTCGCTCAAAATTTTTTCAGCAAATCGCTATTAGAAACCGAAGAGGGACGCACCGTAGGGTTAGCCTATTTCAGAGAAAGAGGCTTTAATGAAGATATTATTCGAAAATTCGGATTGGGCTACTCTCCTGAAAAGCGAGATGCACTTGCACAAGAAGCTAAGAAACAAGGTTACAAAACCGATTATTTATTAAAAACAGGGCTTTGCCGTGAAGGTCAAAACAACCGTATTTACGACCTGTTTGCCGGAAGAGTGATGTTTCCAGTATACAGTGTATCGGGGAAAGTCGTCGCATTCGGAGGCCGAATACTCAAATCGGGTGTAAAAATCAGTAAATATTTCAATTCTCCCGAATCGGACATTTATCACAAGAGTAATGAACTATACGGTATTTTCCAAGCTAAACGAGCTATCGAAAAAGAGAAATGCTGTTATCTGGTAGAAGGATATACCGACGTATTATCCATGCATCAATCCGGCATTGAAAATGTAGTAGCCTCCTCAGGAACTGCATTGACTCCCGGACAAATACGATTGATACATCGATTTACCGAAAACATCACAGTTCTATACGACGGTGATGCTCCGGGCATAAAAGCATCACTGCGAGGTATAGACCTGATACTTCAAGAGGGACTTAACATCAAGGTCGTCTTACTTCCCGATGGCGAAGACCCCGACTCTTTCTCCAAAAGCCAAAGTGCCGAATCATTTACCCAATATATAAAATCACATGAAACGGATTTTATCCGATTCAAAACTCAATTACTATTGGAAGATGCCGGAGAAGACCCTATAAAACGGGCCGGTATCATTTCGAATATCGTACAAAGTATTTCACTTATACCCGATACCATTGTAAGATCGGTTTACGTGCAAGAATGCAGTCGGTTATTACAAATCGACGAACAAGTCCTTTTATTCGAATTGAACAAAATGCGACAACAACGGGCAGAACAACAATCTACCCGAGACCGATATCAATCTTCCCAATCGCAGACGGTAAGACCGGCTGTTATTCAGGACTCTTTTGGAAATAATATATCTGTAAATCAAGTCTCCGACGCAGAGGTTGTACCACCGGCCTCATCAGAAATACCGGAAACAGATAAAAATATTCCCCTCCCTACCCCGACCTCTTTATCGTCAAAAAGAGAAAATAGATCACCCCTAGATAAATATGAACGAGAATTAATCCGTTACGTTGTACGATATGGTTACCGTGATTTATTCGAAACGGCCACGGGTACTTGGCAAAAAGTATGGGAGTATATTGTCGAAGAACTCGCGATCGATAATATCGCATTCAGCAATCCTCTCTATAAACATATGATAGAACTGGCTTCCCAACAGCACGAACACGTTGCGCAGCAAGTCTCTTCTTTGCGACAAGAGCTATTGCCGAAAGTCCAAGACCAAATAAATGAGATAATCGAACAAATTCGTTTAGAAAACGGCGATATTACCGACAAACAAAGAAAGGAGGCCGAAGCACGAGAAAATATAACCGAGCAAATGGAAGAAGAGTTACAAACCTTCGAAAGCAATTTTCTCGAACGTTATTTTACGACCTACCCCGACACTCAAATAAGTTTATTAGCCGTAGATTTAGTCAGCGATAAATACCAATTGAGTAAAGTACACACCAAGTATCAAAAAGTAGAGACCGAATCCGATAGGCTGTGGGAACTCATTCCGCGAGCTATTTATGAATTAAAAAATGCGATTCTCGAACAGACTATCAAACAAATACAGGAAAAAATAAAAGAAGCCACACAAAATAAAGATAATGAAAAGATAATCGAACTAATGGAACAGAATGTAGAATTAAATCAATTGAGAACCACTTTGGCCAAACAAATAGGAGATCGCATTATTTCGCCTAAATAATATATACAATTCAATATTTATTTATCGAGAAACAATAAAATTTTATCATTTTTATTGTATAATTAAAATTTTATATATTCCTTTGTTCCGTCAATAACACACCTATTATTCAAATTAAAGCTATGTATTACCTCGAAGCCAACCACATTGTTAAACAATATGCTTCTCATCGGGCTCTCGACAATGTTACCGTACATGTTCCCGAAAACGGCATTTACGGATTATTAGGCCCCAATGGAGCCGGGAAAACAACGTTAATCCGTATTATCAACCAAATTACAGCACCCGATGAAGGCGAAGTTTTAATAAAAGGGCGTCCTTTACACCCCTCAGATGTGGAACACATCGGTTACCTACCCGAAGAACGTGGACTCTACAAAAAGATGAAGGTAGGAGAACAGATTTTATACTTGGCTCAATTGAAAGGATTATCGAAAAACGATGCCAAAGAAGGCATGAAATATTGGCTGAACAAATTCGACATAAAAGGTTGGGAAAAGAAAAAAATAGAAGAGCTCTCAAAAGGTATGCAACAGAAGATACAATTTATCACTACTGTTATGCATAACCCCAAACTACTGATTTTTGACGAGCCGTTCAGTGGTTTCGACCCTGTCAATGCCAATCTGCTGAAACAAGAAATTCTCGAAATGAGAGACAAAGGCGCTACGATCATATTCTCTACCCACAATATGGGATCTGTCGAAGAGCTCTGCGACGAGATCAGCCTCATCAATCGTTCGCATGTCGTCTTACAAGGCGAAATAAACAATATTCGCGAACAGCACAAAAAACATCTCTTCAAAATCGAAGTACAACAAGGGAATCTGCAAAGCAACGATCTATATGAAATATTGGAGACAAAAGAACGACATGCCAATTTTACATATACACTGCGCAAACGAAATGCCCAAATGAGCAACAACGAACTCATCTCCCTGCTCACGCAACAATGCCAGTTATCGGGATTTGAAGAGATTCTGCCCACCATGAACGAAATTTTTATTGAAACCGTGGGAGAATCGGCACTTAAAGAAAATACAAACATCAAGTAAATCTGAATATTATGAGTAAAATATCTCTTATTATAGAACGCGAATATCTGACTCGCGTCCAAAAAAAATCGTTCATATTAATGACGATACTCTCACCGATTGTCATGGTCGCCTTGATATTCGCACCTATTTGGCTCGCACAACTATCGAGCGATGAAGTCAGACAAATAGCCATTATAGACCAAACCGGTCTTTACAAGAATATTTACGAAAACTCCGAAGAATACCAGTTCACCTATACGCAGGGAATACTCAACCCGGCGGAAATGCGAGCCGAAGAATCCCAACCCTATGCTTATGTTATCATCAAAGATAATCTGTTGAACAATCCCAAAGGCATGACCATCTACTCTCAAAAACAAATAACGAACAGCTGCGAGTCGATGATCACGTCGCAAATGGAAGAGTTTTTGAAAAACGAAAAATTATTGTCATATAATATTCCTAATATCAAACAAATCATAGACGATTCCGACATAAACCTACATGTCGACACTATACGCTTGGAAGAAGACGGCGCCGAAACACAAACCTCATCAGAAATGGTCATGGTTATCGGTATGGCCATGACATTGATTATATATATGTTTCTCATGCTCTACGGAGGCCAAGTCATGTCGAGTGTCATGCAGGAAAAAACCAACCGAATTGTGGAAGTAATGGTTTCATCGGTAAAACCTTTTGAGCTGATGATCGGCAAAATCACCAGTATCGGACTGGTAGGCCTCACCCAACTGGGCATTTGGATTCTTTTTATCATCGGGATATTTTTGTCTGCGGGAGCGATTTTCTCTTTTAGCGGTGGTATGGATACGGCCAATATCGAAAACATGACCACCGTCGCAGGGAACATGAACGGTGTAGATGCAGCTCAACTCACAGGAAAAATGGGAGCCATGCAAGAAATCCAAAACATGCTGGGAAGTATCAATCTCACCCAGTTGCTCATATGTTTCGTATTATTCTTTATCGGAGGTTATATTCTGTATGCTTCCTTATTCGCAGCCATAGGATCGGCAGTCGACAATGAGTCGGATACGCAACAATTTATGGTTCCCATTACCTTTATTATCATCTTCGCCCTATATGCAGGCATATTCAGTGCCGAGAACCCCGACGGACCGTTAGCCATGTGGTGTTCGATGATACCGTTTACCTCCCCCATCGTCATGATGGTAAGAATCCCCTTCGGGGTATCTACATGGGAGCTGATAGTATCGATGATTATCCTCTACGGTTCTGCCATCGGACTGGCGTGGGTAGCCGGAAGAATATACCGGGTGGGAATACTCATGTATGGCAAAAAGCCCAGCTACAAAGAAATGATAAAGTGGATACGTTATAAGGCATAAAAACCATTATGAAAAACTCTCGACACCTCATTCTTGTCTTTTGTGGGCTATTACTATTTTCCTGTACCGGTAATAAATATATTGTGGAAAGAACCCCAAAGCACAACAATCCGGTCGATGAAATATCGTGGCTGAAAGAACGTAAAAAAGAATTCGAGAAAAGAGAATGCCAAATAACTCTTTATGAAAAAGACGGGAAAAACTACTACGCCGTTTTTGCGACTACTCCCGGAGCGCTCGACAAAAACACGACCGTCGTTTACGACCAAGAAGGTAACATTTGTTTAAAATTCGGAGGACTGATGCCTCCACCCAAACGAGAAGCCGTAAAAAAGTTTTTTGAAAATGCAGAAAACAAAGGTACTATTTGGGAATGTAAACAACGACATAAAAAGGAGTAAAACCTCTATTCAGCTTTCATAAATTACACACGATAATTCTGGCAGTGGCTCGGGAGAGTCTCTGCCTTTCTTTTTTTTGTATTAAAAAAATAATTCATTATTTTTTCAACACAAATTCATCGGCATCTTTCCAAACCGGGAACTTTTCCCGAAAAGACTTTAATTTAGATAAATCCAATTCTACATTTACAACTTGTGGCACAAACGGTTCTGATTCTGCGATAACTTCGCCTTTAACCCCTATTGCCATCGTATCTCCTCTATAAACCATCGATGTTTCGTCTTGCCCGATTCTGTTCACGCCACAAACATAAGCCGCATTTTCGATAGCCCGGGCTATTAACAAATTTCTCCAAGCATACGAACGGGATTGAGGCCAATTTGCCACAAATAACAGCAAATCATATTCATTCCCTACATTTCTACACCAAACGGGAAAACGCAAATCATAACAAACGAGCAAACAAATATTCCAGCCTCTATAATTTACTATAAGCTTTTCCGACCCTGAGACAAAATGACGACCTTCTTCTCCCATTTGGAATAAATGTCTCTTATCATAATAGTGTTCCGATCCATCGGGCTCGATAAAAAATCCCCTATTAAAACAAACATTACCAGCCCGAGCAATAAAACTACCGGCTATCGCCACATTATAATTTCGAGACCACTTCTTTACCTCGGTAATAGTTTCTCCATCGATACACTCTGCCAAATCTTCCGCACGCATGGAAAAACCGGTCGTAAACATCTCGGAAAAAACCACCAAATCGCAGTCTCCCGTTATATGGGAAAGGATTGCGGCATACTTGTTTAAATTAGCTCTTTTATCCTCCCAAACAATATCGGTCTGTATCAACGAAACTCTCAAAACATCACCCATACTACTGAAGCTAAAAAAGGGCAGAATAAACGAATTCTGCCCCTTATATGAATACTACAATCCGGTAACAAAATTTTCGGGTCGTCGTGCATGAAAACTTTTATAATAAGACTTTATCATGCGCATGTCTTTTTCCACATCTCCCGTCGGCATAAAAACTTTCTTTATGCCCACCTCCTTATCCTTATAATCGATATAGGCCAATACAATAGGAACCTCGGCATCTCTCGCTATATAATAAAAGCCTTTCTTCCAATCGGCATTCGCCTTACGGGTAGCCTCCGGGGTTATCGCTATGGAAAAACGCTTTCGAGATTTGAAAATCTCAACAAGTTGCGACACCATATCGGTACGCCTATCCCTACTTACAGGAACCCCGCCCATCGACTTCAAGAGACTCCCCAAAGGAGGGAAAAACCACTCTTTTTTCATCATGAATCCAGCGTAACGGCCGATAGAAAGATAAGCCAATTTCCCTATGAAAAAGTCCCAATTACTGGTATGGGGAGCCACACAAATAACACACTTTGGATAATCGGGGACATCAACCTCCACCGTCCACCCGAAAAGTCTTAATATAAAAGAGCTGATTGCCCTCTTCATATTATTTATCAAGCATTTAGAGCCGCCAAATCTTCAAAAATCTCATCTATTGCTTTATCGAAGTCGGCACGGAGCTTTCGGTAATAAACTTTTACTTTCTTGGGATCTTTATCTCCATTAGCCCCTACTCGACATAAAAAATCATCTTGGATACCGATAATCTTTCCCATCAATGCATCTACCTTTTCGGCATCAGTACCCGGTATAAGATATTTATTACACAGACATTCCGATAACAATTCTCCGGCAACGTAATTAATCTCTTTCTTCAAAGTTCTTTTATTAGCCATAACTTTTTCTTTTTAAGTTTGTCAGACAAATATAATCCTATTTCTCGAAGTTTCCCAAAAAGATTCCCTTTTTTACCTAAGAAATATACAATCTCAATTCACTAAATATGACAAATCACCCGATTCTAAAAAACATTTTTTATCACTGAGTTACAAAATATTTGTTGTAACTTTGTTCGCTCTATTGCAAAACAATAGTATAATATTATTATAGTAATCATGGAAAAGCAACTTATACCTGATTATATATTTGAAGTAAGTTGGGAGGTTTGCAATAAAGTGGGCGGCATATATACCGTTCTTTCCACAAAAGCAAGAACGCTCCAAAAACTATATAAAGATAGAATTATTTTCATAGGACCGGATATCTGGGGAGATAAACCGTGTCCCTATTTTATCAGATCCAAAACTCTTCTGAAAGACTGGCATAAACAAGCCTCTTTACCCCAAAACATGAAAGTAAAGATAGGTCGGTGGGATATACCGGGCAGACCTATCGTCATATTAGTCGATTTCAAATCATTATATCCTTATAAAAACGATTTATATGGTGAAATGTGGAACCGGTATGGGGTAAACTCTTTACCAGCTTACGGAGACTATGACGAATCGTGTATATTCTCCTATGCGTCGGCTGTGGTTATCGAAAGTTTTTACAAGTTCATACAGGGTGAAAAATTTAAGGTCGTCGCCCATTTTGACGAATGGACCACAGGTATGGGACTACTTCACGTAAAGTACACTTTACCGCAAATCGCCACGCTTTTCACAACTCATGCGACATCTATCGGTCGTTCTATTGCAGGAAACGGAAAACCTCTATATGACTATTTAGCCGGTTACAACGGAGATCAGATGGCCGAAGAGTTGAACATGGTATCGAAACATTCCTTAGAAAAAAGTGCAGCCCACGAAGCAGATTGTTTCACAACAGTAAGCGACATCACGGCAAAAGAATGTTCTCAATTACTAGAACGAACACCCGACATCGTCACCCCGAATGGATTTGAGAGGGATTTTGTTCCGGCGGAAGAATCATACTCAACAAAACGTAACCTATCCCGTAAACGGTTATGTGATATTGTCGAAGCATTGACAGGAGAGCGACCGCAAAAGAATGCTTTCTTGATCGCCACATCGGGACGTTACGAATACAAAAACAAAGGAATAGACCTCTTTATCGATGCGGTTAAAAGAGTCTCAAAAAGCCCCGATTTAGAAAGAGAAATAGTAGCGTTTATTTTAGTCCCGGCTTGGGTGGAAGGTCCGAGAATTGACTTACAAAATAGGCTTCAATCCGCTACCTATGAGGCAACGCCCCTTCCCGCCCCCTTCATCACCCACACGCTTCACAATTACGATCAAGACAGTGTGGTTAATCAGATACATTATTTAAATTTAGATAACGAAGCAGGAAGTCGATTGAAAGTTATCTTCCTGCCGTCCTACCTCACCGGGAAAGACGGAATTGCCAACCTTTCGTACTACGATTTGTTAATAGGATTGGATACTACGGCTTTTCCATCATATTACGAACCGTGGGGATATACACCTCTGGAAAGCATTGCGTTCGGAATACCCACGATCACTACCGATTTATCGGGGTTCGGGCAATGGATAAACAGCCGAAAGGAACAGGGTTTAGAGAAATCGGGTGTAAAAGTTTTGCATCGGGGAGATTTGAATTTTGTAGAAGTCTCGGAAGATTTAGCCGACTCTATCCTCGCCCTCAGCCACTGCGGGAAAGCTCAACGAGCAAAAATAGGACAAGCGGCCACGAACGTTTCACTCGAAGCCGAATGGAAACATTTTATAGAATATTATACACAAGCATTCCACTTGGCTCTGAAAAAAGCAGCATTACGAAAATAATAAACTTATAATATATTTCAATTATGAAAGTACAAGTAAGCAATACAAACACTCCTAATTGGCGGGATATAACTGTTAAATCACAAGTCCCGACAGATTTGAAATGCTTAGAAATATTAGCTAAAAACCTATGGTGGTCATGGAATAATGAAGCCATAAACCTTTTCAAATCGATCGATAAAGATTTATGGAAATCGGTTCATGAAAACCCCGTTTTATTCCTACAACGCATTGGTTACGAAAAGCTCGAAGAAATAACCAAAGACAAACAAATCATGCGCAACATTCAAGATGTGTATGACAAGTTCGAGAAATATCTACAAGTAGAAAAACGCAAAGACGTTCCTTCCATTTCTTATTTCAGTATGGAGTATGGATTGAGCCACGTTCTGAAAATCTATTCGGGAGGGTTAGGTATCTTAGCAGGAGACTACTTAAAAGAAGCAAGTGACAGTAATATCGATATGACAGCCGTAGGATTCCTATACCGATACGGATATTTCACTCAAACTCTGTCGATGGACGGGCAGCAAATCGCCAACTATGAAGCCCAGAATTTCAATCAACTACCCATCGAGCAATTAACCGAACAAGACGGCAAACCGATGGTTCTCGAAGTTCCCTACCCGGGACGAATCGTCTATGCCCACATTTGGAGAGTAAATGTCGGTCGAATCAAATTATACCTGCTCGACACCGACCTCGACACAAATAGCGAATGGGACCGTCCTATCACTTACCAGCTCTACGGCGGCGACTGGGAAAACCGCATGAAACAAGAATATTTGTTAGGAATCGGCGGTATCTTAATGTTGAATAAATTGGGAATCAAAACCGACCTATACCATTGTAACGAAGGCCATGCGGCATTACTGAACGTACAGAGATTGGTAGACTACGTACAAAACGACCACTTAAAATTCAACGAAGCACTCGAAGTAGTACGATCGTCTTCTCTTTATACCGTACACACCCCTGTACCCGCAGGTCATGACTATTTCGATGAATCTCTTTTCGGGAAATACATGGGAGAATTTCCGGCCAAATTAGGGATAGAGTGGAAAGACCTGATGAATATGGGACGAGAAAATCCCGATACAAACGAAAAATTCTCAATGAGTGTATTCGCTTGCAATTCTTGTCAAGAAGTAAACGGGGTAAGCTGGTTGCACGGTAAAGTTTCACAGAAAATGTTCCAACCCATTTGGAAAGGATACAGCCCCGACGAATTGCATGTCGGATATGTCACCAACGGTGTACACATGCCCACGTGGGCTGCTTCGGAATGGAAAGAATTCTATGTTAAGACTTTCGGGCCCGAATTCATGTCCCATCAATCCGATCCCAAAATGTGGGAAAAGATTTACGAAGTGGACGACGAAATCATCTGGAACATCAGACAAACTTTAAAAAATAAATTCGTTAAATTCGTCAAAGACGATTTTCGTGAAACTTGGTTGAAGAATCAAGGAGACCCTTCCCGTATTGTTTCGGTTCTCGAAAAAATCAATCCGAATGCTTTACTGATCGGTTTTGCCCGTCGTTTCGCCACTTATAAAAGAGCACACTTGTTATTCACAGACCTTGAACGACTCTCAAAAATAGTCAACAACCCCAATTATCCGGTACAATTTATCTTCTCGGGGAAAGCTCACCCCGCCGACGGAGCCGGACAGGGTTTGATAAAAAGAATTGTGGAAATTTCCCGTATGCCCGAATTCCTCGGTAAAATTATTTTCCTCGAAAATTACGACATGAAAGTCGCCAAACGACTTATCTCCGGTGTCGATATTTGGTTAAATACCCCTACCCGTCCATTGGAAGCCTCCGGTACATCGGGCGAGAAAGCCGAAATGAACGGAGTACTCAACTTCTCCGTATTAGACGGCTGGTGGTACGAAGGATACAAAGAAGGAGCCGGCTGGGCACTTACCGATAAAAGAACTTTCCAAGACCAAAACCAACAAGATCAACTCGATGCGGCGACAATCTATTCCATGCTCGAAAATCAAATAGTACCCCTCTATTTCGCAAAAAACAGCAAAGGATATTCCCCGGAATGGATACAATACATCAAGAATTCCATCGCGAAGATTGCACCGGAGTTCACGATGGAACGCATGCTGCACGATTATATCGACCGGTTCTATCTGAAAGAAGGCAAACGTACCCGATTACTAAAAGCCGACCAATTCGCCAAAGCCAAAGAAATCGCAGCTTGGAAAGAAGAATTTGTATCCAAATGGAACGATATCGAGATATGTTCCGTATCCATACCCGACGGATTGCTTTATAATCCGCACGTAGGTGAAGAATACGAAATGTCTGTCGTTTTGGATAATAAAGGACTGGGCAACTGTTTGGGTGTAGAACTAGTCATAGCCAATGTAGAAGAAGGTAACACCGAGCCATACAAGACACTCGAAATGGAACCGGTTCAAACCGATGGAACGAAAGTAACTTATAAAATACAATACCAACTTAACGATTCAGGGGTCTTCCGCTATTCATTCCGAATGTATCCCAAAAATCCAGACCTGCCACATCGTCAAGATTTGGCCTACGTCCGTTGGTTTTAGTCTATAAAAATAGCCGAGTACCTTTCTCGGCTATTTTTATAGTTAAACCACGTTAAGCAAGGATAAACATCAAACATTATATAGATAAGTATGTTTAATACCTAAACTACTACTCTGTATGTGGGGTGGCTCGGCATAGACTTGGTTCCAAAAACTATCGTTCTATGCCGAGCCATCTTTTTCAATCCTTCTGTTAAAATAAATCGAGCGAAATTTCTTATCTTTGCCCAAAAGCAAAAATAGGCCGAATGAGCGAACAGACTACACTATTGGAAAAGTTGGAAGGACTGCTTATCCGATTCGAAGAAATAGGAACTTTGATTACTGACCCTGCCGTTATCGGCGATATGAAAAGGTTTGTAAAACTCACCAAAGAATATCGTGACCTCGAAAAAATATCGGAGGCAGCCAAACGATACAAACAAATACTTAACGGAATAGAAGAATCTCGCCGATTACTCGAAACCGAAAACGATCCCGAAATGAGGGATATGGCAAAAGAGGAACTCGATTCTTGCACGTCACAATTGCCGCAACTCGAAGAAGAAATAAAATTACTGTTGGTTCCTGCCGACCCCGAAGACAGCAAAAATGCCATCGTAGAAATACGGGGAGGAACAGGTGGAGACGAAGCAGCCATTTTCGCGGGAGACTTATTCCGCATGTATGCCAAATATTGCGAAACCAAAGGTTGGAAAGCCGAAGTCAGCAGTTACAGCGAGGGAGCGTCCGGCGGATACAAAGAAATCATTTTCACAGTATCGGGCGATAATGTATACGGCACACTCAAATATGAATCGGGAGTACACCGAGTACAAAGAGTCCCTGCCACCGAGACACAAGGCCGCGTGCACACCTCTGCGGCAACAGTGGCCGTATTGCCCGAAGCCGAAGAATTCGATGTCGAAATAAACGAAGGAGAAATAAAATGGGATACTTTCCGGTCGAGCGGAGCCGGAGGCCAAAACGTCAATAAAGTAGAATCGGGTGTACGGTTAAGATATATTTGGAAGAATCCCAACACCGGTGTCTCCGAAGAAATTCTTATCGAATGCACCGAAACCCGCGACCAACCTAAAAACAAAGAACGGGCACTCTCTCGTCTACGCTCGTTCATCTACGACAAAGAACACCAGAAATATATAGACGACATCGCCAGCAGGCGTAAAACAATGGTATCTACCGGAGACCGGTCGGCCAAAATCCGCACCTACAATTATCCTCAGGGACGTATCACCGACCATCGTATCAATTATACGATCTATAACTTACCTGCCTTCATGAATGGAGACATACAAGATTGTATAGACCATTTAATCGTGGCAGAGAATGCAGAACGATTAAAAGAGAGCGAACTATAATCCACATATATCATGAACAAGAAACAATTATTTGAAAATATCAAACGGAAAAAATCTTTCCTTTGCATTGGTCTGGATACCGATATGGAAAAGATACCGTCTCACTTGAAACAAGAAGAAGACCCCATTTTCACTTTTAACAAAGCTATTATCGATGCTACGGCCGATCTCTGCGTGGCCTATAAGCCCAATCTGGCTTTTTACGAGAGCTTAGGAATGCAAGGATGGGCCGCTTTTGAAAAGACAGTAAATTATATTCGGGAAAATTACCCCGACCAATTCATCATCGCCGATGCCAAACGTGGCGACATAGGAAACACATCGGAGCTATATGCTCGTAGCTTCTTCTGCCACCTCGATTTAGATGCCGTGACCGTAGCCCCTTACATGGGAGAAGACAGTGTGAAACCCTTTCTCGGCTATCCCGACAAGTGGGTCATTCTGCTCGGACTTACTTCGAATAAAGGATCTTATGACTTCCAATTGACAGCAGATTCTTACGGCGAACGGCTATTTGAAAAAGTAATACGCACGGCTCAAAATTGGGCCTCAGACGAACAGTTGATGTTTGTCGTCGGAGCGACACAAGGAAAACTATTCGAGGACGTACGCCGTATAGCTCCGCATAATTTCCTTTTAGTTCCGGGTGTAGGAGCGCAGGGTGGAAGCCTCGAAGAAGTGGCTCGATACGGCATGAACCGCGAATGCGGTTTACTCGTCAACTCTTCCCGAAAGATCATCTATGCTGCCACAGACGAGAAATTCGCAGAAGCTGCCCGGGAAGAAGCTCTAAAAGTACAATATGAAATGGAACATCTATTGCACGCAAAGGGACTATTTTGATTTTTAGAGAAAATAGCATTTAATAGTAAAAAGATAATCGATTTTTATCTAAATTTGCCAAAGAGTAAAAGAGTTACATACTAAATATTAAACGATATGCAAACACTTGACAATTACAATTTTGCTGGTAAGAAAGCATTTGTCCGCGTAGATTTTAACGTTCCTCTCGACGAGAACTTTAATATCACCGACGACACCCGTATGGTAAAAGCATTACCTACACTGAAAAAAATATTGGCCGATGGCGGTAGCCTCATCATCGGTTCTCACTTGGGACGCCCCAAAAAAGGTCCAGAAGACAAATTCTCTTTGCGTCATATCGTTGCACATTTGAGCGAATTGCTCGGAACCGAAGTAAAATTCGTAGATGAATGTGTTGGCGATAAAGTAAAAGCAGCCGTAGCCGCATTAAAACCCGGAGAAGTTCTTCTTCTCGAAAACTTGCGTTTCCATGCCGAAGAGGAAGGAAAGCCCAGAGGATTGGCCGAAGATGCCAGCGACGAAGAAAAAGCTGCTGCTAAAAAAGCGATCAAAGCCAGCCAAAAAGAATTTACGAAAGAACTCGCCGACTTGGCAGATGTTTATGTAAACGATGCCTTCGGTACGGCACATCGTGCTCATGCTTCTACGGCCTTGATGGCAGAATACTTCTCTCCCGAAAACAAAATGTTCGGATACCTCATGGGTAAAGAAGTTGCCGCCGTCGATAAAGTAATGAAAGAGATGGTTCGTCCTTTCACTGCTATTATGGGTGGTTCGAAAGTTTCTTCGAAAATCGATATTATCGAAAATCTATTGACCAAAGTAGATAACTTGATTATCGCTGGTGGTATGACCTATACTTTTACCAAAGCATTGGGCGGTAAAATCGGTAACTCCATCTGTGAAGACGACAAACTCGATTTAGCTCTCGAACTCATCAACAAGGCCAAAGCCAACCATGTAAATTTGGTTTTAGCAGTCGATGCCAAGATCGCCGACGATTTCTCGAACGATGCCAATACCGACTTCTGTGATGTCGATAAAATACCCGATGGTTGGGAAGGTATGGACATCGGTCCTAAATCCGAAGCTCTGTTCGCCGACGTAATCAAGAAATCGAAAACTATTCTGTGGAACGGTCCGACAGGAGTATTCGAATTCGATAACTTTACATCAGGTTCCCGTGCTGTTGCAGAGGCCATTGTAGAAGCAACTAAAAACGGAGCATTCTCTCTCGTAGGCGGGGGCGACTCTGTGGCTTGCGTAAATAAATTCGGACTGGCCGATAAAGTTTCATATGTATCGACCGGAGGTGGAGCTCTACTCGAAGCTATCGAAGGCAAAACTTTACCGGGTATAGCTGCTATACAAGGCTAACATACCCATAAATATTTATAAAAAACGTCCAAATAAAATTTGGACGTTTTTTTTATTACAAGTTAGCATGGACCTATTGGGAGCTCAGTCGATAATTAACGGAGATTGTTCGTATATATTCTCTTCCCTATATGGCTAACACAGTTCTCCGTAATGCTATGGGACATGTCAGGGAAGAAAGGGATATATCCAGTATAAACAGACTGATACGATGGCGTTTTCAACCCCTCCGTCACTTCGTGACACCTCCCCTATTGCTAACGCCACACCCCGTAATGCTACGGGGCACAGCAATGGAGGAGTTTAAAATATTAAAAGTGCTTTTTAACCCTCCCCCCCCTGCCGCACTCCGCAACATGGCGGGTCGTTTTGAATAACATCGGAGCAGAGGCGAAAGGGAGATATACACCTCACCCTCTCCCCCTGCCGTACTCCGCAGCATGGCGAGGCGTTTTGAATAACATCGAAGCAGAGGCAAAAGGGATATACATCTCACCCTCTCCCCCTGTGTTTTGCGCAGCAAAATATAGGGGGAGTGCCCGCAGGGCGAGGGGGTTAATACAAACAAAAACTTCACTCCCAAGTACATCTCCTTTATTTGGTGATGAAGATGCAAGAAAATAGAGGGCTTCCCAATCTTTGTCTCTACATTTGTTTCTGCAACAAAGAATTATCAGACTTCCGTTCCATCAGTTGTCGACGATAATCCCGTAAAACAGTTATATCAGAAGCATTACTATCCACCCTCTTTTCAAATAAGGAAAGTGATTTATCTACCCATTCAATAGCGACTTTATAATTATCGAACAGCTCATTATACACAGCCAAATTGGCTGCTGCCATAGCTCGGGTAGTTTCATTTTTCTGTTCTTCATAAACATATTCCCACAAATAAGAAGCCTCTTTATATTTTTTCTGCTGCCAAAAATCATAAGCATCATCCATCGCCGGATTGGTAGATGTATAAATATAACGATTGACATTGTCTACATGAGGAATAAACAATTCTCTTACCCGTGCAGAAATCTGCCTCATCGCCTCTTGAATAAACTCAGCGGTCAGAGGCAATGAACTATGAGCATCATCTGGCGTATACCCGAAAGATTGCCAATATAACGTATCCGTAACCATTTCGGAAGAAGGTTCTATCTTGTTCGGCCAATATACACGTAAATTCAAAGTCGTGGCTACCGATAAGTCTGTAACAAAGACAGTCTCTCCGGAAGAACCTAACAAAGTGTGATCCTCCATATTTACTACCATATCGGTTTTATCGAGAGACACGACCGCTGTATTATCGGCTCCTCCCCTTACAATCGAAAGTTGATTTTCCGACAAAAGAGGATACAAACTTTTAGGCAAGGTTATAGAGTCGTCATAAAAAATTGTAATCTCAGGGAAATAATGTGCATCAGAAAGTTCTAATGCTATATATTCCGCCAAACGATAAGTCGTGCTGTCATGCGGCACGACCAACGTATATTCCTTACCCGAAATATCCTTATATTTATTCCCCTCTTTTTCGTTAGGCTCTGCCGAATTATTAACGACAGTTACCCGCACGATATCCGCCGGAAAAGTAACTTTTGCCGGTCGCCACACATCGAACGAGAGTACCGAAGCCGATCGGCATCCCGTCAGCAACACCGCAAATACCAATATACAACCCCATAACTTCTTCATATAAAATCTCCTTTATGCCTTAGGTTCTATTATACAAATGTAATACTAGGCAAAGTGTTCACGAGATGAATAAAAAACATTTAAGCTATTTTAAACTATTTGCGCAATCGACGCATTAAGGCCCTCATTCCCGGCGACATATCAGTTTCACATAGAGCCTCCAATTGTTGTAACATATCTTCACCCCATTCTACCCACCGGGATAAAAATTTCAATATCGAAAAAGTCCACACTTTTTCCGATATCGTTATCTTTGGGTCAATACTCCACGAGCAGACTATTTCGGCCAAATTTTCAGCAGAATGCCTATCTGGAATATACTCCTTATGTTTCAACATACTCAACATTATACGGCCATATTCTCTTCTTACCCCGTGGTGGTTGACACGACAAAAATCCGAAACGAACTTATCTTTATATCGTAAAAAACAAAGGCGGTTCGTTTCGTATATTGCAGAGATACCCCATGCTGCACGAAACGCCTCTGAACCAGATTCCCCCACAGCTATATCCATTGCTTCGGCGATACAATCCTTCTGCTGTAAAAATTCTGCAATCCGAATTTTCATATCCCTACCCGACAGAGCCGTCAAAAATGCCTTCAACTCATCGCTCCCCATACATGCCAATATTGAACAAACAAATGTAATCATTCAACTTCTCTCACACAAACAAGATCAAAAAAAACACCATTACAATCTCATAAGGAACAAATCGAAATAAAATACACACAAATCGAAAATATTAAAAACATAAATTGTTTCGTATTTTTCTCTTTTATATATTTGTAGAAATTTTGAAAATCAAATCTAAATCATGAAACGTTCGGAATTTTTAAAAGTAATGGGACTTACCGCTGTCGGTGCAGCTTTTGCGCCTTCTATTTTAGCCAACGGAAAACAGACAAACAATGTATCTCGAATCGCCACCGACATAAAAGACCTGAAAGCCAATGTAAATCGACCGGTAACATTTCTTGTCCTCGGTGCAGGTAACAGAGGAAGCGTTTACGCCGGATATGCGAAAAAGTACCCCGATTGCATGAAAATAGTAGGAATTGCCGATAAAAACCAATTGCGGCTAAAATCTATGGCCGAAGACCACGATGTCCCGGAAGAAAACAGATTTACCGATTGGAAAGAAGCCTTGAATAAAACAAAATTCGCAGATGCCGTTATCATTAGTCTACCCGACAATCTACATTATGATCCTTGTATAAAAGCGCTTTCGATGGGATATCACATCTTACTCGAAAAACCCATAGCACCTACTGAAAAAGAATGTACGGACATTCGAGATTTAGCAATCAAAAAAAATGCCATTGTAGGAGTCTGCCATGTATTACGATACGCACCCTATTTCATCGCTCTCAAACAAATCATCGATTCGGGTGACATAGGGCAACTGATTAGTATACAACATCTCGAACCCATACAATACGCACACATGGCGCATTCTTATGTAAGAGGTAACTGGCATAATTCAAAGGAAACCACCCCCATTATTTTGGCAAAATCCTGCCACGACCTCGACATTATCAGATGGCTGGTCGGCTCTCCATGCAAATCCATTTCGGCCTACGGCTCTTTAACCTATTTCAAGCGGAAAAATATGCCGCAAGGTGCTACCGAACGTTGTTTAGATTGTCCGCATGAAAATGAATGCCCCTATTCCGCATTAGACATTTATTTGAAAAAACGAAAACATATATATGCATTCGACCTGCCCAAAGAACGCAGCCTTCAAAACGAGGCGATACGTAAAGTGATACGGACTACTGACTACGGACGCTGCGTGTTCCAAATGGACAATGACCAATGCGACCACTACGTGACCAGCATGGAATTTGAAAATGGTGTTACAGCCAATTTCTCTATGGAGGCATTCATGGCCAAAGGAGGAAGAAGGACTCAAATAATGGGTACGAAAGGAGAAATTGTAGGTGATATGACAACATTTACCGTAACCGATTTCCGAAGTGGGAAACAGCGCATATGGGATGCCAAAGTAGAAGAAGTGAAAAGTTACGTCGGACACGGGCACGGCGGCGGAGACCTATGTTTGGTTCGCGATTTTATAAACGCTGTCGGGAACGATAGCCGCGACTATCTGTCTAGCCCCATAAGTGTTTCAGTCGAAAGCCATATCATGGGATTCAAAGCCGAAGAAAGTCGGCTGAACGATCGAAAAGTAAGAATTTGAGTTCTCAAAACTTTTATACATATACTATAAAAAAAGACCGAAGCCCATTTACATTCGCTTCGGTCTTTTCTTTATAGTATTCATACCATCATTTCACAACCACACGAGTTACCGATGTACCACAGCGCACGACATATACACCCTTAACCGGAACCGATAACAAAGAACGTCCATTCACAGATGCCGATACGACAATCTGACCTGTCAAATTAACGACCTCGACCGGCTGTGACGTTTCACACTCGACCACAATATAACCATTATCGGTATACACTCGATTGTGCGACTCCGGCAAATCGCAAATACCGGTAGATAAATCCACCTTCACCACATTGGAATAGTCACTTTCTTCTCCCTCTGCGGTCACAGCTTTTACTTTATAAGAATACACATACCCCGGCTCCAAATCAACAAGCTGATACGATGTATCCGTAATTCCCGTTACAATCAGAGGCCAAACATCGCTAACAACTTGTTTAGAAGCCATCTCAGGTAAAACTTCACCGCTATATATAACGATATTATCGAGATAAGCCCTCTTTTTTCCACTGCTCGCTGTCGACATCAGCACGATTTTACTATCGGCTGTACCACCTGTAAAAGTCATCGTGTAAGTATTCATCTTACTGGTTGAGAGAATTTCGGTCGATTGAGCATTCGACTCATCTCCTTCGACATATACCTTTATCACAACACTTTTCTCTTTGCTTCCATCAAACATAGAGGCATCGAACTGGACAGTAAATACTCCGTCGCAAGAAGATAAATCGATAGCCGGAGTACATACAGCTCCCCCGTTATCCGAATTACCTAGTTTCATCTTTCCTATGTTCGGGAACAAATACTTACCACTCCAACCCGAAGTTTGGAAATAACCGTCCTTCGCATTTCCGAATGTAGTCGTTCCTGCGATATTTGTAGTCTCGTCAGCCGTGCAATTCGAGAAATCCTCCGACAGTAAAATTTCGCCACCGGCCGACGGTTGTTTTCTATCGACCTGCAACGTATAGCTGGCAGCATTCTCTACCGACGACCAGTTTGCGGTAAATCCGGTTGCTGTCACATGAGTAGCGACATCAGCCACGGGAGCAAGCACTGCCGGGGTTCCTCCCATAAAGTCGAACGTAATCACACCATTATCTTGTGCGATGTTGGTTACAGGTTTTCCCAACTTCAATCCGGTATTTGTCTTTGCAGCCGGGCGACTGTCATCGGTAAAAGAGGTATTACCATTATAGGGATATAAGTCACCATCTTCATTATACTCGCTATATTTATTGTCGGCCGGCATAATGGTCATGCGCTGGCGGCTCGATTCGTTGTTAACCGTATTATAATCCCAAACGGACTGATCGTAATCGACTTTCACGATCATCAGCCCGGCTGATGCCATATATCGATCCCAACCGGTTTGTTGCCTATTTTCCAATGTAAAATATTGATCTTTATCGCTCGATACTATCTTATAGGCCTTCTTGCTATCGGCCAGATTTTCCAGTGTAACCGAAGAAGGAGCCGTCAGCTCTTCGATAGTTATCCAACCGCAAAACTCCCGTTCGTATGCTGTGTACCCGACCGGAACAGAACCATCGGAATAACCGTCGCCATCGGAATCAGGGCCATTATAACAGCCATAATCCATCAAACTCCACGTGCCCATTCCATAATTCGAAGTCACACCGCTCGTATCGTAAAAATCGGGGAGTCCCAACGTATGGCTATATTCATGGCAAAATGTACCGATTCCGTCCCGAGTAGTACCACTGTTTCCCAACAGCTCGGCCGAACAAGCATAAGCATCGAGATATTTACCGTCGACCGATACTCGCTTTTGCGCACCTTGATAATATACCAAGCATGAGGCCAAATCGCATCTTCCAAAGAACCGTCTATATCCGACGATTCTCCATACCCGGCATAAATCACATACACCAAATCGACGAATCCATCATTGTCTCTGTCATATATCGTGAAATCGACCATCGATTCGGCTTTCTTACAAGCATCGATAACCATCTCATCGGGACGTACGTCTTGCCCGGAATAATCATTAGCCCCATAATAAGCCATCGTATTGTCGAGAGTGATAGGCCCTACCACATCGAATGTCGGTTGAAAGAGTCCTCCCGATTGAGAAATAAAATAATCCCGAGCGCTACCGATGGCTCCCATATAATCATATCCTTCCTTATTCATCATCTCGTCAAAAGCCTGCTGTGTCCCCACCGAACTGAACTTCTTATCGCTGAACTGAACCAACAAGACCAAACCGTGCACATCGTCACCGGCAGTAGCCTGCGTAACCCGACGAGTTATATTGTTTTGTAATTGTTGCTTCCGCAGATTACGACGACTAAAAAGTTTCTGTGAAATCTTCTTTTCGGACAGCGATGTCAAATACGCCTTATCCGAAACAGTCCTCATCGACGAATCTCGGGCTACCACATTGCCGGCAACAGCCAGTCCTGTCGCAGACAACTCGGCATAGCGATAGAAACCATCTTCGCAACGTACTACCGGAATGCCATCGGAAGTAGACTTGTAATGATAAAATTCATCACCTACGGTTTTAACCGTTATAACAGATCCGTCCGGTTGAGCGACCCTAACAAGGACAGGCTTGGCCGGTACGGCAAAAAGCGGAGATACACCCAATAAAATACCGGCACACAATGAGATAAAAATTTTATTCATAGACAATCATGTTTATAAAAGCGAATAAAGATACTAATAAAACAAAGGAAAAATACAGTATTCTTAATTTATGAAAAAAGTTTTGGATTTCTCAGAGAAACCTAAACTCATCTAAAAAGAAACAACTCAATAAAAAAGCCCGGCAGCAATAAACCACCGGGCTTCAACACATTATCCTTTTCCAAAATTACTCGTCGAGAAGAATTTCGAGTATCTGGCACGCAGCTTTGGCTACCGAAGTACCCGGGCCAAAGATAGCAGCTACACCGGCTTTGTAAAGGAAGTCATAATCCTGTGCGGGAATAACTCCACCGGCAATTACCACAATATCCTCGCGACCCAATTTCTTCAACTCTTCGATTACCTGAGGAACCAAAGTCTTATGGCCGGCAGCCAAAGAAGAAACGCCCAACACATGTACGTCGTTTTCGACAGCCTGACGCGCAGCTTCCGCCGGAGTCTGGAACAAAGGTCCCATATCCACGTCAAAGCCACAATCGGCATATCCGGTAGCTACCACTTTGGCCCCACGGTCATGACCGTCTTGTCCCATCTTCGCTATCATGATACGAGGTTGGCGACCTTCCTTTTTAGCGAATTTTTCGCACAATTCCGTTGCCCGAACGAAATCGGCATCCTTTTTAGTCTCTGATGAATACACGCCTGATATAGTTCTGATTACTGCTTTATAACGACCTACGACAACTTCGCAAGCATCGGAAATCTCTCCCAACGTAGCGCGAACCTTAGCGGCTTTGACAGCCAAATCGAGCAAATTACCCTTCTTCGTCTTCACACATTCGGTAATTGCATCAAGAGCCGCCTTAACCGCGGCTTCGTCGCGATGAGCTTTCAAATCTTGCAGACGCTCGATTTGCTCTTTACGCACAGCCGTATTATCGACTTCGAGAATATCGATGGGAGCCTCTTTTTCAAGACGGTATTTGTTTACACCCACGATCGTCTGTTTACCCGAGTCGATACGTGCCTGCGTACGGGCGGCAGCCTCTTCGATACGAAGTTTCGGGAGTCCGGTTTCGATGGCCTTAGCCATACCGCCCAACTTCTCGATCTCTTGAATATGTTCCCATGCCTTATGAGCCAGCTCGTTAGTCAGAGCCTCTACATAATAAGAACCTGCCCACGGGTCGATTTCTTTTGTAATATAGGTCTCTTCTTGAATATAAATCTGAGTATTACGAGCGATACGAGCCGAAAAATCGGTTGGCAGGGCGATAGCCTCGTCGAGAGCGTTGGTGTGCAACGATTGGGTATGCCCCAAAGCAGCCCCCATAGCCTCGATACAAGTACGACCCACATTATTGAACGGATCTTGTTCGGTCAGTGACCAACCCGATGTTTGCGAGTGAGTACGCAAAGCGAGAGATTTCGGATTCTTGGGGTTGAACTGTTTTACGATCTTAGCCCACAACATACGTGCGGCACGCATCTTGGCGATCTCCATAAAGAAATTCATGCCGATAGCCCAGAAGAAAGACAACCGCGGAGCGAATGCGTCGATATCCATACCGGCGTTGATTCCGGCACGCAAATATTCAAGACCGTCGGCCAGCGTATAAGCCAGCTCTATATCGGCTGTCGCTCCGGCTTCCTGCATGTGGTATCCCGAAATGGAGATCGAGTTGAACTTCGGCATGTTTTGCGAAGTAAACTCAAAAATATCGGCGATGATACGCATCGAGAATTCAGGCGGATAAATATAGGTATTACGCACCATAAATTCTTTCAAAATATCGTTCTGAATCGTTCCGGCCATCTCTTCGAGTTTCGCGCCTTGTTCCAACCCGGCATTGATATAAAAAGCAAGGATAGGCAACACGGCTCCGTTCATCGTCATGGATACAGACATTTTGTTCAAAGGGATACCGTCGAACAAAACCTTCATATCTTCGAGCGAACAAATCGATACACCGGCCTTACCTACATCGCCTACCACACGCTCGTGATCGGCATCATATCCTCTGTGTGTCGGGAGGTCGAATGCCACAGACAATCCCTTCTGTCCCGAAGCCAAGTTTCTACGATAGAAAGCATTGGACTCCTCTGCGGTCGAGAAACCTGCATACTGACGGATTGTCCACGGACGAATGGCATACATACCGCTGTACGGGCCACGAAGAAACGGAGGAAGTCCGGCTACATAATTCAAGTGTTCAAGACCTTCGAGGTCTTCTTTGGTGTAAACAGGTTTGACGGGTATCAACTCCGGGGTTATCCAGTTTTCACCCTCATGGGCTACTTTCCCTGCCGAATGGGCGAAAGCATCCTTCGTAATATCTATATTCTTAAAATTAGGTCTCATTGTCTTTTTGTTTTTTCTTGTGTGATACAAATTGTCCGCCTTTAAATCGAAAGTTTTTCATTAAACGATTTCAACGTATCGAGTACATTCGAACGAACGTGAATAAACTCGGTAATACCCTGAGCCTTTAATTCGTCCATACAAGCCGGAGCTCCGGCTACGACGAACAGAGCGCGACCGTCGAGTATCTTGAATGCTTCCGGAGCATATTGAGCGTACTCGTCATCGCTCGAACAAAGTACCACAATATCGGCTTTGGCGTCCAAAGCGGCATCGATTCCGGCCTGTACGGTCTCGAAACCGAGGTTGTCGACGATCTTGTATCCGGCACAAGCAAAGAAATTCGACGAGAATTGAGAACGTGCTAAACGCATGGCCAAATTCCCGATAGTCAACATGAATACCGTCGGACGTTTGCCCGAACGTTCTGTTGCCAATCGCAAAGTTTCGAAATCACTGGCTGCCCGTTTGGTATTCAACACGGGGAACTCGGGTTCGCAATGATGTCCTCCCTCGTGCTTTCCGCATCCGCAACCGCACGCTTCGCCGTTAACGATTTTATCGCTGGCGACTTCATTGAAATTGGGGTATTGATTCGTTCCCAACAGTATTTCTTTCCGACGAGCTACATTCATATGGCGAGTCTCGGCCGAAGCGTTCACTTGATTTTGTACGAATCCCTCTTTCACGGCTTTGTAGAAACCGCCCTTCTCTTCCACTTCGAGGAAAAGTTTCC
>ENA-UEQN01000953-UEQN01000953.1-human-gut-metagenome-genome-assembly--contig:-NODE-953-length-24880-cov-25.708866_pt1 | contig 24880 bp, 19 predicted proteins | sample MGYA00242940_ERZ507944 | MGnify/ENA primary metagenome ERZ507944 (study PRJEB26167, sample SAMN06115449) | human gut metagenome | host: Homo sapiens | place: China:Fujian | collected 2015-08-20... | reverse complement strand
TCGAACCACCGAAGCTGAAAGCAGCAGATTTACAGTCTGTCCCCATTGGCCACTCGGGAACACGCCCATATTCTTTTGTGTCCGCCGCGCGGACTGCCTGTATATATTACCACGCGCAAAGCAGTTTGTCAACCATCTGCAACAGATTTTATCGCAATTTCTGCACCAATCTCTCCAACAAACTCGCCCCATGGAAAAACCGCCCGGAAATCAATGTTCCCGAGCGGCTTTTCTTGGAGCTGGTGACAGGAGTTGAACCTGCAACCCACTGATTACAAATCAGTTGCGCTGCCATTGCGCCACACCAGCTTATTTTATTGTTTTCCGAAGGGCGGTCTGCCGATTGATAATGCCTTCCGCCTGTGACAAATCACTGGTTTATAGGATAGCAGAAACCACGCAAATTGTCAATATCCACTCGTGTTCTCGGATGGGAAGCGTTGGGCAGCGTGAGCACTTTTTTCCTGTTCGTTCAACGGTTCGTTTCCCGGGCTGTGCAGCAGCAGGCATGTTCCGGCAGGCAGAGCCATGCCGCGCCGGTGCGGGCTGCGGGCGCAGTGCCCCGCCGACAGCGTTTTGGCCGTATCAAACCGATAAAACCGCTTGCAAGGCGGGGTTTGCAGCGCTATAATTGAAATAATATTATGCAGAAATGCCGTCTGCTTCCCGGTGCGGAGCCTGCGGCAGCAGCCTTGACGGCAGACAAACCCAGAGGATTTCTGTGAGGAGAGTTGTTTATGTGTCAGATCCGGGTGAATCTGCGCCGATGGGCCTGCCTTCTGGCAGCGCTGGCGTGCCTGCTTGCGCTGCTGCCGCTTCCTGCACACGCAGCGCAAGCCGCGTCAAAAGTGGTGCGTGTGGGCTGGTATGAGGACGCCTACAATATCACGGGCAAGAACGGCGAGCGCAGCGGCGAAAACGACTGCCTGCTTGCCGAATCGGGCGAGGTCGCGAAGTACCGTGAGGACAAAAGGCTCCACAGCGTTTTCCTCACGCAGGACGGCAATGTCTCTTTTGCCGTGGCACGCGGAGATGTCACCCTGATGTCGATCCTGAACAAGACCCTGCGCACGATCCCGGCCTCCATGCTGACGGGTGCGCTGCCCATGTACGAGGCCTCGCTGGAAAAGGTGACCGTGACCGACTTTGTAAAGGATAATTTTCTTGTCGCCTCCGTGATGCTGATCACCTTCTTCGGGATGATCCTGGCGGTCATCCTTGTCTCGCTGCGCCGGTCGCGCATCGCTGAGGCAAACGCCAAGGAAGCCGCCCGGCAGGCCCGGAAGCTGAACCAGAAATTGCAGGAAAGCCAGCGAGAGCTGCGGGCGGCCCTGCAGCAGGCGGAGAGCGCCAGCTCGGCCAAGACCACCTTCCTGAGCAATGTGTCTCACGACATCCGTACCCCGATGAACGCCATCGTGGGCCTGGCCAGCCTGATGGAAAACGACCTGCAAAACCCGGGCAAGCTGCAGGGCTACATTGACAAGTTGAAGACCGCCAGCCGGCATCTGCTGAACCTCATCAACGAGATCCTGGACATGAGCAAGATCGAAAGCGGCAAGGCCACCCTGAACATCCAGCCCTTCCGCATGGCCGAGCAGATCGCGCAGGTGGACAGCGTGATCCGCCAGCAGGCCGTGCTGCGGGACCAGCAGTTCACCGTACAGATCCACGATCTGCTCCACGAGAATGTGGAAGGCGACGCCACCCGCCTGCGGCAGGTACTGCTCAACATCCTGTCCAATGCGGTCAAGTACACCGGCCATGGCGGCAGCATCTCGCTGGATGTGGAGGAGATCCTCCGCAGCGGCCACTATGCCCGCTACAAGTTCACCGTTACCGACAACGGCATCGGCATGAGCGAAGCGTTCCAGAAGCACATTTACGAGTCCTTCAGCCGGGCCGAGAATTCGGTGACCAACAAGGTGCAGGGCACCGGCCTGGGCATGGCCATCACCAAGAACATCGTGGACATGATGGGCGGTGTCATCACGCTGCAAAGCCAGCTGGGCAAGGGCACCCGCTTCGAGGTGGTGCTGGACTTCAAGATCTGCGAAGAAACGGTGCAGGCAGCACCCGCCGTCTGCCCTGCCCCGGCGCAGGACAGCCCGTCGCTGCACGGGATGCGCTTCCTCTGCGCCGAGGACAACGAGATCAACGCCGAGATCCTGCAGTCCCTGCTGGAGATGCAGGGCGCTTCCTGCACCATCTGCCGCGACGGTGTCGAGGTCGTGGAGAAATTCCGGACCGTGGCCCCCGGCGAGTACGACGCCATCCTGATGGACGTACAGATGCCCGGCATGGACGGCTACGAAGCCACCCGGACGATCCGCAGCGGTGCAAACCCGCTGGGCCGGACCATTCCCATCATCGCCATGACAGCCAACGCCTTTGCCGAGGACGTCAAAAAGAGCCTGGATGCCGGCATGAACGCCCACCTGTCCAAGCCGGTGGACCTGAACGCACTGGAGCAGACCCTGCAGCGCTTCCGCTACGAACCGTCTGCGGAGCAGCCGCAATAACCGACAGCATAAAAGCCCTGCCGCTTGATTTTCAGCGGCAGGGCTTTCTGTTTGCAGTCCGGTCAGGCAAGGGCCTGCTGGATCTTTGCAAAGTCGGCCAGGGTAAGAGCCTCGGGGCGGATGCGGGCGTCGAACCCGGACGCCTCGATGGCGGCAATGACCTTTTCCTTGGGCAGGTTCAGGCCGCCTGCAATGGCGTTGGCCGCAGTCTTGCGGCGCTGGCCAAAGGCCGCACGGATCAGTGCAAAGTAACCGTCCTCGTCCTCCACCTGCACGGCGGGGGTGGGGCGGATGTCCATGCGCACCACGGCACTGGTGACCTTGGGGGCCGGGTAAAAGCTGCCCGGCGCAGCGGTGAACATCAGCCTGGAGGCGGCGTAGTAGTTCACTGCACAGCTGATGGCACTGGAAGCCCGGGTGCCGGGCACGGCGGCCAAGCGGTCGGCGGCTTCCTTCTGCACCATCACGGTCAGGCTCTCGATGGGCAGGCGGTCGCCCAGCAGCTTCATGACGATGGGGCTGGTGATGTAATAGGGCAGGTTGGCGCACACGGCCACCGGCATGCCCGGGAACTCTGCCGCAATGAGGGCTTTCAGGTCCACCTTCAGCACGTCCTGCAGCACCAGCTTGAAGTTGTCCACCCCGGCCATGGTCTCGGCCAGCAGCGGCGGCAGGCGCTCGTCCACCTCAATGGACACCACCTTGGCGGCACGCTTGGCCAGCTCCTTGGTCAGCACGCCAATGCCGGGGCCGATCTCGATGACGCCGTAGCGCTTGTCCACTCCACTGGCATCCACGATCTTGGTGGGGATGCCCGGATTGATGATGAAGTTCTGTCCAAAGCCCTTGGAGAGCGCAAAATCGTATTTTTCGCACAGGGCACGGATCACGGAAATGTCGGTCAGTTCGGGCATGGAGGCCATCCTTTCTCAGAAAAAGGCTGTTGCAGGGTATGCAGCAGCCTTTGGGGTCATTGGTACTATTGGCGGCAGGTCACTCCCCCAGTCAATGCCTGACGGCATTGCCAGCCCCCTCGGAGATGGGGCCTTTTGGCGTGACCGGACAAGCTCCGGCAAACGACCTGCTTTGCCGCACGGAAAAGCCTTCCTCCCAGAGGGAGGTGGCGCGGCGCAAGCCGTGACGGAGGGAGTTTACTGTGCCGCAGAATCGGCCGCCGCTTCGCTCTGTGCAGTGTCTGCCGATCCTTCCGGTGCATCCGTCTCCGGTGCAGTCTCGGCGTCAGCGGCGGTGCTGTCGGCAGCCTCCGAAGCGGCGGCGGAAGAAGCACTGTCGTTGGCACCGGCCACGGTGGTGGTGCCGCTGAGCTGCTGGGCTGCGCTCACGGCGCGCTGGACCTGCGGGTCCGTGGTCGGGGTGTAGTCCAGATAGGAGTTGGCTTCATCCGCGCTCAGGGCGCGCTCCACATCCACGCTCAGGCCCGTGCCGTCAAAGCTGGTGCCATCGCCGCAGAGCAGTTTTGCCACCGTGATGCTCACGGCGCTGCCGTCCGACAGGCGCTGCGGGCTGCTCTGGATGGTGCCCTTGCCCATGGTGGTGGTGCCCACCAGACGGGCACCGCTCATGGTGCGCAGGCTGGCGGCGAACAGCTCCGCTGCGCTGGCGGTGCTGCCATTTACCAGACACACCAGAGGCAGGGACGTCTCGGTCTCGCTGTCGCTGCTGCCTACCACGGTGCGGTTGCCGTTTTTATCCTCGGCGTAGGCCACCGTGCCCTCCGGCACGATCAGATTGATGCAGCTGATGGCGTCATCCAGAACGCCGCCGCCGTTGTCACGCAGGTCAAACACCAGGCTGGCGGCACCATTGGCGCTCAGGGCGCGGATGGCGTAGTCCAGCTCACTGGGGGTGCTGCCGTCGAACTGACGGATCTTGATATAACCCACATCGCCCAGCATCTGATAGTCCACCGTGGTGCTGGTGTAGCCGGAGTGGGTCAGGTCGGCCGTATGGGAGGATGCCGCGCTGTCCAGCCAGGTCACGGTGACGGTGGTGCCGGCCTCGCCCTGCAGGCGGGACTGCACCGCATCCACGGTGGTCAGGCTCTTGACGTCGGTGTCGCCCACGGCGGTGATGTAGTTGCCCACCACGATGCCGGCTTCCTGGGCAGGCGAGCCGTCGTATACCTTGGTCACCTTGGCGTAGCCGGTCTGGTCCAGACCCAGCTCCACGCCGATGCCCAGGATGGTGCCGTTCTGCACATTGACCAGCTCGGTGTAGGCGGTAGCGTTGTAGTAGCGGGCGTACTTGTCGCCGGTGCCCAGCAGGTAGCCTGCGGTCAGGCGGTCGTACAGCGTGTTTTCGTCGATGGTGTAATAATCGTTGCTGCGGACGTAGCGGTCCACCTCTGCGATCTTGTTGTACATGCTCTCTTTTTCCTTGACGCTGCTCACCGTGCTGTCAAACAGACGCATGGCCACCAGCATGGTGATGGAAAAAGTGACCGTCATGGCAAGGATCACGATGGTGACCGCCATGCCGATGGAGATTTTACGGTTCATGTCAGCTTCCTCCCTGTCAGAATAGCAGCATCATGAAAATACTGCCCAGCAGCGAGAGCACAAACACCCCTGCCAGCAGCAGGCAGGCGATGCGCAGCATCCGCTTACGTTTTTGTTCGTTCATAAAAACCAGACTCCTTCACGATGGATCAATTGTGCGGGAACGGGATGTAGCCGCGGGGGTTAACGGCGTTGGCCTTGCTGCCGCCCTTCCACACCTCCAGATGCAGGTGGTTGCCGGTGGAATTGCCGGTGCTGCCCACATAGCCGATGAGCTCGCCCTGCTTGACGTACTTGCCGGCACTGGTGGCCACCGACCGCATATGGCCGTACAGGGTGCTGTAGGTGTTGCCGTCGGACATTTTGCCGTGGTAGATGATGACATAGTTGCCGTAGCCGCCGCTGGACCAGCCTGCCACCTGCACATAGCCGCTGGCGGCTGCGTAGATGGGGGTGCCGCCGCCGGCAGCCAGGTCGATGCCGGCATGGAGCTTGTTCACGCCGGACACCGGGTTCTTGCGCCAGCCGTACTCACTGGAAATGCGGCTGTAGCTCTTCAGCGGGCAGATAAAGCCGGTAAAGCTCAGCTGAGGCTGGCTGGAAGCCGCCTGCGCAATGAGTTTCTGGATCTGGCTCTTCACGGCCTCGTAGTTCAGCTCGTCCGACTCGATGGCCGCCTGTGCGGCAGCCTGGGCCTTCTTGGCATCAGCCGCCGACATCCGGGCCGCCGAGATGCTGCTGTTCAGCTCGCTCTGCTTGGACTGCATCTGGTTGTTCTGGCTGTCCAGCTCTTTCTTCTGGCTCTGCAGGTCAGCCTTCTGGCTCACCAGCTCGGCACGGTCGCTTTCCAGCGCGGTCTTGTCGGCTTCCAGCCCGGCCTTGGCGGTTTTCATGTTGTCCATGATCTCGGTGTCCTTCACCGAGATGTCCTGCATGACCTCGTTGAAGGTCAGCAGCTCATACAGGTCGTTCACCGCGCTGAGCATGGCCACGCTGCCGCCGTCCCGCAGCTCCTGCATGGCGGCCATGTGCTTTTTGAAGTCGCTCCACTGGTCCTGGATCTCCAGCTCCTTTTCCTCGATCTCCGTTTCCTTTTCGGCGATCTCGGTCTCCTTGGCGCTGATCTCCTGTTCCTTCTGGCCGATGCTGTTCTGCACCGAGGCGATCTGCCCGCTGAGCACACTGATCTGGTCCTGAATGACGCTGACGCGCTCCTTCAGTTCGCTTTCCAGCGCCTTGGCGGCAGCTTCTTTCTTTTTGGCATTGTTCAGTTCCTGCTCATGCAGCTTGATGGACTGCGACAGCTTGTTCAGCTTGTTCTGCAGGCTGGACATACTGCTGCTGCCCGTGGCCGCCGAAGCCGGGTATACCGTGGCCGTGACCAGCAGGCAGATGCAGGCCAGGCACAGGCTCACCGCACGCACCACGCGGGTGCGGGGGCTTTCCGGCCGGGCATGACGGGCTTTGTGGCCCGGTGCGTGGAGCCGGAAAGGTTTTGCGTGCATTGCTTTTTTCATGGACGTCTCCTTTCGGTCAGACATTCAGATGCTTGCGGATGGAGAACATGCTGCCCAGGCCGCCCACCAGAGCGCCGCCCGCCAGGCTGTAGATCACGACGGTGGGCCAGACGTTTGCCACCGGCACCAGGGCATGGCCCATGATCATCTGCCACAGGCCTCCCAGGGTACCGGCTGCGCTGACGGTATAGGAGTAGGCGGCAAGGCTCACGCCCGCCGTCAGGGCGCCGGAGATCAGGCCCATGGCCAGGCCCTCGACCACAAAAGGCAGGGTGACCAGCGCATTGGTGGCACCCACATACTTCATGATCTCGATCTCACGCCGACGGGCAAACACGCTCAGGCGGATGGTGCTGCCCACGGTGATGATGCTGACGATCATCAGCACCAGCACGATGAGCCGCCCGCCCTTGGTGACCGCCTGCTGCACTTCCACGAACACGTTGGTCATCTCCACCGGAGCAGCCACGCTGTACACGCCCGGGATGGCCTGCATCTTTTTGCTCATGGCAGCCATCTGGCTCAGGTCCGAAATGGTGACCCGGTAGTTTGCCTTAAAGGGGTTGTCGGTCTCAAATTCGTCCCACAGGGAGGAATAGTCCTCCATATAGCCCCGGTAGATGTTCAGCACGTCCTGTTTGGACACATACTGCACCCCACTGACCCCCGGCATGGTAGAGAGCTTTTCTCCCACCTGGGTGGCGGTGGCGTCGTCGCAGTCAGGGTCCAGGTACACCACGGTCTCGTTCTGGCTGCCCAGATAGCTGACCATGCTGTCCACGTTCACCTCTGCCAGACTGGCAAAGCTGTTCAGGGTCATGCAGACACTCAGGGACGCGATGCAGGCAATGGTCATGGCCCAGTGCTTGCCCAGATTGCGCAGGCCGCGCCGGGTCAGAAAGAAAAAGGTCGAGATCCTCATACCGTCGCCGCCTCCTTTTCCTTCGTTTCATCGTTTTGCTCGTCGTCCACCGGTTCGGTGAGCTCCTTCCAGGCGTTCAGCTCGGCAGAGCGGGCCGCAATGGCCTCCGGGTCTGCCGGGATATCCGAGATGATGCGGCCATTTTTCAGGGTGACCACCCGCTGATGGAAGCGGTGCACCAGCTCGTGCTCATGGGTGACCACCAGCACGGTGATGCCCGTCTGGCTCACCCGCTCCAGCAGCTCCATCATTTCCAGGCTCAGCTCCGGGTCGATGTTGCCGGTGGGCTCGTCGGCGATCACCAGTTTGGGGCTGTGGGCCAGCGCACGGGCCACGGCCACGCGCTGCTGCTCACCGCCGGACAGGGTGTCCGGGTAGACCTTGGCCTTATCCTCCAGATGCACCAGCTCCAGCATGTATTCCACCCGCTCCCGGATGACGCTGCGCTTGACGTTGGTCACGTGCATGGCAAAGGCGATGTTCTCGTACACCGTCATGGAAGGGATGAGCCGGAAGTCCTGGAAGATGATGCCCATCTGACGGCGCAGGTAGGGCACCTTGCGGCGGCGCAGGTGGGCAACATCCTTGCCCAGCACCGTCACCTTGCCGGAGGTGGGCAGCTCCTCGCGCAGGATGAGCTTGAGCAGCGTGGATTTGCCGGCACCGGAATGGCCCAGCAGAAAGACGAATTCGCCGTCGTCCACATGGAGGTTGATGTCCTCCAGGGCCAGGCGTCCGCCCTTTTTGTACTCTTTGGAGACGTGTTCAAAATCAATCATAGAACGCTTTTACTCCTGACATCAAAGTTTTTTGATGGTCAAGACCCCTGCAGCCTGTTCTGCCTGCAAGGGGTCATTTCCACAGGCAAAAAGAACCGGCCAGCATCGGGGTCGAGCGGCCGGTTCCTGTGCCGGACAGGGGACCCTGTGCGGCGGTTGCATCAATATTTGGCCGGGTTGTTGGACAGGTACTTCTTGACCATCAGCGCTACCTTAAAGACGATAGCGTCGTCGAACTCACGCAGGTCCAGGCCGGTCAGCTTTTTGATCTTTTCCAGACGATACACCAGCGTGTTGCGGTGCACAAACAGACCGCGGCTGGTTTCCGAAACGTTCAGGTTGTTCTCAAAGAAGCGCTGGATGGTGAACAGGGTCTCCTGATCCAGGCTCTCGATGCTGCCCTGCTTGAACACCTCGCGCAGGAACATCTCACACACGGTGGTGGGCAGCTGGTAGATCAGGCGGGCGATGCCGAGGTTGTCGTAGCGGATGATCTGCTTCTCGGTGTCGAACACCTTGCTCACTTCCATGGCGATCTGGGCTTCCTTGAAGGAGGTGGCCAGATCCTTCACATTGGAGATGGGGGTGCCGATGCCGACCACGGCCTTGATGTAATGCTCGCCGGACAGGGTATCCACGATGCTGGCGGCCAGCTTTTCCATGTCGGTGCGGTCGATGCCCTTGCGGATCTCCTTGACCAGCACGGTATCCGTCTCGCTGATGTTGAACACAAAGTCCTTCTGCTTGTCCGGGAACAGGCTGCTGACCACATCATAAGCCGAGATGTCGCCGCCGGAAGTCACGCGCACGATGAACACCACGCGGGAAACGTCGGTGGCAAAGTGCAGCTCGCGGGCCTTGGCGTAGATATCGCCGGGCAGGATGTTGTCCAGCACCACGTTCTTGATGAAGTTGGACTTGTCGAACTTTTCGTCATGATACTGCTTGATGCTCTGCAGGCTGATGGACAGCACGGCGGCAAACTGGCCGGCCGTCTCGTCGGCACCTTCCACGAACACCGCGTAATCGTTGTGCTTTGCGCTGGAGAACTGCTGGTAGGTGTAACCATCGCGCACAAAGCGGTCCCCTGCGGTCAGGCGCTCCGCCACAAAGCCGTCGCGCACTTCCCCGATCAGGTTCAGTTCCGAGCAGGAAATGACAGCGCCGGTCTCATCCACCACGCCGACCACCCGGTTGATCGCATCTTTCATCTGGTAGATCACGCTTTGAAATACTCTATTGGCCATACTGGTTACCCCTTTTCCTCGTTTGTGCAAACCGCAGCGGCAGCGACTGTGATTTTTACCAATTTCGCTGCATTACAATCTATATTTTACACAAAAGAATTTACTTTTGCAACATATTTCAACAAAAAAGATAATTCTTTCTTGTTGAAATTATCTTTCGGGGCGTTTGCAGGCCAAAAAAGTGCTTTTTTTGCGTGGTTCTTGGCACTATTTTAGCCTTAAAATGTGATGTTTTTTTGAAATCCGGGTGAAAAGCGGCCCTCATCCTCTGGTAATTTCTGCCACCTCATCGTCCGAAAGTTCCCGCCACTGGCCCGGCGCAAGGTTCTCGTCCAGTGCAAGCCCGCCGATGGCGTCCCGGTGCAGGCCGTTCACCCCGGCCCCATACACCCCGAACATCCGCTTGATCTGGTGGTACACCCCCTGCTTCAGCACCACCCGCACGGTCAGGCCGTCCGGAGAAAGGGCGGTCACCTCGGCCGGGGACAGGGCCGTGCCGTCGGCCAGCGTGACCCCCGCGGCAAAGCCGGTGCGCATCTCCTCGGTGAGGGGGGTGTCCAGCGTGACGGTATAGGTCTTGGAGACATGGCGCTTCGGGGCAAGGATATCATGGGCAAATCCGCCGTCATCGGTCAGCAGCACAAAGCCGGTGCTGGTCTTGTCCAGACGGCCCGCCGGGAACAGCTCCCGCCGTGGGTAGGCATCCCCCACCAGGTCCACCACCGTGGTGTCCCGCTTATCGGTGGAGGCGCTCACCACGCCTTCCGGCTTGTTGAGCATGAGATAGACGAACTGCCGGTAGTTCAGGGCTTTGCCGTCCACGGCCACGGTGTCGGTTTCTTTGAGCTGGGTGTCCCCTTTTTTGCAGACGGCACCGTTCACCTGCACCCGGCCCTTGGCCAGCAGAGCCTTTGCCTCGCTGCGGGTGCACTGGGCCGTCTCGGCCAGATATTTATCCAATCGCATCTGCGGTACTCCTTTTTATGTTCTGCTCCCAGTGTAGCATGGCAGACAAGATCGTGCAAGGCGCAAACGCAAAAAGGAGAAGCCCGTGGGCTTCTCCTTTTTGCAATTTATACTGTCATCAGACGCTCAGGGATGCGTGCTGCTCCACAGCATCGGGGTTGGCGTCAAAGATGGGCTGCAACACGTTGGCCACAAACTCTTCCACCTGCTGGGGTGCACGGCCCACAAAGTTCTCCGGCACCAGACCTGCCACGATCTCCTCCTTGGTCAGGCCAAAGGCGGGGTCGGCAGCAATGCGGTCCACCATGTCGTTGGGCAGGCCTTCTTCCTTGACCTGCTTGCCGGCGGCGATGGCGTGCTGGCGCAGGCGCTCGTGCAGCTCCTGACGGTTGCCGCCCTTTTCCACGGCCTGCATCATGATGTTCTCGCTGGCCATGAAGGGCAGCTCAGCCATCAGGCGGCTGCGCACCACCTTGGGGTACACCACGATGCCGTCGGTGACGTTGAGCATGATGTTCAGGATGGCGTCGGTGGCCAGGAAGCCCTCGGCCATGGCCACGCGCTTGTTGGCGCTGTCGTCCAGGGTGCGCTCGAACCACTGGGTGCCGGTGGTGAAGCTGGGGTTCAGCACGTCCACCATCAGGTAACGGCTCAGGGCGCAGATACGCTCGCAGCGCATGGGGTTGCGCTTGTAGGGCATGGCAGAGGAACCGATCTGGTTCTTCTCGAACGGCTCTTCCATCTCCTTGAAGTTGGCCAGCAGGCGCAGGTCGGTGGCAAACTTCATGCAGCTCTGGCCGATGCCGGCCAGTGCGTTGAGCACAAAGGCGTCCACCTTGCGGCTGTAGGTCTGGCCGGACACCGGGATGACGGCCTTGGGGTCAAAGCCCATCTCCTCAGCAATGGAAGCGTCCACCGCGCGGATCTTGTCGGCATCGCCCTTGAACAGCTCCATGAAGGATGCCTGGGTGCCGGTGGTACCCTTGACGCCGCGCAGCTGCAGAGCAGCCAGACGGTGGTCGATCTCCTGCAGGTCCATCACCAGCTCGTTGGCCCACAGGGTGGCACGCTTGCCCACGGTGGTGGGCTGGGCAGGCTGGCAGTGGGTGTAGGCCATGCAGGGCATGTCCTTGTATTCCTCGGCAAAGCGGGCCAGCTTTGCCAGCACGCCGATGAGCTTTTTGCGCACCAGCTCCAGGCCCTGCCGCATGACGATGATGTCGGTGTTGTCGCCCACATAGCAGCTGGTGGCACCCAGATGGATGATGCCGGCAGCCTTGGGGCACTGCTGGCCGTAGGCATAAACGTGGCTCATCACGTCGTGGCGCACCAGCTTTTCGCGCTCGATGGCCACTTCGTAATTGATGTCGTCCACATGGGCTTCCAGCTCGGCCACCATGTCGGGGGTGATGTTGGTCAGGCCCTGGTTCATCTCGGCCCGTGCCAGTGCCACCCACAGGCGGCGCCAGGTGCGGAACTTGTTGTCATCGGAGAAGATGTACTGCATCTCGTCCGAGGCATACCGGGTGGAAAACGGGCTGATATAACGGTCATGCTGAGACATTGGTTGTTTCCTCCTGATGGTTTTTTATGATTGTACCATCAAACCTTGAAATAGTCCACGCCGCCCTCAAAGATCGGCTGGTACTTGTCGCCGGTGACGTTCTTATACAGATACTCGCCGCTGCGCTCCGAGTGGCCCATCTTGCCGAACACACGGCCGTCCGGGCTGGTGATGCCCTCGATGGCCAGCACCGAACCGTTGGGATTGCAGCGCTGATCCATGGTGGGCGTGCCGGTCAGGTCCACATACTGAGTGGCCACCTGACCGTTCTTGATCAGGGTGTCCAGCACCTCCTGCGGAGCCACGAAACGGCCTTCGCCGTGGCTGATGGCCACAGTGTGCTCGTCGCCCACGGCGCACTTGCTCAGCCAGGGGCTGCCGGTGGAGGCGATGCGGGTGCGCACCAGCATGCTCTGGTGGCGGCCGATGGTGTTGAAGGTCAGGGTGGGGTCATAGGCCGTGATGGGGCGGATATCGCCGTAAGGCACCAGACCCAGCTTGATCAGGGCCTGGAAGCCGTTGCAGATGCCCAGCATCAGGCCGTCGCGCTGCTGCAGCAGACGGCGCACTGCCTCGGTGACCGCCGGGCTGCGGAAGAAGGAGGCGATGAACTTTGCGCTGCCGTCCGGCTCGTCGCCGCCGGAGAAGCCGCCGGGCAGCATCACGATCTGGCTGTTGTCGATGGCCTTGACCAGTGCTTCGCAGCTGGCCGTGACGTCGGCGGGGGTCAGGTTGCGGATGACCAGGATCTCCGGGTCGGCACCGGCACGGGCAAAGGCCTTTGCGGTGTCATACTCACAGTTGGTGCCGGGGAACACCGGGATGATGACCTTGGGCTTTGCCACACCGATCTTGGGTGCGGCGGGGGCGGTCAGGCTGCCGGTGATGGGCTCCACGGTGGGGCCTGCCTTGCGGTAGGGGTACACCGGCTCCAGCTTGGCCTCCCAGATCTCCTGCAGCTGTGCCATATCCAGCGTTTCGCCGCAGGCCTCGAAGGTGTATTCCTTGGTGGTCTCGCCCAGGATCTCACCGGCGGGTGCGTCGGACACCATTTCCAGCACGATGGAGCCGTACATGGGCTCGAACATCTGGTGGGTGGTCAGGTCTGCCCGCATCTTGAAACCGATGTGGTTGCCCAGACCCATCTTGAACAGGGCCTCGGCAATGCCGCCGTAGCCCACGGAGCAGGCAGAGGCCACCATGCCCTCCTCGATCATGTCCTCCACGACCTTGTAGTTGGCCTTCAGGGAGAAGAAGTTGGGGCAGCCGGTCTCCGGGTCGGTGATGGGACGGATGAGCACCACGGTGCTCTCGGGCTTCTTGAACTCGGTGGAGACCACCTTGTTTGCCTTGCCGATGGCAGTGGCGAAGGACACCAGCGTGGGAGGCACATCCAGCTTCTCAAAGGAGCCGGACATGCTGTCCTTGCCGCCGATGGAGGCGATGCCCAGGCCCATCTGGGCATCCAGTGCGCCCAGCAGGGCGGCCAGCGGCTTGCCCCAGCGCTCCGGGGCGGTGCCCAGGCGCTCGAAGTATTCCTGGAAGGTGAGGTAAGCGTCCTCATAGCGGAAGCCGGTGGCCACCAGCTTGGTCACGCTTTCCACCACGGCCAGACGGGCACCCTTGTACTGGTCGGCGCTCATCAGGTAGGGGTTGAAGCCCCAGGCCATGCCGGAGCAGGTGCTGGTCTCGCCGTCCACCGGCAGCTTTGCCACCATGGCGTTCTGCGGGGTGAGCTGGTAGGCACCGCCGAAGGGCATGAGCACGGTAGCGGCACCGATGGTGGAGTCGAACCGCTCCGAAAGGCCCTTCTTGCTGCAGACGTTCAGGTCGCCCACCATGTTCTTCATCTTCTGGCTGAAGGTCAGGCCGGCCCACTGGGGCTGCCAGACGCTGCCCTTTTCCACATGGACGTTCTGGTGCTTCTCGGCACCGTTGGAGTTCAAAAACTCGCGGCTGATGTTCACGATGGACACACCGTTCCACACCATGTTCAGGCGCTTTTCCTCGGTGACCTTGGCCACGGGGGTAGCCTCGAGGTTCTCTTCATTGGCGATGGCGATGAATTTGTCCACGTCCTCCGGGGCAAGCGCCACAGCCATGCGCTCCTGGCTCTCGCTGATGGCCAGCTCCGTGCCGTCCAGACCATCGTACTTCTTGGTGACCTTGTTCAGGTCGATGAACAGACCGTCGGCCAGCTCACCGATGGCCACCGACACGCCGCCTGCGCCAAAGTCGTTGCAGCGCTTGATCATCTTGCAGGCGTCCTCACGGCGGAACAGACGCTGCAGTTTGCGCTCGATGGGGGCATTGCCCTTCTGCACCTCTGCACCGCAGTGCTCCAGGCTGTCCAGCTTGTGGGCCTTGGAGGAACCGGTGGCACCGCCCACGCCGTCGCGGCCGGTGCGGCCGCCCAGCAGCACGATCACATCCCCGGGAGCCGGGCACTCGCGGCGCACATGGGAAGCCGGGGTGGCACCCACCACCGCACCGATCTCCATGCGCTTTGCCACATAGCCGGGGTGGTAGATCTCATCCACCTGACCGGTAGCCAGACCGATCTGGTTGCCGTAGGAGGAATAACCGGCGGCGGCAGTGGTCACCAGCTTGCGCTGGGGCAGCTTGCCGGGCAAAGTCTCGCTCACGGGCACCAGCGGGTCACCGGCACCGGTCACACGCATGGCCTGATAGACGTAGCTGCGGCCGGACAGCGGGTCGCGGATGGCACCGCCGATGCAGGTGGCTGCGCCGCCGAAGGGCTCGATCTCGGTGGGGTGGTTGTGGGTCTCGTTCTTGAACAGGAACAGCCAGTCCTCGTCCTTGCCGTTCACGTCGCACTTGATCTTCACCGTGCAGGCGTTGATCTCGTCGGACTCGTCCAGGTTCTTCAGGATGCCCTGCTTCTTCAGCTCCTTGGCACCGATGGTAGCCAGATCCATCATGCAGCGGGGCTTGCCCTCGCGGCCCAGATCCTTGCGCATGGCCATGTAGCGGTCAAAGGCAGCCTGCACCACTTCGTCGTCGATCTGCACATCGTCCAGAATGGTGCCGAAGGTGGTGTGGCGGCAGTGATCGGACCAGTAGGTGTCGATCATCTTGATCTCGGTGATGGTGGGGTCGCGCTGCTCGGAGCGGAAATACTCCTGGCAGAACTTGATGTCGCCCAGATCCATGGCCAGGCCGTTCTCGTCGATGAACTTTTTCAGGCCCTCTTCGTCCAGCTGGTTGAAGCCGTCCAGCACCGCCACAGCGGTGGGCACGGGGTACTCCATTTTCAGGGTAGCCTTCTTGTCCAGCGAAGCCTCACGGGCCTCCACCGGGTTGATGACATATTTTTTGATCTCGGTCAGCTGCTCGTCGGTCAGGGCACCTTCCAGCAGGTAGACGCGGGCAGAGCGCACCAGCGGGCGCTCGCCCTGGCTGATGAGCTGGATGCACTCGGCGGCGGAATCGGCACGCTGGTCGAACTGGCCGGGCAGGTACTCCACGGCAAATGCCGTGCCCTCATGCTCCGGCAGCTGGGCATAGGTGTTGTCCACCGGCGGCTCGCTGAACACGGTGCTGACGCACTGGTCAAACAGAGCCTGGTCGATGCCTTCCACATCGTAGCGGTTGAGCAGGCGCAGGCCGGTGAGCGACCGGATGCCCAGCAGGCCGGTGAGCTCGTTCTTCAGGCCGTTTGCCTCGACGTCAAAGCCGGGCTTTTTTTCCACATAAATACGATAGACCATGGGTAAGTTCCCCCTTAATCATTTTTACTGCTTTTCTGCCAGTGCCTTCAGCGCACGCAGGCCGATGTCGCTGCGCTTGTGCAGCTTGTCGAAATGGATCTTCTCGGCTGCCTCATAGGCGTGGCTCAGGGCGTTGGTCAGGCGCGGGCCGGTGGCGGTCACGCCCAGCACACGGCCGCCGTTGGTCACGAGCTGGCCGTCCTCGGTGAGGGCCGTACCGGAGTGGTAGACCGTCACATTCTCTTCGTCCGGCAGCTGACCGTCCACCAGGCCGGAGATGGGCTTGCCCTTCTCATAGGCCACCGGGTAGCCGCCGGAGGCCAGAATGACGCAGGCGGCTGCGCCGTCCGAGAACCTGACCTCCTCGTCGGCCAGGGTGCCGTTGGTGCAGGCCTCCATGATGTGCAGCAGGTCACCCTCCAGCAGGGGCAGCACCACCTGGGTCTCGGGGTCGCCGAAGCGGCAGTTGTACTCGATGACCTTGGGGCCGTCCGGGGTGAGCATCAGGCCGAAGTACAGGCAGCCCTTGAAGGGGCAGCCCTCGGCGTTCATGGCCCGGATGGTGGGCAGGAAGATCTTTTCCATGCACTCGGCGGCCACTTCCGGGGTGTAGTAGGGGTTCGGGGCAACGGTGCCCATGCCGCCGGTGTTCAGGCCGGTGTCGTGGTCGTTGGCACGCTTGTGGTCCATGGACGACACCATGGGCTTGACCACCTTGCCGTCGGTAAAGCTCAGCACGCTGACCTCCGGGCCGGTGAGGAACTCTTCCACCACCACATGGTTGCCGGATGCGCCGAACTTCTTGTCCAGCATGATCTCCTTGACGCCGTCGGCGGCCTGCTGCTCGTTCTCGCAGATCAGCACGCCCTTGCCCAGAGCCAGGCCGTCGGCCTTGATGACCACCGGGTACTTGCCCTCGGCACGGATGTAGTCCATGACCTTGGCCGGGTCATCAAACGTCTCATACTTCGCGGTGGGGATGCCGTATTTCTTCATCAGGTCCTTGGAGAACACCTTGGACGCCTCGATGCGGGCAGCGGCCTTGTCCGGGCCGAAAGCCGGGATGCCGGCCTTTGCCAGCTCGTCCACCATGCCCAGGGCCAGCGGGTCATCCTGCGCCACCACGACGTAGTCAAACTTTTCCTCAACGGCAAAGCCCACCATGGTCTCCACATCGGTGGCCTTGATGTTTTTGCACTTGGCGTCATAACTGATGCCGCCGTTGCCCGGTGCGCACCAGATCTCGCCGCAGTCGGGGCTCTTTTTCAGTGCCTTGATGATGGCGTGCTCGCGGCCGCCGCCGCCAACCACCAGAATTTTTTTGCTCATTTTTACACCTTCTCTTAGTGATGGAACAGCCGCAGGCCGCAGAAGGCCATGGCGATGCCGTACTTGTTGCAGGTATCAATGACCTGCTGGTCACGGATGGAACCGCCGGGCTGCACGATGGCGGTGACGCCGGAGCGACGGGCACGCTCGATGTTGTCACCGAAGGGGAAGAAAGCGTCGGAGCCCAGGCACACGCCGGTGACCTTGCTCAGGTATTCCTTCTTTTCCTCGGCGGTCAGCGGGGCGGGCTGCTCGGTGAAGGTCTCGGCCCAGACATCGTCGCCGATGACGTCCTCCGGGGTGTCGCCGATGTACACGTCAATGGCGTTGTCGCGGTTGGGCTTGGCGATATCGTCACGGAAGGGCAGGTTCAGCACCTTGTCCATGTGGCGCAGCTGCCAGTTGTCGGCCTTTTGGCCTGCCAGACGGGTGCAGTGGATGCGGCTCTGCTGGCCGGCACCCACGCCGATGGTCTGACCGCCGGCGGTGTAGCACACGCTGTTGGACTGGGTGTACTTGAGGGTGATGAGGGCAATGACCAGATCGCGTTTCTGCTCCTCGGTCACGTCCTTGTTCTCGGTGACCCAGTTGTTCAGCATGGTGTCGGCGTTGATGACCAGCTCGTTGCGGCCCTGCTCAAAGGTGATGCCGTACACCTGCTTGTGCTCGATGGATGCGGGCTTGTAGGCGGGGTCGATGGCCACCACGTTGTAGTTGCCCTTCTTCTTGCCGGACAGGATGGCCAGTGCTTCCGGCTCGTAGCCCGGTGCGATGATGCCGTCGGACACCTCATGCTGGATCAGCTTTGCGGTGGGCACGTCGCACACATCCGACAGGGCGATCCAGTCGCCGAAGGAGGACATGCGGTCGGCACCGCGGGCGCGGGCGTAGGCGCAGGCCAGCGGGGACAGCTCTGCATCCGGGGCGATGTGGTACATCTTGCGCTCCACCTCGGTGAGAGGCAGGCCCAGGGCAGCACCTGCCGGGGACACATGCTTGAAGGAAGCCGCTGCGGGCAGGCCGCAGGCCGCCTTCAGCTCCTTGACCAGCTGGATGGAGTTGAGGGCATCCAGAAAATTGATGTAGCCAGGCTTGCCGTTCAGAACAGTAACGGGCAGGTCAGAGCCATCTTCCATATAAATGCGGCTGGGCTTCTGGTTGGGGTTGCAGCCGTACTTCAGTGCAAGTTCATTCATTGGTGCATCCTCCTTGGTTCCTCTATGGTGTACTCTTATTCTTCTTCCGCGTCAAGCTTTTTGAGCAGTTCCAGCTCTTCGGGCAGCAGCTCCGGCTCTTCAGGGTCGTCCAGGTCGCTGCACACGGCGTCGTATTTGTTGAAGATCATGTCGCCGCTCTCGCCGCTCTCCAGGTCGATGACCCGGGCGAACAGGCTCACCTTGTTGTCGGCGTTCAGGCTGCTCCACAGGCCGTGGGCAAAGTCGCCGAGGGTGCGGGGGCAGGCAAAGCGCAGCGGCTCGCCCTCAAAGCTGGGGATGGGGCTGCCGTTGTGCTTGTAGGTGCTGATGAAGTGACCCTCTCCGGCCACGGGCTGGGGGTAATCAAAGAAATAGCGCTGCACGCTGTCGCCGTTGCCGTCGGCAGACTTGAGGATGCTCATCTGGTAGCTGCCGTCCGCATACACCACCGCAGAGATGCGGGGGGTGTAGTTGGGGCCGTCCGGCTCAAAGGTGCGGGTGCGCAGTGCATCGGCAAAACTCTTGCCCTGGCTCATCAGGTCATAGATGGTATCGGTCTGGTCGCCGTTGGTCACGATGTGGGTACGGCCCAGCGTCAGCACCGGGTTGTAGATGATCAGGCTGGGGTCCTCCAGCTTGGCGGGGTCCGCTGCCATGGTGCAGATGCCGCCGCGCTCCGGCACGGGGTCGAACACGCGGTTGCGGCTGTTCTCGCTGCGGCCCATGATAAAGTAGCCGATGAACATCTGTCGGCCGTCCGGGGCCTTTGCCACCGCAATGCCGCGGCCGGGGTATTCGTTGGAGGCCAGATATTCGTTCAGGTCGATCTTTTCCATTGTTGTTCTCCTATTTACGGAACTCCCCCAGTCGCCTGCGGCGACAGCCCCCTCGGGGAGGGGGCCTTAAGCCTCCCTCCTTGAGGGAGGTGGCACGCCGTCAGGCGTGACGGAAGGAGTTTTTACTCGATCTCTCCGCTGCACACCATGGCGACCGCCTTGGGCAGCAGCTTCCATTCCGCCTGCTCCATGACCCGTTTCTGCAGCACCTCCGGGGTGTCGCCGGGCAGGATGTCCACGGCCTTCTGCAGCAGGATGGGCCCGCCGTCGCATTCTTCGTTCACAAAGTGGACGGTGGCACCGGTCACCTTGCAGCCACGGGCAAGGGCCGCTTCATGGGGGCGCAGGCCGTACATGCCCGGCCCGCAGAAGGACGGGATGAGCGCCGGGTGCACGTTCAGGATGCGGCGCGGATAGGCCGCGATGACGCTGGGCCCCAGCACCGACAGAAAGCCTGCCAGCACCACAAGGTCGATGTTGTGTGCTTTCAGCGTGCCCAGCAGGGCCGCGTCAAAATCTTCGCTGTTGTCGTAGTCCCTGCGGCGCACCACGCAGCTCTCCACACCGGCCTTTGCGGCACGTTCCAGCGCATAGACGCCGGGCTTGGAGGCCACCACCAGAGTGATCTTTCCGTTGGGGTTCTCGCCGCGGGCCTCACTGTCCAGCAGGGCCTGCAGGTTGGTGCCGCCGCCGGAAACTAACACTGCAATGTTCAGCACAGCTCCACACCCTCGCCTTCTGCGATGACGCCCAGACGGTAAGCCTCCGGCTCACCGTTGGCATGCAGGATCTCCAGCGCCTTGTCGGCCTGCTCGGCGGGCACGGTGAGCACCATGCCCACGCCCATGTTGAAGGTGTTGAACATATCGTGCTCGGAGATGCCGCCCTCCTTCTGCATCAGGTGGAACAGTGCCGGGGTGCGGACGTCCGCCTTGTGGATGCGGGCGCAGCAGCCCTTCTTCAGGCTGCGGGGAATGTTCTCGTAGAAGCCGCCGCCGGTGATGTGGGAAATGCCCTTGACATCCACTTCCTCCAGCACCTTGAGCACCGGCTTAACGTAAATTTTAGTGGGAGCCAGCAGGGCCTCGCCCAGGCTCTTGCCGCCCAGCTCGGCGGGAGTGGTGTGCAGCACGTCGGGGTTGCCGTCGATGTCAAAGATCTTGCGCACCAGCGAGAAGCCGTTGGAGTGCACACCGGTGGAAGGCAGAGCGATGATCACATCGCCGGGCTTCATGGTGTCATTGCTCAGGATCTTTTCCTTGTCCACGACGCCCACGGTAAAACCGGCCAGATCGTACTCGTCCTCCGGCATCATGCCCGGGTGCTCGGCCGTCTCGCCGCCCACCAGAGAGCAGTCGGCCTGCACGCAGCCCTCGGCCACGCCCTTGACGATCTCGGCGATCTTTTCCGGGATGTTGCGGCCGCAGGCGATGTAGTCCAGGAACACCAGCGGCTTTGCACCGGCGCAGATGACGTCGTTGACGCACATGGCCACACAGTCGATGCCGATGGTGTCGTGCTTGTCCATGATCATGGCGATCTTCAGCTTGGTGCCCACGCCGTCGGTGCCGGAGATCAGCACCGGGTGCTTGTAGCCGGTGCAGTCCAGTTCAAACAGGCCGCCAAAGCCGCCCAGCCCGCCGATGCAGTGCTCGTTCATGGTGCGGGCCACATACTGCTTCATCAGTTCGACCGAACGGTAACCGGCGGTGATGTCCACGCCTGCTGCGGCGTAGCTTTCCGAATAGCTCTTTTCCATGGTGTTACTCTCCTAACTTTTTCTCGTCCTTGGGGCGGTCGTTCAGGTGGCGTTCGTGGATATCGGTGGAAAGCACCTCGTCCGGCTTCACGGCATATTCGCCGGTGAAGCAGGCGGTGCAGAACCCACAGTTTGCGTTTTTGGCCAGCTGCACCACATGTTCGGTGGACAGGTAGCCCAGGGTGTCGGCCCCGATGATCTCATTGATCTGGTCCACCGTGCGTCCGGTGGCCACCAGCAGTTTCTGGTCGGGGATGTCGGTGCCGAAGTAGCAGGGATATTTGAACGGCGGTGCCGACACCATGAAGTGTACCTCGGTGGCACCGGCGTCCCGCAGCAGCTTGATAATGCGGGCAGAGGTGGTACCGCGCACGATGGAATCATCCACCAGCACCACGCGCTTGCCCTTGACCGTGCTGGAGATCACGTTCAGCTTGATGCGCACGCTGTTCTCACGCTGCTTCTGGCTGCCCTGAATGAAGGTGCGGCCGATGTACTTATTCTTAATGAAGCCGATGCCGTAGGGGATGCCGCTCTCCTGGGAGTAGCCCAGGGCGGCGTCCAGGCCGGAGTCCGGCACGCCGATGACCACATCGGCATCCACCGGGTGTTCCTGTGCCAGGAACCGGCCGGCCTGCTTGCGGGCCTCGTGCACCGAGCTGCCCTCAATGACGCTGTCCGGGCGGGCAAAGTAGATGAACTCGAACACGCACATCTGGGTGTCCGGGCGGCCCACATGGTCGGTGATGCTGCGCAGCTCACCGGTCTTGGCGTCGGCCACCACGATCTCGCCGGGTTTCACGTCCCGCAGCAGGGTGGCACCCACAGCGTCCAGCGCACAGCTCTCGCTGGCAAAGACGTAGCCGCCGCCGGGCAGCGTGCCGATGCACAGGGGGCGGTAGCCGCGGGGGTCGCGCACCGCGATGAGCTTGGTGGCGGACATGATCACCAGGCTGTACGCGCCTTCCAGCACATCCATGGTCTTGCTGATGGCCGTCTCGATGCTGCCCATGCGCAGGCGGTTGCGGGTGATGAGGTAGCAGATGACCTCGGTGTCCGAGGAGCCGTGGAAGATGGCTCCCTCGTTTTCCAGCTGGCGTCGCAGCTCAATGGCATTGGTCAGGTTGCCGTTGTGGCACAGGGCCATGGTGCCGCGGCCGTGCCGCACGATCATGGGCTGAGCATTGGCCCGGATGCGGCTGCCGGAGGTGGCGTAGCGCACATGGCCGGTGGCCATATGGGCGTTGGGGTTGGCCAGGCTGCCCAGCACCGCCGGGGTGAACACCTCGTTCACAAGGCCCAGATCCCGGTGGCCCTGGATGACGCCGTCGTCGTTCACGGCGATGCCGCAGCTCTCCTGCCCGCGGTGCTGCAGGGCATACAGCGCCGAGTAGGCGGCAGCGGCCACATCCTCGGTGCCGGCCCGGTCGTAGAGGCCAAAAACGCCGCATTCTTCGTGCAGCGGATATGCAAAATCAGACATTGGTTCTCCTTTACAGTTCGGCGATCTCCGCCTGCAGTTTTTCCTCCTTGGCCGCGATCTGTGCCGCCATGGCGGTGCGCTCGGCTTCCAGCTTTGCTGCCAGAGCCTCATCGCCCAGTGCCAGGATCTCGGCGGCCAGCCAGGCGGCGTTCTTGGCGCCGTTCAGGGCCACGGTGGCCACCGGGATGCCGCTGGGCATCTGCACGGTGGCCAGCAGGGCATCCAGACCGTCCATGGCACCGCCCTTCATGGGGATGCCGATCACCGGCAGCGTAGTGTTGGCGGCAAAGGCTCCGGCCAGATGGGCTGCCATGCCGGCCGCGCACAGGATGACGCCAAAGCCGTTGGCCTTTGCGCTCCTGGCAAACGCAGCCGCCTCGGCGGGCGTGCGGTGTGCCGACAGGATGTGTGCTTCAAAGGGGATGTCCAGCGCTTTGAGCTGGGCACAGGCCCCCTTGACCACCGGCCAATCGCTGTCGGAACCCATGATCACAGCAACTTTACGAACCATAATCCAAACCCTCTCTTTCCACTTCTGACAAACAAAAAAGGCAGTGGTACACCTGCACCACAGCCTTTATTTTTGCGTATTCTGTTCCCATGCCTTGCACGAAGCTGCACGATGCCCCTGACATGCACGAATATTGTTTCGTTCCATGCGACCCGGCAGCGTCTTTTTCATGGATCTCTTCCTCCGCAGTTTCTGTGCTGACATTTCTGCAGGGTGCGGGGCCCGCTCTATGGGGTGACCGTCCCTGTGCTACATACAGTTTACGGCAAAATAATGGCTTTGCAAAGGGTGTTGCGGCAAATTCTCCCTTGTGTTTCCATGCGCCAAAAAACTTTCAAAAGTTTTGTGCAGTTTCGCCATCGTTTTTCTTTTTAAGTATGACTTATGGTTTGAGTATATTTTCCGTAAAATCTTCCAACCGTCTTTGCCCCAAAAGACGTACTTTTCTGCCCGGTTCAGAAGATGATCTTTGCCGTGGTGGCCCGGGCGGCACGGATGAGGTCCGCCGGAGCACAGCACACCTGGGTGCCGATGCGCCCGCCGGAAACATACACTTTTTCCTGTGCGAGGACGCTCTCGTCGAACACGGTCTTGTACTGCTTCTTCATGCCCACGGGGCTGCAGCCGCCGCGCACATAGCCGGTGACCTTGTTGATGTCGGCTACATGGATCATGGCCACGCTCTTTTCGCCCACGCTGCGGGCGGCGGCTTTCAGGTCCAGCTCGGCCGCCACCGGGATGACAAACACAAAGTAGTTTTTGCTGCTGCCCTGGGTCACCAGCGTCTTGTATACGCAGGCCGGGTCCTCGCCCATGCTGCCGGCCACATCCACACCGGCCACGGCCACGCCCTCTTCGTGGGCGTACTCGTGGGCCGTATAGGGCACCTTTTCACGTTCCAGAATGCGCATGGCATTGGTTTTTGCTTCTTTTCCCATTTTATCTCAACCTCTTATTTTTTGGGTCAAACCCTCTCCGTTTTGCTGTACAAGGCTGCGCGTCCTCGCCTTCTCCGTCATTACGGCGGAGAGGGTTCTCTTGCCATCATTTTACCACGTTCCCCTTTGAAATAACAGCCCCTCCGGGCAGAGTTTCCGGCAAAAAGCTCTAAAAATGCCCCTGCAAACTGATTTTTTGCACAAATTTCAAAAAGTTCTTGACTTCAGTTTCCTGAAGTGTTATCATAGCACCATCACTTCAGGAAACTGAAGTTTAACGTTGCAAGCTGCGGCAAAGGAGCCGGTCTCCCCTGCCGTTTCGCACAGATAGGAAAAGGCAAAGGAGACAAAACCACTATGATCATCGTACTGAAACAGGATGCCCCCGACGTACAGGTGCGCGAGTTCTGCCACGAGCTGGAGGGCATGGGCCTGCAGATCAACGACTCCAAGGGCAGCGATACCCATATTCTGGGCCTCATCGGCGACACCAAGGCCATTGCCGAAAGCTGGGTGCTGGCCAACCCCGTGGTGGAGACCTGCCGCCGCGTGTCCGAGCCTTATAAAAAGGCCAATCGCAAGTTCCACCCGGACGACAGCGTCATCGACGTGGACGGCGTGAAGATCGGCGGCGGCAGCTTTGCGGTCATCGCCGGCCCCTGCAGCATTGAAAGTGAAGAGCAGATCACCTACTGCGCCCAGCGCGTGAAGGCCGCCGGTGCTTCTCTGCTGCGCGGCGGTGCATTCAAGCCCCGCACCTCCCCTTACTCCTTCCAGGGCATGCGCAGCGAGGGCCTGGACCTGCTCAAGCTGGCCCGCCGCGCCACCGGTGCCCCCATCGTCACCGAGATCATGAACACCGAGCACCTGCCCCTGTTCGAGAACGTGGACCTGATCCAGGTGGGTGCCCGCAACATGCAGAACTTTGAGCTGCTCAAGGCCGTGGGCCGCCAGAACAAGCCGGTGCTGCTCAAGCGCGGCCTGGCCAATACGCTGGAAGAGTTCGTGATGAGCGCCGAGTACATCATGGCCGAGGGCAACGAGAACGTCATCCTCTGCGA
>ENA-UEQN01000947-UEQN01000947.1-human-gut-metagenome-genome-assembly--contig:-NODE-947-length-25002-cov-18.628365_pt1 | contig 25002 bp, 24 predicted proteins | sample MGYA00242940_ERZ507944 | MGnify/ENA primary metagenome ERZ507944 (study PRJEB26167, sample SAMN06115449) | human gut metagenome | host: Homo sapiens | place: China:Fujian | collected 2015-08-20... | reverse complement strand
CGGTGTGAAGCGGGGGAAAATCCACCCTGACTGTCCCGGTAACACCGGGATAAAAGCGGTGGATTACCTATCGCTATGAAGTCCCTGGTGATCGGCTGGGACTCCCGCTGGGGCCAGCTCACCAAGGTATGGGCGGACAGCAACTCCACCACCGACACATATCGACCCTATGGATTGGACTGCAGCGGATTTGTCGATTGGGTATTTTACAATGTCACGGATGGAGAGTACGTCATAGGCCATGGCGGCGGCGCCACCATGCAGCACGCCTACTGTACCCCCATCTCGTGGAATGAGGCCCAGCCCGGCGATCTGGTGTTCTATCCCGATGATGAGCATGTGGGAATCGTAGGTGGCAGAGATGAAAGCGGAAACATGCTCATCATCCACTGTGCGTTCAGCCAAAATAATGTGGTGATCACCGGCCTGGAGGGCTTTACCTCCATTGGACATCCCTTGTATTACGGGGAATAAAATAAATCTCGCGGTGAGACACAATTTCTGTCGGAATCAGGTCTCGCCGTGAGATTTTTTAATCTTCAAACAGTTTGGAGACTGGAATTTCCAGCACTTCCGCAACCTTAAGCATGATTTCCATGGACACACCGAAAGCCCGGGTTTGGCTTTCAATCTTTGCAACAAATGACTATGATTAATTTGCTGGCCGATATTCAGGCGAAAATGGCAGAAGGTTAATCAACGGGGTACGAGCGGTGGCCAAAGAAATACAACCGCAAAGAAACTGCCCGGACAGTTTGTCTTTTGAAAAAAGAAATCAGTAATTATGAAGAAGATCGGCTCAGCAGCCGTTTTGCAGCGCTATACGATACTATTAAGCAAATGAAAAAGAATGGTTGAGATTGGATCATAGTTTACCTTAAAAAGTAATTCTCGGTGCTATATGGGGCAGGATCCAATGCTTTTGTTGTCTCCTGCCCCATATTTGTTATATCTGTTGTGTAATTAAAATTCCAAATTATGACCGTCTTTTTTAGAAAATAGGTGGACCACATTTCCGCCAAAAATAAACGAAATGGAAGTGCCACTTTCCGAAGGGATATACTGGGCTCCATCCATACCCGAGGTCTGGGCAACAATAATGCTATCCCGACCATTGATATCCACATGAAGATGGACCGCACTCCCCATCATCTCTGAGACTTCTACCTTGCCATGCACCCCATGTTCACCATTCTCCAACAGCATAATGTGCTCAGGCCGGACACCGAGAATAATCTCTTGGGGGGGTACACTAGCTTGATACAACCTTTCTTGTTTCTCGACGGTAGGCACTACTCGAATACCGCCCATCAAAACAGAATATACGCCGTCTTCATCCCTCTTCAACTCCGCATCGTAGAAGTTCATCTGTGGGACCCCTATAAAACCTGCTACAAAGAGGTTGACCGGGTGATCGAAAACCTCTTGAGGTGTTCCAATTTGCTGGATAACACCGTCTTTCATGATAACAATGCGGTCACCTAAGGTCATTGCCTCGGTCTGATCGTGGGTAACATAGATGAATGTGGCATTGATACGCTGGCGTAGCTTGATGATCTCAGCGCGCATCTGGTTACGCAACTTGGCATCCAAATTAGATAAGGGTTCGTCCATGAGTAGAACTTTGGGCTCTCGTACAATAGCTCGGCCAATGGCCACCCGCTGCCTCTGGCCACCTGACAGCGCCTTAGGCTTGCGCTCTAGATATTCCGTAATTCCCAGGATCTCCGCCGCCTGATTCACACGACGGTCGATTTCCTCCTTAGGTAACTTGCGGAGTTTCAGTGGAAATTCCATATTGCCCCGCACCGTCATGTGGGGATATAGGGCATAGCTTTGAAACACCATAGCGATGTCTCGATCCTTAGGCTCCACATCGTTGACCAGTTTTCCGTCAATATAGAGCTCACCCCTGGTGATCTCCTCCAACCCTGCCACCATCCTCAGCGTGGTAGATTTTCCGCAACCGGAGGGCCCGACTAATACAATGAATTCCCGATCACTGATATTCAGGTTGAAGTCCTGCACCGCGAGAACGCCTTCGTCCGTTACCTTGAGATTACTTTTCTTTTTCTCGCTGTGTGGATATACTTTTTCAATATGCTGTAAACTGACTTCAGACATAATAAGCACCCCTTTCTGAGATGGCTTTCATTTTAAATGCCAGATATCCTGGTCATATTCCGCGATAGTACGATCGGAGGAAAAGAATCCAGAGCGGGCAATATTGACCAGCATCCTGCGGCTCCAGGCGTCCCGGTCCTCGTAGTCGGTTAGGCAACGCTCCTTCACCGCAATATAGTCCTCCAGGTCTAAAAGGGCCATAAAGTAGTCTTTGGAAATAAAGTCCTTGTAGAGCCGGCTAAGGCTCTGGGCATCACCCATGGTCAGCAGCTGGGGGCTGATGATGAAGTCCACCAGACGCTCCACCTCTGGCTTCTGCCAGTAGTCGCTGCTACGGTAGGCGCTATTCTGATAGAGGTCGATGACCTCATCAGCCGAGCGGCCGAAGATGTAGATGTTCTCCTCCCCCACCAGCCGGGAGATCTCCACATTGGCCCCGTCCAACGTACCCAGGGTGACAGCACCGTTGGCCATGAGCTTCATGTTGCCGGTACCACTGGCCTCCTTGGATGCCAAGGAGATCTGCTCGGACACATCGCAGGCGGGCACCAGGAGCTCGGCGGAGGAGACATTGTAGTTTTCCACCATCACTAGCTTCAGCCAGGGGGACACCTGAGGGTCCTGGTCGATGAGCCTGCTCAGGCACAAAAGCAGGTGGATGGTGTCCTTGGCTAGGGTATAGGCAGGGGCGGCTTTGGCACCGAACACCATAGTCACCGGCCGGGTTGGGGTACGGCCCTCCTTGATCTGCAGATACTTCCAGATTGCATACAAAGCATTCATCTGCTGGCGCTTATACTGGTGCAGCCGCTTGATCTGGATGTCCAGGATGCTATCGGGGGTAATCTCCGTCCCGCGCCCCTTCAGCCACCGGGCCAGTTTCGTCTTGTTTTCCCCCTTGACAGACAGCAACTGCTCACGGAGAGCGCTGTCCTCCATGTGGTCCATCAGCCCCTCCAGCTTCCCCGCATCCCGCTTCCACTCCGGGCCAATGGCCTGGGTGATGAGATCGGAGAGAGCAGGGTTGCAGCCCATCAGCCAGCGGCGGAAGGTGATACCGTTTGTTTTATTGTTGAACTTCTCTGGGTAGAGCACATAGAAGGAGTGCAACTCCGTATTTTTCAGGATTTCGGTGTGCAACTCGGCCACACCGTTGACCTTGGCGCTGCTGTGGATATCCATGTGGGCCATGTGGATGACATCGTGCGCATCCCAGATGGCAAGCTTGGGGGCATCGCTGCGTTTCCGGGCCCGCTCATCCAGGGCACGGATAAAAGGCAGTAGCTGGGGGGTCACCTGTTCCAGATAGGAGGCAGGCCATTTCTCCAGGGCCTCGGCCAGGATGGTGTGGTTGGTGTAGGCACAGGTACGCTCTACCAGATCCATGGCCCGCTCTAGCTCCACCCCCCGCTCGGTTAGCAGACGAATGAGCTCCGGAATCACCATGGATGGGTGGGTGTCGTTGATGTGGACAACGGCGTACTTGTCCAGCTCTTCCAGGGCGTGCCCCCGCTCCTCCAGTTCCTGCAGAATCAGTTGGGCACCAGCGGAAACCATGAAGTACTGCTGGTATAGTCGCAGCAGCCGCCCCGTCTCGTCGCTGTCATCGGGGTAGAGGAAGGAGGTCAGGTGGTGGGAGATGTCCGTTTTGTCAAACTGGATGCCATCCTTGGGGGGGGGAGCGGGTTGCTCCACGTCAAAGAGGTGCAATCGGTTGCAAATGCCATTCTCATAGCCGGGAATCTCCAGGTCGTACAGTCTGGCGTTCAGAGAGAAGCTCCCGAACTTTACCGGGTAGGACACCCCGGTATCCAGCAGCCAGGACTCCGGCGCAATCCAGGGGTCGGGCATCTCAGTCTGCCGGCCAGTGTCCAACCGCTGACGGAACAGGCCATAGTGGTAATTGAGGCCCACACCGTCCCCGTTGATTCCCAGGGAGGCGATGGAGTCCAGAAAGCAGGCGGCCAGGCGGCCCAGCCCGCCGTTACCCAGGGAAGGCTCCGGTTCCTGATCCTCAATCTGGGCCAAGGAGCGGCCGTGAGCGGCCAGTAGAGCCTCCACATCCTCTAGTAGGCCCAGGTTGATGAGGTTGGCCCTCAGCAGTCGCCCCACCAGAAATTCCGCGGAAAAATAGTACAGTTTCCGCTTCCCCTGGGCGTGGCCCATGGGCTTTTGTAGATCACGCACCGCGGCGGTCAGGGCGTACATCAGCTCCCGGTCGGAGCTCGTGTCCAGGCTGACCCCATGCCTTGTCAAATAGGTATCCAAATAAGGTTGGATGCTCATGACTTTTCTCCCTTCCTTTCCTGGGGCAGGCGCTCATAGAGCTTCATCTGCCGCAGCAGGCGTTTGGCCAGAGCCGGGCTATCAAAGCCGGGCAGCGCCCGCCACTGCCAGTTACCCCCCAGCGTAGAGGGGGTGTTGATCCGCCCCTCTGAGCTCAGCCCTAGCAGATCCTGCATTTGAACAATGGCGTAATCGGCAGTACTACTCCAAATAGCTCGCATCATTCCCCAATTTTCTCCTTCAATAGAATCAAGATGCAAATATTCGCGAGCCAATGCTACATCTTCTGGGCTTGCGGTACTAATCCACCCTAAAGCAGTGTCGTTGTCGTGGGTACCGACATAGGCAACACAATTGGTAGGGTAATTATGGGGCTGATATGTTCGCCCTCCCCCATCCCGGCTATCAAAGGCAAACTCCAGCACCTTCATTCCAGGATAGCCGGTGTTCTTCAAAAGTTGATGTACCGAGGGGGTAAGAAAGCCAAGATCCTCTGCAATGATGGGCCGCTGACCAACTACCTTCTCCACTGCACGGAAAAAGTCCAACCCAGGCCCAGCTTCCCATGTACCTTCTTTGGCTGTCTCAGCAGAAGCCGGAATAGCATAGTAAGCATCAAAGCCCCGGAAATGATCGATACGAAGCACATCATAAAACCTAAACTGGAAAGAAATACGGTGCAACCACCAGTGATAGCCATCTGCCCGCATCTGCTCCCAATTAAAAAGAGGATTGCCCCACAACTGGCCATCTGCAGAAAAGCCATCCGGTGGGCAACCAGCCACCCGGGTAGGATGCAGATCAGCGTCCATCTGGAACTGATCCGAATGTGCCCATACATCCGAACTGTCTTCCGCCACATAAATAGGAATATCGCCAATGATAGATATCCCTTTGGCTTCCGCCAGACTTTTCAGCCGTTCCCACTGCTCAAAAAACAAAAACTGTACGCCTTTCCAAAAGAGAATATCAGATTCCATCTCTGCCTTGGCCTGTGACATTGATTCTCTTTCCCTGTGTCGAAGTTCTTCCGGCCACTCTTTCCAAGGTCTTCCTCCAAAATAACTTTTTAAAGACATGAAAAGGGAGTAATCTTCCAGCCAATAACTTTCTTTATCGCAAAAACACTGCACCGCTTGTTTGTTATTGGCCCAAAGCCGATCCACTGCTTTTTTGAGTACCTGGAAACGTTTTTGATACAACAATCCATAGTCTACACGGGCGGGATTTGTACTCCACTGGATGCCTTGGTACTCTTCGGGCAATAATAATCCCACCTTGGCCAAATCATCTAGATCAATCAAATAGGGGTTCCCTGCATAGGAGGAAAAAGGTTGGTATGGAGAGTCGCCATAGCCAGTAGGTCCAATGGGCAATAACTGCCAATAAGTCTGACCACTTTCTGCCAAAAAGTCTAAAAACTCTCTGGCAGATCTCCCCAAAGTTCCGATTCCCCACGGTGAGGGTAATGAAGTGATTGGCATCAGAACGCCGGCACTTCGCATATCAACACCAACCTTTCTGTGACTCTGTTATCTTGTTTCCACAAAAGAAACGCTTTCACGTTCCACTAATTCAAAATCAATTGTTTCATAAACCGGAGTTGTTTTGTAATGAATCGCCTGGAGTAAGGTTTGTACTCCCCGGGCTGCCAGCTCCGCGGCATCCTGTCTAACGGTTGTCAGTCGGGGGATACAGAAGTTAGCAGTATCAATTCCATCATAACCTACGATCGAGATATCATCCGGGATCCTCAGTCCCAAATCGCATATGGCACGCATAGCCCCTAAAGCAATAACATCGCCCAGTGCAAACAGGGCAGTGATATCCGGCTCTCGCCCCAGTAGCTCTTTTGCCGCCGCATATCCATCTGCCATGGAGAACCGACATGGGACATGGTTAGCTTTAGGGGCAAAAGGCAACCCTAACCGCCTCATACAAGCCTCAACACCCCGGAGGCGTTTAACACTAATTTGCTCAACCGCCAGGTTTCCTCCCAACACACCGATCTTCTGATGTCCATGACGGTATAGGTACTCAATAACAGCCTCTGCAGATGCGGTGTCATCTGTGGAGAAGCTAGATAGATTTTCAAAACCTAAAGCATGGGCGTCATTGGTCAGCAACACACAAGGAACCGTAATTGGATGAAATTCTCGTCGAAAACAGTCCAAATCCCCTCCAAGGAAAATAATTCCTTTGGGCCGACGGAGCTTGACTAACTGCACTGCATACTGTACTTCGTCGGCCTCCTCATCCAGATAGGCCACATAAATCTCTTCACCGTTGTTTCGAAAAAGATCCTGCACACGTTCCAAAATTCCAGCAAACAAGAAGTTTTGAGATCCTTTTACCAATACGGCAACGGACGATTGTGCCTGCGTCTTCAGATACTTTGCATTAGCGTTTGGCTCAAATCCCTGCTCATGTACTACAGCCAGAATACGTTCTCGAGCCTTCTTACTGACATCTGGATGATTATTCAGAACCCGGGATACAGTACCTAACCCATATCCCGAAAGACGCGCAATATCTTTTATCGTCATAGCCTCACTTCCAATATTCCATGTGATACAGCCCCGTTACCCCTTGACCGCACCCGCGGCCACGCCTTTGATAATGTACTTCTGGCAGGACAGGTAAAATACGATCACAGGGATTACCGCCATGATGAGGGCGGCCATAATGGCACCCATGTCAACCCGGCCGTAGGAGCCTTTCATATATTGTATCACAATAGAGATGGTTTTGTACTTTTTCAGATCCAGGGTCAGGTAGGGCAACAGGAAGTCGTTCCAGATCCACATGGTCTCCAAGATGCCCACGGAGATGTAGGTGGGCTTCATGATGGGAAGAACCACCGAGAAGAAGGTACGGATGGGTGAACAGCCGTCGATCATGGCGGCCTCCTCGATCTCAATGGGGATGGACTTGACAAAGCCGCAGAACATGAACACCGCCAGCCCCGCGCCAAAGCCCAAGTAGATGATGATGAGACCCCAGGGGGTGCCCAGACCCAGCCGGTCGGTGACCAGGGAGAGAGTGAACATGACCATCTGGAAGGGGACCACCATGGAGAAGACGCACAGGATGTAGATGGCTTTGGTGACCCGGGTCTTCACCCGGGTAATATACCAGGCGCACATGGAGGTGCAGATGAGGATGACCAGCACCGAGCCCACGGTGATGAACACCGTCCAGCCCACCGCATCCAGAAAGCCGTACTGGTCGATGGCGGCGGTGTAGTTGTCTAGGCCTGTGAGGGTGGTCTCATTGGGCAGCTGGAAGGGCTCCAGGCTGATGTAGGACTTTTTCTTAAAGGAGTTCATTAGCACCACCACGATGGGCAGCACATAGACGATGCACAAAAAGGAGAACAGGCCGGTGCCCAAGCGGCTGAGATGGGCTTGTTTTTGTTTCATTGCTGTACCTCCTTGGAGCGGGTGGCCCGGAGCTGAAGCAGACCGATGCCAACCACCAGAATAAAGAAGATCACGGCCTTGGCCTGGCCCACGCCCTCCCAGCCGGTACGGCCGTAGAAGGTGTTGAAGATGTTCAGAGCCAGCAGCTCGGACATCTTGGCGGGCTCGCCGGCGGTTAGGGACAGATTCTGGTCAAAGAGCTTGAAGCCGTTGACCAGGGAAAGGAAGGTGCAGATGGTGATGGAGGGCATCATCATGGGGATGGTCACCTTAAACAGCCGCTTAGGGCCGCTGGCGCCGTCGATCTGGGCGGCCTCGATCACATCGCCGGGGATGGACTGGAGCCCGGCGATGTAAATGATCATCATATAGCCGATCTGCTGCCAGGACACCAGGATGACCAATCCGGCAAAGCCGTACCACTCGTTGAGATTGAGGGCGGTGGAGTAGGCTGCCAGGATGCCGTTGAAGATAAGCTGCCAGATGTAGCCCAGCACGATGCCGCCGATGAGGTTGGGCATGAAGAACACGGTGCGAAAAATGTTGGTACCCCGCATCTTCTGGGTCAGGGCCAGGGCGATCAGGAAGGCGATGATGTTGATGACCACCAGGGAAACCACCGCAAACAGGGCGGTATACCAGAAGGCGTGACGGAATATGGTGTCCTGAAAGGCCCGGACATAGTTTTCCACCCCGTTGAAGGTGGCGTCGGTCACCGTGGTAAACTTGCAGAAGGACAGCCAGATGCCCATGAGGAAGGGCACGATGAAGCCGATGGTGAACGCGGCCAGGGTGGGCAGGAGGAAGATGGGAAAATACCGCTTGATTGCCTTTTCCAAAGAAAAGCCTCCTTACATAAATCAGTCAGTAGGATGAAATGGAGACAGCGGGCAGGCAAACGCCCGCCCGCTGTCAAAGCGTTGTTTTCAGAGATAGGGTTCCAATCAGCCGTTGACGGCAGCCGCCTCGGCGGCCCAGCCGTCCACGAAGGCGGTCACCACGGCGTCCCAGTTGGCATCGGTCTGGTCGGCGGCATAGGTGGTGAGAGCGGAGCCCACGCCGTTCTTCCACTCCTCAGAGGGCATGGTGGCGAAGTTCCAGGACACGGGCTCATAGCCGTCGGCCACATACTGGTTGCCGATGTTCACCAGGGGGTTGCTGGACTCCAGGTTGCCCTGGAAGGGGATCACAAAGCCCATGCCAGGCTGGCCGGAGGGCATGGCGCCCTCGCCGCCGCACATGGCGGTGGTGCCCACCTCAGAGGTGACACACCAGTTCATGAAGTCCAGGGTGGCCTGGATGTCGGCCTCGGAGGCCTTGGCGTTGACGCACCAGTAGTTCTCGGTGCCGGTGCACAGGCCCTGCTTCTCCTCGCCGTCCACGCCGATGTAGATGGGCAGCATGCCCAGGTTGTCGTCGCCCAGCTCGGCCACGTCGTTGTAGGCCCAGGTGCCGTTCTGATAGAACACGGCCTTGTTGGTCACAAACTCGGCCACGGCGTCGTCGCCGGTCTTGGTGGACAGCAGAGTGGGCTCACAGGTGGCGTTGTTGATGTACAGGTCCCAGATCTGGCGGTAGTTGTCCAGGTAGGTGCCCTTGATGGCGTCGGTGGAGCTGATGCCGTCAGCCTTGTACTCATAGTAGATGGGCAGGTTGGCCAGGTGGGTCTTGAAGCGCCAGTCGGAGGAGCCATCCATGCCGGCGGAGGTGAAGGCGAAGAAGCCCAGCTCGTCCTTGCGGGCGGTGATGTCCTCGGCCACCTTCTTCAGATCGGCAAAGCTCTTGATGTCGTCGGCGGAGTAGCCGGCCTGCTCCAGCAGAGCCTTGTTGTAGATGATGCCGTAGGTCTCGATAACGTAGCCGATGCCCGCCATCTTGTCCCCGTCCATCAGGGCGAACTCCTCGCTGGTGAGCTGGCTGGCAATGTCAGAGCCGGTCAGGTCATAGCAGTAGTCCTTCCAAGCGGCCAGGCCCACGGGGCCGTTGACCTGGAACAGGGTGGGAGCATCGGTCTTGGCCATCTCGGACTTCAGAGTGGTCTCATAGCTGCCAGAAGCGGCGGTAAGGACGGTGACCTCCACGCCGGTCTCCTTGGTGTACAGGTCGGCCAGTTCCTGCCACTGAGCATTCTGCTCAGGCTTAAAATTCAGGTAGTACACTTTTCCGCCGGCGGAATCGTTGCCAGAGCTTCCTGTGTCGCTGGGCGTGGATGGTTTTGTACCACAACCACTCAGCAGTGACAAAGACAGTGTAGCGGCTAAACCGAGTGCAAAGAGTCTTCTTTTCATTTCCATTGACCTCCTAATAATTTTACATTGACTTTATTCTGGAAATGTTCCTGGAATCGTTTCCAGTTTTGCTGAAGTTATTATACATCTTTTCAGCAATAATCTCAACAAAAATTTTATTTCTCTTTTGTTTTTTGTCTGAATCACAAATATACATACTATGATATCGTGTATATCAAACAATTTTTAATTAGATCACAAGCACAATATATATGACAAACAATTTTACAGTCGCCTTTCTATCAGCTTACCTAATGTCTACCTCGTATATCTTGAGATTGTATATTCCGCCAAATCTCAAAGTAAAAATCGGTCCAACAAATAGATACGCCTACTGTCGGACCGATCTTTGCATCAATTATAGTATTCCTTATGGTTCTGCGTTTTCTTTACTTGACTATGCTGGTAGAATCAATTGGGCGCACCTTGTAAAACGCAGACAACACAGAAATGGTATCAGTCTGCCAGATAGCGAATCCCTTGAATGCCATGGATGCCCAGACCTGGGTCGTTGGAGACGGTGATCTTCCGCTCGTTGAACACCGCGCCGCCCAGAATGGGGTCCTCGCTGCACAGCACGGGGCCGTCCAGGTCGATCTTGGTGATGATCTGCTTGGCGCAGGCTAGATGGACCGCCGCGTTGACACTGATCTTGGCCTCCAGCATGCAGCCGATCATGCACTCCACGCCGTAGACCTCGGCAGCGGAGGAATGTTCAAAAAAGACGCACTGACCGAGTTCTTCGACGAAGTGCGTCAGAAATGTACCTTCCAGTACTGGTTCTTCGGCCACTATCACAGCAATATGGTGATCGAGAAAAGATATGCCATGCTATATGAGCAGATCATAAGACTGAAGCAAGACAAAGGGCTGTGCTGACGCACGGCCCTTTTTTCGCCTCTGTTTGCACACGGCTTTGTCAGTATGTCATATGGGGGTTCGGAAATGGCTTAAAAAAGCGCAGAAAAACAAAAACACAAGTTGCGAAAAACCCTGAATCCATTGAGCCGCAAGGCTTTCCTGGCTGTATCTTTTTCGGCAACAAAAGACAAAAAGGATGATTTCTTATGAAATCATCCTTTTTTATTCGTGGGTGAGCGATTTGCAAGTTGGGATCAAATGTCCTGCTCCGCCGGATGGCAGATGTGTTCTTCTTCCTCCTGCTCGAAGGAATAGAGTCCATCGGTCTCCAACTCTTTCACCATGCCCCACGCCAGCTTGAAGCCCGCTGTGAAGCTCATCAGTGTGGACTCAGCCAGCAACGCATTTTGCGCGTCCAACAGCCGCAGAAGCTTTCTGCGTCCCGCGGCATCCATGTCTCGCCGCAGTTCCGCTTGGACACGGTCGACCTGTGCGTCCAGTTCTGGATGTGGCTGCCGGTCGAAACGCTTTTGCAGAGCCTTCATGTAGTCGTACATCGCGGCACCTCCTTTTTGGCAACCACAACACATACCACAACTCCGTGCGCAAAGCTACTGCTATTTTCCAATGTGCTGATCATATTCATATCTCCAGCATCCCTTGCAGTCCCGCGCTGGCGGCCTTTTTGTTCTTGTCGAAGCATGGGTATAGATGTCCAGCGTGGTGGAGGGCTGGCTGTGACCGAGGATGCCCGCCACCGTTGCCACATCCGTGCCGCCTGCGATCATCAGGCTGGCGGCGATGTGCCGGAGGGAATGGACGTTCAGCTCCTGAGGCAAGTTGTTCTTCTTGAGGATCAGCTTGAAACGGTAGGTGAAGGTGGTGGGCGTCATGGGGAGCTGCGCTCCCTGACGGCGGAACAGGAAGTCATCGGCGGTCAATTCCCGCTGGTCATAGGTTTCGGTGATGTATGCACATTCCTGTCGGTACTCCCGCAGAAGACCTTCCATCTCGGCGGAGAAGTACACATAGCGGTTGCCCGCGCGGGTCTTGGGTTCCATGACGAAGATTTCCTCATTCGTTATTACTCGTAATCCACCACATATTTTCGCTGTACAATCAGCATGACGGAAAACTCCCGTTCAATAATGCTGCTTGCTGCCGCAAATATCGGGAGGCTTGAATCAAACAACCCTTGATGAGCAGCCACATATGTCCCTAATTCATCGTGCGGAATTTTACAGTGGTCAAGCCTTTTGGGGCGATGCTCTCGCATCTCGCTGGCCTTATTCCAGCGGTGGAGCTGGGAACGGTCACGGTTCAGCAATTCCTCCAATTCATCGTAAGGGATGTCCCCCAAAGCATTGATAAGTGTAGACAGTGCTTTCAAAATTGTAAGTTCTTTCGTGGTGCGCTTGTCTGTCAGTACGAAATTATACTTGCAATTTTTGCACTTAAACCGTTGTACTCCCCGCACCGTACCATTTTTTACGGTATCTGTCGATTGACATTTCGGACATTCGTGTTTTTCATTCATTTTGAGAACTCCTTCAAAAACTTTTATCTATCTATTGGTCAATGGATAAGATCAAAATAAAAAAGGCGCTATATTGATTGCAAAACACCATACGGAAAGAGGTCAGATATGAACGTAGCTTTTGATCCAAAATTGATCGATCATCTGGAACTGCGAGAAAAGGCACTCAAAGAGCGTGATGCCAGAGCATTGTATCAGATGGCTCAGATATATGCAAGCATGAAGGGCAAAAAGAACGAGAAGAAGGCCTACGAGCTATACAAGAGTTCTGCAACACACGGATATGCCAAAGCACGATTCATGATGGGGCTGTGCAACGAGAAAGGGATCGGAGTCAAGCAAAGCCTTCCAATGGCGATTACCTGGTATATACGGGCGGAGATCAGCGCTGCCAGTGATATTGCAGACCGTTCGGATACTGCCGATGAAATGGATCGGGAGCGGCTGCACATTTTCCGTGAGGAGCCGGGCTTTGCCACAGAATTAGATGACGCCGCGTATGCTCGACCCGATGTGCTGGAATCTGTTACGATAGAGGAGATCGCCTTTGCTGCCGAGCAGGGAGATCCTTACGCACAGGATTGTTTGGGACACAATTACTGTTTGGGAGCCAATGGTCTGGAAAAAGATCTTGAGGCAGCCGAGTATTGGCATCGGAAATCTGCCGAGCAAGGTTGTGAGGCTGGTATACACCATCTGGCACAGTTTTATAAGCGAGCGGAACGATACGATGAAGCTGTAGAATGGTACCGCAAATATGCGGAACTGCGCATCAAACAACGTGAAGCATATTTTGGCGGTTCGTAAAAAAAACAGGAAGGAGCACCGAAAATGGATTTGAAAAACATATCGACTGCTGAGCTTGTCCGCGAGCTATCCAACCGGGAAGGCGTGGAGAACATCTTGGTCGAGCCGTATCAGCCCTATCAGATCATTGTGGGAGAGACCCATATTTCCGATTCCGGTCCCATTGTGCTTCTGCGAATCTGGGACTGACAAGAGTGTCCCCCGTGGTAGATCGACAGCTTATTAAGGCGCCTGAAACAGCCGCAAGTCATCATTTTGGTGACTTGCGGTGTCTTTGTCCGCATTCTGATCCGAAATCGGCGCTGAAATTCAGTACAAATCATCGTGATAATGACTATACGGGGTGAACGTAATTTGTGTAATCATACGAAATTTGCTCAAAAGGCCAAATTTTAGCCTATATAATTTTATATAATCAGGTCTTATTATAAAGGGTGCTATACTGACGGCAAATACCGCAAAGGAGAAAGAAATATGAGTTCATTTGACAAGGTGATCGGGTACAGATCCATCAAGCGGGAATTGCTGCAAATCTGCGATATGATCCGCAATCGAACGATCTATGAGGAAATGGGCGCTCGTTTGCCCCACGGACTGCTGCTGCATGGCAACCCCGGTTTGGGCAAGAGTCTTTTGGCAAATTGCTTCATAGAAGAATGCGGACTGAACACGGTTACGGTGCGTCGGGACAAAGGCGGCGACGCCTTTATCGACAGTATCGCGCAGGCGTTTGCAAAAGCAAAGGAAGAAGCACCCTCTATCCTCTTTCTTGACGACATGGATAAATTTGCCAATGAGGATAACTCCCGCTGTGACGCACCGGAATATGTGGCAGTGCAGGCGGGAATCGATGATGTAAAGGAAACGGATGTATTTGTGATCGCCACGGTAAATGAGATTTGTAAGCTGCCGGATTCCCTGCGTCGCTCCGGTCGGTTTGATCGGAAGATCGGGGTGTGGGCGCCAACGGCAGCCGATGCCGAAGCAATTATCGCCCACTACCTATCAAGGAAGCGGGTCTCTGATGACATCAACATGAAGGATCTGACAAAAATGATGAGCTATCATTCCTGTGCTGAGCTGGAGACGATCCTGAATGAAGCGGCGATCCGCGCAGCCTTCGCGCGGAAGGACAGCATCGGGATGGAGGACATGGTCGGCACGGTGCTGAAGCAGCAATACGGCGCCTCGGAAGATGTTCCCCATAATTCTGAGGAAGCTGTCAAAAAGGCCGCGCTTCATGAGGCGGGTCATTTGGTGGCGTGTGAAATTCTATCCCCCGGAAGTGTTGGGTTCGCTTCCCTGCTTCCCTCCAGAGAAAATCGCTGCGGCGGTTTCGTCCATAATTGTAATGTGCTGCCCGATTCCTGTGAAGCGATCGTTGCGCTGGCCGGTAAAGCCGCCGTGGAGATGCAGTATCCGGAGCAGCTCGCAGAGGGCTGCGGCAGAGACATCAAGCGCGCGGTCAACTGCATCCGTGAGTCGGCCGCCAATGTGGGAACGATGGAATTTTCTCTGCTTGATGTTGAAAGTGAATCCTCTGTCAGTATGTCCGAAAGCCTGAATGCCCGCAGCGAGACAGTGGTGCAGGCAGAACTGGAGCAGTGCTATAACAAGGCGAAAAGCATTCTCTCCCGGAACGAATTGTTTCTTGAAAAAATCACCGAAGCGTTTATCGAGAAAAAGACTCTGCTCTATTCCGACATCCAACGCATCCGCAGCGCCACCGTAAAGGACAGTACCGAGATAGCGCAGGAGACGGTTTCACAGTATCACAACGAGGACGAGGATTTGGACGAAGCGCGCAAGGAAAGTATCCGACGCATACTGGAGGAGCACAGAAGGAATCAGTGTTATTGACCACTGTACCGTACTTGTTATTTTCCACAGCGCTTGGTATGATACCAATATAGAAAAATTAAAAGTTTGGAGGGAAACGAAATGGACAAAAAATCTACCCATCCGTTTGCGCCTGAAATTCCAGAGGGAGCCACAAAGCTGATTATAGGAACCATGCCTCCCTACAGATTTTGTAACACGGATGAAGCGCTGTACGATGATGATGTTAATTTCTATTACGGTTCAAGAGATAATTACTTTTGGGAATTGGTATCTGACGCGTCAGGGAAAAGACTAACTTATGCAAACACACAGGAAGCCATCGATGAGCGCAAAAAACTTTTAGCCGACTTGCATATGGGTATGGTAGACATGATTGTGAGCTGTGTACATAAAGGCGGCAAGGCGGACGATGAGTCGCTGTGTGATATAGAAGAGCGTGATAATCTAAAGGCTATCCTGCATGAGCATCCGAAAATTGACACTTTGATTTACACAAATAAAAGTGCCAATATTCCGAAGTGGGTCAACAAATCATCAGACAAGCAGTATCATGAGGGGTGGGATAAAACCAAAACCCATGCTTCAGTTGTCATCGACAAAAAAGCATATAAAGTCATTCGGCTCTATTCCCCATCTCCCTATGCGTTGAGGAGCGTCTCAAAGAAAGTTCGCAGAGAACAATATGATGTGGTTTTCAAACTGGAGTGATATGGATTGATCTATTTCTCTGCACTCCTCCCTGTGCTTTATCCAACCGACGCAGAGACGCTGCTCGCCGCGCTGGCGGCGCACGATGTCCCCTACGCCCTGCTGGATGGCACACGGGACATCTGGCTGCGGGACTTCATGCCGGTACGAACAGGCTCCAGAAAGCTGGTGTCCTTCCGCTATGAGCCGTCCTATCTGAAGAATGATCCTGATCTGAGAACCGATTTTCGTAAGGATCTTGCTCCGCAGCTCGGCCTGCCGGTTACATACAGCCATATCAACCTTGACGGCGGGAACGTGGTGTTCTCGCCGTCCGGGGCGCGCGTCCTGATCAGCGACCGTGTCTTTTCCGAAAACCCGGAGCGCCCGCCTGCCGTGCTGGTGCGTGAACTTTCGGAACTGCTGGAGGCGGAGGTTTTGATCATTCCCTCTCTGAAAAGCGACATGACCGGTCACGCCGACGGCATGGCGCGGTTCCTCGATGACCGCACCGTGCTGTGCAATCGGTCACTGTCATCCTACGGCTTTGAGCAAAAGGTAAAGCGGTCTGTGCGGGACTATGGCTTGGATGCGGAGGATTTCCCCTTTGTCCCGACCGGTGGGATCAGCGCCGTCGGCTGCTACCTGAACTACTTGGAGACAGAGCAGACGGTTTTCCTGCCGGTGTTTGGCATCGAGCAGGATGCCGAGGCCGAAACTTCCGCGCGGCAGATTTTCCATAAGAAAATCGTCACCGTCAACATCCGGGAGATCGCCCAACAGGGCGGCTGTCTGAACTGCATCAGTTGGGAGGACCATCATGCACAATGAACGCCGTTTGAAAAATACGCCGGAGTACCGTTCAGGTATGTTCCGCATCGTTTCCTGCCCCGTCTGCGGCCATCCGACGCTGGATATGTACTGGATCTGCGCGCATTGCGGCTGGGAATATGACAACGAGCTGCAAACGGAGGACGAGGAATCCCCCTGCAACGGTATGTCCCTGCGGGCATACCGCGAATTGTATCAAGTCGGAGGAACGGGTATGGCGAGAGTGGGAAAAGACCGCTGGGTTGCAAATCTGCACCCAAGAAATATTCCGGTGACAAAAACGACCCTGCGGAAGATGCTCAGTCTCTACGATGACCGGCTCAGTCGGGCGCTTTGCTGCGCTCTGACCATCGGCGAGGATCATCCGCGTTTCCAGGAGTGGCTGACCAAAGCTTGTTTCCATTTGCAGACGATCACTTCCTTTGTGTACATCGGTCCCTATCCGGATGGCGGGCCTTATTTTACGCGGCGGGCCATGAAACTGCCAGAGAAGTACTATGCAAAGACGTTTGACGCTTTCTGTGAAAGCCCCAAGGAGTGCCGCGACAGACTGGAATCGCTCCGCAACGAGGACGCGGGGCTTTTCCCCAACGGCATTACGGGCGAGTTGGTGGACAGTACATTTGCCAAGTACCTTGCGGTCAAACGATATACTCTGCCCATGCTGGCCAACACATCGGAATTCAACTATTTCTCCTTCTACCGTCACATCCTGCTGTATGTGGTGGAGCATGATACTCATCCGGAGCTTCCTGTTCCCGACACTGGCTACAAGTACCCGCCGCTGCCGGGAATGTCGGAATGTGATATTGATTTTGACTATTAAGGAGTGCCTATGAACGTGATCATCTGTTCCAGAAAAGCCGCCGAAGAATTGCTTCGTACCGATGCGCTCTCCCACACGGCGGTCATCTCCTTCTGCGACCCGCCCTCCACAGACAGACCTGCACCCACGCCGCCGTTGGACTACACCGGCGCGGCAGCGCGGGTATTCACCGTGGCTGTCTGCGATTTGGACTTGTCGGTGCTGCCGGATGTGGGACTGACCTATGACACCTATCTGCTGGAGGCGGACGCGCTGGCAGCATTTATCTATCAGGCCAGAGCGGACGGGCTGGATATCCTCTGCCAGTGCGAATATGGGCAGAGCCGCAGCGCCGCCTGCGCTGCCGCAATTTTGGAGCATTTCGACAGCACCGGCATCTCTATCTTTGCCGACTACCGCTATTACCCCAATCAGGTGGTGTATCACAAGATCATGGACGCGCTGACCCGGCACGGCCTCAACGAGCAACACCATGCAAAGAAACTATGAGATATGGATCTTTTTGAATTTATCAACTCGCGGGATATTCGAGCCTATTCGTTTGCACACGATGAATCCGGTAGTCCGTGAAAATATACAGCGATTGATAGAACGGTATTGAAAATAAATCGTGATGAAAAAACGAGGGTACAGAAAGTATCCTCGCTTTTCATTAAAATCAAATATCCAACCCTTCTTGTAGCTTTGCGCTGGCGGCCTTTTTGTTCTTATCGAAGGCATGGGTATAGATGTCCAGCGTGGTGGAGGGCTGGCTGTGGCCGAGAATACCCGCCACCGTGGCCACATCCGTGCCGCCCGCGATCATCAGGCTGGCGGCGGTGTGCCGGAGGGAATGGACGTTCAGCTCCTGCGGCAAGCCGTTCTTCTTGAGGATCAGCTTGAAGCGGTAGGTGAAGGTGGTGGGCGTCATGGGGAGCCGCGCCCCTTGGCGGCGGAACAGGAAGTCATCGGCGGTCAGTTCCCGCTGGTCATAGGTCTCGGTGATGTATGCACATTCCTGTCGGTACTCCCGCAGGAGACTTTCCATCTCGGCGGAGAAGTACACATAGCGGTTGCCTGCGCGGGTCTTTGGTTCCTTGACAAAGATCTCCTCATCCGTCACCTTGACGGCGTTGCGGCAGATGTGGATGGAACGCTGTTCCCAATCAATGTCGCACCACTTCAGACCGCAGCACTCACCCCGCCGCATTCCCGTGGCGATGATGAGCTTGAAGTAGGTCTCATACTTGATGCTCTCCCCCTCCAGCGCGGCGATGATCTTCTGCGCCGTTTCCTCGTCCGCGATCTTCTTTTCACACTTGCGCCCGGCGTAGCGGTAGGTGCGCCAAGTCGGATTATGTGAAAGAAAGCCACTCCACGGCATCAGAGAGGATGCTGCACAGTGTCGCGTGCACGCCCTCAATGGTGTACTCGGAGAGTGGCTTTTTCGTGTCGGGACTGATGACTTTTCGCAGTTCTGCGTAGAAATTCCGGAAGTGCTCCGGCCGCAGCTCGGTGAGCTTGTAGTGACCTAATGCCGGGAGGATGCGTTCAATGTCCTGCCGGTCGCGGCGGATGGTGGACTTCGCCAGCTTGCCGGGGGCGATGTCCGTCAGCCACAGGTCAATGTATTTTGCCAGCGTGAGCTGCTGGACAGGCTGCGGCGTGTGGCGGCATTCCCGCTCAAAGAGGACTGCCTGTTCATTGAGCCACTTTTCGACCTGCCTGGGCGTCAGCTCCTCCGGTGGGTGGACGGTTTTCTGCTGGGGCTTGATGCGCTTGCCGTTGTAGTCATAGCCCATGGAGACCACGATGAGATAGCTGCTGCCGCGCTTGCGGATGCTTGCCATAAAAATGACCTCGCTTTCATTTGTTCTCGGTACAGTTGAGGCTTATTTTGTAAGCACAACATACCGCAAGCGCGGCGGTAAAGCTATTACAATTTTCTTGAAAAAATGAATTTCTACGAAAGCAACAATCATGCGCTGTGCCGCTTCGGAGAACAGGCGGCGAGATTGAAAATCTGTCCGCCGTCCGGACGGAGCATGGTGAGCATGGAGCCTGCCGCCTGCTCCTTCTGCGCCTGCTGGGGGTGGCAGTAGGTGCGCTCCAGAAAGCCAGTGTCCGCATGGCCGACAAGGTCTGCCACCGTCTGCTTGTCCACGCCGCAGTGCAGAAGCGAGGTCACGAAGTAGTGCCGCAGGGTGTGAAGGTGGTACTCCCGAGGAAAGCCGATGGCGGCATAGATCTTCCGCAGCCGCTTGGTGAAGGTGTCCGGGTGGATGAGTTGACCGTGTTCGTCGGTGAAGAGATAGGGACTGAGCCTGCGGCGCTGCTTATCTGCCTCCATCTGCTTGCGGCGCTTGTAGGCCAAGAGGATGCCCCGCAGGTCAGAGGAGAGATAGACTTCAGGGCTCTTGCCGTTTTTGGTAGAGCCCTCCACGATGCCCTTGCCGGGAACGCTGCTGCGGGAGCGGCTGACGGTGAGCAGCAGACCGTTTTGCGTAATGGTGAAGTCCGGCCATTGCAGAGCACACAACTCGCCCCGGCGGCAACCGGTGTACATGGAGAGCAGGTAGAACAGGCGGTAGTGCCGCGGCTCCTTTGCCAGCGCGTCCAGCAGCTTCTCTACCTCGCTTCGCGTGGGGATGCGCTGCACCGTGCGCTGCGGTGTGGGGAGGTCTAACATTCGCGCGAGATTCTTCTCGATGATCTCGTTGCGCTTGGCGTCGCTGAGTACGGCGGAGACCACGGAGAGGTACCGCTGCACAGTGGATTCGTTGATGAGCTTTCCGTGGTGCTTGCGCTTGCGCAGCGCGGAGAGCATATTTTCCAGCGCCATCGGTCGGAGCTTATTGAGGCGGATGCCGCCGATCATGGGATACACCACCTCCAGCATCCGCCGGTACGCAGCGATGGTGCTGGGGGCGTATTTCGTCTGCCGCTTCAGCCAGCGGGACGCGAATTCCTCAAAGGTCATTTCGCCGTCCTCGGCGTAGCCGGTCTTGAAGCTGCGCTCCAGCTCCTCGGCGGCGTGGGCAACATACTGCCCGATGCCGCGCTTGGGGACACCAGGCGGAACTTGAATGGTCTTCGCCTTGCTGATTTTTTTGCCATTGGGCCGGTAGCCGTTGCTGACGGTGATCTTATATCGCCGCTCGTCCAATTGCTTGATGCTTGCCATTTTTAGAGTCCTCCCATGGTTTGCTGCTGTTTTTCTTGCACAGACTGCTCATCCAATTTTTCTTTCACCGCCAGAGCCGCGCCCGCGGCGAAGCCGAGTGCCGCGCCGAAGTTTTCGGCGGCGATTTTCGCCTCCATGCGCCGCCGCTTTTCCTCGGCGTCCTCGTCCTCATCCAGCAGTGTTCCTACGGCAGACAGTCCTGCCACGGCGGGAATCAGAGAAACAGGCCGCGGATCGCCGCCGCGCCATACCAACCCGCCAGTGCCGCCGTGCCAAGGATCAGCACCAGCATGATCCACTTGAGGGCCACCAGCAGGCTGAAGTCCGGAAGCCAGTCGATCCACTTGGAGGAATATTTCTCGCTCAGGTTCCCAACCCGTTCCAGCAGTCTGTTCATCTCCGTCAGCGATTTCTGCATCTCTGTGAGCGACTTCTGCACCGGTGTCAGGTCGATGTGTGCTCTCAGACCGGGGATTGCTTTCCGAATTTTCTCCAGCTCCCAGTTTATTTCGTCTGCCTGCTCCGTCAGCTTGTTCATCGCCTGCGGCAGATCGCACTGGATCACAATGGGCTGCATCATCTGCGGCGGTGTATTTGCCAATGCGCTGTTCGACTGGTTCATCCGCTTCAATTCCTCCATCGATTTCCGCTGCTCGATGGAATTTTCTTTGGACGAGCTTTGCCCGTATTCTGAATTCATGCTCCATGACCTCCTTGCAATACTTTTCCTCGTGTAGTTTGTTGTCACGGCATTTTAGTCCGTCCGGCGTGGTGTAGGTGATGTACTTGCGGCCACTCTCCCAGCGCACCGCGTAGCCCTCGGATGCCATCAGGGAAACGAAGGCGTCCTTGTCGGCGGCGTATTTCATGCACTCGTCGATGGTGTTCATGAGCCGGAACTTCCAGCTCTGTCCCTTGAGCGCTGTGTGGTATTCCGCGCCGCTCATGCCGCGGGCCTGCTGCGTTGGCGCGTCAAAGACAGGAAGACCCATTTCCTGACAGATTGCGTCGTTGCGCCGCATCAGCTTCTGCAGTTGTTCCTTCGCCATGTGCAGCTTTTTGCCGGTTTCAAAGTTGACGGAGTTGATGACGCAGTGGGAGTGGATGTGCTCCCGATCTATGTGGGTGCAGACCAACACCTCGCAGCCGTCGAAGTATTCCGCCAGCCGCCGCGCGGCTTCGTGAGCCTGCCGTGGATCGACAGCCGCGCCTTTTGGAAAGCTCTGCACCATGTGATAGAACATCGTGCCGCCATCCTTGTGGTAGAGCAGTTTCGTGTTCAGGAAATCATCGTAGACGCTCTGCGGCTGGCAGTTGATGCCGCTGACGAGCGGCGCGCCCTCCCATGCGGTTTTCTTTTCCTGCATGACGTAGAGCATCACGCCGCGCATGGCGGCGCGGGACTGTGTGCCCCGCTTGTAGTTCACAAAATGTACGATGGCCATACGGCTCACCGCCCTTCCATGACTGATCGTAGCGCGGCGCTGACCTCGGACAGCTCACCGGCAGCTTTTTCCAGACCGATGACCTGCACCTTGCCCATGTTGGCAAGGACGGTGAGGCGGTTGATGTTGCCGCCGATGCCCTTGAGCTGGCGGAGCAGTTCCTTCTGTTCGTCGATGACGACGATCCGCTTGCCGAGACAGCAGGCGGTGACGTAGTCGCTCATGGACATGTGGGCCTTCGCTGCCAGCGCCTTGATCTTCTCACGGTCAGCGGACGCCATGCGCGTGCTGAATTTGATATCTTTTTTCATGTTTTTCTCCAATCGTAGCTAAAAGTGGGTGTGGGCTTCTGCCCGCAGCTTGGGGGTGTGGGGCCATGCCCCGCCCAGTGCATTTGGCAGGGCAGCGGCTTCGCCGCAGACCAGACAAATGCGATGCTGGCCACCTCCAACGGAGGTGATAAAAGCTCCCGTAAAAGGAAATCTCTGCGCCTATTGGGAACAGCAGGATTCGTGGAGGGATTTGCCATCTACAGCAGAGAAACAAGATGTTTCTTCTGCTGGCTTTCAAGGGATTTTTTCTCCCTTCACACAGCGCTATTCCGACATTCCTGTGTGGGGGTATCACTACCCTTGGCGTGTGCTTCATGCCGTCGAAACGCTGGGCGCGCAGGGGACACGGTGGCTTAATAAGCTCCTTGTCGTGTACTCCCCCGTCGGCTCTGCGAGCGCACACAGCGGCTCACAGGGGCAAACACGGGGCGTTTTCGCTGCCTGAGACATCGACAGGGTCGATAGGGTCAACAGCTTGGGTACCCTGTGCATCGTCACTTTCGGCACGGCGCAGCTCGATGAGCCGCTTGCCGTTGCTGCGGCGCACCACGGCGGAAATGCCGATTCCCCTTAGAGTATCAACGCTTTGCAGGATCAGGCGGGATACCTTCTTCGGCGTGATGCCCTCGCTGCCCACAGGGTCAATCTGCGTAGACAACTCCGTGGGAGTGCCGATAAATTCGTCATAGTCCCGCATCAGTTCAGAGAGAAGAATGACGATCCGGCCGCCCAGCAGCTCCGGCTGCGTCCGACTGTCCGACACCAGCTCCCACACATTTTCCGCGTTGCGCTCCAGCGTCAGCTCACGATATTCAATGTCACGCCCGATGCAGGAGAGTGTTGCCTTGCCGCTGCCGCGCTTGTCCTCAATGAGCGTGAAGCTGGAATCCACCGCGCCGCTGATAGCCGTTGTGCCGGAGATACGGCTGAACACATCGTCGGCAAATTCTTTTCGCAGATGGTGGATCAGCAGAATGGCGATGCCGTGGGCATCCGCAATACGCTTCAGCGCGGAGAGGTCACGGTAGTCATTTGCGTAGGTGTTGTCATAACCGGCGCCGCGGATCATTTGCAGCGTGTCAATGATGACCAGCACCGTGTCGGGGTGCTCAGAGAGGAACGCGCAGAGCTGTTCCTCCAGCCCCTTGCCAAGGGTGTCACTGTTGGTGGTGAAGTGGACGTTGGCTGGGGCGTCCTCCGCGATCTCGAACAGGCGGTTCTGGATGCGGAGGGTGGAATCCTCCAGGCAGAGGTAGAGCGTGGTGCCCTGCTTCACGCCCATGCCCCAGACGGATTCGCCCTTCGCCACCGTGACGGCCAGCCACAGCGCCAGCCATGACTTTCCCACCTTGGGTGAGCCGGCGAGGATGTGCAGGCCCTGGGAGAGCAGATCGTCGACCACGAAGTTCAGCGGCGTGAGCGGCTGACTCATTAACGTTTCACCGTCGATGGTCAGCAATCGGTTTTCTTTTTTCAATTTTGAATCCTCCTTAAAAAATAGTGCTCCCATCGGAACGATAAGAGCGAAAAAAGCAGAGGGGAGTTACCACGGAACGGCACGTGGTTTCTTCCCTCTGCTTGTATTGTGGAGGAATTCATGCTATGCTGAGAAAAAGAGCGGACAAATTAAAAATCAGGTAGGACAATTTTTGTGGAGGAGGATACATATGGGAGGCAGCGTCATTTTCTACACCTATGGCAGCACCTTGGAGCTGAACGGCCAGCAGTTGACCGCCGGTATGCTGACCGCTGATCTGTTAAACCTGTCACCGGACGAATATCAGCCCATGGACAAACGCATGAAGCGGATCACCAGCCTTGCGGAAGAGTATGAGCAGAGCAAAGACACAGCACTTTGGTGGAAGCTGAATGAGGAGATGGCTGCACTCTGCCAGAAGCTACGCCGGTATCAGGTGTTCCGCCTGCTGCTGGATGAAGACGAGGACGCTTTCTTCTCTGCCATACGGGAGATCACGGAGCAGTTCAGCGTATTTCCCACAGAGGATCAAGCGCCGACAGCGGAAGCGCAAAAGAGACAGCTTGAGCGCGTGGCAAACCAATTCTCCCAGCGCGGTGAGTATGCTCCCCTCGACCTGTTCCATCCGAGTGAGGCAGATCTGGAAGATGGGATGGCTTTTTATTATGAGATGCTCCGCGCCTTCGGTCCCACCAGGGGCGCATGGCGTGATTACCAGAAGCGCCTTGACCGCTATGCGCTGTACCTCCATGACATCCGCGCCTTCAACGAGACCATTCGGAACTTTATTCAGTTCAGCTTGTCCAAACTGGATCACAACAGCCCGGAGGAGTATGCGAAGGCTCTCTACGGTTTCTATAATGATGACCGCATTGCGGAAAAGCTCATCATCAATCCCATCCGCAACAACGGCGACTGCTATACGACCCACGATGCCTACGAGCTTTCTTATGTGCCGCGACCGCTGCCGGATGGCTCTGTCGCCATCTGTCAGGAGCATGTGACCGACAGCTTGCAGGCGCTGATGAAAGCGGATTTTATGCTGGCGCTGAACAGCGGTCACAACATCCGCCG
>ENA-UEQN01000917-UEQN01000917.1-human-gut-metagenome-genome-assembly--contig:-NODE-917-length-25483-cov-4.628434_pt1 | contig 25483 bp, 19 predicted proteins | sample MGYA00242940_ERZ507944 | MGnify/ENA primary metagenome ERZ507944 (study PRJEB26167, sample SAMN06115449) | human gut metagenome | host: Homo sapiens | place: China:Fujian | collected 2015-08-20... | reverse complement strand
TTGTCACCAGCGGCGGCGTAACGCAGAAATTCCTGTTTACAAAAATCTGAAAAATTCCTCCGGGATTTTACAAAAAAGCCAGATCATTTTTGATATATCATTAGTCTGTTTTCTACATATGTTTATGCAATTTTTGCAAAAATGGGCTTGTCTTTGCCGGAACTTTGTGTTACGATACTTTTGTATCGAATCCGCAGAGGGAAGGGCTCCGCGAACGAGACGCAATTTTATCATTTTGGAGGCAAGCTATGAGCGTTGCGGAAATTTATGAGGAAAGAGCTGCTTTTTCGTTTGAAGTCTTCCCGCCAAAGACCGATGTGGGCATGGAAAAGCTGTGCGGCGAGGGCGGTGTGCTCGAAAAGCTCTACACGCTGAACCCCGACTACATCTCCTGTACCTATGGCGCGGGCGGCACGAACGTCGGCAAGAACCTCGAGGTGCTTGACAAGATCAAAAAAGACGGCAAATGCACCCCGGTCACGCATTTCACCTGCATCGGCAATACCAAGGCTGATATCAAGGAAAAGCTCCAGACCTATCTCGATCACGGCATTGACCATATGCTCGCGCTGCGGGGAGACCTTCCCTTCGGCTGGACGGGCACGAACGGCGACCTTCACTATGCGACAGAGCTTGTGAAGTTCGTCCGCAAGGAGTTTGGAGACAAGTTCACCATCGCCGTTGCTGGCTCTCCCGAGGGACACATCCAGTGCCGCTCGCTGGAGGCAGACATTGCATTTTTGAAGCAGAAGCAGGATAACGGTGCGGACTTCATCATCTCGCAGCTCTGCTGGGATATGGACGCGTTCCGCCGCTGGCTCGATGCGATCCGGGCTGCCGGTGTGTGGCTGCCTGTCGATGTGGGCATCATGCCGATCCTTGATCAGGCCGCGACCATCAACATGGCACTCTCGCGCAACGGCTGCGTCATGGACCGCGCGCTCTGCGAGATCATCTCGAAGAACTGGATATTCCCGAACCCGTTCGACAAAGAGCCGTTTGACGCGGACGCAGCCGGCAAGAAGGAAAGCTTCAAAAAGGCCGGCATCGAATACACCATCAACCAGATCGACCAGTACCGCGCCTGCGGCGTCGACGGCATCCATCTGTATGCCCTCAACAAGTACGACGATGTCGCTTATATCGCGAAAGCGGCGGGCCTGATTGACCTTGTTTAAAACCAAAACCCACGTGCTCCGGCGGGCTATTCGTCTGCCGGAGCCGTAAGGCGCTTTCAAAGGAGCAGTACCAATGGCAACACATACCATCGCGGTCGCCGGTAAGGGCGGCGTCGGCAAGACGACCACCTGCGGCATGATCATCGATTATCTGTGCAAGCAGAAAAAGGGTCCCATCCTCGTTGTGGATGCGGACGCAAACTCCAACCTCAACGAGGTGCTCGGCGTGGAGGTCGAAACCACGCTCGGAGACATCCGCGAGGAAATGGCAAGAGCCGAGCAGAAGGGCACGGTTCCGGCCAACATGACAAAGGCCGATTACGCGGAGATGAAGTTCAATTCCGCGCTCATCGAAGAAGACGATTTCGACATGCTCGTCATGGGAAGAACGCAGGGCAAGGGCTGCTACTGCTTTGTCAACGGCGTTCTCAAGACCCAGATCGACAAGTATGCCGGAAACTATAAATACATGGTCATCGACAACGAGGCGGGCCTCGAGCATATCTCGAGAGGCACGCTTCCGCACGTAGATACCATGCTGCTTATTTCGGACTGCTCGCGCCGGGGCGTGCAGGCGGTCGGGCGCATTGCGGAGATGATCCGCGAGCTCGAGCTCAAGCCCGGAACCATGAAGCTGATCATCAACCGCGCGCCGGATGGAAAACTCAACGCCGGCGTGCAGGAAGAGATAGAAAAATACGGTCTTGAGCTTGTGGGCGTTCTTCCGCAGGACGAGACGGTATACGAGTATGACTGCGATGGCAAGCCCAGCTCCCAGGTACCGGATAACACGCCGGTAAAGCAGGCGCTGCACCAGATCATGCGCGATTTAAATCTGTAAGGCCAAAAAATTATGATATAGGGGGATTCAACATTATGCCTTTCGTTCCCAAGAAGCAGGCTTTTAATGCCCACATCAATGAAGTTGTGCTGGGCGTTGGCGAAAAAGCAACTGCAATCGGCGGTCAGAACGTACTGCCGTTCCACACGTTCGATTCAGAAATCAAGAACGCTCCGAAGATCGGCGTTGAGCTGACGGACTTCGGCATGTCTGAGTACACGATGCCCGGCGAGCAGGCGTTCTACGCCGGCTGCGAGACTGTGGTTGACATGGCCAAGCGTGCCGAGACGATGGAGGGCGCAGATTTCCTGTGTCTGCACTTTGAAGGCGCCGATCCCAACGGCGCGAATAAGTCCGTCGAAGAGTGCGTTGCACTCGCCAAGGCAGTTTCCGATGCTGTGACGATGCCGATCGTCATCATGGGCTGCAAGAACATCGAAAAGGACACCGAGCTCTTCAACAAGATCGCAGAAGCTCTGGCCGGTAAGAACATCCTCGTTCTCTCCGCCCGCGATGAAAACTACAAGACCGTCGGTGCATCCGCAGGCCTTGCTTACAACCAGAAGGTCGGCGCGGAATCTGCCGTCGACATCAACCTCGCAAAGCAGCTCAACACCGTCATGACCCAGCTCGGCGTCAATGCGCAGAACATCGTCATGAACATCGGCTCCGCTGCCGCCGGCTACGGCTACGAGTACGTCGCATCCACCCTCGACCGCATCAAGGACGCGGCTCTGAAGCAGGCGGACACCATGCTCCAGATGCCCATCATGACCCCTGTGTCCTCCGATACCTGGGGCGTGAAGGAAGCCGTTATGTCCGAGGCCGACATGCCCGAGTGGGGCAGCCAGGAAGAGCGCGGTATCGAAATGGAAATCACCACCGCGGCTGCGGTTCTGGCCGGCGGCTCCGACGCAGTTATCCTGCGCCATCCGGAAGCCATCAAGACGATCGCCGCGATGATCCGCGCGCTGATCTAAGCAGAGGAGGAATGAGTTACTATGGCAGTTAAAGGTCTTGACATTTTCAAATTATCTCCCAAGAAGAACTGTAAAGAGTGCGGCAGCCCCACGTGTATGGCGTTCTGCATGAAGGTCGCGCAGGGTGCCGTTGAAATTACCAAATGTCCGTATATGTCCGCAGAGGCCGTCGCCCTTCTGTCTGAGGCCACTGCGCCTCCCATGAAGACCATCACGGTCGGCGAGCACAAGCTCGGCGGCGAGACCGTCATGATGCGTCATGAGAAGACCCTTGTCAACCGCAACCTCTTCGCAGCGACGCTGTGCACCTGCATGGACGACGCGAAAGTCGAAGAGCGCATCGAGGGCATCAAGAAGGTCGACTATGAGCGCATCGGTGAGCGTGAGATGGTAGAGTGCGTCTTCATCCATGACGCAGGCGACAGCGCGAAGTTTGTCGAGCTCTGCAAGAAGGCAGCAGCCATCGGCGACCGTACCGTCATCATTGACACCAAGGACGTCGACACCGCCAAGGTAGCGGTTGAGGCCATCAAGGACAACAAGCCCATCCTCAACGGCGCCAACAAGGATAACTTCGCGGCTATGAACGAGATCGCCACTGCGGCAGGCATCGTGCTTGGCGTACACGGCGCGGATCTTTCCGAGCTGCATGATATCGTTGCTGAGCTCGAGAAGGCCGGCAACAAGAACCTGATTCTCGACGTGACCGCCGAGACCATCAAGGAAACGTTTGCAAACGCCGTTCTCGTCCGCCGCACCGCCATCAAGGACGGCGACCGCACGTTCGGCTATCCGTCGATCGTGAACCTCGGCGTTCTGTGCGACCACAACGAGCATCTCGAGACGGCGCTCGCCTCCGTGTTCGTTCTGAAATACGGTTCGATCATTGTCATGGACAAGATCGGCTATGCGGAGGCCCTGCCGCTCTACGGCCTGCGCCAGAACATCTTCACCGACCCGCAGAAGCCGATGAAGGTCGCGCCTGGCATCTACCCGATCAACGGCGCAACGCCCGACGATCCCTGCGCGCTGACGGTCGACTTCGCGCTGACCTACTTCTTGGTCTCCGGCGAGCTCGAGCGCTCCAAGGTGCCCATCAACCTGCTCATCACCGACGCGTCCGGCATGTCCGTTCTGACGGCGTGGGCCGCTGGTAAGTTCTCCTCGACCTCCGTCAAGAAGTTCTTCGACGAGTTCGATCTGGCGAACAAGATCAACAACCGCACCCTCATCATCCCGGGCAAGGTTGCCGTCATGAAGGGCGAAATTCAGGACAAGCTGCCGGAGTGGAACGTTGTCGTCGGTACCCGCGAGGCTGTTGAGCTCGTCAAGTACCTCAAAGACGGCGAATACAAGGCTGCCGCAGAGGCTGCTGCCGCTTCCAAGAAGCCGGCCGAGGCCAAGAAGACTGTCGACGCCGATGCGCCGCTGGACTTCGAAAAGATCGCTGCCTCCATCCCCGCCATCAAGATCCGCGACGACCTCGACGCACATTACAAGCAGAGAGATCCCGAGTCCCCGAAGTTCGTCACCATCGGCGAGCGTATCCACTGCATCTCCCCGGTCATCCGCGAGGCAATGGCGACGTTCAACCCCGACCCCATCCTCGAGCGTGCTGCGCAGCAGATCAAGGCTGGCGCAACGTACCTCGACGTCAACATCGGCCCGGCCGAATCCAACGGTCCGGAGCTCATGACCTGGGCAGTCAAGCTGCTGCAGGAGAACTTCAATAACGTGCCTCTGGCGCTCGATACCGCCAACAAGAAGGCCATCGAAGCCGGTATCAAGGTCTATAACCGCACGAACGGCAAGCCCATCGTCAACTCCGCTGACGCTGGCTCGCGTATCTCCTACATCGACCTCGCCGCTGCCAACGACGCGATCTGCGTGGCGCTCTGCTCCGCTGACGGCATCGCAAAGGACAACGAAGAGCGCATGATGCACTGCCATCATATGCTCGAGCGCGGCCTGTCTCTTGGCATGGAAGCGACCGACCTCTGGTTCGACCCGCTGTTCCTCGTCGTCAAGGGCATGCAGGATAAGCAGATGGACGTTCTGAACGCCATCAAGCTGTTCGCCGACGAAGGCCTGAAGTCCACGGGCGGTCTGTCCAACAACTCCAACGGCGCGCCGAAGAACGTTCGCCCGATCATGGACTCCGCGCTGGTTGCCATGGCGATGATGCAGGGCCTGACCTCCGCCATCGTCAACCCCAACGACCTGCGCCTGATGGAGACCATCAAGTCCTGCGACATCTTCAAGAACAACGAGCTGTACTCCGACTCCTATCTGGACGTCTGATTTTCCATCATCTATACGCGGTTCCCTGCCGGCTTTCGGCAGGGAATCGTGATTTCACCCTGAAATGCGCGCAGCTGCCGCCTTCCGACAATTGAACGCATTTCCGGGCGCTTGCAAACTTCCGCAATTCATTATTTTTCAGGAGGGTATTTATGAGCGTATTAACTGATCTGATTTATGGCGGCTCGAATGCCGTCGCCGGTCTGACCGAAAGTGCGGTCAACGACGCAATTGCCAAATATGGCGCAGACAAGGAACTCGCGTTCCCCGATACTGCTTATTTCTTCCCCACGATCTATGCGGCAACCGGCGTGAAAGTGAAAACGCTCGGTGATCTTCCTGCCTGTGTGGGCGTGCTCAAGAGCCTGATCACCAATCAGGAAGACCTCGGGCAGGCGCTGAACGCAGGTCTTGCCACAGCGGTCGGCGCGGAAATTCTCGAAGGCCTCAAGTTTGTCGAGCCCAAGGAGAGCTATGAGAGCGCAAGAGTTCCCGGCATCGGCTTCGTGCCCGATCCTATCATCCGCTCGCTCGGCGTGCCGCTGGTTACGGGCGATATCCCCGGTGTGGCCGTCGTGCTCGGCAAGGCCGAAAACGGCGAAGACGCGGCGAAGGTCGTCAAGGACTACCAGTCGAAGGGCATTATGACCTTCCTGATCGGCGATGTGATCGAGCAGTGCGCAGACGCCGGTGTGAAGATGGGCCTTGAGCTCCGCGTCATCCCGCTTGGCCATGACGTGACGGCTGTCATCCATGTTGTGACCGTCGCCATCCGCGCGGCTCTGATTTTCGGCAATGTGCAGCCGGGCGATTTGGCGGGCCTTCTTGCCTATACGAAAGAGCGCGTTCCCGCGTTTGTCAACACCTTTGGCGCGATCGACAATGTCGTCGTCTCCGCGGGCGCTGGCGCGATTGCGCTGGGCTTCCCGGTCGTGGTCGACATTGACCTTGGCGAAAATCAGGTTCCGGGCGCGCTGGAGAGCTGTCTTGACCACAACGAGACCGTCAAAAAGTCTCTCGAGCTGCGCGGCATCAAGATCAAGTCCAAGGAGCTTCCGATCCCGGTCGCGTTTGCGGCGGCCTTCGAGGGCGAGATCATCCGTAAGGCCGATATGCAGGTCGAGTTCTGGTCCGCCAAGAATACCACCTGCGAGCTCGTGCTTGCGAAGGGTATGGACGAGGTTGAGGACCACAAGATCGTCATCGACGGCCCCGATATCGACTCGGGCGAGCTCGAGTACGCGCTTGCTACTTGCATCTATGTCGCAGGCAAGAAAATGCAGCCCGACTTTGAGTCCGTCATCGAGCGCAAGATCCACGCCTGGTTCAACTACATGGAAGGCGTGATGCACACCGGCCAGAGAAACCAGTTCCGCATCCGTATTTCCAAGGAAGCGTATGAGAAGGGCCTGCGCCTGACACACTTCGCAGAAGTCCTGTACCACATGATCACGGACGAATTCGAAGCTGTCGTCGACAAGTGCGAGGTACACCTGATCACCGACCCCGCGAAGGCAACCGCGTTCCTCAACGACGTTGCCATGCCGCGCTACAACATGCGTGACGACCGCCTTGCTTCCATGACCGACGAGTCCGTCGACCGCTTCTTCACCTGCATCCTCTGCCAGTCGTTCGCCCCGGCGCACTGCTGCGTCGTTACCCCCGAGCGTCTGGGTCTTTGCGGCGCAGTGTCGTGGCTCGATGCGAAGGCAACGTATGAGCTCAACCCGAACGGCCCGTCCCAGCCCATTATGAAAGAAGGCTGCCTCGACGAGCGCACCGGCCGGTACACGACCGTCAACGACGCCATCAAGGACGCAACGCACGGCGCGGTCGAAGAAGTCACGCTGTACTCCATCATGGAAGACCCGATGACCTCCTGCGGCTGCTTCGAGTGCATCTCCGGCATTGAGCCGATGTCCAACGGCTTCATCGTCGTGAACCGCGAGTATGCGGGCATGACCCCGGCCGGTATGACCTTCGGCGAGCTGGCCTCCTGCACCGGCGGCGGCGTTCAGACCCCGGGCTACATGGGCCATGGCCGTCACTTCATCTCGTCCAAGAAGTTCATCCACGCTGAGGGCGGTATTGAGCGTATCGTCTGGATGCCGAAGGAGCTCAAGGACGACGTGGGCGAGAAGCTCAACAAGACCGCCAAGGAGCTCTATGGCATCGACAACTTCACCGATATGATCGCCGACGAGACGATCTGCACCGATTGCGACGCCCTGCTGACATTCCTGCAGGAAAAGAATCATCCGGTGCTTGCAATGGAGCCGCTGATGTAATATAATAAGCGTAAACTGCGTGCGCGGCGCGCGATGGGCGGGAATTCCCAAACTGCCTTGCGCCATGACGCGCGGGAGATTCGCTGTAAATTGTAGGGGGAGGGCGCTGGTCCTCCCCTTTTTTGTAAAGTGTTTTCTGTTCGCGGACATATACGACAAAACGTCCGCGAAATTGAGACTATACGTGTGCACACGGCTGCGTTTGCAGACGTATGGACTTGAAAATGAACCCATACCGAAAGGAGAACCTGTCCGATGTATCAGATTACCTTCCAGTTTGAAAACGGCGGCAAGCCCGTCATTGTCGACGCTGCCCCCAATACCTCGCTGCTGGACGTTGCGAAGGCGGCCAACGTCGCCATCGACGCGCCATGTAACGGCAACGGCTCGTGCGGCAAGTGCCGGGTCAAGATTTTAGAGGGTACGGTCGACTCTACGCCTACGCACCATATTTCCGAGGAGGACTACGCGGCCGGTTGGCGTTTGAGCTGCGCGAGCAAGCCCACGTCCGATGTGGTCGTGCAGGTGCCGGACATTGCCTCTGCCTACCAGAGCCGCATGAAGACCGCCGACCTTTCTACCGGCGAAGAGGTTGCGACGTTCCATAAGCTTCAGGAGGACATCCGCGAGGCGGGCGTGGAAATCAGCTGCGATTTCGTTTCCGCGGTTCTTGAGCTCTCTGAGCCCACGCTGGACGATACCATGCCGGACACCGAGCGTTTGGCGCTTGCCGCGCAGAACGCGTTTGACGGCTGTACGGAAGTCAAGCTCACCTATCATACGGTCAAGAAGCTTGCCAAGACGCTCCGCGAGGCAAATTTCAAGGTACAGATCGCAGGCACGCTCGACATGGGCGTTCTGACCGTCATGGACGTGACCGGAAAGCTCGATGCGCCCATGATCGGCTGCGCCATCGATATCGGCACGACGACGGTGACGGGCGTTCTTTTAAATCTCGAGACCGGCGAGGTCGTCGCGAAGGCTTCTTCCGGCAACGGCCAGATCCGCTACGGCGCGGACGTCATCAACCGCATCATCGAGCAGTCGAAGCCCGGCGGTGTGAAGCGCCTGCAGGATGCGATTCTGAAAGAAACGCTGGTTCCCCTGACGGCTGTCATGTGCAAATCCGCGGGCATTACGGCAGACCGGATCTTACGGGCGGCGGTCGCGTCCAACACGACGATGAACCATCTGCTGCTCGGCGTGGACGCGGACCCCGTGCGCATGGAGCCCTATATCCCGACGTTCTTCCAGTGGCGCGGGATGGTTGCGAAGGATCTCGGCTTCGTCGCGAATCCCGACGCGGAGGTTCTCGTTGCGCCGAACATCGGCTCGTACGTTGGCGGCGATATCACCGCGGGCACATTTGCAAGCTTAATTTGGAACAAGGACGAATTCTCACTCTTTATTGACCTCGGCACAAACGGTGAGCTTGTCTTCGGCAACCGCGACTTTATGATGTCCTGCGCCTGCTCGGCAGGCCCCGCGTTTGAAGGCGGCGACATTTCCTGCGGCATGCGCGCAACGGACGGCGCGGTCGAGGCCGTGTCCATTGACAAGGACACGATGGAGCCTACGCTCACGATCGTCGGCGATGCGGGCCAGAAGCCCGTCGGCATCTGCGGCTCGGGTATCATCGACGTGATCGCCGAACTCTACCGGACCTCGATCATCTCGTCCAAGGGCAAGTTTGTCCGCGACGGCGGCAGAGTCGCCCACGACGAGCACGGCATGGGCCGCTATATTTTGGCGAGACCCGATGAGAGCGAGACCGGCCGCGAAATTTCGATCACCGAGGTCGACATCGACTCGTTCATCCGCGCAAAGGGCGCCATCTTCTCGGCCATCAACATCATGCTGTCTAGTCTTGATATGGACGTTTCGGTTCTCGAGCACGTCTATGTTGCGGGCGGCATCGGCTCGGGTATTAACATGGAAAATGCCGTGCGCATCGGCATGCTGCCGGACATTGACCGCGAGCTCTTTACGTATCTCGGCAACACGTCGCTTGCCGGTGCGTACGCGATGGTGCGTTCGGAAAACGCGAACCAGAAGGTGGACGAAATCGCGTCCAACATGACCTATATGGAGCTTTCGACGAACCCGCGGTACATGGACGAATTCGTCGCGGCCTGCTTCCTGCCGCATACGAACCGCGAGCTGTTCCCGTCGAGCGTGCAGGAGTGATGGTATGGCAGAGCTGAACAAAAAGGACGTACAGAACAATAAGGAAGAGGTTCCGTTTGCGCACTATGAGGCGCGCTTCCGCGAACTGGACCCCGAGGAGGCGGCACAGCGCTGCGGCGTGAAGTTTGAAAACGGCGCGTTTACGGTGACGCTACTGGGGGACGAATACGTCATCACATGGCCGGAGTATACCATTTCCGCCGACAATCCCAGAGCCTTCGCGCGCAAGAATATCCCCGCGCAGACGTTCCTGCTTCGCTATCTTCTCGAGGGCAAGAAGGCAGGGCCGTGGCTGAGCTTCAAGACCTTCCGCGAAATGCCGTGGGGCGAGCTCTACATCAGCCCCTATACCGGGCGTGTTCTGACAAGAGCCGCGTTTACCTTCGGCACGCGCGTCGGAAAGTTTGCCGCGGCCTGCGAGGAGATGGGCGGCGCGCGAGTCGAGCACGGGGATGCGGGGTATGAGTTTGAGCTCCTGCCGGGCTACCGGATGCAGATCATGGTTTACGCCGGGGACGACGAGTTCCCGCCCAGCAGCCAGGTGCTGTATTCCGATAACTTCGAGACCGGCTTCTCCGCCGAAGACCGCGTGGTCGCGGGCGATATTCTGATCTCCAGCATCAAAAACTATTTCTGAGGTATGAAAAATGAGCTTTGTATATAAGGGCCTGAGCGCAAATTTTGAAAAGCTGACCGTGACAGATCACGAGCTCGAGCGGCAGCTGGTAAGGCTCCAGCAGCAGACCCCGCGCGCCGTTCCGGTCACCGATCGGGCGGCCAAGCTGGGAGACGAGGTCGTGCTTGACTACGCGGGCTTTGTCGACGGCAAGCAGTTTGAAGGCGGCACGGCCAAGGAGCAGGTCCTGACCCTTGGCAGCGGTATGTTCATCCCCGGCTTTGAGACGCAGCTCGTGGGCGCGAAAAAAGGCAGCGATGTACTCGTCACCGTGACGTTCCCGGAGGACTACCGCGCGACCGAGCTTGCCGGAAAGCCCGCCGAATTCAAATGTCATGTTCTGGAGATTCGCGAGAAAACGCCGTATGAGCTTGACGATGTGTTCGCCAAGGAGGTCGGCGGGTGCGAAACGCTCGAGGAGATGAAGGGAAAGCTCCGCCAGAGTCTGCAAGCATATTATGATGACCGCGCCGAGATGGAGGTGCAGGACAGCCTCATGCGGCAGGCCGCCGCGACGCTCGACTATACGCCGACGGATAAGGAGCTGGAAGCCGGCATCGACGCGCAGGTGGAGTTACTCAAGGCACAGCTGGGGCAGAAGGGCCTGACGTTAGACGCCTATCTGCAATTTACCGGCCAAACCGAGCAGAAGCTCCGCGAGGACGCAAAGCCGGAAGCAATCAACAGCCTCCGCATCCAGAAGGCCGCCGACCGCATCGCCCTGCTCGAGGGCATTGCTGCGACCGATGAGGACTACGCAAACGAGCTTGCCGCCATCTGCCGCCAGAACCGCATGACGATGGAGCAGCTGCGGCCGCACATCAACGCGCAGTTTGAACAAAGCGTTCGCGATAACATCCGCATGCAGAAGGCCATCGCATTTGTCCGGGCGAACGCGCGTGTGACGGTGGTTGACGCGCCCGCCTCGAAGGACTGATCCTGGCAGCGGGGACTTGTTGAATCTCCCAAAATCAGGATATTCCATGTGCGAAATATCTCCCAGCAATTCAGACAATATTTCTGCACAGCCCAGAATATAATTTGTATAAACGCACCTGAGAGCCATATCAGCCCTCAGGTGCTTTATATCATATGTGACATATCGCACAAAGAAAAGCGGCCGTTTCCGTGCAAAGCTACAAAACGTTTTTTAGGTATTGACTTCCAAAATAGATAGTGTTATTCTAAGAACGAACCGATAAAAAAGTATCGATTCCGCACGGCGCTGTTGGCTGCGGAAGAAGGGATGCACGGCGCTGAAGCAATTCTTTCCCGGGGGGAGTGAAGGCCCCGGAAGAACAAGGAGGAAATATCCATGGCAATCGAATTCAAGGATGGCAAGTACGTTGACCCCCAGACCGGTCGAGTCACGCTGGACCCGACCATGTACAAGGACTGGCAGATCGCTGAAGAAGCAGAAAAGAATCTGCCCTCTGTGGATTACTTCCGCGAGAAGCTCGGCCTGCTGCCTGAAGAGATCATTCCCTACGGCAAGACCCCGAAGATCGACTTTATCAAGGTCATGAACCGTCTGAAGGATAAGCCCGACGGCAAGTTCATCGAAGTTACCGCCATCACCCCGACCCCGTTCGGCGAGGGCAAGTCCACCGTCTCCCTGGGCCTGATCGAAGGCCTCGGCAAGCTGGGCCTGAACGTCGGCGGCGCGCTTCGTCAGCCCTCCGGCGGCCCGACGATGAACGTCAAGGGCACTGCTGCCGGCGGCGGCAACGCACTTCTGATGCCGATGACCGAGTTCTCCCTCGGCCTGACCGGCGATATCAACGATATCATGAACGCGCACAACCTGGCGATGGTCGCTCTGAACGCGCGTATGCAGCACGAGCGCAACAACAACGACGAGTGGCTGGCCAGCAAGGGTCTGAAGCGTCTGGATATCGACCCCAAGCGTGTGGAGATGGGCTGGGTCCTAGACTTCTGCGCACAGGGTCTTCGCAATATCATCATGGGCATCGGCGGCCGTTTGGACGGCTACCTGATGGAGTCCAAGTTCGGCATCGCTGTCGGCTCCGAGCTGATGGCCATCCTCGCTGTCGCTCGCGACCTCAAGGATCTGCGTGAGCGTATCGGCAAGATCGTTGTTGCCTACTCCAAGAGTGGCGAGCCCGTCACCTGCGAGGATCTCGAGGTTGCCGGCGCCATGACCGCCTGGATGCGCAACACCATCAACCCCACCATGTGCTACACGGTCGAGCATCAGCCGGTTCTGGTTCATGCAGGCCCGTTCGCAAACATCGCCATCGGCCAGTCCTCTGTTATCGCTGACCGTCTGGCCCTGAAGCTCTTCGATTACCATGTCACCGAGTCCGGCTTCGCTGCCGACATCGGCTTCGAGAAGTTCTGGAACGTCAAGACCCGTCTTTCCGGCCTGACCCCGAACGTCTCCGTTCTGGTTGCAACTGTCCGCGCGCTCAAGATGCACGGCGGCGGCCCGAAGGTCACCCCGGGCGCACCCCTTGCCAAGGAGTACACCGAGGAGAACCTCGAGCTGCTCGAAAAGGGCACCTGCAACCTGTTCCACCATGTGAACACCATCAAGAAGTCCGGCATCAACCCGGTCGTCTGCATCAACCGCTTCTACACCGATACCGACGCGGAAATCGCGCTTCTCAAGAAGCTCTGCGCCGAGCATGGCGTCCGCTGCGCCGAGTCCAACCACTGGCGCTTCGGCGGCGAAGGCGCGATTGAGCTGGCCAAGACCGTTGTCGAGGCTTGCGAAGATCCCGTCAACATCAAGTTCCTGTACGACCTCGAAATGCCGCTGCGTCAGCGCGTCGAGCTGATCGCGAAGGAAGTCTACGGTGCAGACGGCGTCGAGTGGGCACCTCTGGCTGTCCAGAAGGCAGAGCGCTTCGAGTCCGACCCGAAGTACAAGGATTACTGCACGATGATGGTCAAGACCCACCTGTCCCTGTCCGACGACCCCACCAAGAAGGGCGAACCCAAAGGCTGGAAGCTCAAGGTCCGCGACATTCTGGAATACGGCGGCGCGAAGTTCCTCTGCCCGATGGCCGGCACCATTTCCATGATGCCCGGCACGGCTGCCAACCCCGCCTATCGCCGCGTCGACGTCGACACCGAGACCGGCAAGGTTTCCGGCCTTTTCTAAGAGAGAACCGAGCTACATACGCAAACCCAACCGGGAGGCGGCGGATATCCGCCGCCTCTCTTTACGAATAAGGAGAAACATCCATGGATATGACGACAAAATCCTGCCGTGAGTTTGTCACGGTTTTGGCCTCCAACGAGCCCGCACCCGGCGGCGGCGGTGCGTCCGCGCTGGTGGCTGCGCTTGGTACGGCGCTCGGCAATATGGTGGGATCGCTCACCGTCGGCAAGAAGAAATATGCCGATGTCGAAGAAGAGATCAAAGCGCTCATGAAGGAGTGCGACGACCTTCAGACCCAGCTTCTCGATCAGGTCCCCGCCGATGCGGAGGGCTTTGTGCCCCTGGCGAAGGCCTATGGCATTCCCAAGGACGACCCCACGAGAGCAGAGACCTTAGAGAAGGCGACGATCATCGCCTGCCAGGTCCCGATGCACATCATGGAGCTGTGCTGCAAGTCTTTAGACGCAATCAAGATCTTTGCCGACAAGGGCTCTCGTCTCGCGGTTTCCGACGCGGGCTGCGGCGCTGTGATCGTGAAGTCTGCCTTGCAGGCGGCTTCCTTAAACGTCTTCATCAACACCAAGACACTCCAGAACCGCGCTGTTGCGGAGGAAATGAACGCAAAGTGCCTCGGCATGCTCGAGACCTACGGCAAGCTGGCCGATGAAATTTTTGAGACCGTGAAGGCCGGATTCTTTAAATAAGGAAGGAAGAACGAAACAATGGCAAAATTACTGCTTGGTAAAGAAGTTACCGCTGCGATGAACGAAAAGCTTCAGGCGCGCGTTGCGGCTCTGAAGGAAAAGGGCGTTTCCCCGAAGCTGGCCATCGTCCGCTGCGGCGAGAACCCCTCCGACCTGTCCTATGAAAAGGGCGCAACGGCTCGTGCCGAGCTCATCGGCGTTGAAGTCCAGAAGTTCGTTCTGCCCGAGGACGTTTCGAAGGAAGACCTGATTGCGCAGATCGAAGCGATCAACGCTGATAGATCCATCCATGGCTGCCTGATGTTCCGTCCGCTTCCCAAGCACCTCAAGGCCGACCAGGACGAGATCTGCAACCATCTGGCCGCTGCGAAGGACGTCGACTGCATGACGGATCTCTCGAATGCGGGTGTGTTTACCGGCAAGAAGCTCGGCTTTGCCCCCTGCACGCCGCAGGCCTGCATGGAAATTCTTGACTACTACGGTATCGACTGCAAGGGCAAGAACGCCGTCGTCATCGGCCGCTCGCTCGTCGTCGGCAAGCCCGCCGCGATGATGCTCATGGCCAAAAACGCGACCGTCACCGTCTGCCACACCAAGACCGTTGACGTGGCCGGTATCGCGTGCAAGGCAGACATTCTCGTCTCCGCAGCGGGCGTTCTCAATAGCCTCACGAAGGACTATGTCTCGGAAAACCAGATCGTCATCGACGTGTCTATCAACTGGGACCCCGAGAAGGTCAATGCCAAGGGCGGCAAGGGCGCGATCGCGGGCGACGCAGTCTTCTCCGAGGTCGAGCCGATCGTCGGCGCGATCACTCCGGTTCCCGGCGGCGTGGGCTCCGTCACAACGTCCGTTCTGATCGGCCATGTGGTCGAAGCTGCCGAGCGTACGCTGTAAGATCAAGATAGCGTTTCTGCCGCCGGACGTCTTTTCCGGCGGCAGTATTTCTCAAAGAGAGGGAATGATTGCATGAAAGAAAAGTTTAAGCTGCCGGAGCAGGCGATCCGCCTCTGGTTCTGGCTGTTTGCCGTGCTGTGTCTGATCGCGGCGATTGCCATGCCGGACCGCGGCCGGATGGTCGAAGGGATGCTGCGGCTTTGCACGCTGCCGTATCAGTCGGCCAACAGCTATTTTGACGCGTCGGGCGGCGGCTTTGCCGGGACGTTCCTAAACACGGCAGTTGTCTGCGCCATCTGTGCAGCCATCTACTCGCTTCCCGGCAGCAAGCCGGACGGCGTTTCGGTGCTGGCGTTTTTCCTGACGGCGGGCTTCTGCTTCTGGGGCATTACGGTGCTGAACATCTGGTTCTGCTTTGCGGGCGTGCTGCTGGCGTGCCTCTTGCGGAAGGTCAATCCCTGCACGCAGGGAAACGTTTTCCTGTTTTCGACCGGCATTGCGCCCTTGATGACGGACCTTCTCGTCCGCTATCCGGGTGCGGATGCGCATGGCGTGACATTTTTTGGTGCAGTGCTGACGCTGGCGGTCTGCTTTGCCATTGGACTTGTTCTGCCGGCAGGGCTGACGCACAGCCCGAAGGTGCACAAGGGGTATGACCTCTACTCCGCTGCGGTTCCGATGGGACTTCTGGCCTTTTTCCTGCGCGCGGTGCTCTATCGGGTGCTGGGCGGAACGCTTCCGGACGGCGCAGGCGTCGGCGCGGGCGACGGGAACTGGACGGTCGCGAACCTGTTCTGCTTTGCGGCCTTCGCGCTGGCGCTGGTGCTGGGACTGCTGCTCGGCGGCAGTTTTAAGCAGTACGGCGCGCTTTTGAAGGATACGGGCGTCGGCGCGGATTACGGCACAAAATACGGCGCGGGCACGGCAATTCTGAACTTTGCCGTCTACGGCCTTTTTATTGTGCTGTACTATAATCTGATCGGCGCGAAATGGAACGCGGCGACGCTTGGGTGCGTGCTGTGCATGGTCTGCTGCTGCTTCAAGGGAAGCCATCCGGCAAACGTCTGGCCAATCATGGTCGGCTATGTCGCGGCGTCGTTTTTGACGAAGGCGCTCTGCGGGGCGCTCGGGACGGACTTTACGACCGCCATCAACGCGCAGGCGATTGTCATCGGTCTGTGCTTTGCAAACGGCCTGAGCCCGGTCGCGGGAAATTACGGCTGGCTTGCCGGGATCGTCTTTGCCATGCTCCACTACGGCCTTGTCACAAGCGTACCGTTCACCCACGGTGGGTTCCTGCTGTATAACGGCGGCTTTACGGCGGGCCTGATCTGCACGCTGTTTATCCCCGTGATGGAAGTCTTCTTTCGCACAAAGCAGGAAAAAAGCGAGCTGAGGGCCCAGAAGTAACCGGGAGAAAGCAGGCATTACAAAAGGAGGCGCTTTGATGTATTATTGCGACAACTGCCATCTCGTCTGCGAAGGGCCCGTGTGCCCCTATTGCGGCAAAGCGCACCTGCGCGCGCCGGAGGATGGCGACTACTGCTATCTTGCGACGATGGTCTCCCCGTGGGGCGAGGCGATGCAGGAGCTTTTGACGGACGCGCAGATCCCGTGCCTCACCCGGCAGGCCAGAAGCGTTCTGTATTCTGTGGCGTTTGGCCAGACGCACGCGGAGCTGGAGCTTTTTGTCCCGTTTGCGCATCTGGAGCAGGCGGCAAGTCTGCAAAAGAGTCTTCTGACAAGCGAGCTGACCGAGCAGGACACCCCGGAAAACCCCCAATAACAGCCATCGCGCCGCAGCCCGGACATGGACTGCGGCGCGATTTTCAGTTAGGAGGATAAAAATTGCTTTGGAAAAAGGTTTGCGGCTCAGTCGGCGAAGAGAGGCGTCGAGAGATAGCGGTCGCCGGTGTCGGGCAGCAGAACGACGATGGTTTTGCCCTCGTTCTCCGGACGCTTGGCAAGCTCAATGGCGGCCCAGATGGCAGCGCCGGAGGAAATGCCGACGAGAACGCCCTCGCGGCGGCCAAACTCCTTGCCGGTTTTGAATGCGTCGTCGTTGTCGACGGCGATGATCTCGTCATAGACCTTCGTATCGAGCACCTCGGGGACAAAGCCCACGCCGATGCCCTGAATCTTATGGGGACCTGCCACGCCTGTGGACAGAACCGCCGAGGTCTTGGGCTCCACGGCCACGACCTTCACGTTCGGGTTCTTTGATTTCAGGAACTTGCCCGTACCGGTGATGGTGCCGCCAGTGCCGACGCCTGCGACGAAAATATCGACCTTGCCGTCAGCGTCTTCCCAGATCTCGGGGCCGGTCGTCTCAAAATGCGCCTTGGGGTTCGCGGGGTTCACGAACTGGCCGGGGACAAAGCTGTTCGGAATTTCCTTTGCCAGCTCGGCTGCCTTCGCGATCGCGCCCTTCATGCCCTTTGCGCCCTCGGTGAGCACCAGCTCCGCACCGTAGGCCTTCATCAGCTGGCGGCGCTCGACGGACATGGTCTCCGGCATGACGATAATAATGCGGTATCCGCGCGCGGCAGCGACGGAGGCAAGACCGATGCCCGTGTTGCCGGAGGTCGGCTCAATGATGACCGAGCCCTTCTTCAGAAGACCCTTCTGCTCTGCGTCGTCGATCATCGCCTTGGCGATGCGGTCTTTGACCGAGCCCGCGGGGTTGAGGTATTCGAGCTTGGCGAGAATGGCGGCCTTGAGGCCATAGGCCTCTTCCAGATGTGTGAGCTCCAGCAGAGGGGTGTTGCCAATGAGCTGATCGGCGGAAGTATAGATGTTCGACATATCAAAAATCTCCTTTAAGACAAGTATTCAGACTTCAGGTTGTTTTCTATCAAGATCCGTATCTCTGTCCGCCGCAACATCGCACGGTCCGGACGGCGCAAAGGAAAAACTTCGTCATGGAGCGTCTCGGCTTTCTACTATTTACACTACCTACTTGGTAGGTTGGTATAGTTATAGCACGGCGCGCGCCATCTGTCAAGCAAATTCTGAAATTTTTTCCTGCCTTCTATTTGGGGGCCTGGCCGCCGGGCGCGAAAAAGTACCCGCCTTGCGAGAAATATCGCAGAGCGGGCGCTTGCATTTTTGCACAATGTATCAAAAAAGTTCGTAGGGGCGGACGCCTCTGTCCGCCCGCAGAAAATCCGGTTTTTTCGAAAATCTACGGAGAATTCGTAACTTCCAAAGGACGGAAAGCCGCGTCCGCCCCTACGGTTCTTTTGAAATTTTCCGGGAGGTTCGTAGGGGTCGATGCCCACATCGACCCGGCAGAATGCACCTGTTTTTTCGAAAAGCTCCGGCGAATTCGTTGGTGCCCAATGGGGCGATGTGGGCATCGCCCCCTACGCATGTTTGAGGGATTTTCGTGTATCCGTAGGAGTGTAGGTAAGCCTGAAAAATCAGTCGGCAGGTTCCGGGGTTAAGCGTTCTGCAAGTGTCCGCATGCTCTTTGCGAACGCGTCCGGATCGAGTCCTGCGTACTGCACGACGGCGCAGCGTTCTGCATCTACGGGGGGTTCGCGCAGGTAAAATTCCGACAGAAGCGGCGCGGACAGTCCCGCCTCCCGGAGCGTTTCCGCGAGCAAATTTCCGCGCTCCTTCGTGTGGAACGCCAGCAGGAAATGAAGTCCCGCGACGGCCTGCTTTGCCTCGCAGAGCCCAGCCAGCTCCGGCTGCGAGAGAATGTCCAGCAGCGCCTGAAGCCGCGCCTTATAGTGCTTTCTCATCCGCGAGACATGCCGCTCAAAGTAGCCGCCGTCTAAAAATCTTGTCAGCGTCAGCTGCTCGAAAGACGGCACGGCGCAGCTGTAAAAGCCCATCGTCTCCTGCCAGATGGGAAGCAGCGCCTGCGGCAGAATCATGTAGCTGATACGAAGCGCAGGCGCGATGGTTTTGGAAAACGTGTTGAGATAGATGACCCGGCCTCTTGTGTCAAGGCTCTGGAGCGTTGGTACCGGCCGCCCTGAGAAGCGGAACTCCGAGTCATAGTCGTCTTCGATCAAAAACCGCCCCTCTGCGCGCTCCATCCACGCAAGAAGCTCCTGCCGACGCGTGATCGGCATGACCGTTCCCGTTGGGTACTGATGCGACGGCGAAAGGTGCACGATCTGCGCGCCGCTTTCCTCTAATTCTTCCACGCGCACGCCGCTTTCGTCCATCGACACCGGCACGACCTCCGCGCCGCTTTTTTTGTAGACCTGCGCAAGCGTCCGGTGGCATGGGTCCTCGATCGCAAAGCGGCGGCTTCTGCCCAAAAACTGCACCAGAAGCGCGTAAAAATACTCCGTGCCTGCGCCGATGACGATCTGCTCCGGCTGCACGACAAGCCCCCGCTGCCGCGCAAGCTCGCCCGCAATCGCCTGCCGCAGGGGAGAAAGCCCGCCGTTTGGGACCGGCTGGAGGAGATACTGACCCTCATCCAGAATGACGCTTCGCATCAGCTTTGCCCACACGGAAAACGGAAACAGCTCTGCTGCGGCACTCTGCGCGATCTCCGGCTCCTGCGCCTTTTCCGGCAGGCGCGCGGGACGGACAGGCGGCTGCGCCAGAAGCGGCATATGTGCCACAAAATAGCCCGAGCGCTCGCGCGACGTGAGATACCCCTCGTCCAACAGCTGCGCGTAGGCCGTCTCGACGGTGATCTTGCTGAGGCTCAGGTGCTCGGCCAGCGCCCGCTTCGAGGGAAGCTTCTCCCCGCCGGGGAGCAGGCCGGATAAAATGTCTGCGCGAATGGCTTCATAGAGCTGGGCATAGAGCGGGGTCTTGCTCCGCGGGGAAAGCTCATAGGTTCGAATCATGGCGGCCTCCGATCTGGCCCTATAAACCAGAATTATTTTGGCGATTTTTAAAATGCCAGTCTATGCTATAATAGCTGAACGCAAAGAAAAAGTCAACGGAGGAGTTCCTAACATGAAAGAGAGAAAGTTTTCAACCTATCAGATCGTATTTGTTGCGGTCATGGCGGCGCTCGTCTGCGTCGTGACGTTCTTCCGCTTCCCGCTTCTGGGCTCGAAGGTGCACTTCGCAAACGCCATGTGCCTGCTCTCCGGCATGCTCTTTGGCCCGATGCTGGGCGGTCTTGCGGCAGGTCTCGGCTCGATGCTCTATGACGCGCTGTTTGGCGGGTACGATTTTATCAACTGCCTCGTTACGTTTGTGTCCAAATTCCTGATGGCTGCGATCTGCGCCTGGATCGCCTTCGGCGGCAAGGAAGAGGGCAAGGGCAAGCATGCGCGGCTTGTGGTCGGCAGTGTCGTCGGCGCGCTCAGCTATGTTGCGCTCTACATGCTCAAGACGTATATCTTCCAGCGCTTTGTCCATGGCTACCCCCTCGACGCGGTCGTCGTCACGATGGGCGGCAAGCTTCCCGCGTCCTTAATCAATGCTGTCTTCGCCATGATTGTCGCGCCGATCCTCTATGCGGCTATCGCCCCGGCGCTCAGACGCAAGGGCATGCTCGAAAAGCTGCGCAAGTAATCAATCGATATAGAAAAGCGGTAGACCCACCCGGGTCTGCCGCTTGTGCGTTATTCGGCTTGGTCACATCGGATCGCGAGCCTTGACTGCCCGCCGACGGTGCAGGTGAAAAGCGTCAGGTCCCAGTCTCCGCTTGTCATATCGGAAACGGCGTAGGGAGAAAGCGTCTCGAGGGACGAGACCTCATAGGAAAACACGTTGCCGTCCATGTCCGTGAACGTGACCGTGTCGCCCGGCTGGAGCTGGGAAAGGGATGCAAAATGGCTGCGGTAATTGTGCCCGGCGATGACCAGATTGTCAAGATACGCGGAGCCGGAATACCGGCAGGGGACGATTTGCAGCGCGTCATAGCTCCATTCGCTGATGATGGGAAAGGAAAGGCCCAGCGCGGGAATGTCCAGAACGCCGATATAGTTCCGCCCATCAATGGTTTCTTCCGGCATGGCCATCTCCGGGTTCAGCACATAATCCGGAACGAACGCTTCTTCTAAAGCTTCGCCGGAGCTAAGCGCCGGAAGCTCCGATTGCCGGGAAGAAAGTGTGGGAGTCAGACGCTCCAGAACAACGTCCACAGACATGCTCGCCCTCGCGTCGAGCCAGAGATTGTAGGCCGTAAGACCGAGCGCCGCGAGAAGCAGCAGCAGGCCCAGTGCAGTGCAAAGCTTTCCTCGCTTACTCATGGCCGTTTTTCCTCTTCGAAAGCGCGCCGAAAATCAGAAACAGCAGCCCCGCCGCCGCGAGCACCGGAACCGGCCACCACAGTAAACCTGTCTGCGGCAGCTTCTGCCGGTCGAGCGTATTCGTCAGGATGAAGGTACTCCCCGACTGCTGCACGTTCGCCGTATAGCCCGGAACGGGGCGTTCTGTTACCGTCCAGACGATTTCCGAACCGTCCGGATTGTACCGGGGAAGATCGCTCCACGTGCGCTGCCAGCCATCCGCGCGGGTGAGCGTCTTCGTGTCATAGACCGCGCCGTCTTTTAAAAGCGTGACGGAGACCGAATCCGGGCGCTTTTGCTCGTAGCCTGCGTCGTTCCAGCGCTTGAGCACGGTGCGCGTTACGGTGTCGCCATCCGGATTTTCCGGGCGATAGGTGTTGGTCACGAGGAAGGTCACGCCGTCGCGCGTGATGCGGACGGTATAATTTTTGGGGACGCGCTCCGTGACGCGCCACGCGATCTTCGAGCCGTCGGCGTTATATTCGGGAAGATCGCGCCACGTATGGCGCCAGTTGTTCTTTTCGTTCAGCGTCACGGTATCATAGAGCTTGCCGTCTTTCAGGAGCTCGATGACGACCTCGCTTGGCCGCAGCTCCTGCACATCGTCCTGCCAGAGCTTGATGACCCGTCGGTCGACGGTATCCTCGGAAGGGGAGGGGGGATTTTCCGTTCTCGTGTGCTTGGGGCTGGCCGTCACGTCGTAGACCCACGCGTCGTTCTCTAAATTTGGAAGCGAGACAAGGAACGGCTCGGTCGTGTACGTGTATCCGCCCGCTGTGTGCTTTTTTCCGACGGCCAGATACAGACCCGGCGAGAGACGATCCACCGTATTCGGGAAGGTCAGCGTGCCCTGCGCGTCCGTTTTTCCGGAATCAAGCGGCGCAAGTTCATCTCTGGCTGCGTAGGCGGCGAGCGTCTCGGCCAGCGCCGTCCATTCGGCGGCGGTGAGGTTCTCAAGCGTCACGGGGTAGGCGGCAAAATTGCCCGCGAGCGTGAAGCGCGCGTACGCGTCAACGCTTGCGACATAGTAGAGCTCAAACGGGACGGACACAACGGGCTTTCCGTCGTGGCGGTACTCGATCGTGAGGCGCACGTCGCGGCTCGTATCGATCGCGCCCGCAGCAGCTGCCCGAACGGGAAACAGCGCAAGCAGGCAAAGAATGCAAAGAGCCGTCGCGCAGACGCGTCTTGTCCAGTTTCGCATGGTGGTTCCTCCAATAAGGTTTGGAAATATGTCATAAAGGTTTGTAGGGGCGGACGACCCTGTCCGCCTATGAGAAGTTACGAATTCGCCGGAAATTACCGTATAATCGGATGATTTTGCGGGCGGACAGAGGCGTCCGCCCCTACGGATTTTTCGAAATCTTCCCGTCTGTGCGTAGGGGTCGATTGAGCACATCGACCCAAGGGAAGTTACGAATTCGCATTGGATTTTCGTAAAAACGGTTCGTATTGCCGGGGCGATGTGGGCATCATCCCCTACGAAGAAGGTCGTTCGTTTACGTATCGTCCCGGCTCTTTTTCTTGGGCGCGACCACGAGCAGCAGAAGAAGCGCCAGCAGCAGCGGGATCGCGGCGATGGGGGCGACGAGCAGGGGATCGATGCGGATGGCGTCGGCAGTCAGGCGCACGGCCTCGGACTGATTATCGACGCGGTGGCCGCGCACGAGCATGCGGTGGGAATTGACGCCGTAGGGCGTGCAGGTGACGAGCGTACACAGGTCCTTACCTTCCTCCGCGGCCAGGGCCTGAAGCTCGCTGGGCAGGACAATGAGAATGCGGTCGACCTCGTAGGTGAGCACCTCGTCGAGCGTGCGGATGACGAACAAATCGCCCTCGGTGAGCTGGTCTAAATTCGTAAAGAGCTTGGCACTGGGAAGACCCCGGTGGCCGGAGAGGACGCAGTGGGTGCTCTCGCCGCCGACGGGAAGCGAGCTCCACTCTAGGTGTCCCACGGCGACCTGAAGCACATCGTCGCTCGTGCCGTGGTAGATGGGGAGCGAGACCTTGATCGTCGGAATCTCGATATAGCCCATCACGCCGGAGCCGTCGATGTCGAGCTGGCTGTTATAGTCCTCGCGCTCTTCATCGGTCAGAGCGAAGAGGGTTCCGCGCAGAAACAGATCGCGGTTATACTGCCCCGCGCGTTGCAGCAGTTCGTCGTATTTGCCCTCGTCCATGCTTTTCACGGCCTGGTCATATGACGCGACGGCCTGTGAGGTATGCAGCGAGTTCCAGTAGTCGCTTACGGTGGGGTAGAGCAGCAGGGACAGTCCCGCAACCAGCGCAAGAATCAGAAATATATTGATCAGCTTGTTTTTCATTGCGGGATTCTCCTCGCTGCCGGAAAGGGACGAAAGAAATAATCCTCCGTCCCTTTCCGGTAGATATCAAGTTACTTAGTTGTCGGCCTTGCCCATACGCTTTTTGGTCACGAGCAGCACGCCCGCGCCAACGACGAGCAGCGCGCCGATGACATAGAACAGCGTCGTGCCGATGCCGCCGGTCTCCGGAAGCGTCGCGCCGGAGTTGTTGGCAATGTCGAAGTTCATGCCGGTAAGTTTAATCGTGCTGTCATTCAAGGTGATCCACGCAGGATCAGTCAGTAGATCCATTGTGGCCGAGGTGTGGAAGGTGAATTTGACAGGTTCAGCAAGCAGGTTATAGCCGTTGGGGGCCTTCGTTTCATAGAGGTAATAGTCATGCTCGCCAAAACCGGCGATGGTTGTATCGCCCAACTCGATAACATAGGTGATGTGCTCTCCAGCGGTAATCTGATCGGCAGTGGCAATATCATACGGAGCAGTTGACGACTGACCCGCGGGGGCGAAAAGCGCGATCAGACCCGTTGTGACGGCTGGGACACCGTTTTCGTCGCACTGCATTTCGCTGACCTTGAGATTCGGGTTGCGGGAGAGGACGAACTTTGCACCGTTCAAGATTTTTGTGTTGTCTTTGCCGTCGACCTTGCGGATGATGGCCGGCAACGACCAGGCGTTGACCGTGCTTTCGGGGGTTTTGCCGGTGCCTTCGCCGTTGGGATTGTTGCTGTATTCAAGCTGCGCTGTGTTTGTGTTGTGTTTTTGCCCAACCTGGTAGAAGTCGGCCTTCTCGTTCAGAACAGCTGCGTAGTTGATATACAGCTTATCGCCCGGTTGGATTTTGCCGTCCGCAATGGCCTGGCTGATGTTGATGGTGATGTCAAAATGGGAAGTCTCACCAGTATCGCCGTGGGGGTTAAGCACAATCGTGTAATAGTCGCCCGCGAGCGTATCTGTCGGATCGTTGTCGATTACGATGGATACGGAAGTTTTGTCAGTAGTAACCTTGGAGGTGAAGCCCACAGTCATGGTATCATGGACGATGTAGGTGTAACCGTTCGGATAGCGGGAAACGTCCGGAACCGAAGTGATGATGCGGAACTTGACAGTGTCGCCAAGCTGGAAGGCAACGTTGCCGGTAGTGCTCCATTCACCGGTGTTGTTGTTCTGAATCTGTTTTTCCAGCGTAGGCTTTTCGCCCTTGGGCGTGGCAGTCACATTGGCCACAACCTTCATCAGATAGGCGGTATAGAAGTCATTTGCACCGGTCAGAGTGTTATCCTTGTCCTTGACGAGGTAGTAGCCTGCCGACAGACCGGAGATCACATAGTTGCCGGAACCGTCCTTCGTGCTGCAATCGGTGTGGACATCCGAGAGGAAGGGGGCAATTTTTTTGGCAAAGGCCTGTGCGTCCGCGACGGTGAGCAGCTTTTCTGCTGTCGCAGCGGCAGATTCGGGGAAAGCCTCTGCAAAGCCCTCTGCGTTGGTGTTAACGCCGGTGCCCCAGACGATGTTGGAGAGAATTTTGGAGGTGTTTCCGCCTTCTCCGGTTTCCGGAGTGTGAAGGTCGCCCTTGAAAATCTGATAGGCCTCAAAGGTGTGGTCGGCGACGGTTCCGCTGCCATCGACAGTGATGCTGTAGGTCGTGTCCGCGGCCAGCGCTGTGACGCTCAGGGAGAACACAATCGTCAAAACCAACAAAAGTGAAAGTAGTTTGCTTGTCTTATTCATATGCTTTTCCTTTCTTAACACGTTTTTAACGTTC
>ENA-UEQN01000912-UEQN01000912.1-human-gut-metagenome-genome-assembly--contig:-NODE-912-length-25546-cov-9.592171_pt1 | contig 25546 bp, 18 predicted proteins | sample MGYA00242940_ERZ507944 | MGnify/ENA primary metagenome ERZ507944 (study PRJEB26167, sample SAMN06115449) | human gut metagenome | host: Homo sapiens | place: China:Fujian | collected 2015-08-20... | reverse complement strand
TCATGTTCTATCCGGCAGGCAACATCGGGACATTCCAGATCGGTAACTAAACATAAAGAAATAGTAGACAAAAACAAAGAGGGAAATTTCGCAAAGACGACAAAATTTCAAAAGAAAGACAAAAAAAGAAGTTCTACGAAAAATATAATCGATGGAGGGATGAAATATTTGGGAAGAATTTATTATGAACAGAAAGGACTTATTAACCTCGATGATATTGTAGATATATTTATTGAGGTGGGAAATATACACAATTACCTGGAAAATGCAGCCTTGCGGATTTTGCTTTTTGGCAATCCGGAGCTGAATTTTTATCAGTGCCGATTATTAGTATTGAAGTACGGAGAATCACTTTCACAGGATGATTTGCACGGGCGGATGGTATTTATGAGAATGATACAGCTGCTGGAAGCCAACACAGTTTAAAATAAAATGAGAATTTCTTTTTTGACCGGGCAACCGGTCTTTCTTTTTTGCACAAATGGTGTTATAATTTTGAAGAAATTATGTTGATTACTCATAGCTTTAAAAAAGAAGCATTGCATTGTGTTTAATTAAACCAAAGCATGATAATTCAATCAAAGAAAAGAGGACAAAAATGAACATCGTAGTACTTGCCGGAGGGCTCAGCACAGAGAGAGATGTTTCCTTCAAGACAGGAAGCATGGTAGCTAAGGCACTCAAAGAGAACGGCCACAAAGTTATATTATTGGATGTATTTATGGGATATAGTGACAGGGAGGAGGACCTGACAGGTATATTTGACCGCGCGGACGAGATAAGCGTGCAGGTCAGCGATATTCCGACAGAGGCACCTGACCTCGCAAAGGTAAAGGCTTCCAGAAAGGACCAGTCACCTTGCTTCTTCGGACCAAATGTCATCAAAATGTGTCAGATGGCTGACATTGTTTTCATGGCACTTCACGGAGAAAACGGAGAGAACGGAAAGATACAGGCAGCATTTGACCTCTTCGGTGTCAAATATACAGGCAGCGATTATTTAAGCTCAGCCATCGCCATGAACAAGGAGACATCAAAACAGTTCTTCCTTGCAAACGGTATCCCTACTCCAAGGGGCATTTCCATGACCAGAGCGACCAGACAGGACGATATCACAAAGCTTGACCTGACACTTCCATGCGTGGTAAAGCCATGCTGCGGCGGTTCAAGCATCGGTGTCACCATCGTTAGGGATGCGGCAGAGTTCAAGGCGGCACTTGACGATGCCTTCAAGTGGGAAAATGAGCTGATTATCGAGGAATTTGTGCAGGGCAGGGAGTTCTCTGTCGGCGTTATCGAGGGCAAGGCTCTTCCTATTATAGAGATTGCACCTAAGGAGGGCTTCTACGATTATAAGAATAAATACAAGGCGGGCAGTACAGTAGAGACATGTCCGGCCGAGCTTCCTGAGCAGGTGACAAAGGATATGCAGCACTATGCCGAGGAGGTTGCGCGCGTTATCGGGCTTGACACATATTCACGCTCAGACTTTTTGCTCAATGACAAAAATGAGATGTTCTGTCTCGAGGCAAACACACTGCCTGGCATGACTCCGACCAGTCTTCTGCCACAGGAGGCCGCGGTTATCGGTATGAGCTTTAATCAGCTCTGTGAGCATCTGATTGACATATCTTTGAAAAAATATGAGGTGTAGCATGTCGGATAAGTACATGAAGAATCTTACATTTGCAAATATCGCTAAAGCCTGCGAGGGCACATACATAGGCGATGAGACACTGCTTGATACGACAATCACCGGTGCAGTCATTGACAGCAGACAGGTGAAGGAGGGCTATCTTTTTATCCCGATAAAGGGAGAAAGGGTGGACGGACACAAATTCATTCCGACTGTGTTTGAGCAGGGGGCGGCAATTGTGCTCTCTGAGCATGAGCTGACGGATCCGGCAGGCCCATATGTGCTTGTTGAATCAACCACCGATGCCATGAAAAAGCTCGCGGCATTTTACAGAAAAAGCCTTGATATCAAGGTGGTGGGTATCACCGGAAGTGTCGGCAAGACCAGCACCAAGGAGATGATATCATCAGTCCTTGAGCAGAAATACAGCGTCCACAAGACAGCAGGCAATTTCAACAACGAGATAGGCCTGCCACTCACCATTTTCGGAATCAGGGAAAGCCATCAGGTAGCGGTGCTTGAGATGGGCATATCTGATTTTGGCGAGATGCACAGACTTTCTACTATGTCGTGCCCGGATGTTATGGTCATCACCAATATCGGCTACTGCCATCTGGAGTTTTTGGGCGACAGGGATGGTGTGCTTAAAGCAAAGACAGAGTGCTTTGAACATATGATGCCGGATGCGGTCGCAGTGCTGAATGCAGATGACGACAAGCTGGCCACAGTGCAGACTGTAAATGGAAAGCCTGCCATATACTATGGCAAGGAATCGGCTTCGGACGTTCATAAATCAGTATATACCACAAATATTGAAAACCTGGGATTTGACGGCATGAAGGCTCATTTTGTCACCCCGGAGGGTGAGTTTGATGCACACATTCATATCCCGGGTGAGCACAATGTATACAATGCCATGGCGGCAGCGGCTGTCGGGTTGCAGCTTGGTCTCACAATAGCTGAGATAAAGTCAGGAATCGAGAAAGCAGAGACAATCGCAGGACGTACCAATTTTATCAAAACGCATGGCATGACAGTGATAGATGACTGCTACAATGCAAACCCTGTATCCATGAAATCCTCTATCGAGGTGCTTTCACATGCAAAGGGCAGGACAATAGCAGTGCTTGGCGACATGGGCGAGCTGGGAAGCGATGAGAAAAAGCTGCACCATGAGGTAGGCGAAGCAGTTGGAGAGAATCATATCCATACACTTTTTGCCGCAGGAGAGCTGGCAAAGGAATATGCAGCCGGAGCCGCAGAGAAATCATCCGATGTAGACATCCGCTATTTCGAGGATAGGGAGACCATGACACAGGAGCTTCTTTCATATGTGAAGGAGGGCGACACCATACTGGTGAAGGCATCACACTTCATGGAGTTTCCGAAGGTGGTAGAGGCATTGAATAAGTAGAAAAATAATCGGACGAAAATTAATTCGATGTTTAATTATCCGCAAGAAGCGGATGTTTTCCAAGCCTCATATCATAATATGCAACTATTCAGAACCGTAATAGTATAAAAGAAAGAGAGAAAAATAATGGCACAGAATCCAATCGTAACAATCACAATGGAAAACGGCGATGTAATCAAGGCGGAGCTTTATCCGGAAATCGCACCAAACACAGTAAACAACTTTATCAGCTTAATCAATCATAACTTCTATGACGGAGTATGCTTCCACCGCGTAATCAAGGGCTTCATGCTCCAGGGCGGAGATCCTGACGGAAACGGTACAGGCGGCCCGGGCTATGAAATCAAGGGTGAGTTCACACACAACGGCTTCAAAAATGACTTAAAGCACACAGCCGGTGTACTTTCAATGGCACGTACCATGATACCTGATTCAGCAGGCAGCCAGTTCTTCATCATGCATCAGGATGCACCACATCTCGATGGTGAGTATGCGGCATTTGGCAAGGTAATCGAGGGCATGGATGTGGTAAACAAGATCGCAGAGGTGCGCACAGACTACATGGACAAACCACTTGAGGCTCAGGTCATGAAGACAGTAACAGTTGAGACCTTCGGAGTGGACTATCCGGAGCCGGAGACAGTTTAATGATAATAATTATCGATGAGGCAAGCGCAAAACTTGCCTCTTTTTACTATCATGGCGAGCTGCAAGAAAAACTGTATGGTGCACTACTGGGAAAATTGCTGGATGAGTTGCAGAAGAAACTGCCGGATGATCAGCAGAATAATTTGTGTGTGTATGAAATAAAAAATAAATCAGGATATACAGAATATGCAGATAACGCACAGAAAACAAATATCGGAAACATAAGAATCACGGAAGTTTATGCCCACTGCATCTGGATAGTATCAAACCGGCAGCAGAAGCAAATAGCTGACTCGCTCGGCATAGCATCAGTAGGAGAACCGCAGTGCGGCACGCGCTATGCAGTCGAGAGCCTTGCAGAGCTTGATATTGAGTATCTTGAGCGGGTGCGCAGGCGGTATAATCACATCCCATGGGATATCGGCGAGACAGACAGGTGCCTGATACGAGAGCTATCACTGTCAGACCTTCCGGCGCTCTATGAGCTCTATGACAAGCCCGGCATGACAGACTTTGTGGAGCCGCTTTACGACTATGAGACAGAGCTTGAATACCAGAAAGCATATATAGAGAACATGTATGGCTTTTACGAGTATGGCATGTGGCTTGTATTTTCCAGGGAAACAGGTAAGCTGATAGGCAGGGCAGGGCTTGAGCACAATGAAATGGGCTATATGATAGCGCCGGAATTATGGAACCAAGGCTATGCCACGGAGGTGTGCCGCTTCATCATAGACTACGCGCGCGAAAACACAGACTTTGAAGAACTTTACTGCCGGATAGATGAGAGAAATGAAGCATCGGTTCGCCTTGCAAAAAAGCTTGGATTTACAAATAGCGGGCATATGGATGAAGATATAAACGCTTCTATATATAGAAAAAACATAAAAAACAATGAAAAACATTGAAAAATATGCAATTAGGCAATAAAATATAAACATAGTTTAACGATTTGGAGGACGAAAAAATGAAACAATATGCATACGGAGTAGATATAGGTGGAACAACTGTAAAGATAGGCTTTTTCGAGACCACAGGAAAGCTTGTCGATACATGGGAGATTCCTACACGCACAGAGAATTCCGGTGAGCTCATCCTGCCTGATATCGCAGCATCCATCAAGGAGAATAACGAGAAGCATGGCATCGAGATGGGTGACATCGAGGGTATAGGCATGGGAGTGCCGGGACCGATAAAGGATGACGGAACAGTATTGAAGTGTGTCAACCTCGGCTGGGGCGTGTTCAACGTGGCACAGTCACTCTCAGTACTGTGCGGCGGCATCAAGGTAAAGGCCGGAAACGACGCCAATGTAGCTGCACTCGGTGAGATGTGGCAGGGTGGCGGAAAGGGTCATCAGGATGTAGTCATGATCACACTCGGCACAGGCGTAGGCGGAGGAATCATCCGCGAGGGCAGAATCGTAGCCGGAGTAAACGGAGCAGGCGGAGAGATAGGACATATGCCTATGGTAGATGATGAGTCGGAGTGCTGTGGCTGCGGCAAGAAGGGCTGCTTAGAGCAGTATGCATCAGCAAACGGTCTCGTAAGAGTAGCAGAGAGATACATTGCAGCACACAGGGATGTGGCAACAAAGCTTGATTTAAATGCAGGCTTCACAGCAAAGGATGTATGCGATGCGGCAAAGGCAGGAGATGCAGCGGGTATTGCGGCTGTAGAGCAGTCTATGAAGCTTCTCGGCAAGGCAATGGCAGCAGTAGCATGCGTTATGGACCCTGAGGTATTTGTTGTAGGCGGAGGCCTTTCAAAGGCGGGCAGCATCATCATCGATACAGCAGCAAAGTACTATAAAGAGTATGCCTTCCATGCAAGCCGTGAGACAGAAATCAAGCTTGCCACACTCGGCAACTCAGCCGGCATGTATGGCGGAGTAAAGATGGTTATCGGCTAACAACATAAGATTGCAATTTTTAAAGAAATAAAATATAATGGCTACTAAAGATACACTACAATCGAGGTGAGACTATTGGCAGATTACTCAACAGAAGAATTAGAAAAAATAGCGGACAAATTTCGCTCAGATACCAGCGGTATAAGGGGAACAAAGGATTTTACGAGCCCAGAGGAGCTTTACGATGAGCTGAAAAAGGAAATCAAAAAGTACCATCCGTCGGATGACACGAGCCTTGTGGACAAAGCCTACAGGGTAGCTTACGATGCCCATAAGGGGCAGGCGCGTAAGTCAGGAGAGCCTTATATCATACATCCGCTTTGTGTTGCCATAATACTCGCCGAGCTCGAGCTGGATAAGGAAACAATTGCAGCAGGACTGCTCCATGATGTGCTGGAGGATACCATCATGACCATGGATGAGATGCGTGCGGAGTTTGGAGACGATGTCGCACATCTGGTGGATGGCGTTACGAAGTTGAAGCACCTGCATCTGACAGACAGCACCAAGGATCCGAAGGACAAGAACGCGGACAGGCTTGAGATGCAGGCTGAGAATCTGCGCAAGATGTTTCTCGCCATGGCAAAGGATATCAGAGTCATCCTCATAAAGCTGGCAGACAGACTGCACAATATGCGTACGCTCAAGTACCAGTCCAAGGAGGCACAGCAGCGTATCGCCAGAGAGACACAGGATATCTATTGCCCTATCGCGCAGCGACTTGGTATTAGCAAGATAAAGATAGAGCTCGAGGACCTTTGTATGAAGTACCTCTATCCGGATGCCTACTACGATCTGGTAGAGAAGGTAGCCCTCAGAAAGACAGAGCGCGACACCTACATCCAGGGCCTGGTAAACGATGTCAAGAAGTATGTTTCAGATGCCGGTATCAAGGCAGAGATATACGGCAGGGCAAAGCATTTCTTCAGTATATATAAGAAGATGGTCAATCAGGACAAGACTATAGACCAGATATATGACCTCTTTGCCATCAGAATTCTGGTGGATACCATACCGGACTGCTACGCAGTGCTTGGTATCATACATGAGAAGTATAAGCCTATACCGGGCCGTTTCAAGGACTATATTGCCATGCCGAAGCAGAACATGTACCAGTCGCTTCACACGACACTCATAGGCCCGAGCGGACAGCCGTTTGAGATACAGATACGTACCTATGAGATGCATCGTACAGCTGAGTACGGTATCGCAGCGCACTGGAAGTACAAGGAAGCAAACAACGGCAATGCCACTACCACCACTGTCACAGAGGAGGAGAAGCTCAGCTGGCTGCGCCAGATACTCGAGTGGCAGCAGGACATGTCGGATAATAAGGAGTTTATGACTTTATTAAAGAGTGATTTAAATTTATTCTCCGATAATGTATTTGCATTCACACCGTCCGGCGATGTAAAGAACCTGCCAAAGGGCTCCACACCTATAGACTTTGCCTACAGCATACACTCTGCGGTCGGCAACAAGATGGTCGGTGCCAAGGTAAACGGCAAGCTGGTGCCGATAGACTATGTCATCAAAAACGGTGACCAGATAGAGATAATCACCTCACAGAACTCCAAGGGACCAAGCCGTGACTGGCTCAAGGTCGTAAAGAGCACACAGGCCAAGAACAAGATCAACCAGTGGTTCAGAAGTGAGCTCAAGGAGGAGAATATACAGCACGGCAAGGATCTGATAGCAGCCTATGCCAAGGCAAAAGGTATCAACTTTGCTGAGATAAACAAGCCTGAGTATCAGGAGAAAATACGCCGCAAATACGGCTTCCACGACTGGAACTCATGCCTTGCAACCGTCGGACACGGCGGACTCAAGGAGAGCCAGATAGTCAACAGGATGTACGACGAGTACAAGAAGGATCATGTGGTGCCGGTGACAGATGCAGATGTGCTTGGCAGCATCGCAGAAAAGCAGCAGGCGGCAGCAGGCATACAGCCGGAGCACAAGTCAAAGAGCGGCATTGTGGTACACGGACTCTATGACGTGGCAGTACACTTCTCAAAGTGCTGCAATCCGGTTCCGGGAGACGAAATCGTTGGCTTTGTCACGAGAGGTCGAGGCATCTCCATCCATAGGACAGACTGTGTGAATATTATCAATCTGTCCAAGATAGAAAAGGACAGGCTTATAGAAGCAGAGTGGCAGGATACAGCCCTCATGGACAATGGTGCTGAGTATCAGGCAGACCTTAAGATATTCTGTCATGACAGGCCGGGACTGCTCGTAGATATCACAAAGATATTTACCGAGAAGGAAATCAATATCAGTGGTATCCAGTCCAAGACCAGTAAGCAGGGCATCGCTACAATCGAGGTATTTTTTAATATCAAAGGCAGGGACCAGATAAAGGTTCTCGTGGAGAAGCTCAGACAGATAGAAAGTGTAATAGACGTAGAGAGGACCACCGGCTAAATCCCGGTGGTTCTTGCGTGAAGCATAACATATAACAGATAAGGAGTACACTCATATGGTAAATATGAAGATAGACCACTTCGTAGTGGGACCGGTGCAGACCAACTGCTACTTTGTCACCAATATAAAGACAAAGGAAATGATAATAATAGACCCGGGCGCGTGTGCTAAACAGCTCGCCAAAAAAGTGGACGAATCAGGCGCAAAGCCAGTAGCAATACTGCTTACACACGGACACTTTGACCATGCCACAGATGCAAAGCCACTCGCAGACCGCTACGGCATCAAGATATATATCCATGAGGCAGACAGGGCTACACTCGACGACCCGCAGCTCAATGTCAGCTACATGATGGGCCAGTCAAAGACTTTTTATGCAGATGTATTTTTGAAGGATAAGCAGGAGCTTGACATCGCAGGCTTTCATATAGTAGTGCTTCACACACCGGGGCATACACCGGGCGGCTGCTGCTATTATTTCCCGTATGAGGACGTGATCTTTACAGGAGACTCACTGTTTTGCGGCTCAATCGGACGTACGGATTTCAAGGGCGGCAGCATGTCAGACCTCGTGCGCACAGTGAAGGAAAAAATCATGACACTGCCTGAGCATACAGAGGTGTACCCGGGCCATAACGACACAACAACCATAGAAAACGAGAGGATGTATAACCCTTACTTATGATAGTAGTAGTATTTAATAAACCGGATTTTGAATATGATGTGCACTCACTGCTCAAGGAGTTCTTCCCGCAGGAAGATGTGCAGATGTACTATAGCTGCTCACCTGATGAGGTGGAGGGGAAAAACCTGGCCTGCACACACCACGAGATGACAGACGATGGCGTAAAGGAATTTGCGGATGCCTCACAGGTATTTAAGATAGACTATGTGGGCGATGAAATTGCGGTGGAGTGGATGCTGAATAGAGCCGGCGGAAATAATTCCATGACAGATGAGATGCAGCAAGCCGACGAAAGTGACATTAAAACAGCCGGAAAAAGTATCTGCACAAAAATATCCGTAGACAGCACAGACCGCAAGGAGACCAAAAACCGCCTCAAGCTCGCCCTGTATTCCATGATAGAAAAGGGCACAGGAAAGAGCCTTCCGTGGGGCACACTCTCAGGCATCAGACCGACCAAGATAGCCATGAAGTGCATAGAGGATGGCATGAGTGATAAGGAAACCTACGACTATCTGAAGGAAACCTACCTCGCAAGCGATGAGAAAATCGACCTCTCAATAGGCATAGCAAAGCGTGAGAAAGCACTGCTCGACAAGGTGGACTATGACAATGGCTACAGCCTGTACATAGGCATACCCTTCTGCCCGAGCACCTGTGCATACTGCTCGTTTACCTCATACCCGCTGGGCGTGTGGAAAAACCGCGTGGACGATTACCTCGACGCACTCGAGAAGGAGATAGACTACACGGCGCAGAAATTCTACCACAAGAAGCTAAACTCCATCTACATAGGAGGCGGCACACCGACCACCCTAAGCCCTGCCCAGCTTGACAGGCTTATCAGAAAAATCAAATGCAGCTTTGATTTAAAGGACTGTCTGGAATTTACAGTGGAGGCGGGCAGACCGGACTCCATCACGAGAGAAAAGCTCATGGCACTAAAGAAAAACGGCATCAGCCGTATATCAGTCAATCCACAGACCATGAAGCAGCAGACACTTGATATAATAGGAAGACACCACACGGTAGATGATACGATACAAAGCTTCAAGCTCGCGCGTGAGCTGGGCTTTGACAACATAAACATGGACCTCATCATGGGACTTCCTGAGGAGTCACTCGATGATGTAAGGCACACAATGGAGCTCGTAAAGGAGCTGGCACCTGACAACGTCACCATCCATTCACTCGCAGTAAAGCGAGCTGCAAGACTTACCATCTTCAAGGACCGCTACAGCGATATGCAGATGGTCAACACTCAGGAGCACATGGATCTCTGCGCAGCCTACTGTAAGCAGATGGGGCTTGAGCCATACTACCTCTACAGACAGAAGGGCATGGCAGGCAATATGGAGAACGTGGGCTATGCAGCAAAGGGCAAGGCCGGCGTATACAACATACTTATCATGGAAGAAAAACAGACCATCGTAGCATGCGGAGCCGGAGCAAGCACCAAGCGCGTCTGGCCGGTACCGAATCCGGATGGCACACACCGCATCGACAGATGCGAGAATGTCAAGGATGTAGGGCAGTATATCGCAAGGATTGATGAGATGATAGAGAGGAAGATAAAGCTCTTTGAGGAGTAAAATATCAATGCAGGCTTATATAAATAACAATTAAATTATCAAATACAACTTAAAATTAGATATTATAACCAAAAATTTTGACATTTATTGACAAAACAATACCCTAAGTATATTATGTTAATAGTAAATTTTTGCGTAGAATAAAATCGGGGGGGGGTAGGCAGATGCCAACCCCTTTCATTGGATATATTAGGAGTATATTCAGTTTATGGGGGATAACCTATTAAATATAGAAGAGGGAAGAAAATGAGCAAAGAACATAAGAAAACATTTGAACACTGGGAAGTAGTAACGTTATTATTGATGATTTATGACTTTATGGCAGTCGTTGTATCGTATTTTGCAGCATTATGGGTACGTTTTGACTGTAAATTTTCATCAATAGAAACGATATATCTTCATACATATTATAAGAGTATCCTGTTTTATGCAGCTTTTTGTGTGATCGTGTTTTGGTTCATGCGTCTGTATAAGAGTATTTGGAGATTTGCAAGTTATTCAGAGTTAATGCGTGTGACAGCTGCGACTTTAATCAGTAGCATTGTTTATGTGGTTGCTCTGACAGGCTTTGTGCTAAGAATGCCAATCTCCTATTTTATAATAGGTATGGTATGCCAGTTTATCACGACGTTAGGAATCCGTTTCTCTTATCGTTTTATTCTTCTCTTGCGAGGAAGAGCGAATAAGAATGAAAACGAAAAGAAAGTCATGCTGATTGGTGCAGGAGCTGCAGGACAGCTGATTTTTCGCGATATCAAAAATGCAAAAGAAACGAATGAGATAGTTGCTTGCTTTATTGATGATAATCCAAATAAGTGGGGCAGATATATTGACAATGTGCCTGTGTTTGGTGGCAGAGACCGAATCATGGAAGCGGTAGAAAAATTCAATATTGATAAAATTTATATGGCTATACCGAGTGCAAAACCGGAAGAGAAGAGAGATATCTTAAGTATCTGCAGTGAAACATCTTGTGAACTTATGAATCTGCCGGGCATGTATCAGCTTTATACCGGAGAAGTATCTGTCAGCAGGATGAAAAAGGTACAGATTGAAGATTTATTAGGAAGAGATCCGATTAAACCGGATATGTCAGAAGTATTCGATTATATAAAAGGAAAGGTTGTACTTATTACAGGTGTTGGTTCCATTGGTTCGGAATTGGCAAGACAGATTGCATCACATCGGCCGAAGCATCTGATTCTATTTGATATATATGAGAACAATGCATATGATATTCAATTGGAACTTAGAAAGAAATATCCGGAACTGAAGCTTGATACCCTTATTGGATCTGTGCGAGACAGCAGAAAGATATTTCAGGTGTTTGAGCAGTACAGACCGGAAATCGTATATCATGCAGCAGCACACAAACATGTTCCGCTCATGGAAGATAGTCCTTGTGAGGCAATCAAGAATAATGCAATCGGGACATACAAGACAGCATATGCAGCTATGGCACATGGCTGTAAGAAGTTTGTATTAATCAGTACAGACAAGGCTGTAAATCCAACGAATATAATGGGCGCATCTAAGCGTCTGTGTGAAATGATTATTCAATCATTTGCAGCAAAAATCAAAGAGGGAAAGGCATACGAAGTGCCACAGCTGTTTACGCATGGAATGAATGATGTAATTACAGCACCGGAAATTGTAGATGCATTAAAGACAGCACAGACAGAGTTTGTTGCTGTTCGATTTGGTAATGTACTCGGTAGTAATGGATCTGTTATTCCAATCTTTAAAAAACAGATTGAAGCAGGTGGACCGGTAACAGTTACGCATCCGGATATTATCCGTTATTTTATGACGATTCCAGAGGCAGTAAGTCTTGTACTTCTTGCCGGTACTTACGCAAAAGGCGGAGAAATCTTTGTTTTGGACATGGGAGAACCGGTAAAGATTGATACATTAGCAAGAAATCTCATAAGATTATCCGGTTACACACCTGATGTGGATATTAAACTGGTATATACTGGACTTCGGCCAGGAGAAAAGCTCTATGAGGAAAAACTTATGGCAGAAGAAGGACTCAAGAAGACAAAAAATGATTTGATTCACATTGGTTGCCCAATTCCGTTTGATATCGAAGAGTTTTTACAGCAATTGGATGGACTCCTTGAAGCGGCTTATAAAAATAAGGATGATATGAAAGAGAGAGTACAGAAAGTGGTAACTACTTATCATCCGGCATAAGATAATTACTATAAATACTAAAGTTACTAAACAGAGAAAGAAGAAAAGACAATGGATTTTGCAACTAAAGATAATTTGTACGCAACAGAACAGATAAGTCGCAATCGGTGACAACAAGCTCAGACGCAGGTACGCAGAGCTCTTTAGGGAATATAACGTTCTCATACCTAGTATAGTATCACTGGTGGCCAATGTGTCAGCTATGGCACAGATAGGTGACGGAGTAGCTATACTTCCACTAGCCAGAGTGGGTGATGCTGAGATAGGGGACTTCACTATAGTGGAATCCAACGGAGTGGTCAATTCGAGCTCAGTGCTCGGGAAGTACTGTCATGTGGACTGCGAGGCGATAGTGAAGAAGGAAGCCAGGGTGAAGGATGGCGCCGGGGTGAAGAGTGGAGAGATATTAGGATAGCTTGAAAGGAAAAACATAGATGACAGCATTAGATCATATTGCAATCATAATATCAAAAGAGGAAAACATAAGATTCTATGTAAGACTCGGCTTTGAAGAGATAAGACGGATAATAAGAACTTATGACACTGTGATTTTTATGAAGAATGGTAATGTAGTTCTAGAAATATTCGTAGATCCCAACCATCCGGACAGACTGACGAAGCCTGAGTCTTTAGGTATAAGACATATAGCGCTTACAGTAGACAACCTTAATGATGTGGTAAAAAAATTTGACTGTGAACCGGTAAAGAAAGACTGGTTTGGACGAAGATTTACATTTGTAAAAGATATGGACAATCAGCCAATAGAAATAAATGAAATTTGTTTGAAAAGCGAAGAGGATATCGTAAATGGTTTGGAAAGTAATTAAAACAATAATAATAGTGCTGTGCATAGTTTTTGTACTGATGTATGTTACAGCAAAAATAAAAAAGGGTAAGAGCATATATCAGGACGAACCGGAACAGCAGAATCCGCTTGAAGGTAAAAAGGTGATTTTTGTGGAGAGCGTGGATGATGCTGTCAATGCCGACGGAGTCAGGGGACATCTTGAAGCAGTGGATGAATCAGATTACAGACCTACATTTTATAGCAGATACATAAAAAGAATCCTTGATATAGTTCTGTCATTTGGAGGATTGATACTGCTAAGCCCGGTGTTTGGAATTGTGGCACTAGCTATAAAGATAGAGGATCCGGGCCCTGTAATGTTTGTGCAGAAGCGCTGTGGGCAGAATAAGAGATATTTCAAGCTTCATAAATTCAGAAGTATGAAGATGGATACACCACATGATGTGCCAACCCACCAGCTGGCTAATCCGGACCAGTACATTACAAAGGTTGGAAAATTTATAAGAGCGCATAGCCTGGATGAACTACCACAGATATGGGATGTATTTATAGGTAATATGAGTGTGATAGGACCACGTCCGGGTTTATGGAATCAGGATCTGCTAACAGCAGAGCGGGACAAATACGGTGCTAATGATGTGAGACCGGGAGTGACAGGCTGGGCACAGATAAATGGAAGAGACGAGCTTGAAATACCTGTAAAGGCACAGTTTGATGGTGAGTATGTGAAAAATCAGAGCTTTGTCTTTGATATGAAATGTTTCTTTGGAACTGTAAGTAAGGTGGCAAAGGATGATACTGTAGTAGAAGGTGGAACAGGAGAACTGAAGAGAAATGCCTAGAAATTATACAAATGGAAAAAGTGATAAAGCTTTGATAGGGCATATAGGATTTGACGGACCTGTAAAAGCAGATACATCGCAGACAAAACACATACTTATAACAGGGGCAGGCTCATATATAGGAAAATCATTTATCCGGTATGCTAAGGAACATTACAATAAAAATTTTATCGTAGATGAAATGGATATGTTGGCTGACATCTGGAAGAATGTCAGCTTTTCGGAATATGACATCATATATCACGTTGCCGGAATAGCACATGCCGATGTGGGAAATGTATCAGATGAGGTAAAAGAAAAATATTACTGCGTGAATACGGATCTGGCAGTTGAGGTGGCAAAAAAGGCGAAAGCTGATGGAGTAAAACAGTTTGTATTTATGTCATCAATGATTGTGTATGGTGATTCAGCTCCTTATGGCAAAGAAAAGATAGTTACAGGGACAACTGTTCCGAAGCCGGCAAACTTCTATGGAGATTCAAAGCTTCAGGCAGATGTGGCTGTAAGGAATCTGGCTGATGACAGCTTTAAGGTTGCAGTGCTTCGCCCACCGATGATATATGGGAAAGGTAGCAAAGGAAATTATCCACTGCTTGCAAAGATTGCAAAAAAGTTACCGGTATTTCCAAAAGTAAAGAATCAAAGATCAATGCTGTATATAGGAAATCTGTGCGAATTCCTATGTCAGCTGTTTCTTGTTGAAGCAGATGAATTCAGCAATGAGGGAAATGTGTTCATTCCACAGAATGCTGAGTGGACCAATACATCAGATATGGTAAAAATGATTGCTGAGAGTAATGGCAAGAAGATTGCGCTAAGCAGGGTACTTGCGCTCGCAGTGGTAATTGGTGGCAAGATGCCGGGAAAGATTGGAAAACTAGTTAATAAGGCATTTGGGAATAGTTGTTATGAGCTTGAATTAAGTAATTATAATGCAATATTATATTCAGCGATAGGATTTTATGAGACGATAAAAGATACAGAGGATTAAAAAGAAATGGCAGATGTTACTATAATTATCTTGACAAAAAATGAAGAAGTAAACCTTCACGATTGCTTAAAATCAGTACAATCATTTGCGAAGAGAATTGTTGTTGTAGATAGTGGGAGTTCTGATAAGACGGTAAGTATAGCAAAAGAATTTGGAACAGATGTTTATACTCATAAATTTGAAAATTATGCAAGACAATTTAATTGGGCAATAGATAATGTTAACATTGACACAAAGTGGACTTTTAGATTAGATGCTGACGAAAGGCTTACAGATGATTTGTGCAATGAATTAGAAAAATTAATAAAAGATCATGAGAATGATAATATTAATGGAATTACGATGGAAGCATGGCTTTATTTTATGGGGCATAAAATAAAGCACGGATGCCATAATAAGCGAAAATTAATGCTTTTTAAGACAGGTATTGGAAGAATTGAAGATAGGAAAATGGATGAACATACTATTTTGTTATCTGGAAAAGCTATAAGTGCTAAAGAAAGATTTATACATTATGATTTTAAAGATATGACTCATTGGATAAATAAGATGAATTGGTATGCGACTCGAGAAATGCAGGATTATTTTGAATATAAGGGTGGAAAAAATAGCAATGTTGACGGAGATTCAGTGATTACAGAAACAAGAAAGAAAAAATAATCTGTATTTGTTAGATGAAAACATACTGATCAGTTGGAATGATCAACAGTATATAAAAAAACTGGATGGGACAGTTTATAATTTTTCAGATCGTATTGTACCTTCCGAGAAAGTGCTTGCGATAGGAATGAGTGAATACGGAAGACTACAAAACAATAACGAGGTTTATACACATTTGCAAACGACAGAGGCTTGCCCTTGTTTTGTTTTGATACTCAGAAGTAAGACAGAAACGGCCTTGTATCACATTACGATCCATAACGAGTTTACAGAGAATGATTTATATGAGTTTATCGGTTGTCCGAAAGATGAAGAAGGCGATTATGATTTCATAAAGATTAATGAAGGTTTTATTACCGAAAAAGGGATACAAGCGCATTTGTATCAAGGGGAATATGAGCCCGATATGCAGGCGAAGGCACTGGAGTATAAATCTAAAAATCGCATGGAGCAGATTGATTACTTATGTAAGTTAAATTCCTCACCAAACGAGAAACAAGCTCGTCAAGGTGAATATATAGAACAATCGAGGAAGTATGATGTCGTAAGAAAAATATTAATCGATAATTTTATTATCCCTACGGAAGAAAAGAAAGATAACGCAAAAATCAAATTGACGGATGGAACGGTTTCGCACCTTGATTCGGCGACTGTTTCCTCAGACTTAGGTCGCTTAGTCGTTGAAAGAGGGAAAAAATTCGGGAACAGCAGCAGCACATGGGGGTGCCGCGAATCGAATGTGCATCCAACGGACGATTATTCGGATTTATAAGACGATTTTAGGGGAGAGCTCATCTGAAAACTCAATCATACTGGATTAACGTAGTTATACAGTCTGCTCCGTATGGACTTATGTAGAATTTAGAGATTATTCTGCCCGACATCCTTGTAGTATTGCAGCATTTCGCGCACGTCCTTCTCGCTGAATCTCAGCATCATGTTGAACTGGAAGTCGGTACTGATGTTCCAACCGATATTGAATCCGCTGGTCAGGTCGTCCAAAGTGACGGGGCTGATGCTGGTCATGAAGATGCGCTCGAATATGCTTTGAATTTCTTGAATACTTCGCGGTAAAAGCCGCTGGTGCCGGTCAGAGCACGATACACCTCGTTGCCTTGCTCGTTGAAGACAATATTGGTGAAATTATCGTCCTCAATGATTAAGTATTGGCCTAAAAGAGTTGTTTTGTAATTATAGTTGCCTGTATTTTACGTGCCCCTTCTGCTTTGCATCCCCTCTTACTTTACGATTCCCTCCGCTTTGCATCCCCTCTTACTTGTTCTTACATAGCGCTTTCTTTACCTTCGAATGCTTTAATTCTGTGTGCCTACATCCGTAGTTTACGTGCTTCACAACTGTAGGCGTGCTGCTTCACCTATGTGAAGCACATGAACCACATACGTGGACATACTAAAAATATCGCTTGTCAGCGGAATAAACATGGAGTGTAAGCAGAAGGAACATGAGCGGTTAGTGAAAGAAATACAGGCCGGATGACGCAAGATTATGACGTGTACTGAACGGACGAAGGCGTATATCAAGCAAAAAGCGGCATACCTTCCATACTTTTCTTCATAAAAAGGCATAAAAATAGCAGATTGCCAAACAGTCATTTTGAGCATCTTGCATGACGTATCCGGCAGATTATGAGTGATATATATACATATATCACTTGGTGTAGGCAAATTTGCCTACATTTCTTTTTATTTGCCTACACCACCGTTCTAACCCCGATGAATAAGGCGATGCAAGATATGAGTGTAGGCGTGTAGGTAAAAGTGTGTGTAAACTTATAGTAGGTCTGCATTCTACAAATAATCACACAGGGCATCCGCTCAATAATATTGACGCCCTGAATAATAGATACCTGTTTTGTTCATTGTACAGAGAAAAGGGGACATAGCATTGAGGTTGCTAACAGGCCCTATAACAGGGCAACAGGAACAAAACCTTCATTATACTCCAAAATAAGAGAGGCAAGAAGATATATTATTAAAAGCTATAAATAGGAGGAAGGAGTCTGAGATATATCTAATTTTAAAAATCATATATTTAATTTTGAAAGTCTGTGGGCAGGTTAAGCTCTACATTTGTATCCTATAGGATAATTTCAAATAATAATGATATGAAGAAGAGACTATTCAGCCTATTTGCGTTGGCTATTGGATTGCAAACGGTTGCTTTATCCCAAAAAAATGAGTGGAGAGATCCGGAGGTAAATGCTGTGAATCGTGCTCCGATGCACGCTAATTATTTTGCTTATGAATCATACGATGCTGCCCGTACAGGTGTTAAGGAAGAATCTGATAATTTTCTGTCTCTGAATGGGATGTGGAAATTTAATTGGGTAAGGAATGCTGACCAGCGTCCGGATGATTTTTATCAGTTGGGTTATAATGATAGTGCGTGGGATGAACTGAAAGTACCTGCTGTATGGGAGTTAAATGGTTATGGTGATCCTATTTATGTCAATGTAGGGTACCCATGGAAGAACCAATTCAGAACTGATCCTCCGAAAATACCTGTAGCCAACAATCATGTAGGATCCTATCGAAAAGAGATTGTCATACCGGCGGAATGGAAGAATAAGCAAATCTTTGTGCATTTTGGTTCTGTCACTTCTAATATCTATTTGTGGGTAAATGGTAAGTATGTTGGGTATAGTGAAGACAGCAAACTGGAAGCGGAGTTTGATTTGTCGGGTTATCTCAAACCGGGAAAAAATCTGATTGCATTTCAGGTGTTCCGTTGGTGTGACGGGTCATATCTTGAAGATCAGGATTTCTTCCGCTTTTCGGGTGTGGGACGTGATTGCTATTTATATGCTCGCAACAAGACTTGTATACAGGACATAAGGGTTACTCCCGATTTGGATCAGCAATATACCAACGGATCACTGGACATTGCTCTCCAGGTGAAAGGACGGGGTACCGTAGAGTTGGAACTGTCGGATGCGAAAGGCAATGTGGTTGCAAACACCCGGTTGAATGGTTCGGGCAGTCTTTCGACTGTTATGGAGGTTAAGAATCCTCTTAAATGGAGTGCGGAAATGCCCAATCTTTATTGCCTGACCGCTACTTTAAAGAATGGCAATGATATTTTAGAAGTTATTCCGGTAAAAGTGGGTTTCCGTAAAGTGGAGATTAAGGATGCTCAGCTGCTTGTGAACGGACAGCCTGTACTTATTAAAGGTGCCAACCGCCATGAAATGGATCCCGATTATGGATATGTTGTTTCACGGGAGCGTATGTTGCAGGACATTCGGATTATGAAACAATTCAATATTAATGCTGTGCGTACGTGTCATTATCCTGATGACAATCTTTGGTATGAATTGTGCGATGAGTATGGTTTGTATGTCGTAGCTGAGGCTAATGTAGAGGCGCACGGAATGTTATATACTAATAATCAGCTTTCTAAACATGCTTCTTTTGCCAAAGCACATCTGGAACGTAACCAGCGTAATGTGCAGCGCAGTTACAATCATCCTTCGGTTATTATTTGGTCATTGGGCAATGAAACCGGTCCCGGCCCTAACTTTGAGGCTTGCTACCGTTGGATAAAAGCGGAAGATGCGACACGCCCCGTGCAGTATGAACAGGCCGGTCATGATTATTATACCGATATTTTCTGCCCGATGTATTTGTGGTACAGTGCGTGTGAGGATTATGCCAAGAGTAATGCTACTAAGCCGCTTATACAGTGTGAATATGCGCATGCTATGGGTAATTCTATGGGGGGATTCAAAGAATATTGGGACCTGATACGTAAATATCCGAAATTCCAGGGTGGGTTTATTTGGGACTTTGTTGACCAGTCTGTGCGTTGGAAAAATAAAGATGGTATTGAAATATATGCGTATGGCGGAGATTTTAATAAGTACGATGGTTCTGACAATAATTTCTGTGATAATGGTCTGATAAGCCCTGACAGGGTACCGAATCCGCACATGTACGAAGTGGGTTACTTTTATCAGTCCATTTGGACACATCCCGTCAACCTGCAAAATGGAGAAATAGAAATCTTTAATGAGAATTTCTTCCGTGATCTTTCCGCTTATTATCTGGATTGGCAGTTATTGGCAGATGGTGAATTGGTAGAAGCCGGCACTGTTAGCAATCTGAATGTTGCTCCTCAACAAAAGGCGAAACTAAAACTGGACATCTCCGATGTAAATTCGTATAAAGACAAAGAACTATTACTGAATGTGTCTTATAAACTTAAAAAGGCTGAAACCTTATTATCTCCCGGATTTACTGTTGCGAAAGCTCAAATGTCTGTCACTCCCTATAAGGCACCCGATATGGCATTAGTGAATGTGAAGAAAGCGAATATAGAATCGGTTGCTCCTTCCGTGAATAATAATGATGGCAATTATCTGATCATTGAAGGTGAGGATTTCATTATCGAGTTTGCGAAGAACAATGGTTTCCTGAGCAGATATAAGGTTGCAGGCAAAGAATTAATGAATGATGGCGGACAACTCGTGCCTAATTTCTGGCGTGCGCCTACTGACAACGATTATGGTGCCAGGTTGCAGCATAAATACAGAGTATGGTTGAATCCAAAACTGAAAAGAACTTCATTTACCAATAAGCAGGAAAATGGAACGATTGTAGTTGAGGCCGGATATGAAATGCCTGATGTATCTGCTAAATTATATCTGACTTATGTGATAAATAATACAGGTGAGATAAAAGTTACCCAGAAAATGGTTGCCGGTGAAGCAGAGAAAGTGCCCGATATGTTCCGCTTCGGCATGCAGATGCAGATGCCTGACGAGTTCTATAGAATCAACTATTATGGCAGAGGTCCTGTGGAAAACTATTCGGACCGTAATCATGCAACGGATTTGGGAATTTATCGCCAGACGGTGGCTGAACAATTCTATCCATATATCCGTCCGCAAGAAACGGGTACTAAGACTGATATACGTTGGTGGAGACAACTGAATGAAGCGGGTTCCGGGTTGCAATTTGTTGCGGAAGCACCGTTCTCGGCATCGGCTCTGAATTATACGATTGAATCTTTGGACGACGGATTGAATAAAGATCAGCGTCATTCGCCGGAGGTAATCCCGGTGGATTATACAAATCTTTGCATAGACAAGGCTCAATTGGGGCTGGCTTGTGAAAACAGCTGGGGAGCTATCGCTTATCCGCAATACCGCTTGCCGTACGGTAATTATGAATTCAGTTTTATAATGAAGCCGGTATTTAATAAAGTTTATTGATGTGATAAAATCGGATTATGAGAAAATTGTGTTTGTTGTTCTTATTGATAGGAACCTATTGTTATGCCGGTGAAAAAAAATATACGGTTGATTCGCCTGACGGAAAGATACAGTTAGCGATTATTCAAACGGATGCCGGTGAGCTGACTTATCAATTATCTGTGAAGCATAAACAAGTGATTGATGCTTCTGCATTGGGGTTTAAAACGGAAGATGGGCTGACTTTTCCTTTCCGGGGATGGAAAATGGGAAAGGTTACTCGTAACAAAGTGAATTCTGTTTGGAAGCCTCTGTGGGGAAAGCGTGCCGTGGTACCCGATAAATACAATGAGATGAAGCTGTCTTTTGTGAATGAAGCGAAATCATCGGATGCTTTGGAGGTAGTGGCACGGGCTTATAATGAAGGTGTGGCTTTTCGCTATGTGTCGCCTCAAGATGCAGGTTCTGCATTGGAACTTACTACTTTTAATTTTGCAGGCGATTATACTGCATGGTTTTATAATGGTGAAAGGCATAATATCGGTCCGGAACGATTGACGGAAACTGATGGTGAGCGCTTGCCTGTGATGACGGTGAAGGCTGCGGATGATTTATATCTGGCTGTCCATGAAGCTTGTCTGGATGAAGGGGAACCTTTGAAACTAAAGTCGGAAAAAGGGCAATGTTTGTTTTCTGTGTCTGTAAAGCCGCATTTGCTTCATGCGGGGTATCAATCGGCATGGCGTGTGGTTCTTTGCGGCAATCGTCCGGGCGATCTGGTAGATTCTCATCTCTTGGAATTATTGAATCCGGAACCTTCCGGAGATTATGATTTTTCATGGGTAAAGCCGGGAGTTGCATTGTGGGACTGGCGTATCAATGGTGCTCAATGGGAAGGATTTCATTATACAATGTCTTATCCTTCTTGGGAAAGAATGGTTGATTTTGCCGCCGAACAGGGTTTTGCCTATCTGGTTCTTGATGCCAACTGGTATGGACCTGAGTTTGAGCAAGGCTCAGATCCTGTAAAGGGAGATAAGGCCAGGGATGTACGAAAGTTGATTCAATATGGAAAACAGAAAGGAGTAGGCATTTGGCTGTATCTGAATGATGTAGGAGGACGTAATTATCCGTTGGAGGAAACCTTGAAGCAATATGGCGCATGGGGAGCTGCCGGGGTGAAGTATGGTTTTATGGCTGGAGATGGCGAAGAGAAGAATACCAGAACGAAGAGTATAACGGAAATGTGTGCACGGTATAAATTATTGGTAGATTTTCATGATTATCCGGTGCATCCCTATGGGCAGATGCGGACGTGGCCCAATGCTGTGACACGTGAATATTGCAAGGCTCAATTGGACGGCCATGAGATTTTCTATCCCAAGACCTTTGTTACTTCGGTATTTGTGAATATGATAGCCGGCCCGATTGATATGAATAATGGTATGTTTGACTTGCGACAGGGGAAAACGACGCGTTCGGATAATAATCAGGAGGTACCTTCAACGGTGGTATCGGAAGCTGCACGAACATTGATCACTTTCTCCGGCGCAACGATTATTCCGGATATTCCTGAATATTATCGTAAATACCCTGCTTTACTCCGCTTTTTGTCTGCACAGAAGATGCCTTGGCTGGAAAGTAAGACTTTGGATGGCAAAATAGGGGAATATATCGTAATGATGCGTCAAGCGGAAGATGGGGCATTCTTGGTAGGAGCTGCAACTAATGAAGAAAGTAGGACTTTACGTGTGCCGCTGTCTTTCTTGGGTAAAGGAGACTATGAAGCGGAAATTGTAGAAGATGGGGAGAATGCCCATTATTTGAGTAACAGAGAAACGATTAAGGTTTCGAAAAAGAAAGTAACGCGGAATGAAGTTCTGAATATAAAGTTAGCGCCGGGTGGCGGAGCTTGTATCCGTATTGGAAAAGAAATAAAACAGTAGCTATCCAGCTACTGTTTTATTAATCTTACTTCATATATTTCACCTATTTGCTTGTTGGGTTTTGCCACAAACTTGACGCGTACTTGTTTCTTATCCTGCAAAAGAGTAGCCGGAATGTCATAGGTTTCTGCCTTGAACTCTGATATGCGATATTTGCCGGTGTTGTTGATGGAACGGAGAAGCACATCATCAATATAGATATCGAATTCATGGCTTTTCCATTCGCCCACTCCCCAATACTTGAGTCGCAGCTTGAGGTTAGTCAGACCATCGGTTTGCATGAGGTAGCTAAAATAATGTCCGTTGCGGGCATCGCGATAGAAGACATTATTTGTGTTACCGGTGTATGACTCGTCGGTCTCCATCTGGTGGTCGGTCTCCGGTTGCTGTTCGCCTGGCTGCACTTTGTCGACAGTGCTTGCTTCGAGTGCCTGACGCTCCTGTTCCTGCTTGGCAATGTTATCGATATACTGCTTGTAGCTACCTTCGGTGAGGGCAAGCCAATATATCATGTAACGAGAGTCATGAATTTCGAAGAATGGTTGCAACTCTCCTTCAATCTTGTTCTCCGTGCGGGTGCTGAGTGTGAAGTGCAGCGGTTTGCCAGGCACAGGAGTGAGCTGTGACGGGATACTGGCAATGTCATTGTTGATGAGGATTGGAGCTTTATCAATAGGCTGCTTTGGACCGCCTGCATACTGCCCGAAGCGACTATCATCCGCTATAAGTGACGCCATCGACTCTGTACCGGTTTTCATTCCGAGCAGGATAGGTCCATGCATGAGAGCAACGTACTGCGGTTCGTTGGGTAGATAGCGCAGGGATGAGTGCATTGGGAAATTGATGTTTACTACATCGCCTTTTTTCCATTTGCGATTGATGCTGACGTAGGATGACGGGCCTGTAATGATGTCGGCAGGCTTTCCGTTTACACTGACCTTGAATTCGCCCGGATGTACCCATCCCGGATAACGCACCATGAGATTGAATGTGCCTTTACCTTCCGCAATAGTAATAGTACTGTTTTCAGAATAAGGGAAAGCCGTCTCCTGACGTAACGTGATGCCGCGTTCCTTCCAGTCGAGCTGTGAAGCCGCATATAGATTCACAAAAAGGGCATCGCCTGCATGGGTGTAGATGAACTGTCCGTACTTGCCATGGTTTTCCATACCGGTACCGACACAACACCACATTGCTTCATTAGGAGCGGAGTAGTTGCGATAGTGGCGGGGACGGGCAGGCGTGAAATAGACGTAGCCTCCATGTTCCGGGTGCTGGGTGGAGAGTATGTGGTTGAATGTGGCAAGCTCGTAGTAGTCGGCATACCGCGCTTCCGGATTACGACGGTGGAGGTCTTCTGTAAGTTTCAACATATTGTTGGTGTTACAGCTCTCAGGACCGTCAATGTCGTTGATGAAATCCATACAAGCATCCTTGGCAGGGAAATGCTCACGACGGCTGTTTCCGCCAAATGCAAGGCTGCGCTCGCCGGTTACGATATCCCAGAAGAATGAACTTGCCACATGATAATCCTCATTTCCCGACAGCTCTGATATACGCTCAAAGCCGATAACTTTGGGTACTTGCGTATTGGCGTGCATATTGTCGAGGCAGTCTTGCCGCTGCGACATAGGAGTAAATAACCGTTTGTGGGAGAAACGCTTTGCGCAGTCAAGGTACTTCTGTTCATGAGTAATGGCATACGCATCAGCAAGCACTTCGTTCATGCCGCCATGCTCGTTGCCAAGCATCCGTTCCATCTGTTCGTCCGACAATCCTGATGTGATGTGGATTGCCCAATTGCAAAACTGTAGAAAAAGACTCTTTGCCTGTTCGTTGCTGCAATATAGCCATGCGTCGCGTAAGCCGGCATACATCTTATGCAAATTGTAGAACGGTGCCCATGAGCCACTGTATACGCGGAAGTCTCCGTCTTTAAAGCCATTCCAAATATTCTGGCTGTTAGGCATTCCGCCCATGTAGCCAACACCCCATTGGGGATGATTCTTGCAATTGGCTTCGGCACATTCGGCAATTTCACTGATAATGTACTCCATACGCTTGCGACATTCTTTATTGCCGGTGGCTGCATTGATAGCCATAGCTGTGAGGTAATGTCCTCCGACGTGTCCGTCTAATCCGTCCCAGTTGGGATAACATTTGGCTTTGGGTGTCAGCCCTGCTTCTTTTCGATAGGGAGCCATCAAACGGTCACAGTCGTACTTGAGTAATGTCTCGATATTCAAGTCACGGGCATGTTTCAACGGCCCTTCGAGGAGTGTTATTTGTGAGAGCGGAAACTCGTTGGGATACAATTTATCTTGTGCATTTATCCCTGTGGCTGCACATATAAATAATAGAATAGTAAATGTTTTTTTCATGGTACATTCTTTCTATATAGCTATATAGTCAAATAGAAATGTATTGTGAATTTCATATTCACAAATCAGTTCTATTTGACTATATTCTGATTGCTGTTTATATTCTTATGCAAGAGGAGTAAACACAACCTTATATGTTTTAACCACCCCTTTATAATCGAATTTCACAATAGCAGTTCCGGAAACCGATGTTGCC
>ENA-UEQN01000909-UEQN01000909.1-human-gut-metagenome-genome-assembly--contig:-NODE-909-length-25605-cov-17.933681_pt1 | contig 25605 bp, 16 predicted proteins | sample MGYA00242940_ERZ507944 | MGnify/ENA primary metagenome ERZ507944 (study PRJEB26167, sample SAMN06115449) | human gut metagenome | host: Homo sapiens | place: China:Fujian | collected 2015-08-20... | reverse complement strand
ATCGTCAGCGTGTTTCCGCCCTTGCGGATCTGTCCGTTGCCGAACGCAACCTCTTTGGCGATCAGTTCCGGGGCATGGAGGTTCAGCGACGGCGTCAGTTCCCGCCCGTTCAGGCAGATGCGGAACGTACCGTAATCTTTGGCCAGCGAGCAGATGCCTTCGAGCCGGGCTTCGGCCTCCACGGCCGATTCGAATTCCAGCGTGAGCGTGGAACCTGCCGGGGCATTGTGCCAGAAAAGTTGCGTGTTCTGGCTCCACAGTCCGTTGGTGCGGTATTGGCCGTAGGCCTTGCCGCCGTTGCAGTCGCGGATTTCGAGGTCTTCGCCTTCGATGCCTGCCGTCAGCACGGGAGGGATCAGCTGGCTGCGCCGCGTGACGACGGGCCGGCGTACTCCGGCCGTGTCGGGGGCGATGCTGCATACGCCGCCCGGCCGCATGTACCACATCGTTGCGGGGGCGTAGTTCATGCGCGCCTCCTGCCAGTGCCACAGCTCCATGTCGAACTGCAGCGAACGTGTGAACGGAATGGCGTCGAGCATCCGGCAGCGGCTGTTGACCGTGTATCCGACGCCGAGGTTTCCGTCGCCTGCGGGCATGGCGATGAACGGGTGTCCGGTGAATACCTCGGGCCGGCACCAGGCATAGCCGTAGTAATCCTCCGTCCCTGTCCCGAAATGCGAAGGGAAGGCTTCGCCGTCGACATAGATTTTCTCGTCGCCCTCGCCCCACCAGCCGTTCACGGTGTTGTAGAGCGTCAGGCAGTCGCCTACGTAGCGGCCTTCGCCCGCAAGGGAGGTGTAGACGATGTCCCGGGGCGTCGATTTTCCGTTCGCACCCGTGTTTACATCGGTGTACTGATGCCATGCGGCTCCGAAATGGAGGCTGCGGCCGTCCCATTTCCAGGGAGCATGGACGATTTCGCCGTGCAGCGCCACCTCCTGCGTGCCGAAGTTACGGAACGCGACCGTACACTCCTCCTGGAACGGCATGACCCAGCAGGCCTTCATTGCGCCCCGTTCGTCGGTTTGGGTGAAGAATGTCTCGCTGCGCATCGGTTTGTAGCCGATGCCGAAGAAGTCCCCGACGGGAATCCACACGGTCTGTTCGCCGTCGAACCGGATGCTCATGACCGTGGACCGGAGTGCCTGGGGCAGGTCCTGCGCTGCGAGGCGAAGCGCGATTTCCCGGACGGCGCGCGACCCGCGGATGGAAAACTCGGCCGTTTTGCCGGGAGTAAGGACGGTTTTGACCGGAATGGCTCCTTGCTTTCCGCTGTGCGCGGACTTGGGTGCGGTCAATGCTTTTCGGGCATTTTCGGCGGCTGTGCGCAGGGACCCGTCGGGCGATCCGGCATAAGAAACAACCTCGACCGGATCGGTGTAGGCCCGGCACTCGATGTTGTAGTAGACGTTTTCCGTTCCCCTGCGTTTTTCGGGTTCCGGCCCGGCGTAGACATTGGGACTTTCGTAGGTGATTTTGCAATGTTCCGCATAGGGGATCGGATAATAGAGGTTGTGGCCCCGGCGGTCATGGCGCATCAGCGTTGAGACCGAGGCGGCCAGCGGTTCCCCGGCGACTTTCGGGCCGCTCAGGATCTCGAATGCCGTAGCTTCGAGTACGGGAGCCTCCGCCCGGTCGATGTAGATGCGGAGCGTGCCTCGGCCGCAATCCTTTCCGGCGAATGTCATCCAGAACCGGACGATGGCGCCCGGTCCGTCGGCGTCCATCAGCACGTGTTCCGTGCGTCCGCCGTTGAGTTCCGTGCGTACGAACATGCTCCAGTCGTCGTTCCCGAACCACCCGGGCCGGTCGGGCGAAACGGACTTGCGGTCGTAACTGCTGAATTGCCGCGTCTTGTATGCCGGATAGGGCAGGCGGGCCAGTGCGTCGCGGTCGGTCATTTCGCGCAGAAGCGTCGCTTCGGAAACCACCGGCGGCTTTGGCGCGGCGACGGAAAAAAACGATATGCCCGTGAAGAGGAATATCACAGTCAGAATTCGGGTTTTTCGGTTCATTTTTTTGTTTTCAGATTATGCTGTGCTGTGCTGTTTGTTATCGGCAAAGATATTAATTTTTTATTATTCGTCGGCAACTGGGCGAATTTTTTATTTAATAGCCTTGATTGTCAGTAGATTGTATGTCTTCTTTTTATTCCGGTCCGCATCTTTCCGATGGCTTGGGCCGGATTCGGGTTGGAAAAATGTGCCGGAAAAATTTGGCAATCTGTGGATTATTCTTTTTCTTTGCAATGCGGCAGGACAGTTCAGCACAGCTTCTTGCTTTCGGTTGTTTTTTGTTATCGATAAAATATGGAATTGATATTCACGTCACAGATGTCCAAAGTCAAGCAGCTGGCTGATGCCTTGAGTCATGAAATCTCGATCGGGGAGTACGCTCCGGGCGATCCGCTTCCCTCGATCAACGGTTTGAGCCGGCAGTACGGGGTTTCGCGCGATACGGTTTTCAAGGCTTTCAACGAGCTTAAAACGCAGGGAATCGTCGATTCGGCTCCGACCAAGGGTTATTATGTCTGCAATGCCGTGCATCGGATTTTGTTGTTGCTCGACACTTACAGCCCGTTCAAATACCAGTTGCACGACGCCATTACGCGTAACCTCGCGGCCAACTATAAGATCGACCTCTATTTTCACCAGCGCAGTCAGGAACTTTTCAACAAGACCATCCGCGACAGCGTGGGCCGCTACAACCTCTATCTGGTGATGAACTACCAGAATGACGTTTATTCGGAAATCCTCGATCTGCTCGATCCCTCGAAAGTCCTGCTGCTCGACTTCAGAAAATTCGAGAAGGAGCGTTTCGCTTACGTTTGCCAGGGTTTCGACCAAACGCTTTACGACTGTATGGTGACCGGTCTGGAGCGGTTCCGGCGTTACCGGAAGATCGTCTTCGTGTTTCCCGAGAATTCCGAACACCCGAAAAGCTGCATTCCCTATTTCAAACGTTTCTGCGAGGACCACGGTTTCCCGTACGGCATCGTAAACGAGATCGACCCGGCTGCCCTGGAAAAGGGGACGGCCTATCTGATCGTGAAACACAGTCATCTGATCGATTTTATCAAACTGATCCGCATGCGCGGCTGGGCGCTCGGGGAGGACGTCGGGGTCGTGGCTTACAATGACGAACCGGTTTTCGAGATACTGGATAACGGCATTTCGGTCATTTCCACCGACTTCGACCTGATGGGAGCTGTCGCCGCACGCTTTATCCTCACCATGGAGCGTCCGCAGATCTACATTCCCACGCGTCTGATTTTACGGGGTTCCCTGTAAATTTTTTTGGCTTGTTTTCAGCACAGCACAGACCAGTCTAATAAATCCCGATTGAAATTACAACCTAAATTTGAAGCATATGAATCTGAAATCCCTGAAACCCCGTATCGGAATCCGCCCCGTGATCGACGGCCGCCGGGGCGGAATCCGCGAATCGTTGGAACAGACCACGATGGACATGGCACAGCGCGTGGCCGAACTTTATGCCGGGCAGCTGCGCTATTCGGACGGCACGCCCGTCGAATGCGTCGTCGCCGACCGTTGTATCGGCGGTGTGAAGGAGGCGGCCATGGCCGCCGAGAAATTCGGCGCGAACAACGTCTGCGCCGTCGTCTCGGTGACGCCCTGCTGGTGCTACGGGGCGGAGACGATCGACATGGACCCGCTGCTGCCCAAAGCGATCTGGGGTTTCAACGGAACGGAGCGTCCGGGAGCCGTTTACCTCGCTTCGGCGTTGGCCGGGCATAACCAGAAGGGGCTGCCCGCGTTCGGCATCTACGGCCGCGACGTGCAGGATATGGGCGACCGTGCCATTCCGGAGGATGTCCGCGAAAAACTGCTGCGTTTCGGGCGTGCGGCCGTCGCCGCGGGCATCCATCCGACGGTCGGGGAGGCGCAGGCGGCGATGGGCGTCAGGGAGTATGTCGATTACACTCCCGATCCCGAACGCCGCGCCTATTACGAAAGACAATACGAACGATATGCGGCCCTCGGCCGTTTTGTGGAACAACAGACAAACGAACAATAATATGAAACTCCGTATTTTACAATGCCTTCTGGCAACCGCGGCCCTGCTGCCTTCCGGCATGCGGGCCGGGGAAAAGGCTCCCGCCTACTGGAATTCGAACAATGCGATCTCGGCTTTCCGGCTGCCCCCGCCGCCTGCGGGATTCACGCCGGAATACCTCGACCTGAACGGCGACGGAAAGCCGGATGCCATCCGTTCGATCACCCACAACGACGTTCCCGTGCTTTGGCTCGACGATGACGGCAACCTGAAAACCGGCGATCTGGAGGGGGACACGGTCAACGACTGTCTGCTCATCGACCGCAATAAGGACGGGGTCTACGATCTCATCGTGAAGTGGGCCGACCTCGACGGCGATGGCCGCGCCGACCTGCAACTGGTGGCTGAATATCCGTTCAAACCGACCGACGAGGTGTGGCCCAACGGACATTATATGATCGTGCTGGATACCGACAAAGACGATATTTTCAACTACATCGACTGGAACACCTTCCGGCTGGAGTGCTGGCAGAAGTCGGGCATCTGCGACTTCTTCCCCGATTACAGCGGCAAAACCGCCTTTATGAAGATGCACGCTTCGACGGACAAGATCGGCGATCTGCGTCTCAACTGGGAGAATCCGTTCCTTTTCTATGATCCCGACAAGGACGGGCTGACCGAAATGGCGATCCGCCTGCTGGACTCCCCGCCGCACATGAAGGACCCGAAACTGCCCAACACCTATGACCACATGCAGCTGACGGGTCGTATCGACTGGGTTTCGATCGCCGTCGACCTCGACAACGACAACCGCCCGGGGCAGGAGTTCGATTTCGATTTTACGCTGGGTTTTCAGGGCGAAGGGTTCGATTACGGCGACCAGGTGCATCCGCTCCGCAACATGCGCGGACTGCCCGAAGCCGACCGCTTCTTCCCCGATCCCCGTTTCCGGCAGTTGGCGGAGTTGGTCTATCCCGACCATGAGCATGCCTACGACCTGATTTTCAAACGCGGGAAGTGGAGCCGCGTCAACTTCGTCTTCGACGAAGACGATGACTGCGGCCGCTGGGAGCGCGTGGAGTTCTGCGACAACCTCGACCCGTTCAAGGTCGGGCGCAGCCGCGGCGGTTTCGACAACCATTCCCAATCCGACCCTTCGGGCGACCGCGGGGAGTGGGATATGGACAACTCCGGCGGCGGACGGCTCTACATCAGCCGTTTCGACGGCCGCCTGCACCTCTAAGGGGCCGAGACCGGTATCTGGCGCATCGACCAGAATACGGCCTATTATCAGGGCTGGGACCGTCTCTGGCAGCGCCGTGACCCCGGGCGCTTTGCGACGGTGCGTTATACCGACCGGGACGGGAACGGATTTTTCGACTGTATCGAATACGACCTCGACGGCGACCATACGTTCGAAACGACGGTCGATCTGAAGGCGCTGGGCGTCGACGACCGGTGCGAGTTGATCGACGTGTCGGGATTCCGCTACGGCGACTATACGAAGCTGATGCGGTGGATGGCCGACGACATGTGGCGTCAGGCGCAGCAGGCTGTCAAGGTCGCCGGGCGATACGGGCTGAACACATCGTGGTATGCCAAACTGAAACAGGCCGCGTCGATCCGGGAGCGATACCACAAGGGCTATTGGCTGCAATACTACCTTTACCGCGACCTGGAGGACAAGTTCGCCCGCGAGCGGCGCAGCGACCTGCTGGAACGGCTGAACAGAGCCTATTTCTCGGCCGATTGGAAAAATCTGGACAAAAAGTGACGGATATGCGTTTGCAGTTGAGATATTTTGCGGCCGCCGGGCTGTTGCTCCTCGGGCTTGCCGCTTACGGGCGGAACGAGGTTCGTACCGAATCCCCGGAGGAGTTCTACTTCTTCTCACCCGAAGATGTGGCGCATATGCGTGAGTCGGCGAAGACCGATTGGGGCGGGCGGATCGTGGCGTCCATGCGGCGGAGCGTCGACGAACGGCTGACACACGACATGGAGGTTCCCACGATGGAGGCCGGTCACGGCCACTTCTATGTCTGTCCGATCCATAATGTCACCTTCACTTTCCGCTGGGACCATCCCACGGCGCACTATTGCACCGCCTGCGGCAGGGAATACCGGGGCGTGAACCGCTATAACTGGGGCTGGGTGAATTTCGTGCATGCCCACAACCTGACTTTCCTGACGAACTGCATGTATCTCTACCTGGCCACGGGCGAATCCCGCTATGCGGAGTATATCCGTGACATGCTGCTCGATTACTCGAACATGTATCCCGATTACATGGTGCACAACGCCTGGCGCAAACCCTCCGAGGCGCACAGCGGCAAGATGTTCGGACAGAGCCTCGACGAATCGGTGTGGTTCAGTTCCGCTGCCCGGGCCTACGTCGCTGTGCGCGGTACGCTGACCGGGGCGCAGCAGCGGAAAATCGAACGCGATCTTTTCCGGCAGGGCGCCGACCTGCTGCTGCGCCGTCGCGACGGCGGCAACTGGCAGGTGTGGCACAACTGCGGTCTGACGGCTCTGGCGGTCGCTTTGCGCGATGACGGGCTGATCCGCGTGGCGCTCGACGATCCCCAGTGCGGCTACCGGACGCTGATGGCCAGACACGTCTATGCGGACGGATGGTGGAACGAGGGTTCGCCGATCTATCATTTCTATCCGCTCGGAGCCGTCGTGATGACGGCCGACGCCGTGCGCTGCCGCAGCATCGACCTGTATGATCAGCAGTTGTACAATATGTTCGCGTCGCCGGTGCGGGGCGTCTATCCCGATCTGACCTTCCCGGCGCACAACGACGGCTGGTACGGCGAGTCGCTCATCGCGCAGGCAGGGTTGTTCGAAGCGGCGTACGCCCGCTTCCGCGACCCGCTTTTCCGCGACGTGCTGGCCCAGTGCTATCGTTATGTGGAGCGGGGCGGCGGTTATGCATTGCTGAATCCGGAGCGGATCGCTCCTGCCTCGGAACCGCTTCGGCAGGAGAGTTTCCGCTTCGAAAACGCCGGATTCGCCCTGCTGCGCAGTTCCGAAGCGACCGTGGTGTTGAAATACGGTCCGCACGGCGGCGGCCACGGCCATCCCGACAAACTTTCGATTTCGGTGCACAACGGGCGGAAAGAGCTTGTCTCCGACTTCGGAACCTCGGCCTACGGCGCCCCCGACTATACGAAATGGTATCGCAAAACGCTGGCTCATAATACGGTGACGGTCGACGGTCGGGATCAGTCGGAGACGGCCGGGGAATTCGTGGCCTTCGAGGCGCGGCCCGACGGGGGAATGGTCGCCGCCCGGGCCGACAGTGTTTATCCCGGTGTGGAGATGTCGCGCCGGCTGACGCTGAAGGGGGCGGGGCTTTCCGACCGTTTCGTTTGCCGTTCGGACGAGACGCACCGTTACGACTATGTCCTGCTGTTCAACGAACGCCCCGCGCTGAACGGCAAAAGCCTCGGTGCAGCGTCGTTCGGCGAGGAGCCTTACGCCCGCATCCGGAATGCGGAGCGTTACGCTTTCAAAAGAGGCTTCGTGATCCGTACGGGCGACGCCGAGGTTCGTATCGACGCTTCGGCTCCGGTGGAAGTTTTCGTGGGCGAGGCTTCGGGCATTCCTCCGACCAATCCCGGCGTGAAGACTGTTTCGGGTAGCGAGAAACGGCCCGTGCAGCCTGCTTATCCGGTGATCGTCCGCATGACGGGCCGGACCATGACCATCGACGCGCAATGGAGGATCAATCCGTAACATCATCATAAACTACGACTCGACAAAATGAAAAAATGTTTATCTCTGCTGGCGCTCATCGGTTTGCTGGCATTGCCGGGCGGAAACGTCGCGGCCGCGAAGAAAAAAACGACCCGGCTGAAACCTTACAGCTGGACCTCCGAGGTCGAACTGCTCAAACGGGTGGATTTGCTGCCCCTCTATCGTGACGGCATGGTGGAGCAGGTTTCCAGCTACGATCCCACGGGCGGCAACGAGGACGGTTTCGCCGGAAAGTACTCCTACATCCGTAAGGAGGGTGACAAACTGGTGCTGGCCGAACTGGAGGGACCGGGTGTCATCCAGCGCATCTGGACGCCGACGCCGACCGACGACATGCTGGAATTCTACTTCGACGGCGAACAGACGCCCCGCCTGCGCCTGCGTTTCTCGGATCTCTTCTCCGGGAAGGTTTATCCCTTTGTTAAGCCCGTGTGCGCCAACGAGATCGGCGGATATTACTGCTATGTGCCGATTCCTTACGCCAAGTCGTGCAAGATCGTCTTCTGCGGCAAGAAGATCATGTTCCACCAGTTCCAGTACCGCAGCCTTCCGGGCTACGACGTGAAGACGTGGACCGGGGAGTTCACACCCGAGGAGCGCGACATGCTCGCCTCGGTGTGCAGGGTGTGGTCGGAGATCTCGCCCGCCTGCACCGACTACGCCGTCGGGCAGTCGGAAGGCGCACGTCTCGTGGAGAAGCGTTTCACGCTGCTTCCCGGCGATGAAACCGTTTTCTTCGAACAGCAGAAGGGCGGTCGTATCGCGGGTTTCGAAATCGACGGCGGAGCCTCGTTCGAGGGCTTCGACCGCGACGTGCTGCTGTGCGCCCGCTGGGACGACGACACGCGCCCGGCGATCCATGCGCCGCTGGCCGACTTCTTTGGCTACGCCTACGGGAAAAAGGCCATGCGCAGCATGCTGATCGGCTGCCGCGGCGACGTTAACTACTGCTATCTGCCCGCGCCGTTCGATGCGCGTTCCGAGCTGAAACTCCGTTACGTGGTTCGCGAAGGCGTCCGCCAGAATCCGATTCAGGTGACCACCCGGGTGTGGGTCAACGACCGGGCGCGCGACATCCGCACCGAAGGGCGCCTCTATACGGCCTGGCGCCGGGAGATCAATCCCGCCAAGGGTGAATACTACAAATTCCTTTCGAAGGAGGGCCGCGGCCACTACGTTGGCACGGTACATCAGGCGCAGGGCTTCCTGGCCGAGATGACCGGCTTCTTCGAGGGCGACGACTCGACCTTCATGGACGGCAAGATGCGCCTCCACGGTACGGGTTCGGAGGACTATTACAACGGTGGCTGGTATGCCATGCTCGACCGTTGGGATCGTGGCGTGAGTCTGCCGCTGCACGGTTCGCTCGATTACTCGCTGCCGATGGCGCGTACGGGCGGATACCGTTTCTACATGAACGACAAGCTTTCGTTCGAACGTGAGTTTTATATGGGTATCGAGCACGGCCCTTCGGGCAACGAATATCCGGTGGATTACACCTCGGTGGCCTTTTTCTACGGCGAGACGCCCGCCACGGAGTGCATGGAGCCGACGCAGCGTCTGCGCACGGTCTACATTCCCGACAGACATACGTTCTATCCGCAGGCGATGCGCCTGTCGCTGGGCAATAACGCGCAGGTGCGCTTCGGCGATTTCCCGCGCGGCATGACCGTCTCCTCGCGTGGCACGGGGCTGGTGCGCGTCCTGCTGGAGGACGTTCCCGAAGGACGCTACCGGGTCTATTTCGACTACTACGAAAAAAACAACGGCGCCGAGTTCTCCGTCTGGCAGCGGCAGGGCATGCTTTCCGGCTGGCGCAGTTCGAAGGCCGAGACCGAGAAACTCGTGTCGCGGTTCTATGCCGGAGACATCGTGCTGACCCCGCAGACCAACTCCGTGTCGTTCCAGATCCGCGGGAACAATTACCGGTCGGAGTTCGAGTTTGCGAACATTTACCTTGAACGGATTCCCGAATAGCCATGAAAAAGACGCTGATTCTTTGCGCTCTGCTGTGCGTTTTCGCACAAGGGCTTTATGCGCAGAAGGAATACAAGGCCTATATGGTTTCCAACGCGCATTTCGATTCGCAGTGGAACTGGGACGTGCAGACTTCGATCGAGGTTTACGTCCGCAATACGATGGTCCAGAACTTCTGGCTGCTGGAACGCTATCCCGACTATGTTTTCAACTTCGAGGGAGGTATTAAGTACAGTTGGATGAAGGAGTACTATCCCGACCTGTACGGACAGGTGAAGGAGTGGGTCCGCCGCGGCCGCTGGAACGTCTGCGGCAGTACGTGGGACGCCACCGACCCCAACATTCCCTCTCCGGAGTCGTTTTTCCGCAACATCCTGCTGGGGCAGCGGTTCTACCGCGAGGAGTTCGGCGTGCAATCGAACGACATTTTCCTGCCCGACTGTTTCGGGTTCGGCTATACGCTGCCGACGATCGCCGCACATGCCGGGCTGATCGGGTTCTCGACCCAGAAACTCCAGTGGCGCAAGCATCCCTTTTACGGGAAGGCGAAAGTGCCCTTTTCGATCGGGCTTTGGCAGGGCATCGACGGGGCGCGTCTGATGGCGGCTCTGAATGCCAACGACTACAACACGCGCTGGGACGGCCGTGACATGAGCCGTGACGAGGGGATCATCGCTCTGGCCAAAGGCGGAGTGAACAATACGGCCTACCGATACTACGGCGTGGGGGACCGCGGCGGCTCGCCGACGATCCCGACACTGGTTTCCCTGGAGAAGGGCGTTCGCGGCGACGGCCCGCTGGAGATCGTCAGCGCCCGCGCCGGACAGATCTACGAGGATTACCATCCCTTCGACAAACATCCCGAACTGCCTGTCTACGACGGAGAACTGCTCATGGATGTCCATGCGACGGGCTGCTATACCTCCCAGGCAGCGATGAAACGCTTCAACCGCCGCAACGAACAACTCGCCGATGTCGCCGAGCGCGCCTCGGTTATGGCCGACTGGCTGGGCGCCGCGGCCTATCCGGCCGAAGAACTGCGTACGGAGTGGCGCCGCTTCATCTGGCATCAGTTCCACGACGACCTCACGGGTACGAGCATCCCTCGCGCCTACACCTTTTCGTGGAACGACGAGCTGATCGCGCAGGACAAGTTCGCCAACCTTGCGGCCTCGGCCTCGGGCGGTGTTTCCCGTGCGCTGGACACGCGGGTGAAGGGAACGCCTGTGGTCGTCTATAATCCCGTTGCCGAGACCCGCCGGGAGATCGTCGAGGCGGAGATCTCCGCGGCTTCCGAGCCGCGCGGCGTGTCGGCGTGGTCGCCGCGCGGCGAACGGGTGCCGGTGCAGATTCTCGGCTATGAAGACGGTCGGGTGCGCGTAGCCTTTGCCGCCGAGGTCGGGGCGGTGGGGTATGCCGTCTACGACCTGCGCATGCAGGGGGCGGCGTCCCGGTCGTCGCTGAAGGCGACGCCGAACAGCCTTGAAAATCGCGTTTACAAGCTGACGCTCGGCGCCAACGGCGACATCGCCTCCGTCGTCGACAAGCGTTCGGGCCGTGAATTGGTGCAGGAAGGCCGGGCTTTCCGGCTGGCGATGTTCACCGAGAACAAATCGACCGACTGGCCCGCCTGGGAGATCTGGAAGGAGACGATCGACCGCACGCCCGAGGCCGTTGCGGACGATGTCGAAATTTCGGTTGCGGAGCGGGGGCCCGTGCGCGCCACCTTGCGCATCAGCCGCCGTCATGGGAAAAGTACGTTCGTACAGTATGTCAGCCTGACGGACGGCGCCGCCGATGACCGGATCGACATTCGCAACGAGGTGGACTGGCAGAGCGAAAACGCGCTGCTCAAGGCCGAGTTCCCGATGTCCGTGTCGAATCCCGAGGCAGCGTACGACCTCGGGCTGGGGTATATCCGCCGCGGCAACAATACGCAGACGGCCTACGAAGTCTATGCCCAGCAGTGGGCCGACCTGACGGACCGGGACGGCACGTACGGCGTCGCCGTGATGAACGACTGCAAGTATGGCTGGGACAAGCCCGACGACCGCACGCTGCGTCTCACGCTGCTCCATACTCCTACGCCCGGCCGCCACTATAAATACCAGTCCCGCCAGGACATCGGCCGCCATGTGTTCACTTATTCGATCGTCGGCCATGCGAAGAGTCTCATCGACGGACGCATTGCGTCGAAGGCCGAATCGCTCAACCGGCCGATGGCGGCCTATGCGGCCTCTAAACATGCGGGGCGCCTGGGCCGGGCTTTCTCGTTCCTGTCGGTTTCGACGCCTCAACTGGCCGTGAAGGCCCTCAAGCAGGCAGAGGACGGCAACGGGTATATCCTGCGTCTGAACGAGATGTCCGGCGAACCGCTGGGGCGGGGCGAAATCCGTTTCGCCGCGCCGATCGAAGCCGCTTACGTGCTCAACGGCGTCGAGGAGCGTCAATCCGAAGCCCGGTTCGACGGCGACCGCCTGATCGTGTCGTGCGGCCGCTTCGCGCCTTCGACCTATTTGGTGAAATTACGCCCAAGCGACATCCGGCTGGATGCACCCTCGTCGCTTCCGGTCGAGCTGCCCTGCAACGATTACGCTTTCACGGCGGATGCCTTCAACCGGCAGGGAAACCTCGACGGCAAGGGAAATTCGTATGCTGCCGAACTCCTGCCCGAGGAGATTGTCTCCGAAGGAGTTGCGTTTAAAGTATCGGCCGACGTGGAGCATCGGAATGTCGTGAAGTGCGACGGACAGCGCATTGCCCTGCCGCAGGGCGGCTATGACCGCGTTTACCTGCTTGCGGCCTCCCTCGACGGCGACCGGGACACGGAGTTCACCGTCGACGGCAAACCTTTCCGCCGCACGGTTCCTTACTACTCTGGCTTTTTCGGACAGTGGGGGCACGACGGTGAGAAGGGTTACGTGAAGGACGGCGACCTGGCCTATGTCGGCACGCACCGCCACAGCGCTGAGCGCGGAAATGACCCCTATGTGTTTACTTACATGTATAAAATCTGCCTGCCGGTCGGTGCCGGAGCGAAAGAGTTGGTGCTGCCCGAGGATCGGAATGTCGCCGTGTTCGCCGTTACCGTGTCGGATAACCCGAACGACTGTCTCTCGCCGTTGAACGAGATCCGGGCGTTGCCGTAGATGCCGCATGATATGAAGAGACCGACTGATCGCCAGTCGGTCTCTTTTTTCTGTTTCGGTCGGGAAAATTTACGCTGTTCCGACATTTTGAATTTTGCCGTTTCTTAATTGAATATTATGGTGTATATTTGATTTGTGTTCAGCACAGCACAGCATAGTAAAGCAATCAAAAAGAGGAAACCATGTAAAAAAGGCCTGCCTTGACAGGCAGCCGAAATCGCAAAGTCCAATCCTTGTTCGAACTGAAAACCAACTTAAATCAAATGAATGCTTATGAAAACCAGTTTTACTAAAATCTGTTTGTGGGGCGTGTTCCTGCTGGCGGCGATCTGTGTGCAGTCCGCACAGGGGCAAACCGCAGCCCCGCAGAACGGGAAAAGCGTGTCCGGTACGGTTGTCGATGAAAAGGGCAATCCCGTGATCGGAGCTTCCGTGATCGTAAAAGGCACTCAAAAGGGTGCGGTGACCGATGCCGACGGTCGGTATATGCTTCTCGGCGTGGGCGGCAGCGACGCCCTCCAGTTTTCCTACCTGGGATATTATACCGTGACCGAGAAGGTCGGGACCCGGACCACCGTCGATGCGGTCCTTTCCGAGATGTCCAATATGCTCAACGACGTGGTGGTCGTGGGTTACGGCGCCCAGAAACGCGCCTCGATCACCGGGGCCGTGGCGTCGGTCGGCGACAGCGACCTCGACCGCGTGCACAGCGCGACGACCAGCGCCATGCTCTCCGGAAAACTGCCGGGCCTCTCGTTCCGTCAGGCCGACGGACGTCCCGGGTCCGGCGCGACGATCCAGGTGCGCAACTTTGGAGCCGACCCGCTCTTCGTCATCGACGGCGTTCCGCAGGACAAGGGGGCTTTCGACCAGCTGGCTCCGAACGACATCGAGTCCATCTCGGTGCTGAAGGATGCTTCGGCGGCTATTTACGGTCTGCGGGCCGGTAACGGCGTCGTGCTGGTGACCACCAAGCGGGGCCAGGAGAACACTCCGGCGCGCATCAACGTCAATATGTATTACGGCTGGCAGAATTGGACACGCTTCCCGCGGGGCACGAACGCCTACGAGTGGATGCTCGCCCAGACCGAGGGCCTCGTGAACCAGGACAGGACTCCGACCGTTACGCCCGAAGAATTGGAAAAGTGGCGCGTCGGCAAGGAGAAGGGTTACCAGAGTTTCGACTGGTACGACTATATCGTGCAGCGCAACGCGCCCCAGGCGTCGATCAACGCCAACATTTCCGGCGGCGGCAAGGAGACCAAATATTATGTCTCGGTGTCGCACCTGAGCCAGGACGCCGCGTTCCGCGATTATAAATACCGGCGTTCGAACGTGCAGAGCAACTTCGAGACCAACATCGGCAAGCGGATGCGCGCCGGCGTCAACCTGAGCGGGCGCATCGACTCGAAACGCAATCCCGCCGTTTCAGGCACCGACGACTACTGGCAGCCGCGCAACGCCCTGCTGAACCTGCTGCCCACCGAGAGGCCTTACGCCAACGACAACCCGATGTATATCAGTGCGACGCAGGTTCCCGAGGCCAACTGGGCCGGCATCAACTACAAGAATTCGGGATCTTACAAATACGACCTGCGCGTGATGCAGGCCAACATGTTCGCCGAGTACAAATCCTACTATGTCCCGGGGCTGACCGGGCGCGTGACCTATTCGTATCAGATGGCCGACAACACGATCGACAATTTCGAATACGCCTACGACGCTTATACTTATAACAGCGACAAGGACACCTACGAGAAGAAGGCCGTGAACGCCACCGCCAACCGTGAGCGGACTCACAAGAAGGTCTTCAACACGATGTTGCAGTTTATGATCAACTACAACCGTACGTTCGCCGAGAAGCACACCGTCAGCGCCGTGCTGGCCAACGAGCGCACGACCTACCGCACGACCAATGAACTGGTGAAGGCGTCGCCCAACAACAACGTCATTCCGATCATTCAGTTGAACGACATCAAGGGTTATACCGCCTCCGACAAGCCGCAGGCCCGTGTGGGTTACGTCGCCCGTGTGAACTACAACTACGACGACCGCTACTACATCGAGTTCTCGGGCCGCTACGACGCTTCGTGGAAATTCATCTCGACCAAACGCTGGAGTTTCTTCCCGTCGGTTTCCGGAGCCTGGCGCATCACCCAGGAGCCGTTCTTCAAGAACAACGTCAAGTCGGACGTGTTGAGCGATCTGAAAATCCGCGCTTCGTACGGCGTCGTCGGCGACGATGCCGTGGGCAGCGACTACGACTATGTGGCCGGGTACAACAACAACTCTTCGGTCAGCATCCTCGACGGGGAAGCCGTCGTGGGCATTCGTCCCCGCGGCGAACCCGTGACCAACGTGAGCTGGATGAAGAACCACTTCACCAACGTCGGACTCGACTTCGGGCTTTTCGGCGGTAAACTTTACGGCAGTTTCGACTACTTCTACCGCAAGCGTACCGGCCTGCTGGCCACGCGCAGCGATCTGGTGCTTCCCTCCGAGGTTGGTTATTCGCTGGCCAGCGAGAACCTGAACGCCGACGCGCACTACGGTTTCGAGTTCGCGATCAACTACCGCAACCGTTTCGGGGAGTTGGGCTTCCAGATTGGCGCGAACATTTCGTATGCCCGCCGCAAGATGGTGTCGGTTTACAACGAACGTTTCGCCAACTCGCTCAAACGCTACCGCAACGGGCAGGAAGGCCGTTACACCTACGTGAACTGGGGCTACAATACGATCGGCGTATTCCAGAATCAGGATCAGATCAACAACTGGCCGGTCAACATCGACGGCAAGGGCAACACCACGCTGCTGCCCGGCGACTTCATCGTCGAGGATGTCAACGGCGACGGCCGCATCGACTCGCAGGACGAACGTCCGATCGCCTATCAGGACAATACGTCGGTGGCTCCGCAGCCGATCGTCAACGGCGGTCTGACCCTGGGCTTCGACTGGAAGGGCATCGACCTGTCGGCCGACTTCTCGCTGGCCGGAGGCTACGCCTTCACGCCCAACTGGGAGACCCGCTGGCCGTTCCAGAACGGCCGCACGCTGGTTCGCGAGACGCAGTTCAAAAACCGCTGGCGCCACGAGGACCCGTTCGATCCCAACAGCGCCTGGATTCCCGGGGATGTTCCCGCACTGCGTTTCACGGCCCGTGAATATGTCTCCTGGAACCGCAATCTCGATTATTGGACGACCAACGTCGTGGCGTTCCGTCTCCGCTCGCTGGAAATCGGCTACACACTGCCCAAGAAATGGCTCGCTGCGGCCCGCATTCAGAAGGTGCGCTTCTACGTGAACACCTACAACCTCTTTTCCATCGACAACGTGAAGAAGTACGGTGTCGATCCCGAGATCGCAGACCGCAACGGTATGCAGTATCCCCAGAACCGGGTGATCAACATCGGTGCAAACCTGACGTTCTAACTTAAAAACCGAATACTGATGAAAAACTTCAATATATTTCTGCTGGCCGTCCTGCTGCTCTTTACGGGTTGCGACGGTGACGAAAATTTCCTGACGAAGTCGCCGACCGACATTTTCGTGGACGAAGACGTCTGGAAGAACGAGGCGCTGATCATGGGCCTGGTTTCCGACCTCTATTCCCGTTATGCGGATTACCAGACTATCGAGAAATGGTATTCGTTCTGCGACCTGGACGAAGGTTACTGTTCGAACGCCGTGGACCGCAAGCGCCATCAGAACGCTACGTGGGGTTATGGCGAGCAGGCCTTGTGGGACTACGGTTACGTCCGCCACATGAACCTTTTCCTGCAGAAATGCGCCCGGGCCGATGCTTCGGTCTTTGCCAAGAACAGCCGTGAGCGGCTCATGGGCGAGGTTCGTTTCCTGCGTGCGGCATACTATTTCGCCATGGCGAAACGCATGGGCGGCGTGCCGCTGATCACCGAACCCATGCAATACGATTACAGCGGCGACGTGACCTATCTTTACCGTCCGCGCAATCCGGAATACGAGATTTACGATTTCGTGCTCAAGGAGTGCGAGGAGATCAAGACGCTGCTGCCCAACGACCCGTCGGTCAAGTCGCGCGCCACGAAGGCCGCGGCGCTGGCCATGCGTTCGCGCGCGGCTCTCTATGCCGGTTCGATCGCCCGCTACGGCGCGCTCCGCACGCCCGAGGTGACGCTTCCCGGCGGAGAGGTGGGCATTCCGGCCGAAAAGGCGGATTACTATTACGGCATCGCTCTCTCATCGGCGCAGGAGATCATGACCGACGATCTCTACGACCTCTATAAGAAAAATCCCTCCGACCTTGCGGATAACTTCGCGTCGATGTTCCTCGACAAGACCGACGCCAACACGGAGGCCATCTTCGTCAAGGACTTCCTTTCGCCCAACAAGATCCACAACTATACGGTCTACACCCTGCCGCAGTCGATGAGCGAATACCCGCGTTACAACGGTTCGCTGTGTGCCACGCTCAACCTCGTGCAGCAGTACGAGCTGATCGACGGCAACAAGATCGAACCGTTGAAGGTCGGCACGCCTGCCAGCCCGGTGTTCTACGACAAACCGGGCGACCTGTTCGCCGGGCGCGATGCGCGTCTGGCCGGAACGGTGATCCTGCCGGGAAGCTCGTTCCGGGGCAATCCCGTTGACATCTGGGCCGGTTACGTGACGCTCGACGGCAAACTGACCACCGGCAACGCCCCCGGCGCCGAAGGCACGCTGCCCGGAACGACGGAGAAGGTGCAGGTCGTCGGCAAGGACGGTCCGTGTGAAGCCGCCGAGTTCAATACCCACACGGGTTTCTACGTCCGCAAGTACAACGACACCAAGGTCGGTTCGGGCGACGAGAAGACCGGCAGCGAGGTGTGGTTCATCCGCTACCGTTTCGGCGAGGTCCTGCTGAATGCTGCCGAGGCGGCTTTCGAATTGAACCAAAAGGGGCTGGCTGCACAATACCTGACGCGTCTGCGCGAACGTGCGGGCTTCACCAAGGCGCTGACCGAATCGGACATTACGTTCGACCGCATCGTGCACGAGCGCAAAGTCGAACTGGCTTACGAGGGGCATGAACTCTGGGACATGAAGCGCTGGCGCCTGGCCCACCTCGTGTGGAACGGCCAGAACATGAACGAGACGCCGAGCGATCCCGCCGCCGCTGACGCCGTCAACACGCAGTGCCTGGGCCTCTGGCCGCTGAAGGTGCATGCGCCCGGGACGCCCGTCGACGGAAAGTGGACCTACATCGTCCGCAAACCCAGCCATGTGACCGCCGCGCACCAGTTCCGGATCGGCAATTACTATTCGGAGATCAACACGACGATCCTGAGCAACAACCCGCAGATCGTCAAGCAGCCCAATCAGTAACGAAAAACAGTTCCAGATTATGAAAAAGATAGTATATTTTGCGATATGCGCACTGGCGTTGTCGTTCGCCGAGTGCGAATACGACAACTACGACAAACCCGAATCGCGTTTCTCCGGCCGTATTCTCTACAACGGCGAACAGCTCGGCTTCGGCTACAACGAAGTCTACATCGAGTTGTGGGAGCAGGGCGACTGGCAGCTGAAAGAGGCCATCCGCGTGAACGTCAATATCGACGGAACCTTCTCGCAGGTGCTTTTCGACGGCGATTACAAGATGGTCATTCCCAAGTCGGCCCGCCCGTTTTTGGTCGAGCAGGACACCGTGCTGCTTAAAATACGGGGTAACAAGCAGATGGACATCGAGGTGACACCCTTCTATACGATCGAAAACGTGAAGTATAAGTACAACGCCGAGACCGACAAACTGGAGTGCACCTGTTCGATCCGTCAGGTCGTGACCGATCCTGCGGAGGCCAGGAGCGTGAGCATCATGCGCGAGTATGTCGGCAAGACGGCCTACCTCTATCAGGGTTCGCAGATCAACTGGCATACGCTCAACACGCAGAACAACCCCGGAGGAAGTCTCGATAACGTCGTATTCTCGGGTCCTGCGGTCAACAGTTCGAAGCTGCCTTCGGCCCAGAACTACATCTTCGGGCGTGTGGCCGTCCAGGTGAACGGCATCTCCCCGATGCTGATGACGCATCCCAAGAAGATCACTTTCAGGTAACCGGCCGGACCGTAAGCCGGGGAGGGCGGACGAAATCCGCCTTCCCCGGTTATCTGCAAATCGGGATGAAGCGCATTCTGCTGGTTTTGACCGCGCTGCTGTGCGGTCCGGTACCCGGCCGTGCCGGGAATCCCTTCCTGCGTCCGGAGGGGGCGGCTCCCTTTGTCGTCGCCCACGGCGGATGCAAGCACCTGTTTCCCGAAAACACGATGGTCGCCTTCGACGGAGCTGTGGCGCTGGGTGTCGACATGCTCGAAATGGATGTCCGGTTGACGGCCGACAGCGTTCTGGTGACGCACCACGACGATACGCTCCGGCGAACGAGCGACGGCGAGGGGCTGATTGTCGATTACACGCTCGAGGAGTTGGGGCATTTTAATTTCGGAGCGAAGTTCGCCGGGCCTGAAAAGAAGTATCCCTACCGCAATTGCCGGGTCCGCATCACGACGCTGGAGAGCGTTCTGCTGAAGTACGGGAGTGTCAAGCGGATGTTCCTTGAAATCAAGGGCGAGGGCGACGAGGGCCTGCGCTGCGCCGAAAAGCTGGCGGAACTGCTCCGCCGCACCGCCACGGAGGACCGCGTGCTGGTTTCGGCTTTCAACGACCGGGTCATCCGGCATTTCCAGAAAGTCTCGCGGGGCCGTGTGCAGACGGCCATGGGGCGGCGGCATACCCGGCGACTGGTCGTGTTGAGCAAGATGGGGCTCGGTTTTTTGTGGTGCGGAAAGTACAAGTCGCTGCAAATCCCCCTGCGCATGGGCAAGGTCCGTCTCGACCGGCCTTCCATTGTGCGCACAGCCCGCCGCAAGGGGATTTCGGTGTATTACTGGACGGTCAACAGGACGGAGGATATGGAGCGTCTGGCGGCCTTGGGGGCTGACGGCGTGATTACCGACCGTCCCGATCGCGTTCCGGAGGAGTGGGTCAGAACATCGTCTGATTGATACGCCGGTATTTTTTCGGCGTTTGGTTGTAGAGCGATTTGAAGGTTTTGTAGAAGTGTCCCAGGTTCGGGAATCCGCAGTTGGAACTGATCTCCTTGATCGGCATGCTGGTGATGATGAGTTGTGTGGCGGCGTAGCGCATTTTCAGTTCGTTGGTCAGCTCTGTCAGCGATTTGCCGAAGTGGAGGCGGACGGTGCGGTTCACATAATCTCCGTTCCTGCCGCACAGTCCGGCGAATCCGGTGCATCCCCGGCGGAAAAGGTCCGGGGTGGTGTATTCCTGAATGGCGCGTACGAGCCATACCGGAATGTCCGCGGGGGTGGCGAGGGCTTCATGCAGCGTGATCTGCCGGAAGATGAACAGCAGCAGGCTGTCGAGTTCGATATTGCTCCGGAAGTGGCTCATCGTCTCCTCGGCGCGGGCCGAAAGCTGGTGCAGGATTTCGGCCGGAAGCTGTATCCGGTAGGGCATTGCCCCTGTCGACCAGAAATACTGGCTGCTGTCGGGAAAATAGCGTTCGCGGAAATGATGCAGCGTCTCGGCGGGAAACGCAATGTTGATCAGTGTGATTCCCCCCCCCCTTGGTCGAAGCCGCGTACGTATGGGCATCCTGCGGCCTTATCATGATCAGGTCGCCCGGCTCGATGCGCAGGCGCTCGCCGTTGACCAGATGATACCCCGAACCCTTCTCGATCCAGAGCAGTTCCGCATAGTCGTGGGTATGGAACGAGAGATCTTGCCGGGAGATGATATTGACGCGGGCCAGGTGGAAGGTTTCGCCCGGATGAAGGAAGCTGGATAACTCGAAAACAGGAATGTCCATGGGTCTGTATGTTTTTACAATAGTACGGATTATTTGTGGAAAAAACAAATGGAAATATCGGTACAGAAGAATAAATAAGGGCTTTTTATTCGGATTGATACGGTAAAACGTAAGTGAAGCTATGATGGAGAACACAGTGACGGGCATGGTCACCAAGGTGCAGCGGATGTCGATTCACGATGGTCCGGGCATCCGGACGACGCTGTTTCTGAAAGGATGCAATTTCCGCTGCCGATGGTGCCACAATCCCGAGACCTGGCGGCGGGAGGCGCAGATCGAACGGATTGCGGAGCGCTGTATCGCCTGCGGGGCTTGTGTGCCGGTCTGCCGGTCCGGGGCCTTGCGGTCGGAAGAGGGCGGTATCGTTCTCGACCGGGAGCGTTGCGATTCCTGCGGATTGTGCGTCTCGGTCTGCCCTGCGCGGGCGATGCATCTTGTGGGAAGGGAGGTTTCGGCGGAAGGACTGATGCGGGAACTGCAGCGCGACATGCCCTATTTCGAGGAGTCGGGCGGCGGCGTCACCCTCTCCGGAGGCGAACCGCTGCTTCAGCCCGCCTTTGTCCGGGAGGTGCTGTCGCGCTGCCGGGCCGAGGGAATCCCGACGGCTGTCGAGACGAACCTCTCCGTGCCTTCGGAACTGATCGAAGAGTTGCTGCCGCTGGTCGGTCTGTGGATGTGCGATTTGAAATTGGCCGACGACAGCCTGCATCGCCGGTGGACGGGGATGTCGAACGCCCGGACCGTTGCGAATCTGCGGCTGCTCGGCCGACGCGGAGTTCCGCTGATCGTCCGCACGCCGGTCGTGCCCGGTGTCAACGATACGCCCGAAGCCATCGGGGCGATCTGCGCCCTGCTCAAAGACCTCGAGGGACTGCGTTGTTACGAATTGCTGGGTTTTCACACGCTCGGCACAGATAAATACGCCTGTCTGGGCATGGAAAACCCGATGCCCGGTACGGAACCTTTGCCGCCGGAGCGGCTGGAACGTCTCCGGGAGGCTGCCGCCGCGACGGGGATAAAAGTCAAATAAACACAGATAAATGAACTACGACCAGAAACTTGCCAACCTGCGTGCCCGCAAACTGCGGCAGACACGCGACAAGATCGAGCGGGAAGGTGTGCTCGACGAGGACGATTACGGGCGGATCGTGCCCCCGGAGGGCCTTTGGAAGATCCGGCCCAACCACCCCGACGGATCGTTCTACGGCTTCGACGCCTGGACGGACAATTTTTGCAGCCTGATGGCCGTGCATCCGGTCTACGTCGATCCGGATGACGCCTTTGCCGGACGGTGGATGTATTTCATGTCCAAAATGCGTCCCAACAAGTGGAATCCGGCCTATCCCTACGACCACCTGAAGGCGGACATCGCCCGCTACGACATCATCTGCGGAATCGGCGACGACGCCCATTTTGCACCCGACTACCGGATGGGGCTCGAACTGGGCTGGGGCGGCCTGCTGGAGAAGATCGCCGCCTGCCGGAAACTGAATCCTTCGCCCGGGCAGCAACATTTCTACGACCTGCACGAACGGGCCGTCCGGAGCGTGCAGGGATGGATCGGACGCCACATTGCCGAGGCCGAACGGCTGGCTGCCGAAGAACCCGATGCCGGGCGGCGCGACAACCTGCTCGCCATGGCGCAGGTCAACCGCAATATCTTGAACCGTCCGCCCGAGACCCTGCGCGAAGCCTGCCAGTGGATCGTCTGGTATCACCTCGCTTCGCGCACGTACAACCGCGACGGGGCGGGAGCGCAGATCGACGCGCTGCTCAGACCCTATTACGAACGGGACAAGGCGCTCGGAATGACCGATGACGAGGCCGTTTATTACCTGGCCTGCCTGCTGATCAACGATCCGGTCTACTGGCAGCTGGGAGGCCCCGACGAAACGGGCCGGGATCAGACTTCGCGCATCTCCTTTCTGGTGCTCGAAGCGGCCGGGAAGATCGACACGTCGCTCAACATCACCGTGCGGGTCCACGACGGACTCGACCCCGAGCTGTTCCGTACGGCTGTCGCCTGCCTGATCCGCTATAAGAACGGCTGGCCCCGCTTTTCGGGCGACAAGGCCCTTGTCGAGGGTTTCATGCGCAACGGCTTCAGTGCGGAGCTGGCCCGCAGCCGGATTGCCGTCGGCTGTAACTGGATGTCGCTGCCGGGGCTGGAATATACGATGAACGATCTGGTGAAGGTCAATATGGTGAAGGTTTTTGAGGTAGCCTATGACGAATTGCTGGCCTCGGACGCGGAGCCTTCGACCGGAACGCTTTGGCGCGGGTTCGAACGCCATTTGGACCGGGCCGTTCACACGGCGGCCGAAGGCATCCGCCACCATCTGAAATACCAGAAATACAACGAACCCGAACTGCTGCTCAATCTGTTGAGTCACGGGCCGCTGGAGAAGGGCCGGGATGTTTCGGACGGCGGGGCGGAGTATTACAACCTCGCGATCGACGGCGCGGGGCTGGCCGTCGTGGCCGATTCGTTCGCCGCCCTCGAACAGCGTGTCGAGCGCGAAAGCCGCCTGACGTGGAAGGAGGTCGCCCGCCACCTGCGGGAGAATTTCGAAGGGGAGGGCGGTGTTGCCGTCCGCAAACTGCTGCAATCCGCACCGCGCTACGGGCAGGAGGATTCCCTCGGCGAAGTCTGGGCCTTGCGCGTGAGGGATGCTTTCGTTGCGGCCGTGCGGCGCGAGACGGAACCCGGGCGGATTTTCATTCCCGGTTTTTTCTCGTGGGCCAATACGGTCGGCTTCGGCCTTTCGGTCGGGGCGACGCCCAACGGGCGCAAGGCCGCGACGCCCATCTCTCACGGCGCGAATCCCGTACCCGGTTTCGCGCTGGACGACGCGTCGCTTTCGCTGGCGACCTGCATCGCCCGCATTCAGCCCGGTTACGGCAATACGGCGCCGATGCAGTGGGAGATCGACCCCTCGCTGGCCCGGCAGGACAATGCGGAACTGATCGGTGCGATTCTCCGCGCCCATTTCAGGATGGGCGGAACGCTGGTCAACGTGAACGTCATGGACAAGGAGACCGTACTCGCGGCGCACGAGAATCCCGAGAAATATCCCGAACTGGTGGTGCGCGTTACGGGCTTCACGGCCTATTTCTCCATGTTGTCGCCCCGGTTCCGGCAGCTGGTCGTCGACCGTATTTTGGAAAATTAATCGTAAAAACAGATGATGGAAACCATGAAGATAATTGATGCGTACGATTACGGCGGAACGGGCTATGCCCCGTTTCTGATCGGGGACAAATGGCAGGTCGCATTCCTGAACTATGCGCCGGAAGAGGCGCTGGAGAGCATCGTGAAACTGGACGTGCATCACTATACCGACGAAGTTTTCGTGTTGCTCGACGGCCGTGCGGCATTGATCGGCGCGCAGGTCGCCGACGACGGGATCGTTTACGAGGCGGTCGACATGCGGCCTCTGTGCGCCTACAACATCCGCCACGGGGTGTGGCACAAGATCGCGATGCGGCCCGGTAGCCGGGTTCTGATCGTGGAGAACAGCAATACGCACCTGGGCGATTTCGAGTTCCTCGACCTTTCTGCGAAGCAGATCGCCGCCCTGCGGGAGACGGTCGCAAAAGCCTGGAGCGAAAAATGACGTTATGGAGACGAATTATTGGGCCGGGCTGTCGCTGATCGCGATGGGCGGTTTGTTCGCCGGGAGTTTTTCGGTTCCTTTCAACCGCAGCAAAGGCTGGAGATGGGAGAATAACTGGTTGGTATGGAGCGTCGTAGCGCTCGTCGTTGCGCCCTGGACCGTTGCCGTGGCGACCGTTCCCGGGCTTTCGGGCGTTTATGCCGCGGAGACGGGGCCGCTGGCGGTCGTGGCGCTTTTCGGACTGATCTGGGGCGTCGGGGCGATCCTTTTCGGGCGGGGTATCGATCTGCTGGGTGTCGGCTTGAGCATGCCGATCATGCTCGGGCTGACGAATGTGATCGGGACGCTGATGCCCGTCGTGCTGCGCGATCCGGGCGGTTTGCTGACCGCTTCGGGACTTCGGCTGACCGCCGGGGTGCTGGTGATCGTGCTCGGCATCGTCCTCTATTCCGTCGCCGGGAGCCTGAAGGAACGGGGTGTGCAGGCGCCGCGGGCCGGGGGTCACAGCGGCTTTGTGAAGGGGCTGCTGGTATGCCTTGCAGCCGGCATCTTGAGTCCGATGGTCAATTTCGCCTTTGTCTTCGGCGCGCCGTTGCAGCAGCAGGCCCTTGCCGCCGGGACCGATCCGGTCTATACGTCCAATGCCGTCTGGAGCATCGCGCTGACCGCCGGATGCCTGGTGAATGCGGGGTACTGCATCTACCTGTTGCAGAGCCGGAAGACGGGTGCGCTGTACCGCGGAAGCCGCCGCATAAACTGGGTCTGGGCCGCTTTGGCTGGAGTCCTTTGGTATTTGAGCATGATGCTTTACGGCATGGGAGGCAGTTTCCTCGGCGATGCCGGAACGTCGGTCGGCTGGGCGCTGATGCAGTCGCTGGCAATCCTGACGGGCAATCTCGCAGGGCTTTTCACGGGCGAATGGCGCGGTGCCGCACCCGTGTCGCGACGGATCATGTGGCTGGGACTGGCGTGTCTGCTGGCCGGGGTGTTCATCGTGGCTTTCAGCAGATAGTCCCCGCTGCCGATCGGACCCGGTCCGAATCCGGATAAGTCCCGCAATTGCGGGACTTATTTTTTGCAGCTGCGGATTTTCCGGCCTTCTTCGGGAGGGGCTGCTCGGCGTTCGGCACGCTTTCCGGCTCGCCGTGAACACCCTCCCCGCACGCCGTCCGGGGCATGTCCCGGGCCTGCGGCGGCCGCCATTGCGGTGCGGCGGGCCTGCGGTTATACATCTGCTCCATTTGT
>ENA-UEQN01000906-UEQN01000906.1-human-gut-metagenome-genome-assembly--contig:-NODE-906-length-25688-cov-4.990902_pt1 | contig 25688 bp, 19 predicted proteins | sample MGYA00242940_ERZ507944 | MGnify/ENA primary metagenome ERZ507944 (study PRJEB26167, sample SAMN06115449) | human gut metagenome | host: Homo sapiens | place: China:Fujian | collected 2015-08-20... | reverse complement strand
ATCGGTGTCGTTGACGGCAGTTCCATGTGCCGGGCAGCGCCCTCCATTTGATGGGAGGTGATGCCCATGACCGATTTGATTGATTTCGTGAGACTTCTGACCGCTTTGGTCTCGTTCTTCACGGCGCTTGTCGGCCTTTCCGAGGCACTCAAGCAGCGTTCGAAGCGCAACAGAAGGGGTCGCCGCCGCTAAGGCGTTGACCCCCTAATGCAAACAACGGCGCTGCCCAGCCAGCTACAACTTGGGCTGCCGTCGACACTATTCTACCCACGAATGACATTTTGGACAATCGGTAATGCCGCTCCAAAAGCCAGGCGGGTTGTGACAAAGGGACTGCCCCCTCGTCACATTCCAAATATTGCCTTTACGTGTTGATGCACACGGTGTGCAATAATACTCGCACTGTGCAATAGCGCACAGGCTGAGTAACAAGGAGGACGCTTGTCCCAGCTCGAGAAATGCGATCGCCGGTCCCTTCGCTCGCAGCGTGCCCTTCGCCAGGCACTTGCCAGCGAGCTTGCCGAAAGCGGCGACCTTTCGCGCATTAATGTCGCGTCGCTCACCGAGCGCGCCGGCCTTACGCGCCGCACGTTCTATTCGCACTACCGCGATATCCCCGACTTCATCAATCAAATCGAGGACGGCTTGCTGGCCGAGATCCGTGAACGCATTGAGCTCATCACCGCAGCTCAGCTGCCCGATCTCTACCACAACATCGATGAACTCGAGCCGGCGCCCGGTTCGGTTGAACTGCTGCGCTATCTTGCGGCCAACCGCGACTTAATCGGTGCGCTGCTGGGTCCGGGCGGCGACCAGGCCTTCATTAAAAGGATCATCGACACCGCGCGTGAGGCTGTGGTGCCGCGTGCGCAGACGGGCATTTTGGGCCTGGCGCTGGGCACGTTCTTTGACTACTACGTCACCTACGTCGTGAGCGCCGAGGTCGGCATGATTCAGCGCTGGTTTGAGCGTGGGCTCACCGAATCGCCCGAGGCCATGGCGCGCATTATGACGGTGCTCGCTTTTGTGCGCCCTGGTGACCTGTATGGCCAACCCATCGATATCAACGTGCCGGAATACGGCATGAAGCTATTGAACTTGCAGCTCGAGGACGCGGCCGACACCGCCGCAACCGTCGAGTCCAACAACTAAGAGGAGAGACAATGAGCAAACTCGTCGAGGGCATCAAGGATCGTATGGTCGCTGCCGCACGCGAGGCCGCGCCCGCCGTGGTGGACGCCGCGCAGAAGGCCGCGACCGCGGCTGCCGAGAAAGTTGCCGAGGCAGTTGCCGATGCCAAGAACGCGGCAGGGGAGACGCTCACCGCTGACGCAGCCACGCCCAACGTTGCCGAGTCCGTAACCGCCACCGCCGCCCACGCCCCCGAAGGCGCGATCTTCAACCCCGAGGCCGCCCGCGGCAACCTGCACCTGGGCATCGACGTGGGCTCCACCACCGTCAAGCTTGCCGTGCTCAACGATGACAACCAGATCGTCTACGCCAAGTACCAGCGCCACCACACCGACGTCCGTGCCTGCGCCCGCGATCTGTTCGAGGGCGCCGCGACTGTGCTGCCGACGGCCCAGATGACCTGCGCCATCACCGGCTCGGGCGGTCTGCTGCTGTCCCAGTGGCTCGACTTGGAGTTTGTCCAGGAGGTCATCGCCAGCAAACGCGCCGTCGAGACCCTTATCCCGGCCACCGATGTCGCCATCGAGCTGGGCGGTGAGGACGCCAAGATCATCTACTTTGACAACGGCATCGAGCAGCGCATGAACGGCACCTGCGCCGGCGGCACGGGCGCCTTCATCGATCAGATGGCCACTCTGCTGCACACCGACGCGAGCGGCCTCAACGAGCTCGCGGCCAACGCCACCACCATCTATCCCATCGCCAGCCGTTGCGGCGTCTTTGCCAAGACCGACGTGCAGCCGCTCCTCAACGAGGGCGCCCGCCCCGAGGACGTCGCCGCTTCCATCTTCCAGGCCGTCGTGACCCAGACCATCTCGGGCCTGGCGTGCGGCCGTCCCATTCGCGGTAACGTCGCCTTCCTGGGCGGCCCGCTGCAGTATCTCTCCGAGTTGCGCCACCGCTTCTACCTCACGCTCAACCTGGACGAGGAGCACCGCATTGTGCCCCAAAACGCCCACCTGTTTGTGGCGAGCGGCGCTGCCATGGCGCACGAGTCCAACAAGCTCAGCACGTTCCCGCAGCTTATCGAGGCCATCGACAGCCTGGGTGACACGCAGGGTGCCGAGGTCGAGCGCCTGGATCCGCTCTTTGCCACCGACGAGGACTTTGCCGAGTTCAAGAACCGCCACGACCAGGAAGTCGTCCCCAAGGGCAAACTCGACGGCTACACCGGCCGCGTGTTCATCGGCATCGACGCCGGCTCCACCACCATGAAGGCTGCACTCGTGGGCGAGGACGGCCAGCTGTTGCACACCTGGTACGGCAACAACAACGGCGACATCCTGGGCACGGCCAAGGTCATCATGGCCGATTTCTACAACCACATTCCCGCGGGCTGCACCATCGGCCACGTGACCACCACGGGCTACGGCGAGGCGCTGCTCATCGAGGCTCTCAAGGCCGATTCCGGCGAGATCGAGACCGTCGCGCACCTGCGCGGCGCCAAGGCGTTCCTGCCCGGCGTCGAGTTCATTCTGGACATTGGCGGCCAGGACATGAAGTGCCTGCGCGTCAAGGACGGCGTCATCGAGCACATCATGCTCAATGAGGCCTGCTCGTCGGGCTGCGGCAGCTTTATCGAGAGCTTCGCCGTCTCCATGGACATGGACGTGCGCGCGTTTGCCGATGCCGCCATCCACGCCAAGGCCCCGGTCGACCTGGGCAGCCGCTGCACGGTCTTTATGAACTCGCGCGTTAAGCAGGCGCAAAAGGAAGGCGCCACGGTGGGCGACATCGCGGCCGGCCTGTCCTATTCCGTCATCAAGAATGCCCTGTTCAAGGTCATTAAGCTGCGCGGCCCCAAGGAGATCGGTAGTCAGGTGATCGTCCAGGGTGGCACCTTTATGTCCGATGCCACGCTGCGCGCGTTTGAGCAGCTCACCGGCGTGCATGCCGTGCGCCCCGACATCGCCGGCTGCATGGGCGCCTACGGTGCGGCCCTGCTCGCCCGCGATCGCGCCGGTGCCGACGGCACCTCGACCATCCTTTCGGCCGAGGACATCGCGCACCTCACCGTGACGCAAAAGCACGTCCGCTGCGGCCGTTGCTCCAACAACTGCCAGCTTACCGTCAACGACTTTGGCGGCGGTAGGCGCTTCATTACCGGCAACCGCTGCGAGAAGGGCGCCGGCCACAAAAAGCAGAAGACCGAGGCCCCCAACCTCTTCAAAAAGAAAAACGAGCTGCTCTTTAACCGCGAGGTGCTGAGCCCCGACGAGGCCCCGCGCGGCACCGTGGGTATCCCGCGCGCGCTCAACATGTACGAGAACTACCCCTTCTGGCACGCGTTCTTTACACGCCTGGGCTTTAGCGTGCAGCTGTCCGACCAGTCGAGCAAAAAGACCTACCAGGCGGGCATCGAGTCCATGCCGTCCGAGAGCGTGTGCTATCCGGCCAAGATGAGCCACGGCCACGTGATGAACCTCATCGACCGTGACGTCGACTTTATCTGGATGCCGTGCGTGCGCTGGGAGCGCAAGGAGGATCCGACCGCCGGCAACTGTTACAACTGCCCCATCGTCATGAGCTATCCCACGGCGTTGGCACTCAACATCGACGAGATCCGCGAGCAGAACATCGAGTTCCTGTACCCGTTTGTGCCCTATCATGACAAGACCGAGCTCAAGCGCCGTCTGTACCAGGTGCTCGCCGTCGACCGCGTGGCCGATGCGCAAGCCGGTCGCGGTCGCGTGCGTGGGCCCAAGATCACGCGCTCCGAGGTCGATGCCGCTGTCAACGCTGCCTTTGAGGCCGATGCGCGTTTCCACGAGGACATCCAGACCATGGGCGAGGAGGCTCTTAAGTGGGTCGAGGACCACGGCGGTCACGGCATCGTGCTCGCCGGTCGTCCCTACCACAACGACCCCGAGATCAACCACGCCCTGCCCGAGCTTATCTCGAGCTTTGGCTTTGCGGTCTTTACCGAGGATTCGCTTGCACACCTGGTGAAGCCCGAGCGCCCAATCCGCGTCGTTGACCAGTGGATGTACCACAGCCGCCTGTACGCCGTGGCCCGTTTTGTGACGATGCGCAACGACCTGGACCTGATCCAGCTCAATTCCTTCGGCTGCGGCCTGGATGCCCTGACCACCGATCAGGTGCAGGAGATCCTGGAGGCCAGCGGCAAGATCTACACCGTGCTCAAGATCGACGAGGTGTCCAACCTGGGCGCCGCGCGCATCCGCATCCGCTCGCTCATGGCAGCGCTCAAGGACCAGGAGGCCGAGCGCCTGGCCGAGGCAACCGCTGCGGGTGAGATCTACGAGCAGGGTGACGCCGCGCCGGTGGCGCCCTCCACGGATGCCCCCGCGTTCGCGAGCCGCAAGTACACGTTCGAAGCACAGCGTGAGAGCGCATCGACCGCGTGGCCCAAGGTGCCCTTTACCGAGCAGATGCGCGACGAGGGTTACACCATTCTGTGCCCGCAGATGGCGCCGATCCACTTTGACCTGGTTAAAGAGGTATTCCGCGGTGCCGGCTACAACCTGGAGCTGCTGCCCTCAACCGACCACGATGCCGTCGAGGCCGGTCTGCGCTATGTGAACAATGACATTTGCTATCCGTCGATCCTAGTAACGGGTCAGATTATGGAGGCCATCGAGAGCGGTCGGTACGACCTGTCCAAGACGGCCGTGGTCATCAGCCAGACCGGCGGCGGCTGCCGAGCCACCAACTACATCGCGCTTATCCGCAAGGCCCTGCGCGAGAGCGGTCATCCCGAGATTCCCGTGATCTCGCTTTCGGCCGTGGCGCTCGGCGAGGATAACCCCGGCTTCAAGATTACGCCGGCGCTGCTTAAGCAGGCTGTGTACGCGGTACTCTTTGGCGACGTTATGATGCAGATGCTCTACCGCTGCCGCCCGTACGAGGCCACGCCCGGTGCTGCCAACGCGCTCTACGAGGAGTACATGGCGCGCGCCCGCAAGCTTGCGCCCAAGTTCAACAGGCATAACTACACCAAGCTGTGCCGCGAGGCCATCCGCGCGTTCGACACCATGCCGCTCGTGGGCGAGGGTACTAAGCCGCGCGTGGGCGTGGTCGGCGAGATCTTGGTCAAGTTCCACCCCACGGCCAACAACCACGTGGTCGATGTCATCGAGCGAGAGGGCTGCGAGGCTGTGGTGCCGGGTCTGCTCGACTTCTTCCTGTACTCCATGAGCAACGCCGAGCTACAGAAGGACGAGCTGGGAAGCTCTGCTACCACGCGCGCTGGTATGCAGGCGCTCATCAAGCTCGTGGACTGGATGCGCACGCCGGTGGAAGAGATGCTCGAGAAGTCCCGCCGCTTTGAGGCGCCCGAGCGCATCGGCACTATGGCCGACAAGGCCCGCACGGTGCTTTCAGTGTGCAACAACATGGGCGAAGGCTGGCTGCTCACGGCCGAGATGCTCGACCTGATTGACCATGGCGCACCCAATATCATCTGCACGCAGCCCTTTGCGTGCCTGCCCAATCACGTGGTGGGCAAGGCCGTGATCAAGGAGCTGCGCCGTCAACATCCCGAGAGCAACATCGTTGCGGTGGACTACGACCCCGGTGCGTCCGAGGTCAACCAGCTCAACCGCATTAAGCTCATGATCAGCGTGGCCAAGGAGAACATGCGCGCCGGCAAGGGCTTTAAGCTCGAGAAGGTGGCGCCGCTCGCGATGGACGAGGTCACCGGTCAGATGCGTGCCCATGACGACTGCGTGAGCTGCGGGCCGGCCAGCGAGGAGGCCGTCACATCGGTCGCCAAGCGTCTGGGACGCGGCATTAAGAAGTAGCTTGCCCGCTATGGGCTAGATATGAGACAAACGGGTGGCAGCCGTGCCGGCTACCACCCGTTTTTGCTGGACATATGTTGCGTAAACGCCCCAACTATCACCCTTTGCGAACTTAGATTTCGGAAGTATGCGGCAAAATCTGAATAGGTCGAGCACACCGGATATATCCAAGCTCTGTACCTGCGGTTTTATTGGCGAAAAACCAGGATGTGCTCAAGAGTTCCGGAATTTGCCGCATACTTCCGAAAACGACGTCTCGGTGGCACCAAAAACTGCCCTCGGAACCCTGAGATAATGAACATATGTAGCCGTTTGCCGCGAAATACCGCCCGTTTATAGAACCCACCCCCAGCGCGCGTCATCCTTACGGTTGAATAAATACACATCTATGGAATTACGCAAGAGAGGACCGTTCCATGAGCTACAAGACCGTTTGTGTTGCCGGTGGCGGCGTGTTGGGAAGCCAGATTGCCTTTCAGGCTGCCTACTGCGGCTTTGATGTAACGATTTGGCTGCGCAGCGAGGGTAGCATCGGCCGCACCCAGCCCAAGATCGATCACGTGCGCAAGGAGTACATCGCTGCTATCGAGGGCATGGCGGACGGCACGGGCGAGTGGTGTGCCGGTATCGCCGATAGCGGCAAGCCCTTCGACAAGGAGGCGGCGCTCGCTGCCGTTGAGCGCGCCTACTCCACGCTCAAGCTGGAGCTCGATCTTGCCAAGGCCGTGGCCGACGCCGACCTGGTCATCGAATCTATGGCCGAGGACACCCAGGCAAAGATTGACTTCTACAAGAAGCTCGCCCCGGTTCTGCCGCAAAAGACCGTCGTCGTGACCAACTCCTCCACGCTGCTGCCGAGTACCTTTGCCAAGTACACCGGCCGCCCCGAGAAGTACCTGTCGCTGCACTTTGCCAATTCCATCTGGAAGAACAACATGACCGAGGTCATGGCTCAGGACCAGACCGACAAGCGCTATTTCGATGAGCTTGTCGACTTTGCCAACGACATCCGCATGCTTGCCCTGCCCGTCAACAAGGAAAAGAACGGCTATCTGCTCAATTCCATGCTGGTGCCGTGGCTGCTTTCGGGCCTTGACCTGTACGTCTCGGGCGTGAGCGATCCCAAGAGCATCGACCTCGCGTGGACGCGTGGCACCGGTGCCCCCAAGGGTCCGTTTCGCGTATTCGACACGGTGGGTATCCAGACGGCCTACAACATCGTCATGCAGTATCAGAAGGTGCCGGGCTTGGTGAGCCCGCTGCTCAAAAAAATGATGATGCCCTACAACTTTAAGGCTATGGCGTCCGTCCTCAAGAAAATGCTCGACGAAGGCAAGCTGGGCGAAAGCTCGGGCGAGGGCTTCTTTACGTACTAAAAATGATCTCTTGGGGGTGGAAGCGTTGGGGATCTACGGTAGTATGCGACAAAATCTGAATTGATCGGGCAAGAGCTGTAGCGCGCGTTGACGTTTGACCAATGGAGCGCAAAAATACACCGTTCGCCGATACTCCTCTCGCGAGTGGTTGCCATATGGTTTGATGTTGGAAACATATGACTGCCGCCGGGCTGCGGGTGACGTTTGCTCTGATATCGGAGGTGCCAAGTATGTTTCACGCTCCGTTAAACAAGTATCGGGCTGGTTAATATGGGCCGCCGTACTATCTCGATAACCCTTGCAGTGGTTTGCCTAGCTGTGCTCCTGGGCGCTATGGGGCAGTTCGCTATAAGTCGAGAAACATCCTATATGCAGGAATGTGCTTCCGAAGGCTTCGCCATTGATGGCTACTATCGGGATGACAAAACGAGTCGGGAAACCCTGGCTTTTCTTGAGGAGGACAACTGTCGATGGCAGCTGGTTGACCAAGACGGAATCTGCACAGACGGGCAGTTTAAGCGTACGGATGACCCCAACATTCTGATATTAAAGAATGAAAACGGCGAAATATTCGGTACGGTCCACGTGGCGCATATTTCGCGCCGACGCGATCAGGGCTTGCTCTACCTATTTAGAGATACCAAGGTGACCCGTTTTTATCTGGTGAGCACCGATCCGGCGTTTATGGTGGAGTCTGGCGATGTCGATGCGGACAGTTGATTCACGGCAATAAAACGGCGAGCGGGGCGCGGGTGTGAACTGCACCACGCTATTTGCTCGCGTCCGTATCGCGTCTGCGCCTCGTCATAACTTGCGTCCGTGCGAGCGCTCATCCCGCGCCGGCATCACTTCACATCAAACTCCACGCGATCGAGCTCGGGCACATTGAGGTCGATGAGCTTGCGGGCTACACGGCGGTCGTGTGCCCCAAGCGCCTCGCTTGTCGTCACATGGGCGACAACCTCGCGCTCGACAAGGCCCTCCTCCTCGCCTTCGGTGGCCGAGGTCTCGACGGCAACGGTGTAATCCTTAAAGCCCGGCAGCACCGCGGCAAGCTCGCGCGTGGTTTCGGTGACGCCATAGCCGTCCTGCACGCCGGCCTGCGCCGAGCCAATGGATCCCGCGGTCATAACGATGCAGGGGATGGCAAAGATCACCGTGCCCACGATGATGCGGCGGCGCACCTTGTGTGACAGCTCATCGACCTCGGCATTTTCCTCGGCGGTCACAATGCCGTCGCCGTTGAGGTCGCGCTTGAGCGGCACGCGCAAAAGAAGCAGCACGGCTTCGGCAGCCAGTGCGATAAAGACCACGTTGATGCCAAACTCGTAGAGGGCCGAGAGAAACAGCGACCCGCTTGCGATGGCGATGCCATAGCCCGCCGCGCACAGGGGCGGCATGAGCGCGGTCGCCACGGCCACGCCGGCGATGAGCGTGGCGGGTTCCTGGTCGCGCGAGTTGCCCAGTCCGCCCGCAAAGCCGCCCGCGAGCGCGACGGCAAGGTCCCACACAGTCGGTGTCGAGTTGTCGATGATGGCGGCCGTGGTGGTGCCAAGGGGCGAGAGCTTAAAGTACAGCGTGGACGTGATTAGACAAAAGACCATCTGCAGCGCGAGGCCGGCAATTGCCTCGACGGCAATCTCGCGGTCGAGCGTGGCGATGCCGTATGCCATGGCAAGGACCGAGCCCATGAGCGGACAGATGAGCATGGCGCCCACGATGGCAATGTCCGAGTCGATATCGAGGCCGATGCTCGCGATCAACATGGCAATGATCAGGATGCATAAGTGTGAGCCAGTCAGGCGCGCCCCGTTTACAAAGCGCTTGCGAATCACGTGATAGGGCGCGCGTCCCTCGCGTATGTTGAACGCCTGCTTAAGGAAACGGGTGGCATTCTCCATGGCCTCGCTGTGTGCAGGGCGTATACCGTGACGACGATGATGACGCTCGCGCAGCCGCTTGATCTGTTGTTTGTCGAGTTCCATGCTTACCTCGTTTAGCTTCTGAGCCGCTTCTTGCGTCTGTCGTCTTTACTCTACACCGCGTTAGGCGAGGTGTCAGACAAGGTTTGTTGACCTGGAAGTCAGGACAATCGACATGGCTAAAACGCCGTGAGGATCATAAGAGTCAAATAGACAAAAAAGCGCGGGGCCGGTTTGATTCCGACCCCGCGCTCTGCGCTGGTGCGTTGTTGTTCGGCCTACCCTAGCAGGCTCAGACCAACAGAGACAAACGCCAGGATAACGCCGACGATGGACTCGCCGCCGAGCAGGCCGCTGGCGACGACCAGGCCCTGCTCCTGGAAGGCGGCATCCTTGGAGGCCTTCTCCTCGTCCGAAAGACCGGCGGCGGCGTCGCGGCGTGCGGCCCACTTGTCGTAGGCGAGCTTGACGCAGGAGCCCAAGAAGGCCGTGAGCGACATGTAGAACGGCAGGTACACGCCCAGGCCGATCATCATGGCCGGAATGCCGAGCCAGTACATGACGATGCCGGCGATAAAGCCGCCTGCGAACCACGGCACGCTCGGGATGCCCGAGACCATGGTGGCGACGACGCTTGCCTGCGCGGCCACAAAGCTCTTGTCGGGGCCGAAAGCATCCGGACCATAGGCGGTGACGAGCGCGACCATGACGGCAGCGGCGACCAGGGCGCCCACGATGCCGCCGATGGCCTGGCCGATCCACTGCGCACGCGGATTGGTGCCCAGCACGGCGCCGGCCTTAAAGTCGTTCATGACGTCGCCCGCAAGGCCGCATGCCACGGCCACGATGCCGGCGATAAAGAACAGCTTGACCTGGGCGATCTGTGCGAAGGCAGCCACGATGAGCATGACGATGAGGCCGAAGATCTCCATGGGGTCGATGCCCGTCTGGCCGCAGCTCTGCGCGCTCATGATGGTGGTGACAAAGGTGAACAGCGTGACGATGACGGCCGGGACGGGGCCAAGGTCGAGCGCGATGGCGACGATCACGGCGATGGCGGCAGTACCCAGGCCGATGATGCCGGCGTCGAGCTTAAGCGAGCCCGAGATGAGCGACTGCTCGTCGGTGTCGCTGGAGCTGTCGGCGGCGAGGCCGCGGGCGATGCCGGCGACCTGCGGCAGGATGTCCTTGAGGACGACGGCGACGCCAAAGCCCATCATGAGGCCCATGCCGAGCGATTTGACGATGCCCTGCGCAGTCACAACGTCGAATAGACCGGCAGCGGTGCCGCCCACGATGATGCCAAAGTTACCTAGCAGCGCGCCGGCAAACCAGAAGGCAACCGGGGCGAAGCCAACCAAAAATCCGATGGAGAGCAGCATGGGCGAGTTATAGATGGCAAAGGTCACGCCGGGGATATTGAGCGTGCACAGCATGCTGGGCACCACGCCCAGAGCGTCGCGAAGCACGCTGTAGATGCCTGCGATGGCCATGGAGCCAAAGAGCTGCTTGCCGGTCTTGCCGCCGGCCTCGGTGGCGCGCAGTGTCTGAGCTGCGGCATTGCCGGTGGGAAACTCCAGCGCGGCGTCCACGATAAAGTGGCGGTGGATGAGCGCCGTTGCCAGCAGGCCCAAGATGGTGCCGGCGAGTGCCACGATAAACATGTCGAGCCAGCTGATCTGGTCGGCATAGCCCAGCATCCAGGCGCCCGGGATGGTAAACGCCAGGCCGCCGGCGACCATGGCGCCCGCGGACATGATGGTGTGGGTGACGTTGGCCTCGTTGAGGCTGGCGTTGCCCATGAGCTTCAGGAAGAACAGCGAGATGACGGCAGCGAAAATAATCGGCCAGGGGAGTGCACCCATCTTGAGGGCCGTGTAGGCCGAGCTTGCCGTGATGATCACGCAGCCAAGGACGCCGATGACGACGCCGCGCAGCGTGAGTTGCCCGCGCATCGAAGCGCGGTTCGAGGGATTGCTCATATAAAACTCCTTTGCGTATATCCGCTTCCCCCGGGAGCGCCGTTACGGATACGGCGCGGGAAGTCGGGTTACCAAGGGCCGCCGCGTGAGCTCGCGTACGACCGCGCATCAGTATAGCGGCACGGCAGTTAATTTGGGACTGGGCTTTTTTAGCTATCCCAAACGAAGCCGAAGGATGATTATTCTGGGACGGGGATTTAAAAATCATCAGGTACGCAATGATTTTTAAATCCCCGTCCCAGAATAATCATCGGGATATACTGCTGGGCAGACGAAAGGAGCGCCGACGATGCTTGATGGGTGCGCATATATATTGACGGTCGACGTGGGCAACACGTTCATTCGCTTTGGCCTGTTTGCAGAGGATTCGGCCGCGGCGCAGGAATGTCCGCTTGCGACATGCGAGATCACGACGCCGTCGAGCATTACGGCCGACGAAGCGCGCATGCGACTTGTGCAGGTCATGGGCGCGCTCGCCGCCGATGCAGGTGTGCCCGGGATGCTTGCACCCGCCGCGGCCGTGCTGAGCTGTGTAGTCCCGGCGCTCGAGCGCCCGTGGAAGACGGCGCTTTCCCGCACCTGCACGGGGCGCGTGCTCACCGTGGGGCCGGGTCTCAAGACCGGTATGCCCGTGCACTACGACGATCCAGCAGAGATCGGTCCCGACCGCATCGCCGACGCCGTGGCGGCACGCGCCGTCTACGGCTCGCCCTGCATCGTGATCGACTTGGGTACCACGACCAATATCGAGGTCATCGACGTGCACGGTACCTTTGTGGGCGGCGTTATCGCGCCAGGCCTGGCCCTCGGCGCCCGCTCGCTCTCGGCCGCTGCGGCGCGTCTGCCACAGGTCGAGCCCTCGGCGCCAACGCACGTCATCGGACGCAACACGCGTGAGGCCATGCGCTCGGGTGTGGTTTTGGGCGAGGTAGCCCGCATCGACGGAATGCTCGACATGGTGCTTGCCGAGATGCGCGCGACCAAGGCCGCGGGGGAGGGCGATGTGCCCATCGTCATTACCGGCGACGATGCCGAGGCACTTGCGGCGCTGGTCGGCCATAGCCTGACGGTAGACGGCGCGCTGACGTTGCGGGGTCTCGCCGAGCTCTACCGCATCAACCAAAAGCCCCGCCGCGCGTAGGGCGAGGGGCTGGTGGGATAAGCGCCCCCACCTTTCACCTGCTACAATGGGCCAAACTATTGCGATTGCGGAGGTGTCTGCCATGTCGGACGATCTTCATCAAACCGCGTCGGGCAAGCGCCGCGACGTTATTAGCTGGGACGAGTTCTTTATGAGCGTGGCCATCGCCGCGCAGCGCCGCAGCAAGGACCCCAACACGCAGGTGGGAGCGTGCATCGCCAGCACCAACCACCGCATCCTTTCGGTGGGCTACAACGGTACGCCCTCGGCGCTCAACGACGACTTTTTCCCGTGGGGTACGAGCGACGACCCGCTGCAGGACAAGCACAACTACGTGGTCCATGCCGAGGCCAACGCCGTGCTCAACTACCGTGGCTCGCTCAAGGACCTCGAGGGTTCCACGGTCTACGTCACGCTGTTCCCGTGCCACGACTGCGCCAAGATTTTGGCGCAGGTGGGCGTGGGCGAGGTTGTCTACCTGGACAATAAGTACGCCGACACCGATGATGGGCGCATCAGCCGCCGCATCCTCGACTCCTGTGGCATCAGCTACCGTCAGGTTATCGTCGATGTTCACATCGGCACCGAGGGGCAGGCTCAGCAGTAGCGCGTGGCAACGCCAGCTGGCGGCAAAACAGCTAAAAGAGCCCCGTCCCAAATTGACTACTCGTGAAAGTCGCGTCTGCGCGCATGGACGGCTCGTGAGCGGGTACATGGCTGTAGTAACATAGCTTCTGTCCGCGGGCGTGCCCGCGTTATTGTGAGAAAGGAGCCCCTGTGGCTGTTAACGAAGAGCTGCTTAAGAAGGTTCTTGAAGAGATTCGCCCCAACCTGCAGGCCGACGGCGGCGATATGGAGTATGTGGGCGTCGACGACGAGGGCGTCGTCAAGCTGGAGCTGCAGGGCGCCTGCGCCGGCTGCCCCATGAGCTCGCTGACCCTGTCCATGGGTATTGAGCGCATCCTGAAGGAGCATGTGCCCGGCGTTACCCGCGTTGAGCAGGTCAATGTCTCTGGCGAGACCGACGACCTGTACGACGAGTACGCGCCGTTCTAAGATGCGAAAGCTGCGGACGGCATACTTCGCATAGACGTTACGCCCAAATATGCGGCTGCGAGCGCAAGGCCCGCGGCCGCATTTGTATGTAGGGAGTAGGAGGGTCGACATGCTCAACGACTTCTACCATATGCTTGATCCTGTCGCGATTTCGGCGGGCCCCATCACCATCTACTGGTACGGCCTGGCCTACGTGGTCGGCGCTCTGCTCACGGCGGTCGTCATGTACCGCACGCAGCGTCGCTGGGGCTTTAACATCACGATTGACGACCTGACGAGTGTCGTGGTCGGCGTGGTCTTTGGCCTCATTATCGGTGCGCGCCTGTTCTACGTCGTCTTTTACGGTGATGGCTACTACTGGGCGCACCCGCTCGAGATCTTTGCAACCAACGAGGGCGGCATGAGCTTCCATGGCGGCTTGGTGGGCGGCATTATCGGCGGCATCATCGTGTGCCGCATGTATAAGCTCGATGCCTGGACTTTGGCAGACCTTGCCGTCATAGGCGCGCCGCTGGCCTTGTGCCTGGGCCGTTGTGCCAACTTTGTCAACGGTGAGCTGTGGGGCAAGCCGACCGATCTGCCATGGGGCGTGGTCTTCGGTGGCACCGCGGGCGATATGCCGCGTCACCCCTCCCAGCTCTACGAGGCATTTCTTGAGGGCATCGTGCTCTTTTGCATTCTGCAGGTGCTCAGCCGCAAAAAGCCGCTACTGCCCCAAGGCACGTTTATGGGCGTCTTTGTGATGGGCTACGGCATCGTCCGCTTCCTCATTGAGTTTGTGCGCGTGCCCGATGCCCAGCTGGGCTATCTGCTGGGCGGCGTCATCACGATGGGTCAGCTGCTGAGTCTGCCGCTCGTAATCGCGGGCCTGGCGCTCATCATCTTCGCCCGACACCGCAATCGACCGCAGCGCATCTATCTCGACGCCTAACCACCAAAACCACCACAAAGGGGACAGGCACCTTTGTGGTGGTTCGCTGGGCAACGATGACAGAACCGTAACGTTTCCCAGATAAAACCTGCCAAAATAAACCTGTCCCTTTTTGGCAGGTTTCTAGAAAGGCTCTTTGGACTGTGAAGGATTCCGACCTCTCCACAACGGCTGCGCGCGACGCTGCCCGCATCGTCTGGTTTAAGCGCTACCCCGCCAAGCAGACGCTCATCGCATTTCTGCTCGCGCTGTTGGCGACCACGGCGTTTTCCATCGATCCCGCGCCGGTCTCGAGCAACGCAGTCTTGGCGATTGACCCCAAAGCCTCGGGCATGCTGTACGTGTGCTACGAGGTGCTTCTCTCGTTTGCCGGCCATACCGACGCGGTCATGCTGCTTGCGCTTGCCTGTCTGCTCACTCTGCCGTTTCGCTACGTATTCTTTGGCCGCGGCGATGCTTGGCGTCCTTCGGTGATCCTTCCGTCGCTGTTCTTTGCCGTCTGCATGGTGTTTGGCCGCAGCTACGACCTCACCGATTCTGCCGAGATCGTACTCGGCGACAAGGCTCGCATCATCTGCGCCTGGATAGGCGGTGCGGGCTGGATGCTCTTGGCGGTCGTTGCCTTCTACCTGGCTTTTGAGTGTCTAGATTGGCTGAGCTCTCGGCGCATTCCGTTTTCCGAAGCGCACTTTGGCCGCGTATGGCGTGTGGCTCACGCCGTGCTCTCGGTCCATCCCTTTGCCGGGCCCTTCCTGGTGCTTATGATCGCCTGGGCGCCCACGCTCATCGCTTCGCTGCCCGGCCTTTTTATGGGAGATACGGGTGCGCAGATTCGCCAGTGGTTCAACTATCCCAACGGCACGAGCGACTACCTGCGCCTACTCAACCCCAACGTGCTGCTCAACGGGCATCATCCCGTAGTGCACACGGCCATTATCGGCTCGTGCGTTCAACTGGGGCTTTCGCTGTTCAACAGCGCTAACGCGGGCCTCATCATCTATACCTGCGCTCAATTTGTCATCACGGCTGCCTGCATGGCCTATTCCATTTCGTCGCTGCGCAAACTGGGCGTGAGCCTGCCGGTTCGCGGTGCGATCCTGCTGTTCTTTGCGTTTATGCCGATGTTCTCTAACTACGCGGCGTTGCTCACCAAAGACGTGCTCTTTGCCGACGCGTTTTTGGTGCTGCTGGTACAGACCGTCAAGCTCGTGGCATGTGGCTTGCCCCGTCGTGATGCCAATGCTGAGCGTGCGGGCGAACAGAGGCCCGTGCTCTTTGCGCGCCACGACTGGCTGTTGCTTGCGCTGGCTGCCATGGGTTCCACGTTTTTGCGCAATGGCGGTCTGGTCTTTCCGTTGGCGGCCTGCGTGATTGCGGCGGCGTTTTGCGCATGGGATGTACATGTCGCCCGTCGTGCGGCTAAGCAGACGGGCACCGCGGTCTCATGCGCCACGCCGCGCTTCCGCTGGGTTGGCGTCCTCGCGGTGCTCGCACTCTGCCTTGCCTCTAATATGTACTTCACCAAGGTCTTTATGCCGGCGCACGACATCACGCCTGGTTCCAAGCGCGAAATCCTCTCGATTCCGTTCCAACAGACGGCTCGTTTCGTCCAAAAGCACGACGGCCTCAACTCGGGCGTCAACCCCACGGTAAAGGAGGACGGCACCATCGTGGAGGCTCCTTGCGACGGCTTGGTGACCGACGAGGAGCGCGCCGTGATCGACCGGGTGCTCAAGTACGAGAATCTGGGCCGCCGTTACAACCCGGATAAGTCGGATGCCGTCAAGAACTGCTTTAACGAGTACGCCTCGCAGGAGGACATCAAGGCCTATTTTGAGGTCTGGGCGCAGATGTTCAAAAAGGATCCCGAGTGCTATATCTCGGCGCTCATCAATAACTATTACGGCTACTTTTATCCGAGCGCGCGCGATGCCTGGGTCTACAGCACGGCGCGTAGTGCCGAGATCATGGCGCGTCCCGACAACCTCAAGTACTTCGACTTCCATCCGGTTGACAGCAACGTGGTGCGCTGGTGCGACCACCTGATCAATCTGTACCGTGTGGCGGTGCAGCGCATCCCGTTTATTTCGCTCACCATGAGCTCGGCCACCTATGTGTGGATTATGATCGCCGTGGTGGTCTACCTGCTGCGTCGTCATTCATGGCGTGCGCTGGCGATCTGGGTGCCGCTGTTGGGCGTGCTCGCCGTGTGCCTGATTGGTCCGTGCAACGGCTCGACCTACATGCGCTACCTGTATCCGGTCATCGCCTGCATGCCCTTCGCCATCGGCGCCACCGTCACCCGCAGTGACTTCCTCTGGTTCTAACCTGGTGCATTGGGGTCAGGTTTCTTTGCTGCACCAAAGGGGCCATCATCACGACGCCTTCATTTTGGGGTTTATCTTGCAGGCCAGTAGGTATATCATAACGACGTTTGTTTATATTGCCCGAGCATCTGCGCTGGGCTTTAGGTCGAAACCGATAGGAGACACGTATGTCCGGACACTCTAAGTGGGCCACAACCAAGCATCGTAAGGGCGCGCAGGACGCCAAGCGTTCCGCCCTCTTCTCCAAGCTCAGCCGCAACATCACCGTTGCTGCCCGTCTCGGCGGTGACCCGCTGCCCGAGAACAACGCCAGCCTCGCCGCTGCCGTTGCCAAGGCCAAGGCTCAGTCCATGCCTAAGGACAAGATCAAGTCCGCTATCGACAAGGCTTTTGGTTCGGGTGCTGACGCCGCCGTCTACGAGAACATCGTGTACGAGGGCTACGGTCCCGCCGGTGTCGCCGTCTACGTCGACTGCCTGACCGACAACCGCAACCGTACCGCCGCTGATGTCCGTTCCGCCTTCTCCCACGCTGGTGGCAACCTGGGCACCTCCGGCTCCGTCGCCTTCCAGTTTGAGCGCAAGGGCCAGATCGTCGTCGCCAAGGAGATCCTGGACGAGAACGCCAAGAAGGAGACCATGATCGCCAACGGTGCTGCCGGTGACGAGGATGAGTTCATGATGGCCATCGCCGAGGCCGGTGGCGAGGACTACGAGGATGCCGGCGAGGAGTGGATCGTCTGGACCGCTGCCAACGACGTCATGGCTGTCTCCAAGGCGCTCGAGGAGCAGGGCGTCCAGGTCAAGGGCTCCGAGACCACCATGGTCCCGACTACCCCGACCGAGGTCTCCGGCGCCGACGCCAAGAAGGTTCAGCGCCTCATCGACCGTCTTGAGGAGCTCGACGACGTCCAGGACGTCTACAGCACCATGGACATGACCGACGAGGTCATCGCTGCCCTCGAGGAGGAGTAGCGCCAGCACGGATTGAGCCGTGCATATCTGGGCATAATGAAGCGAGCATGCAAGCCTCGTGGAATAGATGAGCCGGATCCGCGTGCGTAGAGCACCGGACCCGGCTCTTTTATAATGATGCGAACCGTTCTGCATTTCGAGAGCCGAGATTTGAAAGGAGCGCCGCGTGCGCGTACTCAAACGAGCCCTAGCGATCGTGTATCTTGCCGCCACCATCGTGGCGCTGGGTACGCTTGTCTGCCAGTTTTGGGGGCCGTATACGTATCGCTTTATGCTGCTGATGCGCGACCCCATGCCGCGCATCGTCGTGACGGTGTGCGCCGGCGTCGTGGCGATCGGCGTACTGCTGAGCTTTTTCCGCCTGATGTTCGCCCGTCGCGAACCGTCCTGCGTGCATCCGGCGGGGGAGCGCAATATCGAGGTTACCCTTGCGGCGCTTTCTTCGTGCGCCAGGGCTGCTGCCGAGCGTGACGACCGCGTGATGGTCGAGCATGTCGAGGCCCGCGTCCAAGGCTCCGACGATTCGCACGTCCGTTTTAAGGTCGAGGCTATCGCGCTTGACGATAAGGACGTGACATCTCTGGCTACCGCGATGCAGCAGCGCATCGAGGAAGCTTGCGACACCATGCTCGGCACGCCGGGTACGACCGCGCGTGTCCGTTTTTTGCCGTCCAAGACTACCGTCCAGACCGTGGAGGTTTCCGGTGAGTGATACCAATCAAGATAAGACCGCTCGTACGCCGCGCCTGACGATTGACCAGAGCGCCACGCCGGCGAGCGAACCTGTTGATTCCAAAGCAGAGGCAACCGAGTTACAAGACGCGGCAGCCGTGGATTTTGACGAGGCTATGGGTCTCATCAAGGGTACGGGCGCTGCCATCTGGAGCTATGCTGTGCGTCACCCCAACACCACGCTCGGTGCCGTCGCTGGCTTTATCCTCGCCGTGTTGGTGCTCACGCTCGGCCTGTGGGACACGCTCGTCATTGCATTCTTCGTGCTGATCGGCGCTGTGATCGGCCAAATTCGCGACGGCGAGAACGGCATCGTCAACTTCTTCGGCCGTTTGTTTAGCGGCCGCTAATATGTATTCGACTGTCGCATCCGCGGCAGGCATAAGGAGGAACCATGGCTTTTAATACGAAGGTCGATGTGGCCGATACCGAGCTCGAGGCAGACGAGACCGTCACCGCCGAGGCCGAAGGCGTGACGCTCGAGGACGAGGCGCTTGTCGAGGCCGAGTCCGAAGACGAGGTTGACGAGGATGACGAGGAGGCTGACGAGTCCGAGGACTCGCTGACCTATTCCAACGGCGTGATCGAGAAGATCGTCGCCATGGCCACTCGCGAGGTGCCGCACGTTCTGGGCATGAAGGGCAACCTCATGCACTTTGTACAGGAGCAGTTTGGTGCCGAGAACCTGACCAAGGGCGTGACGGTCGAGGTCACCGATGACAACCGCGTGGTCGTCAACATCTCGGTCATCATCGAGTACGGCGCCTATGCGCCTGCGATCTTCGACGATGTTAAGGCGCGCGTCACCGAGCGTCTTGCCGCGATGACCGGCCTTGAGGTGGCAGGCGTCAACCTGCGCATCGAGGATGTCATCACTCCCGAGGAGTACGAGCACCGTACCAGCCAGCACGAATAACCTTCCAAAAAGGGACAGGTTTGTTTTGGCAGGTTTTATCTGCGAAAACGTTAAACGGCCGACCGCGCAAGCAAAAGCGTGGCCGGCCGTTTTTGTACGCTCCCGATGTAGTCATACCGCTCGTCTAACTAGGGGTTGCAATCCCCACGTTCCGCGTTACTCTAATGGGCGCATTGTTTCCAAATTGTTAACGAGGGGTTGCCGTAATGGCCGACGAGCACGAAACAGAAAGCAAGGCATGGGCAATTGAGGCCGCTGCGGCAGAGGCGGCGTCGCGTGCTGCCGAGGAGGTGCATCGTCCTCCCGTAGTGCCGATGGAGCGCGTGGTCGATCGCGATGTTATTGAGCAAGGCGAGCGCGCCGGCCGCAAGCGTAGCCAGGAGCCAGGCTTTCCGCGCTTTTTTGCCGAGCTCAACCTGGGCCTGATCCTCACGGCGTTCGCCATCGTTGCCTTTAAAACCCCCAATCACTTTGCCTTCGGCGGCACCTCGGGTGTGTCGGTCATTCTTTCTACGCTGTTCCCGACTCTGCCCGTCGGCGTCTTTATGTGGATTATCAACGCGATCCTGGTCATCCTGGGTTTTATCTTTTTGGAGCGCAAGGCAATCCTTTGGAGTGTCTTTGCCTCGTTTGCGCTTTCGGCCTACGTCTCGCTGTTTGAGCTCTTCATTCCGACGGATGTTTCGATGACGGGCGATATGTGGCTCGACCTGTGTTTTGCCGTCATCTTGCCGGCGCTGGGCAGTGCCATTGTCTTTGACATTGGCGCCTCGACGGGCGGCACGGACATTCTTGCCATGATCCTCAAGCGCCGCACGACGCTTGAGATCGGCCGTGCCCTGTTGCTGGTCGATATCGGCATCGTGACCATCGCGGCCTTTTTGTATGGCCCGCGTGTCGGTCTGTACTGTGTGCTCGGTCTGTTTGCCAAGACGCTTGTGGTCGACAAGGCCATTGAGAGCATCCACCTGCGCAAGGTCTGTACGATTATTTGCGCCGAACCGCGCAAAGTCGAGGAGTTTATCGTCAAGCATCTCAACCGCACGGCAACGATCAGCCGTGGCTACGGCGCCTTCTCGGGCAAGTGCGTCACGGTGATTATGAGCGTGCTGAGCCGTCGCGAGGCAGTGCAACTGCGCCGCTATACCCGCGAGATTGACCCTGGCGCCTTCATCACCATCGTCGATAGCTCCGAAATCGTCGGCAAGGGCTTCCGCGGCACGAACTAGCGCGGACGCACCCTTCGAATCATTGAATAAGGCCGCCCACGTTGCAAATCGGCCATCTTGGGGTATTTGTCCCCACATTGGGCGATAATGATGCTAAAGACATCGTTTGCGATCCAGGTGATTCGCTCTAGATACGAAGGGATGATTTCGATGTTCTGTTCGCAGTGTGGCGCCCCCATGGGCGATAACGACAAGTTCTGTGGCGCGTGTGGCGCTCCTAATGCCGGTGCTGCAACCTCTGCTCCTCAGGGGCAGTCTCAGCCTCAGCAGTTTGTTCCTCAGCCTAACGTGAACGTGCCCAAGGGCTGTGTAGCTCAGGCGTTTGAAGACATGACCAAGACGCCGGGCGTGCTGCAGCGCGTGTGCCAGATTGCCTTTTTGCCGGCGCTCATCTGTGTCGTGTCGGTGCTCGTGCTCTTCATCCCCGTTATCGGCGGTATCGCGGCTGCCTTCGGCTTTTTGGCTGCCTGTGTGGCAAGCGCGTGCGGTTCTGGCTTTGGCATCGAATGGGGTCGCGACCTGTCGCTCAAGGTCGATGACGGCATGGATCGTCCGTTGATGCGTTCCACGTCGTTTGGCCTTGGCGTCTTTTCGGGCGTTATTTCGAGCGTGCTCAAGGTTATCGCGGCTATTCCCGTTATTGGTGTAGCTCTTTCGCTGGTGGAGAGCGTGGTAATTGGTGCCGCGGGTGCGTACTCTTATTTCGGCTCCTATGCGCTTGAGGCCGCTCTATTTGGCTCGCTGGGCCTGTTTGTTCTGGCTATGATTGCCACGGCGGTCCTGGGTGTCTTCTTTACTATGTTCGCCGACATCGCCGTGATGCACTTTGCGGTGACCGGTCGCGTCGAGAGCGCGTTTTCGCTCGATAAGGTCTGGGCGGCCTTTAAGAACAATAAGACCAAGCTGTTCTGCGCATCGTTCCTTCCCGAGTTTTTGACGGGTCTGGTCGCCAACGTTATCACATGGATCCTGACGCTCGTCTTTGGCACCATTGCCTCTGTCGGTATGTATAGCTACTACTACCGTCCTACGGCTATTGAGGCGCTTGTTACCGGCGGTGGCATTACGCTCGTATTGTTCTTGGTGCTGACGGCGTTTGTCACGGTATTTCTCACGGTCTTTGGCAAGATGCTCAAGCACCGTGCCGTTGGCTATTGGGTTGCGCGCTACGCAAGCGAGTGGGCCGACGAGGACAAGGACGACGTACTGACTTTTGTGCTGCCGTTTGAGAAGAAGTCTGCTCCGGCTGGTTTTAGCGCCGACGTAGCGCCCGTATCCGATTCCGCTGCGGCGCCGGCGCCTGCGCCCGAGCCCGAGCCTGAGCCTGAGCCTGAGCCCGAGCCCGCGCCCATGCCGGAACCGGAGCCCGAGCCTGCGCCTGAGCCCGAGCCTGCGCCAAGCTCCGACGAGGACCCGCAGGACGAGTAACCCTGCCACCTGCCATTTGGGGACGGGGTAGAAACGGTAGAAATAGCGCTTGACAAATAAGCGGGGACGGACGTGCCGAAGCGTCCGCCCCCGCTTTGATATCGCGATGCGGCTATGACTGCGAGATGGTCGTGGATCGACTACTCGTCGTGCTTCTCCTCGCGGCGAGTGGCAGCACGTGCATCGTGGATGCCCTTGATCGCGGCATGACGAGCCGTGCGGGCATCATGGATAGCATCGCGAGCCTCGGCGGACGTGGCCTTGGCAGAGCGCAACTTGGCGGCCAAGTCGGGGTTGGTTTCGGCGACCGCGGTGATCGCGGGGCCGTCGAGCTCCTCTTGGGTGGGCTCGGCCAAAAAGTCGATGGCATACTGGGCGGCCACCATGGAGCCCTTTGCCAGCACAGTCTCGTCGATCTTGTAGAAGCAGGAATGTTGGGCGTACGTGGCGCCAATCTTGGGGTTGCGCGTACCTACAAAGGCGAGCACGCCCGGTACGCGGCGCAGGTACTCCGAAAAATCCTCGCCCGAAAGCGTGCCGCGGTAATGGCCTTGGCCGGTGGGGCCCAAGCATTTGATTACTGCCTGGCGGCAGCGCTCGCTCGAGGCGGCATCGTTTTCGACCTTGTAGTTGGCGATGGTGTAGTCGGTGAGCTTTGCCTCGGCGCCCAAGGCGGCCGCGGTATGCTCCACGATGCGGCGCATGAGCTCCGGCATTTCCTCGTGGGTCGAATCGCCGTAGGTGCGCACCGTGCCGGCGAGGTAGGCCGTGCCGGCGATAACGTTGCGCGCGGTTCCGCCGTGCAGCTCGCCGACGGTAATGACGGCCGGCTCGTAGGGACTGATCTCGCGCGAAACGATGGTCTGCAGAGCGTTGACGATCTCGGCGGCAACCATAACGGCGTCGTGACCGCGCTGGGGCATGGCACCGTGGCACGAGGTGCCGCGGACGTCGATGCGGAACCAGTCGGTATTGGCCATGCGCGGTCCGGGCTCGCAGCTCACGGTGCCGGCGTCGACCTCACTCCAGATGTGCGCGGCGTAGGCGCCATCGACGCCGTCGAGCACGCCCGTGCCGATCATGAGCTTGGCGCCCTGGCCGTTTTCCTCGCTGGGTTGGAAGACGATGCGGACTTCGCCGTGGATGTCGTCGGTCATATGGCGCAGGATTTGCAGCGTGCCGAGCATCATGGCGATGTGGCAGTCGTGGCCGCAGGCGTGCATGCAGCCCTCGTTGACGCTGGCAAACTCCTCGCCGGTCTGCTCGGTGACGGGCAGGGCGTCGATATCCGCGCGCAGCAGGATACGGCGGCGCGGCGTGCCGTCCTCGTGGTAGGCATCCGACGCGGTACCGCGAAGCGTTGCCACCAAGCCGGTCTTGAGCGGACGCTCGTAGGGGATATTCATGGCGTCGAGCTGGTTGGCGATGTCGGAGGTCGTGCGCTCCTCGGCAAGGCTCAGCTCCGGGTGCTTATGGAAGTGCCGGCGCTGCTTGATGATATAGGGTTCAAACTCGGTAGCGATATCTTTGATGGCTGCGGTGACGTCGTCAGCCGCGCGAGCCTCGGTCGCCGCCATAATCTGCTGTGCCTTGGTCTTCGTCATGGTCGATTTGCTCCTTGCTGGGTTGATCGCAAAATCGTACAGGCTCTCTCCAGTATGCCACCTGCCGCTAGGGCTGGTAAAGTTGCCGTTTGCCGCTTGGGGTTTTGTTACAAGGGCGGGGGAGTACACTCGGGGGTGTTGAATTTCCCGCCAGAGATGGGGATGCCCATGCAACATATCGATCGGATTATCCGCTCCAAGAACGTCTTTACCGCGCAAGACGGCATCGATACCGCCCGCGAGCTGGCGATTGCCATCGCAGGCGACCGTATCGTCGCAGTCGGTGCGCCCGATGACGTGATTGCCGCCGCGCCTGCCGCCACGCCGGTTATCGACTACGGCGAGCAGTTTGTCTGTCCAGGTTTCCATGACGCTCATCTGCACTTCTTCCATACCTCGGTCGGCTCCTCGCCGTACATGCTCATGGATATGGGCACGTCCGAGGCTGCGCTGGTGCAGCACGCGCTCGAGTTTTCCAAGGACCTGCCCGATGACGCTTGGGTTGTGACACAGGGCTGGCGCGATTACCGTTGGGACCCGCCCGAGCATCCTACCAAGGCGTCGCTCGATGCGGCATTCCCCGATCGTCCCTGCGTTATGTATTCGGGCGACGGACATACGCTTTGGCTCAACAGCCGCGCACTCGAGGCGCTCGGCGTCACACGCGACAGCGAGCCGCCAGCGGGCGGCAGCTACGACAAGGATGCAAACGGCGAGCTCACGGGCATTGCTCACGAGGCGGCTGCCATGCAGCTGCTACCGCGCTGCCTTGAGTGGCTGGGCGAGGATCGCATCGCAAGCGCTTACGCCGATCAAATGAGGCGGATGGCCGAGCAGGGCATCACCTCGATATGCGACATGTCGCTCATGCCCATGCCGGGCTGCGATTTTATCCGCGACGATGTCTACGACAAACTGCAGGCAGCCGGCAAGTTGGGCATCCGAGCCCATCTGTTCCCCACGCTGCTGGATGACCAGTTGCGCTTGGAAGAGCTGCAGACCCGCTACGCGAACAACGCGCTGCTCTCGGCGCCAGGCTTTAAGCAGTTCTTCGACGGCGTGTCGAGCGAACACACGGCATATCTCACCGAGCCCTATACCAATCCGCGCTTCCCGGGCGACCAGGGCCGTCTGACAGTTCCTGCCGAGCGCATGCGTAAGCTGGTTCTGGCGGCTGCGGAGCGCGGCCACACTGTGCGTATCCACGTTATCGGCGACGGTGCGATTCATGCCGCGCTGGATATCTTCGAGGAGGCCGCCGACCTGTACGGCCTGCCCCAGCACGGCCATAACACACTCGAGCATCTGGAGAACCTCCTGCCCGAGGACATCGACCGCCTGCGCAAGCTCAACGTGATTGCCTCGAGTCAGCCCTGTCACATTACGCTCGACCCGGGCGGCCCCGAGCGCGATTTGGGCATGGAGCGCAGCCGCATCATGTGGCCGTTTGCAACCTATAAGCAGCGCGGCATTCGCCAAGCCTTCGGTACTGACAGCCCTATCACGCCCGTTACCAGCATGAACGTGCTCTACACGGCTATCACGCGCCAAGACCCCAAAAGCCACTGGCCCGAGGGCGGCTGGCTGCCGAGCGAGCGCATCGATGCAGCAACAGCCCTGCGCAACTATACCCTGGGCAGCGCCTATGCAGCGGGCGACGAGCAAAACCTCGGCAGCTTGGAGCCCGGCAAGTATGCCGACCTGGTAGTCCTGGACCAAAACCCGCTCACCGTTGACCCCCAGGAGCTGCAAACCACTAAGGTTCAGGCCACCTACCTAGCCGGTAACCTCATCTACGAGCGTTAACCCCACATCCCACCCCTCAGTTGCGGTGAAATAGTCCCTAAAATCGGCCTTCAAGCCCAAAAACAGGAACTATTCCACCGCAACTTAAAAGAGTGCGTCCCAACAATGTGCCCCCATCTTGTGCATGCCATCCGCATCGCCATTTTGCTGCGCTGACTTTTCTGAATGCCGGGACCGAATTAGTTAACCTGGCTCCCGTGTGGCTCCGGAGGGGCGGGGCATAAGGTTTATCGTGAGTTCCGCACGAGCCGAAGGCCACTTAATGTGGCCTTCGTGCGAGCAGGACTGCCCGAGCAGGAAACCTTATGCC
>ENA-UEQN01000890-UEQN01000890.1-human-gut-metagenome-genome-assembly--contig:-NODE-890-length-25916-cov-9.418786_pt1 | contig 25916 bp, 17 predicted proteins | sample MGYA00242940_ERZ507944 | MGnify/ENA primary metagenome ERZ507944 (study PRJEB26167, sample SAMN06115449) | human gut metagenome | host: Homo sapiens | place: China:Fujian | collected 2015-08-20... | reverse complement strand
AAAGTCATGTCTGTAAATTGTAACTCACAAGCTCTACAACTCAATGTGTCCCGCGAGTCAGCTTTGATATAATATCATCCCGGCACACATATGTCAACGGATTTACTGCAATTAATTAAAGTAGTAAAACTATATTAAAAAACATAAATTTTCTAAATTGTCTGTTTATTATATACAATTCTCACAATTACTATCTGACAGCCTCTATCGCTTCCTTGATATTTGCCACACCGACAATCTCAATTCCACTAATATGCGACACTCCTGCAAGACACACTTTGGGAACAATACACTTTTTAAAGCCAAGCTTCTTTGCCTCAGCAACACGCTGCTCTGACATGGTAACTCCGCGCACCTCTCCGCTTAAGCCCACCTCTCCAAAGCATATGGTATCCTCACGCACTATAATATCCTTTTTGCTTGATGCGATTGCAAGCACTATTCCAAGGTCTATCGCCGGTTCGTTCATCCTTATACCGCCTGCTATATTCACATAAGCGTCACAGTCTGACAGTGACAGGTTGGCTCTTTTTTCAAGGACCGCCATGAGTAGATTTACTTTATTATAATCTGTACCATTTGCTGTACGCCTTGGATTATTAAAAAAGCTGTGACATACAAGAGCCTGTATCTCGAGAAGTATCGGGCGGCTTCCCTCTATGGAACATGTGACAATTGATCCTGATGCTCCCTCGGGCTTACCGCTAAGCATATACTCCGACGGATTTTCCACCTCAACAAGTCCCTCCGCCTTCATTTCAAATACGCCTATCTCATTGGTCGAACCAAATCTGTTCTTAACGCCTCTAAGTATCCTGTACGACTCATACCTGTCACCCTCAAAATAAAGCACAGTATCAACCATATGCTCCAGTGTCCTTGGTCCTGCAACCGCACCATCCTTGGTCACATGTCCTACTATAAAAATTGAAATGCCCAGAGTCTTTGCAAGCTGCATGAGCCCCCCTGTTGTCTCCCTGACCTGCGAGACACTGCCCGGTGCAGATGATATCTCTTCGTTATACATGGTCTGAATGGAATCTATCACAACAACCTCAGGCTTTTTGCGCTGAATCACGTCCTTTGCAATATCAAGACTTGTCTCACATAAAAGCTCCAGTGAATCCGTAAAATCGCCAAGTCTGTCGGCACGCATCTTTATCTGATGCAGAGATTCCTCACCTGACACATAAAGTAATGGCACCTTTTTTTGTGAAAGTTCCCTGCATACCTGAAGTAGAAGCGTGGATTTTCCTATACCCGGATCTCCTCCCACAAGCACAAGTGACCCCCTCACAATTCCTCCACCAAGCACTCTGTCAAACTCAGCTATACCTGTCACTATACGCTCCTCTTTCTCGCTTTTTACTGCCGAAAGAGGCAGAACCTGTGCCGCCTTTGATTCTTTTTTTACTTTTCCCGACGAGCTTATCGACTTTTTATCTACGGTTTCCTCTACAAATGTATTCCATTCCTTACAGGCCGGGCACTGTCCCATCCATTTTGCCGATTCATAACCACATTCCTGGCAGAAAAATACAGAGGTCTTTCCTTTTGCCATATTGTTCTCCTTTATAAAATACAAAAAGCCCGGCTTTCACCGGGCTAAAAATATGCTCTATTTTCTTGATACTTTGATATCGACTGAATCAACACCCTCAAGCTCTACGCTTAAGCTGAGCTTGCCGCCGAGATTTGTCTTCATAGTACCTGCAACAGCTCCAGCTATATCAATTTCGTACTCTGTCTCCTCTTCAAGGCCAAGAGTAATCTGAGCATCCTCAGGTCCCTCCACAGTAAATGTCACTGTATCAGCAGTCTCCTCGAAATCCATAACCGCTGTTCCCGGAACAGACTCGTATACAAAGAGTCCGTTTCTTTCGAGCTTTGTAATCTCCTTAAAGGTCTTTACCTTGTAGATATCTCCATCCTTCTCAAAATTGTCAAGCTTTGCCTTTGCAGCCAATGTATAATCTCCGAAGCTGAGCTTTCCGTTTTCCTCAGTACGGATTAATTCACTTATTACAGCCATTTTTATCCTCCCGTAGCTATATTGATATATTAATTATAAATCCAATTCTACTCAACAGTCAATGAAATTTGTTTGTTTTTCGTAGAAATTATTACCTTATCGCCGCGCTTAATTTTGCCGGTAATAATATCCTCTGACATACGGTCTTCAATCTCCTCCTGAAGCTTTCGTTTAAGAGGTCTTGCGCCATATTTTCTGTCATAGGCTTTGTCCACGATAAAGGATTTTGCACTGTCGCGCACTGTGAGCTCTATATCAAGCTGTTCTTTACAGCGTTTCTTAAGTTCCTTTACAAGAAGTGTCACTATATGCTTCATGTCATCCTTGTTGAGAGCTCTAAATACAATAGTCTCGTCGATTCGGTTCAAAAACTCAGGCTTGAATATACGGCGGACCTCCTCCATGACACTGTTCTTCATACGCTCGTGATCCTGCTTTTCATCCTCACCAGCGCCAAAGCCAAGGCGCTTTGGTTCTATAATAGAAGAAGCTCCTGCATTTGATGTCATGATGATTATTGTATTCTTGAAATCAACCGTGCGCCCCTGTGAATCAGTGATTCTACCATCATCAAGCACCTGTAAAAGTATATTGAACACATCAGGATGTGCTTTTTCTATCTCATCAAACAGTATAACAGAAAAAGGATTGCGTCTGACCTTCTCCGAGAGCTGTCCGCCCTCCTCATGGCCCACATATCCCGGTGGTGAACCAATCATCTTTGAAACACTATGCTTTTCCATGTACTCTGACATATCAACACGGATCATGGCATCCTCCTTGCCAAATACAGCCTCAGCAAGCGCCTTTGACACCTCAGTCTTACCTACTCCTGTCGGTCCCAAAAACAGGAATGAGCCAATCGGCTTCTTAGGATCCTTTAAACCAACACGGCCTCGTCTGACTGCCTTTGCGACAGCAGAAACAGCCTCCTGTTGTCCTATTACACGCTTGTGAAGTATCTGTTCAAGCTTTGCAAGTCGTCCTGCCTCTGACTCTGTAAGCTTATTTACAGGTATTTTGGTCCATCCCGATACTACATCCGCTATCTCGTTTTCACCTACTACAGGCTGATTTTTGCTTCCTGTGCGGTGATTCTTTCTGATAAGCTTCTGCTGTTTATTTTCAAGAACTTCCTTTTCTGACATAAGTGCGCCGGCAGCTGCGATATCTCCTTTAGACAAAGCATTTTCCAACCGGTTCTGCTTATCTGTTATCTCTTTTTTCAGAGCAAGCAGCTCGTCAGATGATGTCAGATTCTTAAGCCTTATCCTGGCTGCCGCCTCATCCATCAGGTCTATCGCCTTATCAGGTAAAAATCTGTCATTTATATATCGTGCAGAAAGGTTTACTGCTGCTTTCACACCCTCATCTGTTATGATGACACCATGATGCTTTTCATAGAGTCCCTTTAATCCTGTGAGTATCTCTATTGTCTCATCCACACCCGGCTCCTCAACCATCACCGGCTGGAAACGACGCTCAAGCGCAGCATCCTTTTCCACGTATTTGCGGTACTCTTCTATGGTAGTGGCGCCGATTACCTGTACCTCGCCTCTGGCAAGCGCAGGCTTTAATATGTTAGATGCATCTAACGAGCCTTCTGCTCCTCCTGCACCTATTATAGTGTGAAGCTCATCAATGAAAAGAAGTACATTTTTGGCATTTGAAACCTCGCTTATCACCTTCTTGATACGCTCCTCAAACTCACCACGATACTTTGATTTGGCTACAAGCCCGGACATATCAAGGGAAACCAGTCTCTTTCCCAAAAGAATATCCGGAACATTGCCACTGACTATATCCTGCGCAAGTCCTTCTACTATAGCGGTCTTGCCCACTCCCGGCTCTCCAATCAGACATGGATTGTTTTTGCCACGGCGGCAAAGTATCTGGATAACACGCTCCATCTCCTTTTTTCTGCCTATAACAGGGTCAAGAAGCCCTGCCTCTGCCATATCTGTCAAATCTCTGGAATACTGATCTAATACAGGAGTCGCAGAATTGTATGATGCATTGTGGCTTTTCATCAGATCCCTGTATGCAGACGGATCCTCGCCCATCGCACCAAGAATATCTATAAACATCTTCTGACTGTTAACACCCATGGTGTTTAAAAGTCTTGCAGCTGCACAGTCTCCCTGAAGTACTATAGCCATCAGCAGGTGTTCTGTACCTATCTCATTGCACTCAAATCTATCGGCTTCCTCCGATGCACGCTCCAATACTCTCTGTGTCCTTGGTGAATAGCCATCCCTGTCCATCACTTCGATGTTATCCCCCGGTGAAATCAGGTCTTCAATCATCGAAATAAGCTTATCATATTCCACATTGCAGGCTGTTAGAACCTCAGCTGCCACACCGGTGCCCTCTTTTATAAGGCCAGCCAGTATGTGCTCTGTTCCAACATAGCTGTAGTTCATTTTCTTTGATATACGTGCAGCCAAATCTATTGCTTTTTTAGCCTTACTTGTATATGGTTTCAAGTCATATCCTCCAGTCATATTCACTAATTTAAGTCGATGAACTGCAAATCATCATCTTCGCTGTCATCTTCATTGTCATCCATTGCACTGCTGTCTATAGTCTCAGACGGCTTATTTCCCTCATTGACAAAGCCATCAAGTGCCATTTGAACCTGCTTCTTTAAAGCATCCTCATCAGCATCGTTTTCTGTGTCAGAAACGTTTTCCTGCCTTAAATCGTCTTTTAAATCAAACTCAGAGTTTTCATTCTCAACAGCTTTCTTAGAATCAGGTGTAATTTCTACGGTTCTTCCGACATAGGATGCATTTGATATATTTTCATCCGTAGCCATCTTTTGCTCATCTGCAGCACCTTCCGCTGTTTCTTCTGCAGCTTCTCCTGCCGGCTCTTCTACAGCTTCATCTGCTGTTTCTTCTGCGACTTCATCTGCCGACTCTTCTGCAGCTCCTGCCACTTCATCCACCGACTCTTCTGCAGCTTCTTCTGCCACTTCATCTAACGGATCTTCTGTAACCTCTTCTTCCAGCTCATCTGCTATCTCGTCCGCAGTTTCATCAGTTGTTTCTTCCAAAGCTTCATTTGATACATCTTCTGCTGCATCATCTACATCATCATCGTCATCATGATAGTCCATTGCCTTATATTTTCTGTTTTTCACAGCTGATACAATAAGCAACAGTAACAGAATAATGATAACAAGAACCAGTATTGCAGCTAAAACAAGATATTTATTGGCAATTCCCGGGACAAGCTCGCTCTTTGTTGTATCGTTTTCCTCCTGTGCCACTGTAGGTGTACTGAGCTCAGTTCTCATATATGTGCCGTCTACGCTATCATATGTGTACCAGCCACTCTCACCATTGTCATTTATGGCGTATACAAGGTAAAAATCCTTTGTCTGATCATCGTTTTTTTCGGCTTTGGTCTGGTAGGCTGTTGCTACACCCTTGCCCTCTATGGAGAGAGATACCTCATTGTATCCATCAGGCACATCATCCACCTTAGGCAGTAAAACCACTATAAAATGCGATTCTGAATTGATACGGACAAACTCATATGCTGCATTCTGTGCCGCATCATATACAAACAGCCCATTGCCGCTTTCCGACTGTAAATACACAAGCGTGATATCACCAAAGGTGCCATGAAGGGTATTGTATTCAAGTCCGTCAATCACTGTCTTTGAGTGCTCAAAGCCTTCAGGAACAACATCCTCCGGAATGTCATTTACCATAGTCCACTCTGTGCCATTTATATCGAACTTCTTCCAGTTATCCTGCTTATCTGCATTCTCCGGATCATCCTCGGCTCTTCTGGTAACAACTATATTGTATGTGCTTGTGCTGCCGTCCTCTGCTGTCACAACAACGCTGACCGTATTCTCTCCAACCTCAAGTGAATCATTGCCTGTGACCGATGTCACACTCGCCTTGGAATCAGCCGGATTTGCTGTAACCGCAAGGCTTGAACAGCTGTAATCTACTGTAGCTGTGTAATCCTTTGTCGCAGCAGAAAACTCAGGGGAAAGCGTACCTGCTGAGATAACAAGCGAACCAAGAGATGCGTTTGAGGATTTCTTTTCCTCTTTGTTTTCATTATCTTTATTTGCATTGCTGTCATTGCCGGTATTGCTGCCGGAATTGTCCTTGTTATCCTTGTTGCTGTTTGAATCATTGTTTGATGAAGCACTTGTTACCGTCACTTTCGTGCTGGCACCGGTAATTATACCTCCGGCATCGTTGCCCTCTGCATCTCCTACAACTGTACAATATGCCTTTATAGTGCAGCTTCCTGCAGCCTTCGCCGTAAATGAAAATGACTGCGATGTGGGATATCCTGCGGCGTCACCAATATTGGCTACACCATCCCCTCCGTTACTCAGTACTCCCTCGTCAGCGCTTGAGATAACTACAGTACCAAAATATCCAGACGGCATGGAAACAGTCACCTTAACTGTTTTTCCAACAGCTATAGAGCTTGAGCTGACACTTAATCCAAGTCCCTGCGCATATACATGCTCGGCAGGTGTGAAAACAAGCATCACCGCCACAACAAGTGATAATATACATCCAAATAATTTCTTCATATTTTTCCTCACATTTCTAATTCTGCGATATCTTTGATTTGCCCAGTATGTGTCTGTTCATGATTATCATATCAAGGGCATTTCCACCATCACGCTTTCTGTTAGCATCAGCTGCCTCCAGATAAGCACCTGTGAGTGTTCCCTTTCCTAAAATATGTCTGTTGAGCTTAATCATATCAAGAGCATTTACAGCACCATCACCATTGATATCTCCATATATAACAATATCGTATGTCTTTTTCAGATTACCTGAAGCATCATAAACAGCCACTTTATTGCCTGTTGCAATCTTTCCGCTGTTTTCTGAGCCTGAGCTTGTCAGAAGCTTTACAGTACCTGATGCTGATACTGCTATATTCTTCACAAAATCAGCTGCACCGGTTCCAGGCTCAATGCCTGTAATATAAGTACCTATACTGTATTTACCTGATGTTATGTTTACATCAGTATTATTTTGGTTATTATTGTTCTGATTATTATTGCCACCTGCATTATTTGCAGATGCCGCCTGCCTGTTTATATTGATAGTGTATGTTCTTGTATCACCGCTTTGCGACTTGCATTTTACCTTAATTGTATTATTTCCGACAGCAAGCGAATAGCTTCCTGTGCCTGAAACACCACTGTTTCCTGAAACTGCATCTGCCGAAACAGTCACTGAGCTTATAGCATTTGAAACAACTGCTGAATAGCTTGTTGTCGTTCCATTGAAGGCCGGTGTGAGTGTTACACCGCTTATCGCAAGCGACTGCAGATAGTTATTGGTATCGCCGGCTTTATTAAAGCCTACTGCTGACGATGGCATATTGTTGTATACAGGTATTTTAAATACAAAAGCCTGATTCTTGTCTGAATATCCTTTAGCCAGACTCTGTCCCTCAGTAAGAGCCGCTGTGGCATTGCCCATGTACTGATGGAAATACAGCGAGCTTGTATTTACTACATTAAACTTCTCAAAATACAGTGTATTTTGACCCTTATTTATATAATTGCTGCCCACCTTTACAGCTCCGCCGCTTATGGACTTTACTCTTGTATTCCAGCCCTGCTTCTTGGCAAAAGACAGACCATTTTTATAAATCTTATCCTTCGTGTTTCCGGTTGCACTAAAATTAAAATAATTATAATATCCTTCGTATCCGGAATATGTACCCGAAATAAGAGGGCTCGTTCCCTTTTGCCCCTGCTCCTGCTTTATGCGCGATGCTATATGGTATGCACTTACTCCACTGCTCTTTGCCACATCCATGAATGTGCTTGCATAATTGATTTTCTCACCATTGTTGGAATAGGTCTTTGTTCCCTCCATAAATGTGCCTTTTACTATAGACTTGACACCTTCAAGTGCCTCATTTGGACTGTATGCAAGGCTTTGGAACTGAAAAATATTGGTCTCATCAAGAAAATTCCTTGGATCCATGAGATAAGCAATATAGGCACTGCTTGCTGACACCCATCCCGGTTCGTACTCAACCCACGTATTTGTTGACCAGTTATAGGCTCCGGCAGCTGTGGATTTCTTGGCATTGTCTGCTGATTTGGATACCAGATTAAGTCCGTTTACACTTTCATTTTCAATCACCGTATCCCAATTCAAACCTGTATTTACAGCCTCAAATGTCCAGCTTGGATACTTATTGTGAAGAGCTGTAAGGTTTGGAATATAGCTGTCAGGAAAGCCTGCATTCTTCATAGCCGTGACAAAATCAGTATTGTCTCCGCTATTATTGTATGTCACCTTTATGTATGTACTGATAGTCCAGCCCGTAAATGCCTTGCCGTTTAAAGTACCCTTGACATTGTACCAGACCACACCGTTTACCCTGGTCTCTCCTATTATGTCAACCTGATGGTTCCAGTTGAGTGAGACAACCTTGGTAGTGCCGGATTTGCCTGCTGCATTGCGGACATACACATTGCCACCTGTAATCGTACCTGTAGCATATGCTCCCGATGCGGTTGCAAGGGCAAGCTGTTCCTCATTATTCTGCTGTATGGCATCCGCATTGCCGGTGTCTGCCGAAGCATCCCCTGTCTGCGCATTGTCTGATGCAGCTGTGCCGGTACCTGCTGATACAAAATCAGACCTGATATAGCTGACACACTCCTCGTTATTTGCTGCCAGATTGTACTTTGCCTTGTACCACACCTTGCCGTCTGCACCTGTGGTCTGCTCAAGAATAGTAATATCCTTGCCGTTTGAAAGCTTGTGCTCCAGCTCATACTCTGTGCCCGGTCCGCTTCTCGCCGCTACCCAGTATCTCTCATCACACACAACCTTAGCCGCCTGATCCGCATAGACTGCCATGCTGCTGTATGGTGCCAGGTCACATGCGGCTAATGACAATGTAACTACAGAAACTGCCAGAATTTTATTTATCTTTATCATCGAATCCCATCTTTCTTATGTGCATTGTTTACATTAATCCATTATCCATTTAATTATAATAGAATATGACCTTTGTATCAATGTATTCGGCAGAAATTTATTATTTTTTTATTAATAATATAAAAAACTCCCTTCAACGTGCAGCTCATGCTTACGTTTCAGGGAGTTGTCTGATTCATATTCTGCTTATTCTTACTGTCTTCTGTCGCTTTTTCTAGCTGAACAGGGATTTTATCTTATCCCATAAATCCATGAAAAAGTTACCAAGCTTTTCCCAGAAGCCCGGGTCATTTATCTTATCGCCAAGCTTTGATGCCCAGTCCTGTGCCTGGTTGATGACTGAATCCCAGTCGATATTGGCATCCTTAAGCTTCATAAGAAGCGATGTCAGCTTTGCAATATCATCATCAGAAAGCTTCAGGTCGTAATCCTTTGCAGCCTCCTTTATCGCATCCTTTATCTGGCTCTCATCCTTGAGCCTTCCATCGGCAAGCTGCTTCTTTAGGTCAGCAATCATTGCCTCGATATCCTGCGAATCGCCGTCAATGCTCTTGTTGAGCTCTCCTGTCGTGACAAGCTCATCCATCGCTGCGTCTGTCACCTTGTCGTCAAGCTTCTTGCCTGTCATCTCCTCGTATGCCTTTAGTGTGCCTACAAGTGCTGCCGTTCCGGAAATAGGGAACGGTCCTGCGACTATGATTTTAGCATCAGCTATGCCTGCTGTGGCAAGCGCATTCTTGTACATTCCTACCGTACAGTAATTGATATTGTGCGTGGAAACACTAAGACCCGCACCCTTTTTATCCTCTGTAATGAGTACTGAGGAAAGTGACCTTGTGCCAATCTCGCTCTTGCTGATGTATGAATCGAGGTACTTGTGCTCCTCATCATTATTTACATAGACCACATCGTATTTGTCCAGATCAGTGAGCTCGATTCCCATAAATCCAAGCACTGTCGCTCTCTGATCCGGTGTGAGGTCTGCTCCAAGACTTAAGTATGGCTTATCATTATTGCTGATGGTCACCTTGTCGTTTGCCTCACTGCCAGCTGTCGTTGTGCTGTCTGCAGTACTGTCTGTGTTACTCTTATCAGCTGCGTCACTGCTGTCACTGCCTGATACATCAACGCTTGAAACTGTATCAGTCTGCGTAGCTGTCTCTGTTGCAAATACAGCCGGATTCATCGTAAACAGTGTCACCGCAGCAAGCACGCTACATACAATACTCTTTGCTTTTTTCTTTATTAATCTAATCATTTTTCCTCCAATCTACTGCTCTATATCATACGAAATTGTAAAGTTACTTCCGTCGAAGCTGACATCTGCCATGCTTCCGCATACCACAGGCATCATCGGCGACATATGACCTATATCCAGATCCATGATGATTGGCACATTAAACTCTCTAAGCAGTGATGAAAGCGCCTGTCTGTGGTCTATGCCAAACATTTCCTCTCCGAAGTGCGCCGGGCGTCCGATAAGAAAGCCCTTTACATTTGAAAACCATCCTGCATTTTTCATCTGCCACATAGCCCTTCTCATGCCCATCACATTAAGGTCACAAGCCTCAAGGAACCATATGATACCATCATCACTGTAGCGCTCATTAAATTCCCTTACATGGTCAAACGATGTACCAAGCAGATTGATAAGACAATCCATGCAGCCACCAAGCAACCTGCCTCTCATGGTAAGCCTGCTTTCCTTTGCCACCGCAGGAATAGAGCTGATACACGACTTTTCAGTCAGGTTATAGCCCACAAACGGAGCATTCTCATCCTTTATCGATTCCTTCTCCCACATAGGGTAATTGGTAAATGAAAGCTTCCTGCCACAAAGCAGATTAAATGCATCGGTAAGTGACTCATGCCACACCTCCATGCCAAAGCTGCCCGCACACGGTCCGTAAATACCTGCTGTATCTGCAATAGTAGCCTCCAAAAATGTGAAATTCGTGTTGTCGGAATAGCCCATGTACCATTTCGGCTTTGACTGCTTCACGCGCTCAAAATCAATATAAGGCACTACCTCGCACATCAACTCGCCACCACCACAGGATATAAGCACATCACTGTCAACAGAAGCATAGCTCTCGTTCAGCTCTTCTGCGCACTTCTTAGGTGTATTGCTGATACCTATGCCACTGTCGCACCTGCAGTTAGGTCCCTCTATCGTCTTATAACCCATGCTGTGAAACCTTTTAATGGCATTGTCAAAGGCACTCCTGTACGGCTCTGTTGTACATCCCATCGAAGGCGCCACAAAGCCTATTGTTCCTCTATCCTTTAGAAATTCAGGGTATCTCATGTTTCTATCATCCTATCACTATTATTTACATATCTAAGCTTCTGTCTGAAGTAAAATATGTAGGATTTTATCATTTCTGTCAAGGTCATTTTACTGTCATAATTAAATGTCGTCGTGTACTGCACACGCTGTCTGTTGCACCAGTTGTATATATCATGCAGACTTATCGAATCAACATTCTTCATATTGTTCATAAACACCTTAACCTTTGAAAGCTCATCCTCACTGTCAATGTATAGATGAAAGATAGTATTCGGACATTCAATTATTATCTGCTGTTCTTCTATATTTTTCATCACTGTATCCTCTATTGAATAATGTATCCTATGTGATCAAAAACATTATCGTCTGTCACACCGGGATGTGAGTAATAACAAAATATCGTAACTGTTCAGTACCTTCACAGTTAAAAAATATCACATAACCATAGTACTACACCGGCGTCACAAAATCCAGTCATTTTTGCCTGCCAATTCTTACTATTTTATTAAGAAAAACGGTAAATATCATACTCCCTCACAGTCAAATGCCGGAATGAAGCTGTCCTTTGCCACGTCACCCTCCTGTATAAATGCATTCGTGATTCCTATTTCGAGGGCATAGTTAACAAGTCTTTCATACTCTCTCTTTGTCACTGTGCGGTTTATCTCTGGATAATCCTTTAGTGCAATCGGCGTAAACTGGCTCATCATGCTTATATATACGTGATCATGATATGTATCATACAGGTACTTAAGCACAGCCTTTGCATCATTCACATGTCCCGGCAGTAGAAGCTGTCGCACAATAACTCCCTTTTGTATGAGTCCTGTCGCATCGTCAATCACGACATCCGGCTGCTGCCTGACCATCTCTGAAAGTGCCTGCTTTGCGACAGACGGATAATCTTTTGCCCTTGAATACCTTGCCGAAAGCGTACTGTCCATATATTTAAAATCCGGAAGATACACATCCACTATGCCCTCAAGCAGCTTTAGCTCTGTCACATTTTCATATCCGCTCGTATTGTATATAATAGGAAGCTTCATGCCACGGCTTTTTGCATCGTTTACCGCCCACACTATATCAGGGATATACTGTCCCGGTGTGACCAGATTGATATTATTTGCGCCTTTGTCCGCAAGTTCTATAAAAATATCACTCAGCCTCTCTTTACTGATTACCTTTCCCTCTTTTCCGTCAGAAATCTCCCTGTTCTGGCAGAACACGCAGTGCAGGCTGCAGCCTGAGAAAAAAACTGCCCCACTTCCTCTTTTTCCTGATATGCACGGCTCCTCCCAATAATGAAGCGCTGCTCGCGCCACCTTTATTTCAGATGAAACGCCACATACGCCTGTTTGTCCGGTTCTTCTGTTTATGCCACATTTTCTTGGACACAATAAGCAATTTTCGTATTTATTCATATTTTTCATTTTAACCCTTGCTAAAAATAATGTTTGATACTACAATCTATATGATTATGCGGTGCATATGCCATGCGCCTTCAGTAGTCATTTTAAAATTATATCATAACTATTCTTACAGAAGAGAATAGTTAAAATACACAATAAGGAGATTACAATGAATCAGTCAAACTGTATCGTCGCCCAGTCAGGCGGTCCAACTGTTGCAATCAACGCAAGCCTTGCAGGAGTCATCGCAGGAGTAAAAAGCTCTGATAAATACGATATCTGCTATGGCGCCGTAAACGGAATACTCGGCATATTAAATGAGAATTATCTCAATCTGTCAGATATTTTTGCAGATGATGCTAATCTTGAAAAGCTCAAGACCACACCTGCCATGTATCTTGGCTCATGCCGTCACAAGCTCCCTGATTACAAGGATGATGATTCACCATATGTATACATCTTCCACCAGTTCGATAAGCTCTCCGTAAAGGCTTTCTTTTACATCGGTGGAAATGATTCGATGGATACCGTATTAAAGTTATCCGATTATGCAAAAAAAATCAACAGTGATGTGAAAATTATAGGGATTCCAAAGACCATCGACAATGATCTGTGTATGACAGACCACACTCCGGGCTTTGGCTCTGCCGCCAAATATATCGCATCAAGCATGCTCGAGATAGCCCATGATACCTTTATCTATGCTGTTAAGAGTGTGACAATCGTTGAAATCATGGGACGTGACGCAGGATGGCTCACTGCCGCTTCCGCTCTCGCACGTAATGAGTACAATACAGCGCCTCAGTTCATATATCTGCCTGAGGTGGATTTCGACAAGGACAAATTTGTTGCCGATATAAAAGAAGCCCTCGAGCACACTAACAATGTAATAGTTGCCGTATCCGAAGGAATACATGACGCAGACGGCTCATACATTACATCATCAAATGCCGCATGTGACCAGTTCGGACACCAGCAGCTAAGCGGTGCCGGAAAAGCTCTTGAGTTCATCGTAAAGGAAAACATCGGTGTCAAGGTGCGCTCTGTAGAGGTAAATGTGCTCCAGCGCTGTGCCTCACATCTTGCATCATTAACCGATATCGAGGAATCTTTTGCTCAGGGTAAAAAGGGTGTCATGATTGCAGCGGAGGGTGTGACCGCATCAATGGTATGCTTAAAGCGCATCTCAAATAATCCTTATCAGGTGGAATACACATATTCGGCTATCAAGGATATCGCAAACGAGGCCAAGTCTGTACCAAGAGAGTGGATCAATGATGCTGGCAATGATGTGAAGCCTGAGCTTATCGAATACTTAAAGCCACTTATTCAGGGAGAAACCGCTGTAGCCTACAAGGATGGTCTGCCTGACTATATGGATGTGTCACATCTTCACAAATGTAACTGATTTTAGTTGCCGCCTACACCCCGGTGTGGGCAGCAACAGCATATCTCCAAGGAGGTCGATTTACATGAAGAAAAAAGTGCTTATAACCTGCGCCGTTGTGCTTGGTGTGCTTTTGGCTGTTTATCTTGGCTTTGCCTTTTATTTTAGCAGCCACTATCTGTTCAACACAAAGATTAACTCTGTAAAATACGCAGGGAAAACTGCAAAAGAAGCATTAGAAAAAAATACAGCCCTAAGCCGCGACTATCTGCTCACAATCACTGATAGAAAAGGCAACAGCTTTTCACTTAAGGGACCTGATTTTTCCTATGAATATGTCTCAAACGGTGACGAGGAGCAAATCCTAAAAAGTCAGAATGCTTTTACATGGCCTGTCAGTCTCTTCAAAGCTCAAAACTATACTCTAAAGGGTTCGTCCAAATATGACGATGCCGCTTTGGCTGAAAAGCTCAAGGCTCTTGATATTTTCAGTGATGACTACATTGAAAATCCGGAGAATGCCCATATCGAGATAAAAGACGGCGAATACGATGTGATTGAAGAGAAAAAAGGCTGCAAGCCGATATATGACAGCATCCTTGCCGAGGTAAAGGACGCCCTGGACAACGAGCTTCCAAAGCTTGCCTTAAGTGATGACTGTTATGAAGCTCCAAAAATCACAAAGGAAAGCGATACAATCAAAAATGAAAAAGAAGCCCTCGACAAATACACTGCTTCAATCGTCACTTACAAAATTGAAGGTGCAAACGAGAAGCTTGACTCAGCCAAAATCCTTGATATGCTAAGCATCTCAGATGATGGCAGCGTGAGCATAGATGATGCCAAGGTCACTAAATATGTCCAGCAGCTTGCTTCCAAGTACAATACCTTCGGCCGCAAACGCTCATTCAAGACATCGTCCGGTGACACTATTGAAATAGGTGGTGGAGACTACGGATGGGTAGTCAGCAAGAAAAATGAGAAAGCCCAGCTTCTTTCAGATTTAGAGGGAGGCAAGCCTGTAGAAAGAGAGCCTGTTTACGAGCAGACTGCTCTTCACCGCGGTGCTGACGACATAGGTAATACATACATAGAGATTGACTACACAAAGCAGCACATGTGGTATTACAAGGATGGTGCTCTCCAGATGGAGTCTGATTTCGTATCAGGTAATCTCGCCCGTCAGAATGGCTCTGTAGACGGTGTATATAAGATTGTTTACAAACAGAGAAATGCTACTCTTGTCGGCGAGGGATACTCTTCTCCTGTCAGCTATTTCATGCCGTTTGCCTACAATATAGGTATCCATGATGCCAGCTGGCGTGATACCTTCGGAGGAACAATTTACAAAACCTCAGGCTCACACGGATGTATCAATGTGCCGCCTGCTTTTGCAGAGCAGCTGTTCAACGCTGTGGATAAGGGCACTCCTGTTGTTGCCTACTACAGAGAGGCTGTCACTCTGACAAACAATGCTGCAAAGATGTCCAATGCATACTCGTATGTAGCTCCTGATGCTGCGCAGTAAGTGTGGAAGCCACAACGTAATGGGGCGTAAACAACCGGAGTGGACTGCCATGCAGCGGAGGCACTCCCTCGTTCGCTACGCTATGCTGCCAAGATACTGTACGAATTATGCTTTTTAGGGTTTCTATGCCCGACAAAACCGTCGAAACGCGCCGTCCATGGCGCGATTCTCCTTGAGCTCCCATCCGTGGGAGCTCATTTTTGTGTATCATGTGCATAATTCTACAGTATCTAAGCAGCTTCGCTATACGCTTACGAAGGAGTACCTCCGCTGTACGGCAGTCTACTCCGGTTGCTTACGCCCCACATTTATATGTTGCCCTTATATAGCCCTATGCTATGCAAACTGGCTATTATAGAGATTTGCATAAAATCCATTGGCTGCAAGCAGACTCTCATGATTGCCCTGCTCTATAATCTTTCCGTCTTTCATAACAAGGATAATATCCGCTTCCCTGATGGTGGACAGACGATGAGCCACTATAAAGCTGGTTCTTCCCTGCATCATGGTAAGGAATGCCTTTTGAATCTTAATCTCTGTTCGTGTATCAATCGATGATGTAGCCTCATCCAATATCAGCATAGGCGGTAAGCAGAGCATGACTCTTGTGATGCATAATAGCTGCTTCTGTCCCTGTGACAGGCTGCCACCGTCCTCACCGATTTCAGTATCATAGCCCTTCGGCAGACGTCTGATAAAGCTGTGGGCATGGGATGCCTTTGCTGCTGCAATGATTTCCTCATCTGTGGCATCAGGCTTTCCCATTATGATATTGTCACGGATTGTGCCCTTCTTGAGCCATGTCTCCTGAAGCACCATGCCATAGTTGTCACGAAGACTCTCTCGTGTAATTTTTCTTATATCGTGTCCGCTCACCTTAATTGTTCCACTGTTTACATCGTAAAACCTCATAAGCAGATTGATAATAGTCGTCTTTCCACAGCCGGTCGGACCTACGATAGCCACGCGCTGTCCAGGCTTTACATGGAGATTGAAATCCTCGATAAGCTTTTTATCCGGCACGTATGAGAAATAAACATCCTCTATGTCCACACGTCCGTCTGCTTCACCAAGCGTTACCGCATCCGAAGCATCCGGTATTTCCTTTTCCTCCTCAATCAGCTCGAAAATACGAGCGGCACAGGCAAGTGCGTTCTGAAGCTCTGTTATGACACCCGATATCTCGTTGAACGGCTTGGTGTACTGGTTGGCATATGATAAAAAGCATGAAAGCTGTCCTACCGTGATTCCACCGGTGAGTGCACTCATGGCACCAAAAATTCCGACTCCGGCATACACGAGACTGTTGACAAAACGTGTACACGGATTTGTAAGACTTGAGAAAAATATTGCCCTCAGTGAGCATTTCTGTAATCTGTCATTTATCTCGTCAAACTGTTCAAGCGCCTCATCCTCATGATTGAAGGCCTGTACAACCTTTTCATTTCCTACTATCTCGTCGATGAGCGATGTCTGCTCGCCTCTTGTACTAGTCTGCAGCTGGAACATGGAATAAGTCTTTTTAGTGATAAAGCTTGCCACAAAAAGTGACAAAGGGGTGATGAGTACCACAATGCATGATATTTTCACATCTATCGTGAGCATGAAAATAAGCGTGCCTGCTATTGTTGCAATTCCTGTAAAGAGCTGTGTGAAGCCCATCAGAAGTCCCTCTGAAAATGTATCTACATCGGCGATGATACGGCTGACCATATCACCATGTGAGTGACTGTCAATATATGATAACGGCATTTTCTCAATATTCAAAAATGCATCATGCCTTATATCCTTCACTATGTTGTAGGTCATCCTGTTGTTGCAGATATTTGTAAGCCACTGGGCTGCTGCCGCTATGACGACTATTATTGCTGCTCTTGTGAGGATGGCTGTCATAGCCGTAAAATCAACCTTTCCTTTTCCTACAATCAAATCAATTGCGCGTCCTGTGAGAATTGGAAAATAAAGCGTAAGCGCCACTGTAACAACAGACAGGGCAAGGGAAATTACAAGCAAAGGAATATATCTCTTCATGTAGCTTAGTACCTTGCGCATTGTGCCTGCTTTATTTATCTTCGCATTGTCTGTAGCCATACTCTACACCTCCTTTTGTTTAGTCATATCCGACTCTTTTTTAAACTGTGAATCATATATCTCTTTGTAGGTCTCGCATGTCTCAAGCAGCTTTTCATGCGGTCCGAAGCCAACCATCTGTCCGTCGTCGAGCACTATGATATTGTCCGCAAACTGGATAGATGAGGTACGCTGTGACACGATAAATATTGTCTTGTCACCATGCATTCCCTTTAATGCTGCACGAAGGCTTGCATCTGTAGCAAAATCAAGTGCCGATGCACTGTCGTCAAGTATCAGTATGTCCGGATCCTTTACAACGGCTCTGGCAATTGTCAGACGCTGCTTCTGACCGCCTGACAAGTTCTTGCCGCCCTGCTCTATCATGTAGTCAAGGCCGCCCTCTTTGCCCTTTACAACCTCTGTGGCCTGTGCCACATCCAGTGCCTTCCACATTTCCTCCTCTGTGGCATCATTTTTGCCCCAGCGCAGGTTGTCGGCTATTGTTCCTGCAAAAAGCACTGCCTTTTGCATTACAACACCGATTTTGTCTCGAAGCTGCACCGCATCGTAATCATTTATATCATTTCCCTGAATCCTTATAGTGCCCTTTGTGGCATCATAAAACCTCGGGATAAGGTTTACAAGGCTTGATTTTCCTGAGCCTGTACCACCGATAATTCCGATTGTCTGCCCCTTTTTCACTGTAAAGCTTATATCTGTGAGTGTCTCATCGGCTGCTCCCTCATATGTCATGCAGACATGGTCAAACTCAACCTCAGGTGCCCCTGCCTTTGCATCAATGAGCTTAGGATTTTTCTCAGGAAGCTTTGATGGAATAGAAAGCACATCCGCTATACGATTACCGCACGCCACTGCCTTTGTCACCTGTACGATGAGATTTGCAAGCTTTATCAGCTCGACAAGTATCTGTGACATGTAGTTTACAAGTGCCACAACCTCGCCCTGTGTGAGGATTCCTGCGTATACCTGTTTGCCGCCTGATACGATAACTGCGATTGTTGCAATATTTATAATGATAAATGTCAGAGGATTGGTGAGTGCAGAGATTCGTCCTACAACCTGCTGCATATTGGTTAAAAGCTCGTTGTCCCTGTTGAAGCTGTCAATCTCATCATTTTGCTTATTGAAAGCTCTTATAACCCTGGTTCCCTCTAAGTTCTCCCTGGTGTGCGAAAGCACTGTATCAAGAGAGCTCTGCACCTTTTTGTAAAGTGGAAGGCTTGCAGCCATAACGGAGAATACCACTATTGAAAGCAGAGGTATGGTAACTACAAAAACCATTGCCGCTCTTACATTTACTGTAAAAGCCATCGCCATAGCTCCGAACACAATAAATGGCGAGCGAAGGAAGAGTCGAAGCACCAGATTGACTCCTGACTGTACCTGGTTTATATCGCTTGTCATCCTCGTGATAAGTGTCGATGTGCCCACTGTATCCATCTTTGAGAATGATAGCGACTCTATCTTTTCAAATAATATATGACGAAGCTTTGTTGAAAAGCCGACTGCCGCCTTGGCCGCAAAATACTGAGCTGTGACCGAGCTTACCAGACCAACTGCCGCAAGCAGCACCAGCACACCTCCCATCTTCCATATATATGGCTTGTCCGAAGCCGCGATTCCGTTATCAATGATTGCTGCCATGACAAGCGGTACTATAAGCTCGAAAGATGCCTCGAGTAGCTTAAATAGCGGAGCACAGATGCATTCCTTTTTGTACTCCTTCAAATACTTTAATATCTGTTTCATCTTTTCCCCTTCCAGATTTTTGTTACTGTTTACGTCTCTGTATGACCAGCAACGATTACAGCTTCACTATTATAGATGATTTTTCTCATATGTACAAGAAAAACGATACACAAAAAACCACAAAAAAACCAGCACCCTGCGGTACTGGTTTCATAAGTCAGCTCTTATGTATATGCTTCTTGATTGCTTCAAAGCTCTCAGGACTGATGACATGCTCTATACGACATGCATCCTCTGCTGCAATCTCCTTATCAACACCAAGCTTCTCAAGACACTCTGACAAAAGCTCATGTCTTTCGTATATCATCTCTGCTATCTGTCTTCCTGACTCTGTAAGTGTGATAAAGCCTGCATCACTAACTGTGATATTGTTCTTCTCTCTAAGGTTTTTCATGGCTATACTCACGCTGGATTTCTTAAATCCAAGCTCATTTGCTATATCAACTGAGCGTACCACAGGAAGCTTCTTGCTGAGAATAAGTATGGTCTCTAAATAGTTTTCTGATGATTCATTGTTTCGCATTTCGAATACCCCCGTGAGTTTATTTTCGTTCGTTTTAATTCAGTTATTTTATTATAACATACATTTTATTGTTTGCAAAACTTTTCTTTTTGATTTGTACGTGATTTGTACGTGATTTATAAAAATCAGAAAAAATCACAAAAATCCGCATTTGTTATTGACTTCTAATTTATGTTAGTGTATACTAACTATCGAATCAGAAAACAAACGTATGCATGATATATTTCTAAATCTTGTATGCCATAAATGTTTAATTATATCAGATAAGACCGGCCGATCACCGGTCTTATTTATTTTAAAAAATGTACATATTCAGCTTAAACGAGAGCTCTTTTTAACCTTTGAAGCCCATCCATAAGCACTGCCCTAGGGCATGCGATATTCAATCTCACAAAGTAGCGGCCGTTGCCTCCAAACTCAGCCCCCTCCGACAGATAAAGGCCTGTCTTTTCACGAATCATCTGCGTAAATGCCACAGAATCATCTGTGAGCGCACTGCAATCAAGCCACATGAGGTATGTCGCATCGGCATCCACTACATGTATCTGCGGCAGGTTTTCTGTCATGAAGCTGCAGACTGTTTTGCGGTTTTCCCATAGATATTTTCTAAGCTCCTCAAGCCACGGCTCACCCTTTGTGAATGCCGCAACTGCTGCCGTGATGGCAAATGCGTTTGGCTCCGCCACCTCGTCTGTATTTAATGCGCGCCATACCTTATGGCGCAAAAATTTATTTGGCACCATCACTGCCGCAGTCTGTAAGCCTGCCATATTAAAGCACTTGGTCGGTGCAATACAGGTGATGCTGATATCGGCGCAGTCCTCCGATGCTGCCGCAAACGGCACGTATGATTTTCCCGGTGCTGTGATGTCGCAGTGTATCTCGTCTGATATGACCGTCACATTGTACTTCCTGCAGAGTGCACCTATTTTCGCAAGCTCATCCTTTGTCCAGATGATACCGCACGGATTGTGAGGGTTGCAAAATATCATAAGCGTGGTCTGTGGATTGGAAAGGTCATGCTCCAATCTGTCATAGTCCACGAAATATCTGCCGTTTTCGTACCCAAGCGGGCTTTCCTGCACATTTACGCCGTTATTAAATATGGAATTAAAAAATATATTGTATACCGGTGTCATGATAAGCACATTTTCACCGGGTGTTGTGAGCTTTCGAACTGTAGATGATATGGTCGGTACGACCCCTGTGCAAAAAATCAGGCTGTCTCTTTCGATTTTAAGCCCATGGCGTCTGTCCCACCACGAAATATACGCATCATTCCACTCATCCGGAATGATGGAATAGCCAAACACTCCGTGAGAAACACGCTCTGATATTGCATCTATTATCTGGGGAGCTGTCTTAAAATCCATATCTGCTACCCACATCGGGAGCTCATTTTCTGCCACATCCCACTTTAGTGAGCCTGTGTTTCTTCTGTCTACAACGGTGTCAAAATCATACATAGATTATTTTCCCTCACATATTATCTTTGTCTTTGATGGGTCAACTCTGTCCTTTTCGATAGTCAGTGTGCCAATCTCCTTTGCCCTTATCACTCCGCTTGTCGGATTTAAAACACTGTCCACCTTACTGCAAATCTCTGCATCTACCGAAGAATACTCAAATGCCAATGTAGTGTTTATGAGCTTACAGTTTTTCATAACGAGGTTGTCGATGTAGCAAAGCCCCTGCAGGCTCTCGATTGTGCAGTTTATAAGTGTCAGATTCTTTGCGTTCCAGCCAAGGTATTCTCCTGTAATAAATGAATCGTAGACTGTGACATTTTCCGTATTCCAGAAGGCATCCTTTGAGATAAGCTTTGAATCGTGCACCTCTACATTTCTTGAGCCGTCAAACGAATAGTTGCCGACCAGCTGGAAATTCTTCATGATAAGATTATTTGTATTCATGCCAAAATAATCTCCCTTTGCCGAGACATTCTCTATATCGACATGATCACAGCTCCAGAGGGTCTCCTGGGCATTTGGAAATGTCACATTTTTAAGCTTTAGGTTATTGCAGCGCCTGAAGTTCTTAGGTGCCTCAACTATTGAATCTGTGACAGAGATATTGTCTGTATACCAGACACCCGCACGCGCCATGTCAAACCATGTGCAGTCCTTTACAGCTATGTCACTGCAGTACCACAGCGGATATTTCCATCTAAAAAAACAGCCTGTCAGGCTAATGCCATGGCTCTCCTTAAGAGGCGACTCTCCGTCATCAAAAATTGTATCATATATATCCAGGTCATTGCTTGCAAACAGGGCTCTTTCGCCTGTCAGAAACTCCTGATGGATTTGTTTTCTTTCGCTCATTATATATACTCCTTTTTGCTCTAAGTAGTTCTAAAGTTATCTGTCATTAACTAAAAGAACTGCCAGGCACATAAGAATATGCAGCCCGACAGTTATCATTATACCCCAAACCCTACTGAATTTATAGTATTTTATATAAGTTTAATATTACAAAATTAATATTAAGAGCCTGATATTTACAGCTCAAGCCCGTCAAGTATGCTCTTAAGTGCATCAGCAGACTCCTTGAGCTTTAAAGCTTCCTCACCGTTTAACTCGATTGGGATATCGCTCTCCACTCCATTTGCTCCAACGATTGCAGGCATTGAGAGAACCACACCGTCGATGCCGTACTGTCCGTGCATCATGTGTGAAACAGGAAGAATAGACTTCTCATCACGCATGATTACCTCGCAGATACGTCTGACCGACATAGCGATACCATAATATGTCGCATGCTTTCTGTTGATTATCTCGTAGGCACTGTTCTTTACGTTTGCAGCGATTTCCTCTGTATTCTCCTTATGCTTGTAGTGACCTCTCATCTCGCACATCTTGTGAAGCTCCACTCCGGAAACATTGGCTGATGACCATGCAACCACCTCACTGTCTCCGTGCTCACCTACTATAAATGCATGTACGCTTCGGCTATCCACCCCAAGGTGTTCTCCGAGCGCATACTTAAGTCTTGCACTATCAAGCACGGTACCTGAACCGATGACACGCTCCTGCGGAAGTCCTGAAAGCTTCTGTGCCACCTGTGTTAAAATATCTACAGGGTTTGCAACGATAAGTAAGATTCCACCGAAATTTCTCTTTGCGATCTCCGGAATGATGCTCTTGAAGATTGCAACATTTTTATTTACCAGATCAAGTCTTGTCTCGCCCGGTTTTTGGCCTGCACCTGCAGAAACAACAATGATAGCAGCATCTGCCACATCATCATAACCACCTGCATATATCTTCATAGGTCTGGCAAAAGGAATACCGTGGCTTATATCCATCGCCTCTCCCTCAGCTTTGTCCTTATCAGCGTCAATGAGAACTATCTCTGAAAAAAGACCGCTCTGCATAAGTGCAAAAACTGATGCCGAACCAACGAATCCACATCCGATCATGACAGCCTTTCTTGGGTTTGTCTTAACAACTGCGTTAGTTTTATTGCTCATGTACGTTCCTCTCTTTCTTAAACTATAATTCAAATAGTTGCTTTTTATTATAACTATTCATCCCAAACACAAATTCTCAATATCTGCTTTGTTATCAGTTGTTCTGAATAATTATCTCTTATTTATATTATACCCGCATTGTACATATAATCCGTTGTAAAAACAACAAATTACTTGATAAAATACAATCAATAGCCCATTGTTCCCATTTTTATACAACTTTAATGCAGATTTTCACATAAAAAGTGCAATACTAAAAGCAAACCGGACCAATACAGCTGAATGAATTGTCATTTAGCATATTGATCCGGTTATATTTAAATGCTGTATCCGCTTATTTTGTGCTTGAATTTCTGTACTCAAGCGGTGTCATTCCATACAGCTTCTTGAACTGTCTGTTAAAATGCTCCACGTTCTGATATCCTGCCTCAATTGCGATATTCTCAACAGTTGTGATGCTGTTTCTAAGCAGTGTGCGTGCCTTCTTCATCTTGGCATTGGTGACCAGCTCTCCGAAGGTCTTGCCTGACTTCTCCTTTATGTACTTGGAGATATACGGCTCTGTCAGGTTGAACTGTGCAGCCATGTCTGCAAGCGATACTGTCTTGTAGTTGGCCTGGATGAAGTTGAGCATGGCAATATAGCGCTCATCCTTCACGTGACTGTCAGCCTTGGTGGCAAGGTAATGGTTTACCGCAACAACAAGCGCTCCGATTGATGCCTTGATGATATCCTCATCCACACCTGCGCCCCAGAACATACTGCCGTCAACTGTGATACCCACATATGCCATAGCCTTTGATGAAGATCCGTGTGAAAGCGCATGCTCCTCGTATACAGTGAGCTCAAAGCTGATGTCAAAATACTGCTTAATTATATTGCTGACTGCATCGAGACGGCCGTTTCCATTGGCATCTACCTTTCTGGTGCTGTCATTGTGTAAAATAACCGCCTCTGCGAAAATGCCGTTTACCTGCTTAAAGTGGCACTCCGGTATAGTGAAATATGGATGAAAATCCACATAATTGTCTGTAAAGATACTGTGTACCCACTCAGGTGAAAGCTCCTTGTGCTCCTCGTCCGATACCTGCTTGACCATGTATCCGACCTGCTCTCTCATCTGCTGTGGCACATTGATACCGAAGCTCTGCTTAAGGATATATGCCACTCCGCCCTTTCCTGACTGGCTGTTGATACGGATAACATCAGCCTCGTATGTCCTGCCGACATCCTTTGGATCTATAGGCAGATATGGAACCGTCCACTTATCAAGCTTCTTTTCCTCTCTCCATGCCATGCCCTTTGAGATTGCATCCTGATGTGAGCCTGAAAAAGCAGAAAAAACAAGGTCTCCCGCATATGGCTGTCTCTCGCCTACCTTCATTCTGGTAAATGTCTCATACTTCTCCCTGATCTCAGGCAGATTTGAAAAATCAAGCTGTGGATCCACTCCGTGTGAGTAAAGATTCATGGCAAGTGTCACGATATCTACATTTCCTGTTCTCTCACCGTTTCCAAACAGCGTACCCTCTATCTCCTCAGCTCCTGCAAGCACACCAAGCTCTGATGTGGCAACACCGCAGCCTCTGTCATTATGAGGATGTAAGCAAAGCACTACTCCGTCTCTGTACTTGAGGTGCTTGTTGATATACTCTATCTGTGTGGCAAAAACATGTGGCATAGCATTCTCTACTGTGGTAGGAATATTGATGATAGCCTTATTATCAGCCTTTGGCTGCCATACATCAAGCACAGCGTTGCACACATCAACCGCATAATCCACCTCAGTGCCCGAAAAGCTCTCCGGTGAATACTGGAAACGGAAATTACCGTCAGTCTCTGCTGCAAGGTCTCTCAGTAAAATAGCTCCGTCAACTGCAAGCTGCTTTATCTCTTCCTTTGACTTCTTAAACACCTGCTCACGCTGTGCAACAGATGTGGAATTGTACAGATGTACAACTGCTCTCGGTGCTCCCTCAAGTGCCTTGAAGGTCTTCTTGATGATATGCTCTCTGGCCTGTGTCAGCACATGTATAGTGACATCATCAGGAATCATATCCCTCTCAATAAGAGCTCTCGTGAAATTGAACTCTGTCTCAGAGGCTGCCGGGAAACCTACCTCGATTTCCTTAAAGCCTATATCTACAAGCATCTTAAAGAAGTCAAGCTTCTCCTCAAGACTCATCGGCTCGATTAGAGCCTGGTTGCCATCACGTAAATCAACCGAACACCACAGTGGTGCTTTATCTATATAATCCTTCTTAACCCAGTCATAAGTACATTCAGGAGGCAGAAAATAACTGCGCTCGTATTTTTCATATCCTTTCATCTTAAAACCTCTTTTCGTTTGAACTGATATAATTGTAACACATAAGCGCAGTTATTGGAATGATTATATTTAATCACTTTTATTGATGTAATTTAATTTTTTATAAAAATATAACACAAAAAAAGAGCAAAATTTTTACTTTTT
>ENA-UEQN01000880-UEQN01000880.1-human-gut-metagenome-genome-assembly--contig:-NODE-880-length-26095-cov-8.811784_pt1 | contig 26095 bp, 20 predicted proteins | sample MGYA00242940_ERZ507944 | MGnify/ENA primary metagenome ERZ507944 (study PRJEB26167, sample SAMN06115449) | human gut metagenome | host: Homo sapiens | place: China:Fujian | collected 2015-08-20... | reverse complement strand
TTATATAGTTGCCGCCGTTTTTGAAATTGAACTCGCGTTCGAATCTGCCGTCGGTGTCGGGCGTATATTCGAGCACTTTTCCGTTCATTCTCAGGCGGATGACCGCGCTGCCGGACTCGGTTTTGATATAAGCTTTCACTTTTATCAGCTTGTCGCGCGCCGCCGCGCAGGAGAGCAACGGATATGTTTTCACATTCGACAGATATGTAAAAGAATAAGAGACAAAAAGAACCGGGATTGGTATTTCGCCAACCCCGGTTTTGTTTTATTCCGCCGGTTCGAGCTCCGGCTCGTTTTCTTCTATATCGCCCGCGAGACCTAATTTCTGTTCGAGCTTCGACTTTTTCTTATATGTCTCATTCCACTCCTGCTGAGTGAACTCATAGCCGTATGCAAGGAAGAGATCCTCGCCGCGCTTCTCCTGCTTTGAATAGCGCGCTTTCTTGAGCAGGACTACAATCCCCACGCCGAGCAGCGAACCGACGAGCGCCGCCGCGAACGAGAGCAGAATAACTTTCGCTCCCCCGCCGGCATAGAGCGGAGGCAGCAGCCCCGCAAATGCGTCGTATTTATCGGTGACGACAATTGTGGAAGTGCGGAGAAGCCCGTATTTCCGGGCATAGTCAGTCAAGAATGACTCGTTGCAGATGCCGAATGCCGCGGCGAGCACGCCTGTGAGCGTTGTTCCGCCGATGAGCGCGAAAGGCGTTGTCTGCGGTTCTCTGACGCAATAGACCATCGGCGACATCGCCATAAGTCTGACATTCTGGAACACCTCGTTAATGAAGCCCGTGTTGAGCAGGTTTTCATCATAGACGACCATCGGCCAGGACTTGAACTTCTTGCCGACGAAGAGATAAATCATGCATATCCACGACGGGGTTATCATCGCCGCGGAGAACACTGTGAGCAGTCTTGCGCTCTCCATTGAGCCCGCCAGCACGCCCTTGAATATCTCATCGAACACCGCGAGCGAGAGCGGACCGCCGACATCGAAGCCGAGCGCAAAGCCTATCACGGCGCCTTTGAGAATGATATTTGCGGAGGAGGCGACTATTCCGGCGAGCTTATGCGCGAGCAGGGTCATCGGCAGAGCGTAGGCATAGTTCATAACGAAAAACACCGCAAAAGCGGAAAGCCCGATAACAACGAGCGAATCGCCGAGCAGAGTCATATTTTTGAGCTGCGGGCGGAATGTGCATATAAGCTCCTCGCGCTTTGCTTCGTCTTTTATTTTTGAATGTGCAAGCTTCAACAGCATACCGAACGCCCATTCTATAACGACGACACAGACCTTGTGCAGGAAGGTCACGCACACGGTGCTCAGCAGAGCTATCACATAATAGCCCATGAAGCCGATAACAGACGAGCCGCCCACTGTTTCAACGCCCGCGACCTGGGTGCAGAAGAGGCCGAAATATACGGCGAGAACGCCCGAGACAAGCGCGGAGAAAAATCCGCCCGCGTAATACGCCATACATATCGACATACCTATGCCGAAAAGCTGGACGGACATATACGAGACCCAATAGAGTCCGTCGAGCAGGGACGGAAAAACTTTTCCGAGAATAAGTATTATAAACGCGAATATCGCGGCGAAGAGCATGAACGGGAACAGCGCGGTCGAGGTCTTGACCGCGGCGCGTCTGAGCTGATATTTTTCAAACAGCGGCGCTTTCAGATACTCCCCCGCGCTTTTGTACGGATTTTCTGTGTTATACATCTTTACCCTCCTGCTTGTTTTTTCTAATCATAGCATTATATTAGCGATATTGCAACATATTCACTTATTTTATCGTATCTTTTTGTATATATTTTAAAAATTTCTTGCAATCTGCACAATTTAAGCTCAGGACATTTGGGAATATTGACAGTCGGCAGAATAACTCTTTGCTGAAATTTCATTCCGCTCGCGCGGCAGCGATGTGTTGAGTCGCCGAGGCGATTATCAAGCAAAAAATCCTACCCAAGGGAAAACCGTGGGTAGGATTTCTGTTTTTCGCTCCCATGCAAGACACGGGGAAAATTATATTACAGCTCGTTTATCATCGAGAGCAGGTCGACATAGAACACGCGGACATTATGATTGACGAACAGACCGCCGTTTATCGAGAGGTGGTCGCCGCTGAATGTCGGCATGATGTTCCAAACGCCCGTTGCGACTTCGCCGCCGCTGTAAACGGAAGAGGGCGCGTTGAACGGCGCGAGGGCGGAATATGTGCTGACAAGTCCGTCATTCTCGAACCACTTTTCATCTACGACGTAACCGCCCTTGGTGGTGCAGGTGAACTTGCCCATTCTGACTGCGCACGCTCTGAAGAGCCTATCTATATTGCCGTCGACCGGGCTGTAAGTGCCGTCTGCATTGCGCTCGGTCGCGCTGCACGGATAGGAGAAATAATAGACATTTTTGAGCGTCGAGATATTCTCATTTATCGCGAGAGCGTGGTCGATGTCCATATCATATTCCGCGCTGTCCGAAAGTGCTCTGTCGAGATGCGGAGCGGTGGCAACGGTGAGCATGGCGACAACCGCGCGCTCTTCGGCGGTGGCGTTGACATCCTTTATTATAGCATCGCGCACGAGATAGGCGGTCGTACCGTTATGCGGAGCGGCGAGCGCTGTTACGGAATATATCCAATCTGCCTTTCCGCCCGTGAACAGGTCGGAGACATCGCTGCCAGAAGCCTCGCGCTCGGCCTCGCTGCCGTTTGCCATAAGCTCAGCCAGAAGTCTGACGGTCACGCCGCCGAATGAATGACCGAGAAGATTTATCTTATCCTCGGCGCTCCACTCATCGATAAGCGGATCGGAGGAATAATCCTCGCCGTATCTGTCGTGGCGGCAGCGCTTTGAATGCTCCTCGCCGTAGTCGGTGACGGTGCCGGTCAGCTGGGCGTAGAGCTCGCAGGCTCTGTCCCATGCGCTTCCCGTCGGATCGACCGCTGCGGAATAGCACTCGAAACCGCGGGCGTTAAGATATTGCATCAGATCGCCGCCGAACATACCCCAATAGGGCAGAAAATCGTTATACCAAGTGTAGCTGCCCCAGCCCGCAAGACCGTGAACGAAAACGTTGGCATACTCGGTGTTGAACTTCGTATCGTCAACCTTGACGTGCGGAATGTTGAGCGCGGGGAAGCAGAACATAATTACAGATACAATAAATGAAATTATTTTTGCCACATGACCATCTCTTTTTCATTGTTTTTGTCGGCGGTTATTCTCCGAACGCGCCGTTTACAAGACAATTATATATGGAATTTATTCCCGTTGTCAATCGGTTTTCAAAAATAAAAACGGCTGCGGTCGGAGCAAATATATTGCCCGATCACAGCTGTTTTTTCACCATTTTTCGCGCATGAGGCGGAGATTCAGAACTCTCAGCTCCTCTTTGCGTTTTTCATAATCCGGGCACCGCGAACCGACAAGCCGCCAGAACGCCGCCGAATGATCCATGTGTTTAAGATGCGAAAGCTCATGGATAATGCAATAATCAACCGCGCCCTCGGGCGCCATAAGGAGAAACAGCGAGAGATTTATATTCCCCTTTGAGGTGCATGAACCCCAGCGCGTTCTCGCGGAATTTATCTTGACTGAAGCGACCGTTTCGCCGAACTGATCGGCAAGCTCATATGTCCTGCGGACGAGATAATTCTTGGCGAGCGAGCGGTAGACTTCCTTGAGCGCTGCCGCCGTATCATCAACCGTGAACCCATCGGGAACAAAAAAGCTGCTGCCGTCAAAACCTGCGCGTTGCCCGGGAACTTTTATCAGCGGATACTCGCGCCCGAGCAGGAGAAGTCCCGATTCCCCTCCCGGGACGAACGAATCGGAAATATCTTTTCGCTCCTGCACCTTTGCGAGATTTTTGAGCACCCATTCGCGCTTTTCGAAGAGAAAATCTTCGATATGCTTGAGGCTCATTCGGCGCGGCGCATAGACCAGGACCTTTGCATCGCGCGATATTTTTATGCTCAGCGTCCTGCGGTCGGAGCGCGTTAATTCATACTGAAAACCGAGTTCGGGCATTATTCTATACCCATATCTGCCTTGAACTGTTCGGTCAGCTCGCGCATTTGATCTATCTCCATACGGCGGCTGAGCGTGAACGCCGAAGCGTCCTTCGAGCGGCAGTCATAGCCCATGGGCACGCCCTCGAGGGAGAGATAATATTTGGCGTTGACGGGATAGAGCTGGCACTCGGCGAGAGAGGCAAAGCCGAGGAAAGCCTGGACTTTCTTCGCCTTTTCCGGCTCTTTTTCAAAGTTTTTGCACAGCCACGAATATATCTCCGGGTGGAAATTCGCCATAACGCCCGAGAATCCGGCGCAGCCCATTTTCAGCGTTTCGAGCAGGCTCGCGGAGTTGGCGTTGAATATCTTGAGTCCCATGCCGTCAACGGCTCTGAGTTTTTCGTTTATCATGCCGGGGTCGCAGCAGGTATCTTTGAGAAAAGTGAATCTGCCGGACTCGGCGAGCTTTTTGAGCACCGCAGGGGTCATAATGCGCTTATAGGGATAGGGACACTCATAGATGCCGAAATTGACATCGCCGACGGATTCGACCGCCCTGTCGATATTTTTAAGAAACACGCTGTCGTCCTCATCGGCTGAGGCGAATCTGTTAGAGATAAACACATAGGCGTCTATCCCCTCATCTATGAAAGCCTTTGCCTCTTCTATCTGAGTGTCAAGATCATCCGCGACATGACCGGACGCGACTATTGAGATATTTTTCGGCGTATGCTGCATGACAAAATGCAGGAGCTCGAGTCGCTCTTCAAACGAGAGGAAGAATATCTCGCTCGACTGACAGATGGCGAAAATTCCGTCGACTTTCTTCCCGGCGTACCAGTTTATAAGCGCTTCGACAGCCGCATAATCTATCTTATTGTCCTTTGTGAACGGCGTTATCATGGTCGGATAGACGCCGTTGGGAATCATCTTTTTCATTTTTTGTCCCTCCAATATGATCTCAGTTAAGTTTATCACATCGGCGGGAATTGTCAAGAAAATCAAGCGGACAGGTTGCGCCGCAGGAGCGCGAGCACGGCTTTTTCGCGCCGCGACACCTGCACCTGCGACATACCGAGCAGCTCGGCAGTTCGGCTCTGGGTCATGCCGCGATAATAGCGCAGGCTTATCATCTCGCGGTCGCGGTCATCGAGCAGAGCGATAACTTCGCGCAGGGCGATAAGCTCCGAGGCGGCGTTCTCAGGCGACTCAACGGGCAGGTCTATCTGCCCCTCGCCGTCGTCCGTGCAGGCGGTCAGCGACACGGCGGGCATTGCCGCATTGAGCAGTTGCGCCGTCTGGGCGACATCGCTGCCGAGGCGTTCGGCGAGCTGACCTACAGTAGGTTCGCACCCGATCTCGGCGGTCAGCGCGTCCTTTTCGCGCATCGCGGCGCGCGCTTTTTCTTTCAGTGCGCGTCCGACTTTGACACTGCCGCCGTCGCGGAAAATGCGCTTTATCTCGCCGAGAATGACGGGCACGGCATAAGTCGAAAACGAGAACCCGCGCTCCGGGTCGAAGTTCTCGGCAGCTTTTATAATTCCGACGCACCCCGCCTGAAACAGGTCGTCATACTCCGCGCCCTTGCCGCGGAATTTGTTGGCGCAGGCATGGACGAGACCGATATTCTTTTCAACGAGTTCATTGCGTTCAGCCCTGTCCATCGCCGCGTCCTTTTATAAATTTATCCATGGTGACGCTCGTCCCCTTGCCCGGGACGGAGCGCACGCGCACCTTGTCCATAAAGCTCTCCATGACGGCGAATCCCAAGCCCGCACGCTCGCCGCCGAGGGTCGTGAACAGCGGCTCCATCGCCTGGCGCACATCGATTATGCCGCACCCGCGATCCCTTATTCTGATGCGGACGAGTCCGTCGTCGAACAGCCCGACCCATATGTATATCTCCCCCACGCTCGCGGGATAGGCGTGGACGATGCAGTTTGTGACCGCCTCGCTGACGGCGGTTTTGATATCCGATATTTCTTCGACCGTCGGATCCTGCTGAGCCGCAAACGCCGAGACTGCGACACGCGCGAAGCTCTCGTTGACGGAGCGGCTCTCTATTTTCAGGCTCATCTGATCGACAGGCTTTTTTCTACTCATGTTTATCCTCCTTGTTCCTTTTCTGCGACAGCGTACACAGCGCCTGCATACCCGCAAGGCGCATCATTTTATAATTGCGCTCGCTGAGATTCGTGACCTCGAGCTTCCCCTGCCAGCCCTGCAGAAGCCTATAGCGACCCATGACAAGACCGACGGCGGAGCTGTCCATAAAAGTGACATCGGCGAAGTCGAGGCGCAGTATTTTCGGCTGCTGAGCCGCGGCGGCGGCATCGATATCCGCGCGCATTGCGGCGGCGGTATGGTGGTCTATCTCGCCGGAGAGCAGCGCGCTGACGCTGAGCGGATTTGAGATTATTTCAACACCCATGTTTTTTCCTCCTTTGGGGTGATTATCAATTAACAGTTTGTCCGGGATAAGTGGGATTATTCTCGGATTTGTTTGAATTTTTTGTTGACGATATCAGTACATTTAAAATTTTGTATCGGCTGCCGCCGATATCGAGCAGCCGCAAGGGCTGTCCCTACGAACCGTGCACAATTTTTAATTGCAGCAAATCTTATGAAAAACCTGTGCCGCCGTTGGTCGGCTCTGTGCGGAGGGTCATTTTGATATTATCAAAAAATCGGACACGGCTTGTACAAAATAAAAAACAGGACGGACTATTATCATCAAAGATAATAATCCATCCCGTTTGAAAATCCTGCCGAAATGCGGCGGGTTAAATATTTTTATTTTCCAAAAGATAACCGCGAACCTCGCCTGCGAGATAGAACGAACCGCAAGTAACGAGCGTTCCGCCGTTTTGCTTTATATCATTTATCGCCATGCGGCAAGCTTCTGTCGGGTCGGACACAGGCGTACAGTCGGCGCAATATTTATTGGCAAGCTTGCTCAGGGCTTCGGGATTCATGCTGCGCGGATTGTCCGGGGCTGTCAGGTACATTTTTTCAAACAGCGGCGCGGTCAGGCGCAGATATGTGTCGCAGTCCTTATCGCCCATGAGCGCGCACACGGCAACGCGTCTGCCGCTTGTGAAGCGCTCCAAAAAGGCCTTGAGCGCCGAGGCGCAGCCCTCGTTGTGACCGCCGTCAAGAATGATTCTTTCGCCGATAAGCTCCATTCGCGCGGGCATCACGGCGTTTTTCATTCCCTGCTCTATCGCTTCGCCGCTGACATTCAAGCCGCATTCACGCACGGCGGTGACGGCCGTCAGCGCATTTTTTATCATATGGTCGCCCGCGAACGGTATGCGGAGATTCAGCGAGCCGTAGACTATATCTGTGCCGCGTATCGTCTCGTCAACAACACGGCAGGCGGTCATATCCGGCACTGCGAGCCTATTTTTTTCGCGCTGAGCGGTTTCTTCTATAACACGGCGTGCATCAACAGACTGCTCGGGATACATGACCGTCACGCCGCGCGGCTTGATTATTCCGCATTTCTGCGCGGCTATTTCAGCGATTGTATTGCCGAGTATCGCGGTGTGATCCATGGAAATCGAGGTTATGACGGAGACGAGCGGAGTTTTTATAATATTCGTTGAATCGAGCAGCCCACCGAGCCCGACTTCGAGCACGACAACATCGCATTTTCGCTCTTTATACCAGAGAAACGCGGCGGCGGTCAGGGCCTCAAACTCGGTCGCGACAATTCCACGTTTGTCGAGTTTGTCGCACACCGATTTAACGCGCTCGACAACAGCTGCGAGCTCCTCCGGCGGAATCATCTCGCCGTCAATTTGCATGCGCTCGCGGAAATCAATGACATAGGGCGAAGTGAACAGCCCGGTTCTGTACCCGGCGGCAGAGAGCATACAGGATATCATGGTGCTCGTCGAGCCTTTGCCGTTCGTCCCGGCGACATGGATGAAGCGAAGCTCATCCTGCGGGTTGCCGAGCGCGGCACAGAGTGCCCTGATACGCTCCATGCCGGGGTGTATGCCAAAGGTCAGGCGCGAATGGATATATTCGATTGCTTCGGTTGGTGTCATCAGTTTTCCTCCGTAAAGCATCAAAGGACGGGACACGCCCGTCCTTTGCAGGTTGGTTTTTATGTGCGGGAGAACATACGCAAATGTGAACGAATACCGATTTTACGGGCGGATGATATCCGCCCCTACACCGATAACCGAACGGGCATGGTTCCCACAACGCAGTATCACGCGAAATTACGCATTGGCGCCAAAATTACGCACAGGCGAGCCAATAGCGGAATTTTGGGCGAGACAAGGCGTGAGGTTCTGCACGAGAGGGAGCGTACGTCGGTACGTGACCGAGCGGGCACGGCTCTCACAACGCAGTATCACGCGAAATTACGCATTGGCGATCTTAGAGAGGCTGTCGTTGAGCATAGCTATCTTCTCATTCAGCTTTCTCGCCGCTTCGCGCTGAGCCTCAACGACCGGCGCGGGAGCTTTGGAGACGAAGTTCTCGTTGGAGAGCTTGGCGTTGATGCCGTCGAGCTGCTTCTGAGCGGAGGCGAGCTCTTTGTTGAGTCTTGCGCGCTCGGCCTCGAAGTCGACGAGGTCGCCCATGGGGATGTATATCTTGGCGGCGTCGGTGACGATGCAGACTGCGCCGTCTATCTCAATGCCGTCCTCAACCTCGACCTCGGACGCGCCCGCGAGCTTCTGCATGAACTCGCCGGAAAGTCTGAAGGTATCGACATAGGAGGTGCTGATATATATTTTCGCTCTCTTTGAATGAGGAACGTTCATCTCGGCGCGGCGGTTTCTTATCGCCCTGACCGCGTCCATAATCATGTTCATCTGCTCTTCCTCTGCGCTGAAGTTCAGAGCGTCGGAATACTGCGGCCAATCGGAGACCATTATGCTCGCGCCCTCATGCGGCAGGGACTGCCAAATCTCCTCAGTCACGAACGGCATGAACGGATGGAGAAGCTTCAGAACATTGGACATGACATATATAAGCACGCGCTTTGCGCACTGTGCGGGCTCGCCGCCCTTTTGCAGGCGAATCTTCGCAAGCTCGATATACCAGTCGCAGAAAACATCCCAGATGAAATCATAGAGCTTCTGAACTGCGATGCCGAGCTCGAATCTCTCGAGATTGTCCGTAACCTCTTTGACGAGGTCGTTATAGAGGCTGAGCACCCACTTATCCTCGAGCGCAAGCTCATCGGGCAGACCCGCTTCTTCGGAGCCGTCGAGGTTCATAAGGATAAAGCGTGCGGCGTTCCAGAGCTTGTTGGCAAAGTTGCGGCTCGCTTCGACCTTTTTGTCGGAATATCTCATGTCGTTTCCGGGGCTGTTGCCGTTGGCAAGAGTGAAGCGCAGGGCATCTGCGCCGTACTTGTCAATGACCTCGAGCGGATCGATGCCGTTGCCGAGCGACTTCGACATTTTTCTGCCCAGCTCATCGCGGACGAGGCCGTGAATAAGCACGGTATCAAACGGAACCTGACCGGTCTGCTCGATGCCGGAGAACATCATTCTCATGACCCAGAACGGGATTATATCATAACCTGTGACAAGGGTGTTGGTGGGATAATAGCGCTTGAAGTCCTCGCTGTCGGTATTCGGCCAGCCAAGGGTCGAGAACGGCCAGAGAGCCGAGGAGAACCATGTATCAAGCGTATCGGGGTCCTGATGAATATGGGTGCTGCCGCACTTCGAGCACTTGTCGGGAGCAGTTCTTGCAACGGTTATCTCGCCGCAATCGTCGCAATACCACGCGGGGATGCGGTGACCCCACCAGAGCTGACGGGAAATGCACCAGTCGCGGATATTCTCGAGCCAATGGAAATAGACCTTTTCAAAACGCTTCGGCACGAACTTTGTCTCGCCGTTCTTGACAGCGTCGATAGCGGGACCCGCGACGGGCTTCATGCTGACGAACCACTGCTTTGAAACGCGGGGCTCAACGGTAGTCGAGCAGCGGTAGCATGTGCCGACATTGTGGTTATAATCCTCGACCTTGACGAGAGCGCCCTCAGCCTCAAGATCCTTGACGATAGCTTTTCTCGCCTCGTATCTGTCCATGCCTGCGTACTTCGGATAGTCGTCGACTATCTTTGCGTCATCGGTCAGGACATTGATAACGGGCAGGTTATGGCGCAGACCAACCTCGAAGTCGTTCGGGTCATGCGCGGGGGTTATCTTAACGACACCGGTACCGAAGTCTATCTCGACATAATCATCGGCGACAACGGGTATCTCGCGGTGGACTATGGGCAGGATGAGCGTCTTGCCGACGATATCCTTATATCTTTCATCATTGGGGTTGACGGCAACAGCGGTATCGCCGAGCAGGGTCTCGGGTCGGGTCGTTGCAAGCTCAAGATAGCCGCTTCCGTCCTTGAAAGGATAGCGAAGATGCCAGAAGTGACCCGCCTGATCCTCATATTCGACCTCGGCGTCGGAAATCGAAGTCAGGCAATGGGGACACCAGTTGATTATTCTCTCGCCCCTGTAAATGAGTCCCTTTTCATAGAGGTTGCAGAAAACCTCATTGACAGCCTCGTTGCAGCCCTCGTCGAGGGTGAAGCGCTCGCGCTCCCAGTCGCAGGACGAGCCCATCTTCTTGAGCTGTTCGATTATTCTGCCGCCGAACTTCTCTTTCCACGCCCATGCGCGCTCGAGGAAGCCTTCACGGCCAACATCGTCCTTTGTAAGGCCTTCCTTTGCCATAGCCTCGACTATCTTCGCCTCGGTGGCGATAGAAGCGTGGTCGGTGCCGGGCAACCAGAGGGTATCATAGCCCTGCATGCGGTGGTAGCGGATAAGTATATCCTGAAGAGTATTGTCAAGAGCATGACCCATATGGAGCTGACCCGTGATGTTCGGAGGGGGAATAACTATAGTATAGGGTTTCTTCTCCGGGTCGGGTACGGCGTGGAAGAAATTGCCGTCGAGCCAGAATTTATAGGTTCTGTCCTCCACTTCCTTCGGATCATACTGTTTTGCGAGTTCCTTTGCCATAACATAATCCATTTCTCCGGCGAATAGATTTTACATGAACGCTGATTGCTCCGCGCCGGAGGAGCAGCGTTGATTTTACAAAAATTAAAGTCCGTTTGAGCCGAGGAATCCGAGCGTTACGCCCGCAAGCTCATCGGCACGGTTCTCGTTGCACATATGTCCGCCTTTTTTGACTTCATATGTCTCGGCATCCGCGAGAGCGGAATTGACCTGAATCTTCATCCACGGCATCAGAACGAGATCATACTGCGCCTGGACGAGGAGCACCGGCATATCTATTTTTGACACGGATTCGAGGTCGGTCGGGCGCGCGTTGAACATCATGCTTATCATGCTCTCACCGGTATAGTCGACAGCGAGAGGATCCGCCACGGCGGAGACATCATAGTTCATTGAAAAATCCCAATCAACAAAAGCCGCGAGCAGGACTACACGCATAAGCGGAGTCACTTTCGTGCCGTATTTGAGAAAAGCCGACATGAATTTGCCCATAAAGGCATTGTTCATCATGCTCTCCATAAACGACGGAGTCTTGCTGACGGGTGCGGGGCAATAGAGCATAAGAGCTTTGAGCCCCGGAGTTTCGCAGGCTATGTTCATAGCGACTCCGCCGCCCATTGAATGCCCTGCCAAAATCCACTCGTCCATCGGCGCAATCGAGAGCATGAGCTTCTCAATCAGTTCTTCACGGTCGACATGTCTGACATCGGCAGTCTCACGAGTCGTATAACCGAAGCCGGGAAGATCGGCAAGCACACACTCATAACCGTTCTCGCTCATGAGCTTCGCCATCGGCTCCCACGAATAAGTCGAGCAGCCGAAGCCGTGGAGCATCATTATCCTGCCGCGAAAGTCCCCTTTCGCTTCAAAGACGCGGTAATGCACGCTGTAATCACCGTACTCAAAAAATTCACTGTTATCAAACGGGGTCTGCGTTTTTGCAAAAGCCGTAACGGATACTGCCATTATCATGACTGCCGCAAGCAGTACCGCCGCGGCGGCTTTTAACTTTTTCAAACCGTTCCCTCTTTTCCGATGAATTACTCTATATTATCACATTCAGAAGCGTTTTTGTCAAGAGATTTAACGCTTTTTGACTTCTCCGGAGGCAAAAATGAAGAACACGAAACGGCTTCTCATAAACACGCTGACGCTCGCCGCGACATCGTTTCTCATGCGCACGGTCGGCGTTGCGTTCAATGTATATCTGACCGGTCGGCTGGGTGCGGCGGGAATAGGACTTTTTTCACTCGTCACGGATGTATACGCGATGGCGCTGACATTTTCGTTTGCGGGTCTGCCGCTCGCATCGACGCGGCTCACGGTCGAAGATTCCGGAAAAAATGCCGGTCAGGGCGTATGGATAATGCGGCGGTGCGCGCTCTACGGGCTGACGGTCGGGTGCATGATGCTCGCCGCCGTATGGTTCGGCGCGGAGCTGATAGCAAAGCTGTGGCTCGGCGACATACGCACGGCATCGTCGCTTCGCATACTCGCGCTGAGCCTCCCCGCGGCATCGGTCGGCTGCGCGTTCAGCGGATATTTCACGGCGCGGCGCACGGTGCTGAAATATGCGGCGGTGCAGATATTCGAGCAGGCGGTAAAAATAGCGGTCTCTGTTCTGATGCTTCGATTCTGGGCGGCAAAGGGCGCGGAGTATGCCTGCGACGCGGTGGCGCTCGGCATAACGATATCGCAGATAAGCTCGCTGATATGCGCCTTTTTGCTCTACAAGTCAACGAAGCACCAAAAGCCGAAAGAAAAAACGCCCGGCGGACTTCGGGCTCTGCTGCGCATTGCGCTCCCGGACGCCGCCGGATCGTGCGCGCGCTCGGTGCTGCTGACGATAGAACACCTGCTGATTCCCGTGGGCTTTCGCAAATCGGGGCAGAGCGCGGGCGGCGCGATGACGCTCTACGGAGTCATTCACGGCATGGCTCTGCCGGTTATCCTCTACCCCGCCGCCATAATGACGGCTCTCGCGAGCATGCTCGTGCCTGAATTTGCCGAATGTGCGGCGCGCGGCAACAGAAACAGGATAGACAGCATGGCGGCGCGGGCAATAAAAATAACCGTGCTGTTTTCGATGGGCACGGCGGGAATAATGTTCATTTTTTCCGAGGGGCTGTCGCAGTGCATCTACGGGGACGGGCAATGCGCGGAATATCTGCGCGTGCTCGCGCCGCTTCTGCCGATAATGTACACAGACACGACAGTTGACGGAATACTCAAAGGGCTCGACCAGCAGGTATATTCAATGAGATATAATATAATCGACTCCGCGATGTGCGTCGTGCTCGTGCTGATACTCATCCCGAAATATTCCGTAAAGGGCTATGTCGCGATACTTTTCATCAGCGAGATAGTAAACTTTTCGCTGAGCATACACAGGCTTTCAAAAGTTTGCACGCTCGAAATAAATATCATGGATTCGATAATAAAGCCCGCCGTCTGCGTGACGGCTTCGTTTCTCGCGGGGCTGCTGCTCTCCTCGGCGCAGGGCAGCGGAAAAGCCGCGCTGACAATCATAATAACTGTCAACGCGGCGGTGTATATTCTTCTGCTGATGCTCACGGGCAGCATCTCGGTGCAGGATATTATTTGGTTCAAAAACATCTTTTCGCGCGGCTCAAAATCTGAAAAAAGAGGGCTCTGCGCTGCTCGGATAAACGACCGTCAGCGTTCCCTGAGCCACTGATATTTCGCTCATTTTACCGACAAATTCATTGCTGACGCCGAGGGCGTATGTGTTCTTCAAGGTGCCGTTTTTGAGCTCATATTTGAGCCCGCTTATAGTGACACCCGATGAGATATCCGAATGGGAAAACACGGAGATCATGCCCTTTGCGTTCTCGTCAAAAATAATTCTGCCGTTTGTTATCGAAGTGAACGAAGTTTCGCGCGCGTCGATAATCGCGGTCATTCCGCGCCTCGACAGAGACGAGATGAGCTGGATATTCGCAAGAGTATGGTCGGCTCTGCCGCCGGATGCGCCGTAGAGAATGAAATTTTTATATCCGCGCATCACGCCCTCTGCGACTGCCGCCCCCATATCCGTATCGTTCTTTTCGCAGGGCAGGACGATAATATTCCGCCCGTTCGGAGTGTGTCCGAGGGAATCGAAATCGCCTATGACCAAATTCGGAGTTATGCCGAGATTCTGAAGATACAGCAGGCCTTTATCGGCAGCGATGATGAAATCGCCCTCCCCTGTCGGGCGGATTCCGAAGAAGTCGCCGCCGCCGACTATATGACAAACTTTGCTCATAATATCACCGTCCGTTTGTTTCTTTGACAATTATATATCACCAATCATAATTTTTCAATCATATACGAAAAGCCGCCCCGGAATATATCCGGAGCGGTAATTTTATGCTGCATCTTCGTCTTCCGCCGGCGAAGTTGAGCCAAAATCGGGAAGAGTGAACGGTAAGCGGCGGGTCGTGCTCTCTGCCTCGGTGAGCTCGCTCACCGCCTCGGAAGTATGCTCATGAGTTACAGGCTCTTCGCTCTCCGCCACAGTACCGACATCGGTGTGCGGACGGGTCGACGCAGAATATGAGCCTGAGCCGCTGTTGTTGCTGCTCGGGACTGCGCCCTTTTTCAGCAGATCGACAGCGGAGACATGGTTATCGCCGATCTTTATATTCGTGTCGCCGTAGAGAGCGAGCTGGAGCTCACGCGCAACGACGGGATAATCGACGACCCAAACCGAAAGGCGCTGGTTGATTATCTTGCCGTAGTAGGTATAGAGCTGAGCGGAAGTGTAGTTGCCCTCGGTCGGCATGACTATCTGCTTTATCTCGTAGTTCATCCAGCCCTGAGAGAGCGCCTGGGTCATGAGAGAGAGAATCTCACTGCGCTTGTAGTTCGTCACGACATTGGGAAGGACGATATCGAGCGCGTTGTTGAGCTGACCCGCAGAGGCGTTCTGCGCGCTCTTGATGAGAGCCATGATAACGGTACGCTGTCTTGCGGTTCTGCCGACATCGCCCTCGTTGTCAACGTGGCGTATACGGCTGTAGACCAGAGCCTGGCTGCCGCTGAGCTTGACGGAATCGCCGGCGCTTATTTTCTTTATCTTCGTTGTGGTGCGGTTGATATAATCCGCCTCATAGGGCTCAATCGGAACGGACACGCCGCCGAGAGAGTCAATAAGCTTCGGGAAGCTCTTGAAATCGACGCTGATATAATGATCGATCTCAATCTTGTAGTTATTCTCAAGCGTCTCGATAAGTGCCGCGGGACCGCCCCAGAAATAGGCATGGTTAGTCTTGCAGCAGCGCTCGGAGCCGTTGATGTTCATATAGGTATAGCAGTCTCTGAGGAAGGACACGAGCGTTATCGTCTTGGTCTTTTTGTTGAGCGAGAGCAGGATGATGGCATCCGAACGTCCGCCCTCTGCCTTGCCGGTCTCGCTGTCAACGCCGAGGAGCAGAACATTGATTATATTCTTGCTCGAATACTTCGCGCCGCCGTTCTTCGCCCACGCAGTTATGAGGCTGTCGATGCTCGAAGCGTCGCTGACATCGTACATTGCATCAAACTGCTCCTCGGGCGCAAAGGTGCCCTCGGGATCACCGTTGCTGCCGTGGTCGATGGTAATAAGTCCGAGCTTATTGCCGATATAGATGCCGCCGCCGATTATAGCAAGGGCGAGCACCACGCAGACAACGGTAATCGTAATTTTTAGATTGCGTTTGTTGTTGTCCATAAAAAACTGTTTAAATGTTCTTTTTTCTTTCTTTTTCATAAAGCAGCTCACTTTCAACAGTATTCGGCATATTGTATCACTTTTTGCGTCAAAAAGCTATACCAATCCCACAAATTTATTGTTTCTTTATTTTTGGCTGTTTACACAAAGCGTGTAAAATATAAAACGCACGGATTTGAGATTTTACTGCACGGCGGCGGAAAAACTTTTTGAGAGGATGATATCGCCGCCGAAAAAGTCCAATTGATATAACGCTGAGCATACATAAAACAGATAGACAAATTGGGATTTGTCTATCACTTGAGCTGTAGCAAAGTAAAAGCAAGTGACTCAATTGATTTTTATCATCAGATTTTCAATAGCCGCGCCGCAGTGTTTGATAAGCTTTTTTAGAGAAGTGAGGGAACGGCTTGCGAAGCAAGACGCACGAGCCCGCACTCGTTCAAGCTCCGGCGCGGCTCGCGGCTATTGAGTGTATGATTATAAAATTTAGCTGAGTCGCTTGTCTTTACTCTGCTATGACTCAAGTGATAGATAAATCCAAGTTTGCCGAATTGATAAGCGACGCACTTTTATACACCTTGCGGCAAAAAAAAACGACCTATGAGCCATAGATCGTTTTTATATTCTACAAGCACCCCGCCAAAATCAATGGGGAAAATTTATTCATCAAACAGACCGTCCATGAGTTCGAGTGCTGCTTTGCGGCGGCGTTCTTCTTCCTCGCGGTCGAGCACGAACGAGCCGTCCGGAAGGCGGCGCAGGACACTGCCCTCGCCCGCTCCGTCGGGGAGCAGAGCGCGGCTGATATTGACCATTGTTTCGCCGTCTTTTTCGCAGACTGCGTAGTTTTCTTCGATACGATCGATGGCGTAATATTCCATTATTCCGCCTCCTTTTTTACTTCTCAGCGGTCTTGTTATCCGGGAAAGCCGTTGAAAGATGCTCGCCGTCCGAGCCGACGACTATCGTACCCTTTATATCCGTGCGCTCATACGGGATATTGTATCTCTCAAGCTTTTCTATAGTCTCTTTATGCGGGTGACCGTAGTCGTTATCCTTGCCGCAGGAGATGAGCGCGAGCGACGGAGAAACGACTTTGAGGAACTCCTCACTCGTCGATGTGCTGCTGCCGTGGTGACCGAGCTTCAGAACATCGGCTTTGATATCCGCGCCGTTTGCAAGTATCTGCTTCTCGCTCTTTGCCTCCGCATCGCCCGTAAAGAGGAACGAATTCTTGCCGTAGACAACCTTCATCACAACGGAGGCGTTGTTTAGATCCTCAGGCGTGCCGACGGGTCCGACTATAGTTATCTTTGCGTCGCCGAGGGTATAGGTATCGCCCGCCTTGGCGGATATCACCTTGGCGCCGGAGGTCTTGACCGCTTTTATCAGCTTTTGATAAATCGAGGTCGTGGGAACCATGGACTTCGGAAGCTTCGGCATGATAACATTGTCGACCTTTATACCCTCGATAACCTTGGGCATACTGCCGATATGGTCGGAATGGGGGTGAGTGGCGACTATGTAATCGAGCTTTTCGACGGAGTTCGCCTTGAGATAATCGAGTATCGTCTGATCGTTGCCGCGCTCGCCCGCATCTATCAGCATGGCGTGGTCGCCGCTCTTGACTAAGATGCTGTCGCCCTGACCGACATCTATAACATGGACGGTGAACGGCTGGTTGAGTGCGTCGCCGCTCTGTATCGTCTGCTCATTGCCCGAGAGTAGCTCGCCCCATGTGGGGATATCGAACGGGAGATTCATATAGGGCGCGAAGGTTATCAGCAGCGCGACGGCTATCACGACTGCGGTGACGATTATCTTCGTGCGCTTGTTCTGTGCGGCGGAGCCGCCTTTTCTCTGATTTGCCATAATTTCCTCCGATCAGGTCTCGTCGTCTGCGGGAGCATCCGACAGGGCGCATTTTTCCATCCACTGCTGTTTGGTTATAAGCACCTGGCGGGGCTTGCTGCCCTCGAACGGTCCGATGATACCCTTGCTCTCGAGTTCGTCCATGAGCCTTGCGGCACGGGCATAACCGAGCTTCAATTTGCGCTGGAGAAGAGTTGTTGAAGCCATTTTGGCATCGAGCACGACCTCGACGGCGTTCGGGAACATCTCATCGCCCGGCTCTTCGCCGTCATCGCCGCCTGCGGCACTGTTCTTCTTAGCAGAACCCGCTATCGCCGCCTGCCTGTTTATCTCGTCCATAATACCCTCATCGTACTCCGCCTCGGCGTTGTGCTTGATGAAGTCGGCAACATCCTCGACCTCTTCGTCGGAGATGAAGCAGCCTTGGATACGGGTCGGCTTGTTTGCGCCGATGGGGCTGAAGAGCATATCGCCGTTGCCGATAAGCTTCTCCGCGCCGGACATATCGAGTATCGTTCTCGAATCGACCGACGAAGAAACGGAGAGCGCAATTCTGCTGGGGATATTCGCTTTGATAATACCTGTGATAACATCGACGGAGGGGCGCTGAGTCGCTATGACAAGGTGCATACCTGCGGCACGCGCTTTCTGAGCGAGGCGGCATATCGCATCCTCGACTTCATTGGGCGCGACCATCATAAGATCGGCAAGCTCATCGATGAAAATGACTATCTGATGCATCGGGCGCAGTGACTTATCGCGCTCGGCTAACTTGTTATATCCTCTTATATCTCGGACATTCTTCTCGGAGAGTATCTTATATCTGTTCTCCATCTCGTTGACCGCCCATGTGAGAGCGCCCGAAGCCTTGCGCGGATCGGACACGACGGGCACGGCAAGATGCGCGATGCCGTTATAGACCGTGAACTCGACCTGCTTGGGGTCGATCATAAGAAGCTTCACTTCGTCGGGAGTCGCGTTATAGAGAATGCTGACTATCATTGTGTTCAGGCACACGGATTTACCGGAACCCGTAGTACCCGCTATGAGCAGATGCGGCATCTTCGCGAGGTCTGCGCAGACGGCGTTGCCCGCGATATCCTTGCCGAGGACGACATTGAGCTTGCTCTGGGCGTTCTTGAACTGCGGGGTTTCGATTATCTCGCGCATATAGACCATCGAACGCAGCTTGTTGGGCACCTCGATGCCTATCGCCGCCTTGTTCGGAATAGGTGCTTCGATTCTTATTCCCGACGCGGCAAGGCGCAAGGCGATATCATCCGCAAGGTTGGTTATTTTATTTATTCTGACGCCCGCGTCCGGCTGAAGCTCATATCTCGTGACGGACGGACCGCGGCTTATCTCAGTTATCTTCGCGTGGACATTGAAGCTTTCGAGCGTGTCGAGCAGCTTCTGCGCGTTGGATTTGAGCTCATCGGAGAAATTGTCGTTGCCGTCATGGATAGGCTCTTTGAGGCAAGTTATCGGCGGCTTGCGATAGGTCGGCTGACTCTCGATAACAGGCTCTTCCTCGTCCTCCTCCGGCACATCGTGCACGGGATCAGGCTCTTTGACGGGCGGGAGCTCCGGCTCTTTCCTCTTCGGCTTCTCCGGCTCGGCGGGCTTCTTGCTTATATCGAGCATTTCAAGCTCGTCTTTCGCGCTCTCGGTCGGCAGAGGCGGCACGCAGGCGGGTCTGCCGTCCACAACGGCGGCGGCTTTTGACACGCCCTCGGCTATCTTCGCGGTCGCCGACGCGGCGTTGACGCGGTTGACTATATCATCGATGCCGACATCGGTCTGAACCGGCTTGCGCGGGAACACGGTGGGCTCGGGACCTTCATCGGCGGCGGATTTTTTGCGGCTCTTTGCAGTTGCTGCAGGCGTATCGGTCGGCAGAGGCGGCACGGGGAACGGGCGGGGGCTGACATAGGGCTCCTCCGCTTTTTTCTCCCTGCGCTTGTCTCTCGACGGCGCTCTCTCCTGCTCATCTCTGACGCGCTGAGCTCCGCGCTCAAGGCGTTCGTTGGTATCCTCGCTCATGCGCTTTATGGGCTTGGCGATAGATGTACCGAGGCGGGACAGAGTGAGTCCTGTGAGGAACATTATGCTGACTATCAGCAGGATAATATTTATTATCGCCGCGCCGACCTTGCCTGCCATTTTGGCAAGCAGTCCGCCGACGAACGCACCGAGCGCGCCTGCACTCGGGAATGTGTCATAATCCCTCCACGCGGTCTTTATCTGATCGCCGAGGGTCATGAGCGAAAAGTATTCCGACGGGTTCGAGAAAATATGTATCGCCGAGCACAGCAGCAATATTGATATCCCGACGCCGATAAGATTCGACGATATCGAGCCGAATGTCTTGTTCATGGCGAGCATGACCGAGACATATATAAGCATGACAGGCCAGATATATGTACACGTGCCGAACACGCCGAACATAAAATTATGCACGGCGCGCCACGCGCTCTCGCCCTCGATAAACGCCATGGCTATGAGCAGAGCCGCGACAGCCATGAGCGCGATAGCCGCTTTCTGGCGGCGCGAGGACTGCTGCTCTGGAGTCTGCTCGACAGGCTCTTTTGCAGCCGCAGGCTTTGAAGCCGGGGCTTTTTTGGGCGTTGTAGTTGTTGTTTTTTTCTTCTTAGCGGCCGTTGACTTTGCCGCAGTCTTTTTCGCAGCCATTAAGGCCCTCCTTAGAAATTTGAACGAACTTATCTGATCTTTTCAACTATGCCGGCGATGATAACAACAACGCCGAGGACAAGGCAGTAGTAACCGAAAATTTTGAACTTATCGATTTTGACGAGCCACTCGAGAGCCTTTATCGCGGCAAAGCCGACGACGGCGGCGGTGACAACGCCTATAATAACGGGCAGGATATCTATCTGCTCGCCGAGGGCTACGGCATCCTTTATCTCCATGACATTGGCGGCAAGGATAGCCGGGATGCCGAGGATAAACGAATAGCGAACCATATACTCTTTTGAAACGCCGCAAATCATACCGGTCGAGATGGTCGAGCCGGAGCGCGAGATGCCGGGGAATCCGGCGGCGAAAGCCTGAGCCACGCCGACGGCAAGCGCGGATTTCGCGCCTATCTGGGGACGAGCCTTGACTTTCTTTGCGCGCCATGAGCCGACGAGCAGGAGAGCTGCGGTGAAGAGGAAACAGACTCCCTCGACCAATATATCATTGTCATCGGCAAGACCGCCGAGAACATCCATGATGCGTCTGTCGCCGCCGACGGGAATGAGCAGGAACAGCAGAGGCACGCAGGAGATAACGAACATGAAGAGCATACGCCTGTTCTCGTTCATCTCGCTCCACTTGAACTTGCCGGTGAAGATATCTTTTATAGTGCTGAAAAATTCAACGATGAGACCCCATATGGTCTTGTAATAAACGACGAACACGGCTATCAGAGTGCCCATATGTAACAGCACCGTGAACAGCAGCGAGCTTGTGCCGCCGACATTGCCGAAGAAGTGCTGAAAGACCGAGAGATGCCCGCTCGATGAGATGGGCAGGAATTCGGTCACGCCCTGCAGAAAGCCGAGCAATATTGCCTTGAGTATTTCCATGATTATATTACCCCTTTTCCATTTTTCCGGCGGAATATAAAGCGCCGGGTGAATAACACGGTTTCAGATATTCAAACGGATCGGTCGTCACAAGTCTTTCAACGACCTCGCCTTTTTCTGTCCTTGAACACATCACGCAGCCAAACGGAGTCTGATGCTCGCAGACATCTGCGGGCGGCTGCATAAAAATCTCGGCGGGAGAAACAACTGTGTAGAGCATCACCCGTTCTCCCCTTTCTTTTCACTCTGCTCCTCGATCATATCGCAGAGCTTATCGAGGGCATCGGAGAGAGAGCCGAGAGAATCTATAAGCCCCTCTTTGACCGCCGCCTCGCCGTCGAGCACAGTGCCGACATCCATAACGAGCTGACCGGTTGCGAGCATAAGCTCACGGAAGCGGTCGGCGGAGATGCGCGAATTATCGGCGACGAATCTGACTATACGCTCCTGCATCTGCTCAAAATAGGACATAGTCTGCGGCACGCCCAGGACAAGTCCCGTCATTCTGACCGGGTGAACAGTCATGGTGGCACTCGGCGCGATAAACGAATACGCGCTCGAAGCCGCGAGCGGCACGCCTATCGAATGTCCGCCGCCGAGGACGAGGGACACGGTCGGCGTTTTCATTCCGGCTATAAGCTCCGCTATCGCGAGTCCGGCTTCAATATCGCCGCCGACGGTGTTGAGGATTATGAGCAAGCCTTCAATATCACGGCTCTCTTCTATCGCGACAAGCTGCGGAATGACATGCTCGTATTTTGTAGTTTTGTTCTGCGCCGGCAGGACATAGTGACCCTCGATCTGACCGATAACAGTCAGGCAGTGGATATAATGCCCGCGCTTGTCAACGGTTATCGAACCTGTTTCGACTATCTGGCGAAGCTCCCTGTCCGTGCTGTCGGAGGAATCTCCGTCCTCTTCACTGACGCTCGGGGTCGGCGCGACGGGCTCCAATATGCCGTCTTTTTGTTCTTCGTGCTTTTTTCTGTTCATCGAATTCACTCCCGACAAACAGTATGCCCGAATAACTTTCGATAATTCAGCCATAGCACAGCGCACTGCGGCAGATTACATTTAATTATACCACGCAGAAAGCTTTCGGGCAACATAAAAAATCGTCATATATCAATTTCCCCTATAAAATGTAATATATACAGGTATATATTTGGCGCGGCGCACCTTGACAAAATCCGCGGATTGCAATAAAATTTAAAGGTAATTTTATTTTTATACGGAGGGATACAAGTGGGCAGCACTATTGCACAAAAGCTTATAAAAAGCCACCTGCTCAGCGGCGACATGACCGTTGGCAGCGAGATCGGTCTGAGGATCGATCAGACTCTCACTCAGGACGCCACAGGCACCATGGCATACCTTGAATTCGAGGCCATGGGAGTCGAGAGAGTAAAGACCGAGCTTTCGGTCGCATACATTGACCACAACACTTTGCAGACCGGCTTTGAAAACGCGGACGATCACAGATTCATCAGGAGCGCCGCGAAAAAGAGAGGACTGCTTTTTTCACGCCCCGGCAACGGCATCTGCCATCAGGTGCATCTTGAGCGCTTCGGCATCCCCGGCAAGACGCTCATCGGCTCGGACAGCCACACCCCGACCGGCGGCGGCATCGGAATGCTCTCGTTCGGCGCGGGCGGACTCGACGTCGCGGTTGCGATGGGCGGCGGCGCATACTACATAACTATGCCCAAGATGACGCGCATAAACCTGCACGGTGCGCTTTCACCGTGGGTGAGCGCAAAGGATATAATCCTCGAAGTTCTGCGCATCATGTCCGTCAAGGGCGGCGTGGGCAAGATAATCGAATACGGCGGAGACGGAGTCAAGACTCTTTCCGTCCCCGAGCGCGCAACTATAACCAACATGGGCACGGAGCTCGGCGCAACGACCTCTGTTTTCCCCTCCGACGAAGTGACGAAGGCTTTCCTCGCCGCTCAGGGCAGAGAGCAGGATTGGGTCGAGGTCAAGGCTGACGACGATGCAGTCTATGACGAGGTTATCGACATAGATCTCAGCACCCTCGAGCCCCTCGCGGCAATGCCCCACATGCCCGACAATGTAAAGAAAGTTTCAGAAATAGGCGAGATAAAGATCGACCAGGTCTGCATCGGCTCCTGCACGAACTCCTCGCTCTACGATATGCTCAAGGTGGCGGCTATCCTCAAGGGCAAGCGCGTCGCCCCGAGTGTCAGCCTCACTATCTCCCCCGGCTCGATGCAGGTTCTCAGAATGCTCTCCGAGGACGGCGCACTCTCCGACATCCTCGGCGCGGGCGCAAGACTGCTTGAGTGCGCGTGCGGTCCGTGCATCGGCATGGGTCAGTCCCCGAACTCAGGCGCTGTCTCCCTGCGCACCTTCAACCGCAACTTTGAGGGACGCTCCGGCACTGCCGACGCGGGTGTTTATCTCGTCAGCCCCGAGGTCGCCGCGGCTTCCGCTCTCACAGGCGTGCTGACCGACCCGAGAACCCTCGGCGAGGCACCGCACATCACCATGCCCGATCACTTTGAAATAAACGACAATCTCATCGACAAGCCCGCTTCTCCGGAAGAGGCCAAGAATCTTGAGATAGTCTACGGTCCGAACATCAAGCCCGTCCCCAACGGCGACGCGCTGCCCGAAAGCATAGAAGCAGAGGTCGTTCTCAAGGTCGGCGACAACATCACAACAGACCACATCATGCCCGCGGGCGCAAAGATTCTCCCCTACCGCTCGAACGTACCGTTCCTGTCGAACTTCTGCTTCAAGCAGTGCGACGAGAACTTTGCCGAGCACTGCAAGCAGGCAGGCAAGGGAATCATCATCGGCGGCAGCAACTACGGCCAGGGCTCTTCGAGAGAGCACGCGGCTCTTGTTCCGCTGTATCTCGGCATAAAGAGTGTCATAACAAAGTCCTTTGCGCGCATACATCAGGCGAACCTCATAAACGCCGGTATCGTGCCGTTCACCTTCGCCGACCCCGCCGACTATGACCGCATCGAGAAGGGCGACAAGCTCGCGCTCGACGGCATCAGAGAGACTATTGAAAACGGCGGCGAGGCTGTTCTCAAGAATGAGACAAAGGGCGAGAGCTACAAGCTCTGCTACAGCTTCTCCGGCAGGCAGAAGGACATAATCCTCGCAGGCGGTCTGCTCAACTACACAAGAGAATCACACAAATAAGAGAGGAAGATAAACATGACAGAGGCACAGGTCAAGAACGCCGTCGAAAAATTTGAGGCTCTCATCCGCGCTCAGAGCGACCGTTCGGACAAAATAAAGGCTCAGGGCGATTTCATCGACTTCAAGTCGCTCGACAAAATAATCATCGGCGTCTGCGGCGGCGACGGCATAGGCCCGGTTATAACCAAGGAATCCGCGAGAGTTCTCGAATATCTGCTTGACGATAAAGTAAAGGCAGGCAAGATTGAGTTCAAGGTCATCGACGGACTGACCATAGAAAACCGCGTCAAGGCAAACAAGGCTATCCCCGACGACGTGCTCGAGGAGCTCAAGAGCTGCCACGTTATCCTCAAGGGTCCGACCACTACCCCGCAGGCGGGCGATCCGTGGCCGAACATCGAGAGTGCAAACGTTGCGATGAGAAAAGCTCTCGATCTGTTTGCGAACCTCCGCCCCGTCAAGGTTCCCGAGCAGGGCATTGACTGGACTTTCTTCCGCGAGAACACCGAGGGCGCATACGCTGTCGGCTCGATGGGCGTCAATGTTACCGACGACCTCGCGCTCGACTTCGTCGTGACGACCTCCGAGGGCTGCGATAGAATCGCAAGACTCGCATATGACTACGCGCGCCGCAACAACAAGGGCCGCGTTTCGATAATCACAAAGGCAAATGTCATCAAGACCACGGACGGCAAGTTCCTCAACCTCTGCAAGAAGGTCGGCGAGGAATATCCCGATATCGTGACCGACGAGTGGTACATTGACATCACCACGGCGAAGCTCATCGACGAGAAGCGCCGCCGCGACTTCAAAGTCTTCATCCTCCCGAACCTCTACGGCGACATCATCACCGACGAGGCAGCTGAGTTCCAGGGCGGCGTCGGCACAGCCGGCAGCGCAAACATCGGCAAGCGTTACGCGATGTTCGAGGCTATCCACGGCTCGGCTCCGAGAATGGTTCGCGAGGGCAGAGCACAGTACGCCGATCCCTGCTCGATGCTCAGGGCGAGCGTGATGCTCCTCTCCCACATCGGCGAGCAGGAAAAAGCCGATCTGCTCGAAAGAGCGCTCGACATCTGCATGTACGAGGACAAGAAGCTCAAAATCACAGGCCGCGAGGACGGCTGCACCTGCAGCGAATTCGGCGACTATGTCATGGAGACAGTCAGAAAAATCAGCGAGTAAAAAAATATATAAAGTCAAGCCGCAGCGATTTGTTTTGCTGCGGCTGTTTTGTTTTGCCGCGATGTGGGGATACGGAGAGATAAATCGTATTTGTCGCAAAAACTATTTAAGCTACCCTGCAGGGGAGCTGGCTCGGCGTAAGCCGAGACTGAGAGGGTGTTTTGTTTCGCTCAAAGCAACAAATATATGCGGTAGGAGCGGATACTATTTGACCGCAAAATTTGTAGTGACTTATTGTCTTGTATTTTGTAGGGTGCGGCAACTCGACGCACCGACGCCGCGCGAGCGGCAAATGTCTATTGCCAATTGTTCGTAGGGACAGCCCTCGCGGCTGTCCGCTATCGACGGAAGCCAATACAACAATTTTGATTTGTTTATAATTGGCTATTACCTTCGCGTCCCACTATAATCAAACTTTTCACACTACCCGCGTTTCGGCATTTCTTTTCTGTCAGAGAAAAGAAACGCCTGCAAAGAAAAGGCAGACTCGGGGTTTCACCCCGAGACCCCGGCAACGCCGCGCCGCAGTAC
>ENA-UEQN01000847-UEQN01000847.1-human-gut-metagenome-genome-assembly--contig:-NODE-847-length-26756-cov-9.199145_pt1 | contig 26756 bp, 33 predicted proteins | sample MGYA00242940_ERZ507944 | MGnify/ENA primary metagenome ERZ507944 (study PRJEB26167, sample SAMN06115449) | human gut metagenome | host: Homo sapiens | place: China:Fujian | collected 2015-08-20... | reverse complement strand
ATGAGAAATCAATATCTATCAATTCTCTTGCCAGACTCGGTATTATATATCTAGAATTTTTGCCATTTTCTATTGCCGATGCCATTGAAGATGGCCTAGAGCTTCCCAGTTCTAGAAATTTAGCAGAGATTTCGCATTACCAAAATCTGCTTATCTCAAAACCACAAGAAGTTTTTCCTAATAAAAATAATAAAATTATAAATTCATGTGCAATAAGAGGTAAGTTATGTTTTACAGAAATTGGAAATATGTTCTCTTCAACTTGTATATGATGTAAACTGGAGGGCAGCGGCGGGATCGAACCGCCAGTCTCCCCCTGTGCTTGGGGGTGTGCTTGCCAAAGCACCTGCTGCCCGTGTTGCCGCCGGGGGTATCGGGCCCCGGCGGCGGGGATTGGGATAGGAGGGTAAGGAGAATATGCGCCAGCGGGAGTTGCACCCGCCAGGCCGGGAGAACGGAAGAACTCCTGGCCCGCCATCTGGGCGGCGCTATATGATCCACCATTTACGGCTGGTGGTCCACCGTTGCCCGGGACGTCACCCCGGGCCAATATAGAGGGGCCGGCGTGTGGCTGCCAAGGGCAACAGCCGTGGGCATGAAAGGAGAAAACTACCCGCAATTGCCACGCCGGGTGGGAGCTATGTATTTTGTAAGTCCCGATCCTCCGGAGCATCCATATCTGGCATTGCCAACAGCTCCGGGTGCCGCCGCACAGTTTCACGGATCAGAGCTTCCCATAGAGCCGCTGCATCTTGGGGCGGCAGTGGCGCTACAGCTGCAGGACCTGTCCTGGATATAATAATGGGCATAACGCCACCTCCTCCCAATTATGATTTGCACTCAGAATATGCCCTCCCGTACTTGAACACTCCGCAAAATTATGATAGTATTTGGAGGAAGGGGGGTGAATTTATGAGCGAAGTTCGACTTACCAAAGACGCTGACGTTATGATCTGTGTCCTTTACAAAGAATATCTGCAACGGAGGAAATCAGGCGCGTCGCGGTTCGATGCAAGGTTTTTTGGCGGTGCTGAGAACATACAGGCTAATCTCATGCCAAAATGGAAACTAGATGATATAGATACAATCTGCCAAGAACTTCACCGAGCCAAGCTATTGTCCTGTTTTTTTGCAGACAACATCACAGCTGAGTCAGCGCTTACCGACGAAGGCATAATTTACATGGAAAACCGATTTAAGGATGGCCTCACAGCCTTATTTCAGTATCTGGAGAAACTTCGGTCCATCCTTCCGTTCTAACCTCCCAGTCCGTTGCGATCAGGTCATCCGCGTCTGGCTCCCAACGTGGACGAGGGAGTCTGCCCTTAGGCCACAGAATACAGCAGCACATATCATTTGTTGGCTTAATGATAACCTGCCCACACCACGCACGCCGGTACATATAGCCATTGCCATCCGTTGCCATCTTCGCTGCTTCTGCGATCGTCATAGACGTAGTCTGTTCTTTTAATGCATCCCTGAGTGCCTTACGGGCAATCTCAGATGCGCTTGACCGCGGTGGCGGTGGCGGAATTTGGGCGCGCTGGTATAGATACTTATGCCGCTGCTGCTTCGAAAACATTTATTTTGCTCCTTTCTAATTACTGATAGCGCGTTGGAAAGCGACTGAATGATTACGTTGGCTTCATTTAATGTCTCCACTAATTTGTCCGTTTCTTTGATCGCCGCATTAATTGCGGATGCCTCGACAGTGCCCGTTACATCTGTATTTGCCATGCGTTCGCCTTCTCGTCTCACAAAATTAAGAAAAAGGACGGTACCCTTATAAATGAAGCAGAATATTTTAGGAATTATCTCTTGCTTTATTGCAGTTGCAAGTTTCACCATGTCCACCCTCTCTATAGTTCTCGCATACATTAAAGGCCGGGAATCCTACACTTTTGATGTAATCGACTACGCCTGGCGGAACAATCGCGTTATACAATTCCTAATATCCATCTCCAACAGGTCTGACAATCCGCTTACCATTACCGATATTACCTTTGACAAAACCGTTTGCGAACTTGTTCCCAAAGCCATTCGAGGTGACGTTGGGGCGTGGAACTTCCAGACAACACCACATTTCCCTTTATGCATTCCTGCACATGGTTGTCAGTACGCATATCTGGAGTTTGTTGGTGGCCCGTTTCCACAAAATCTTTTAGATCAAGGTAAAGTTGTGACTTTTCAAATTCGCACCACTCGGATGCAGGGACAGAAAATCGTATCTCTCGGCAGAATATCTCATTATCTACATATACGGGTGTAACCTCTAAACTGCCAAGTTTAGGAAGATAATACAGCATCATGCGCCTCCTCCCTCTCAACTTACCGTCTGCATTTCGGCCTTCATGGCCATGCCTTGGACGATGCCCAGGGCGTATCGCCGATCCTCGCGGGGCAGCCCGGCCATAGCTGCCAGCAGATCGCCCAGCAACTTACATTCTTCCGGGTCACTTTTGTTCAACACTTGGCTTATTTTTGTTGCGGGCGCATCGTAATTTGCCATGAGTCTCACCTCCACGCCTAATGCACGTTACATACATAGTAACGCACGTAACGCGCGTTGTCAAGAGTATTTTATGTTTGTCACGTGCTTTTTTCTTGACAAACGCACTCGGACGCGTTATTCTTAGAGTGTGACTATAAGGGGTGATTCCGCTGGAAGACATAAGTACGCGCATTGCAGCAGTAATTAAATCAACTGGACTCAAGCAAGCAGACTTTGCGCAACGTATCCACCTATCTCGCGGCTTTGTATCTGGCTTGGCGATTGGTACGCAAAAGCCCAGTGATCGGACCATTTCTGATATCTGCCGCGAGTTTGGCGTCAACGAAGTCTGGCTCCGAACCGGAACTGGTGAGATGTTCCAGCCGCTTTCCCGGCGAGATCGAATTGCCTCTTTTGTTGGGAATGCTCTTCAGGATGAGTCAGATTCTTTCCAATTGAAGCTGATTGATGCCTTGGCTGTCTTAACCGCAGAAGATTGGGCAGCTTTAGCAAAAGTGGTTAACCGATTAGCGTCTGCATGGCAAAATAAAGGGGACCAGGCTGATGCCCAGTCCTCTCAAGAAGAATCCATATCTGAAAATGATTGATCTGTGCAGGCGAAGCTAATCCCGGAAAAATGGACGAATGAAATAAAAGACGCTTCGCAACACATCTGGAGATGCCTGCCGCAAATGGGCCACAATCCAGGCGTAGATTTCCTCTTCATCATTAGTATGTACATGCTGTGCAGTTGACGGTTCGTTTCGATTATTGATTTGCGCATAATCGTCCACAATATCCCTCCTTGCTTATGTACCCGCCTTAGCGGGTCAATCCGTTATTATCATCAAAATCACTATCTTCGCAGACATACAACTCTGAGGGTGCCACCCCTAACACGCGCGCAAGTTTGCACAGCATTAAGATCGATGGATTGGCATCCCCGCATTCCAGCTCCTCGATCCAACTGCGGGATACACCAGCACGCGCCGCCAGAGCCCGCCGAGACATATGTTTGGACTCCCGGACTTCTCGTAATAGGATCCGCAAATAAATCCCTCCCCCTTAATAGTTTTCCGAGAATCCGAGTCGCTATTCAATGTTTGTGTTGACATTGTATCACATAATTTACCATGCGTGTGGCCCGGTATACTGGTACTTTAGGATTTTCGTATGATTGCACAATTTGCCGCATCCTAATTTGTGCAGAATCACCAAAACTTTATAACTCCATACTATATATTCGTTCTATATTTTTATATGCTCTTCTTTGCTTATTGCCGCACGCATTTTTGTGATGGCTTTATCTTATCAAACATACGTACGAAAGTCAAGCGGAAAATCGTAACCACCCGGGGCACCCGGTGGGAAATAAAAAGAAAAGAGGAACGAACTATGCAAAAACTTACAACATGTGCAGACTGTGGTGAACAAATCTCCTGTACTGCCAGGATCTGTCCCCATTGCGGCAGAGTAACAGACCCCACCATGGAGAGCAACCGGAAAGCATCCTACCGTAGTGCTGGCAAGCTGATGGAGAAAGTGGCCGTCGGCTTCTTGCTGGCAGGCGCAATTGTCGGCATTTGGGCTGCATTTCAGTACAAAGTCATCTCCGGCGAAGGATACCGGCTGAAAGAGTCTGTAAACTGGCTTTTAGCTGTCGCATTGTTTGTATCATCGGCATTTCCCGCTGCCGTCTGCTATGGCATCGGGAAGCTAATTGGTGCAAAGGCGGATCTGTAAAATAGCAGAAGCTCCCGCCCAGGAATCCCTATTCTTGCCTTGTATTTTTACATATTGGAACCATCTGGGATATGGCTCAGTTGGAATATAAAGAAAAAGAGGGTTACACAATGAAACGAATCGCATCTATCCTTCTCTCGCTTTGCATGCTGCTTACCATAACGGCTTGTTCATCTGGTAGTAGCGTATCGCAGGAAGACTACGACAAGCTAAAAGCGCAGGTCGACTCCTTGCAAGCAGAAAATGATGCACTCAAGGGAACCATGGCCCCGGCAGAAACCGAAACTACTGAGAAAGCGACTGAGCTGGAAGAAACCACAGAGCCTACAGAAGCCACCGATAAAGTGGGGACTAGAAAGAACCCCGCAAAGGTTGGAGATACCATAACCGTTGAGATCGACAGCTATGCCGGCACTGGCACGCTTGAAATCACCTTGTCGGAAGTCGTCTCTGGCGATGAAGCCTGGACTATGATAGTTAATGAAAACCAATTTAATGATGCTCCTGGCGAGGGAAACGAGTACATCTTAGCGAAGTTTGACGTTACATTTGTTACAGACAAATCATCCGATGATACCCCGCTTGAAGTCAGGGAACGCAACTTTAAGTACTCCACCACTGACTACAGCATCCAAGACTTACCCAGCCTTGTTACACCCGATGGACTTGACTTAACGCTATACGAAGGGGCATCTGGGTCCGGATGGGTTGCGCTATTGGCAAAAGAAGGCGAAAGCTCCCCCTATGCTGTTTACGCAGAAACAGTTTGGTTCGCTCTTCGCTGATAAGGAACTTTATTCTTATATTAAATGCCGCCCCGGAACGAACTTCGGGGCGGCATAATTAAAATATCGTGCATTCTCATATAATATTCAAGCGCTGCTTCAGGGCATCCTGCAGAACTCCCGAGAAGTTACCCCCGCCCACTGACGGAACCGAATGAACAGTAGGCGAGAAATGAGGAAAAACACAATGCAGAATGAATTCAACTTTTTGATATACAGGTCTGCCGAAGAAAATGTGGCTGTCAATGCCGTCATTAAGGATGATACCATTTGGCTAACACAGCGGGCTATGTCAGAACTTTTCTCCGTTGAAATTCCAGCTATCTCCAAGCACCTTTCTAACATCTATGCAGAAGGCGAATTAAACGCTTCGACAACTGTTTCCAAAATGGAAATAGTTCAGCAAGAGGGCGTGCGGCGTGTTAAGAGAAACGTCGACTTCTACAATTTGGATGCTATCATCTCTGTAGGCTACCGTGTCAATTCCCGCAGAGCCACCCAATTCCGCATTTGGGCTACCGGAGTTTTGAAGGAGTATATGATCAAAGGGTTCGCCATGGATGACGAACGTCTAAAGCAGGGAAAGGCCGTTTTTGGCAAGGATTACTTCCGAGAATTGCTGGAGCGTGTCCGCTCTATCCGGGCCAGTGAGCGGCGTATTTGGCAGCAAATCACCGATATCTTCGCAGAATGTAGCATCGACTACGACAGGGATTCCTCCATTACCCGAAGCTTCTACGCCATGGTGCAAAACAAGTTTCATTATGCCATAACTGGGCAGACTGCTGCCGAAATCATTTACATTCGCGCAGACCGAAATCAAGAAAATATGGGGTTGACAACCTGGAAAAACGCACCAAATGGGAGAATTTTAAAGTCTGATGTCACTGTGGCTAAAAACTATTTATCTGAAAGCCAAATCCGGCAGCTAGAACGCGCAGTTACCGGCTACTTTGATTACATTGAAGACCTGATTGAGCGTGAAAACACCTTCACCATGGAGGAATTTGCCGCCAGTGTAAATGAATTTTTGGCTTTTCGGAAATATGACATCCTGACTGGTAAGGGCCGCATCTCAAGCCGAGTGGCTTCTTCAAAGGCTGAGGCAGAATACGCAGAGTTTAACAAAACGCAGCGCATCACCTCTGATTTTGATCGAGAGGTGAAACGAATGCTGGAGTCTGCCAAATGAAAGGGCAAAATGCCAAACAACTCCTCCCAGCCATAAGCCACCGGCTAGGCAAAAAGCTGCCCTAACATTACGTATGTCAGCAGGAAACTACGTACTTTTACGTGTAGATACACCCGATTTTGAGTGCACACACTACCAGAGGTGATTGTTATGACGCAGCATGGAGCCTATATCCTGGCCAGATACTCCACCGACCGGCAAAACCCAGACAGCATTGAGGTTCAGGTGCAGAAATGCACCGATTGGTGCCAAAAAGAAGGACTGCCCATTCTTGGCATATATGCTGACTACGCAGTCAGTGGGATGAAGGATACACGTCCACAACAGTCCCGCATGATGGATGATTTGCGGATGGGCGGAGCCGATACCGTTGTGATCTACGATCAAAGCCGGATGTTTCGGAAAATGACAGCATGGTTTGAATTCCGTGCAGAGCTTGAGACGATGGGAGCCACTGTTATATCGGTCACGCAGCCTCAAATCGGCGGAGACCTACGAGATCCCACAAACTTTTTGACAGAGGGCAGCATGGCTCTATTTAATCAAATTTGGGCACTGCAAACAAGGCAGAAGGTCATAGCCAAAATGGAATTTATGGCCCGGCAGGGACTGCACACCGGTGGCGTACCCCCCTTAGGTTATCATATCCGGGATGGGCACCTGGAAATACAGGAGGACGAGGCAGCCACCGTCCGCCGCATATTTGAGGAGTATGCCTCCGGGAAAACCTACAAAGGTATTATTGATGGGCTGAATGCCGATGGCATACGAACCCGTGGCGGGAAGCAGTTCGGGAGTAACAGCCTACATGATCTCCTGAAAAATGAACGCTATATCGGGACCCTGACCTATGGGCGCGCCCCACGCCGCCCCGATGGCCGCCGAAATAGCCATGGGGCAGTTCCGGATGGGATCATCCGCCTGGAACACGCGATACCAGCCATCATCAATCAGGAGACATGGGACGCTGTGCAGGCAAAACTAATGCGCAACCGACAAATCAAAGCTGGCCGCCCTGGCAGCGCAAGGGACTACCCGCTCCGGGGGAAGGTGTATTGTGAGCTTTGCAAAAAAGCCATGATTATCAGCACATCCACCAATGCATCCCGGACAAAATATTACTATTACGCTTGCAGCGGCAAGCAGCGGTTGCATAACTGCGACCTGCAACCAATCCGCGCCGATGAACTGGAGCACCATGTTGCTACCGCCGTGCGCAGTATTTTGGGCAACCCCCACAATATGGGCCGGTTGATGCAGATCCTGCGTGATGAACGGGATAAGCTGACAGACAACGCTGCAACCAAGCTGCAGGCACTTGTAGACCGTAAGTCAGAAGTATCCCGCCAGCTGGATGCAGCAACAGACGCCGTGCTACAGGGGCTTGTCTCCCCCACCCTGCGGGCCAAGATTCAGGGGCTAGAGGCCGAAAAAGCGAAGCTGGACATGGACATGCGCCAGCTAAAACAGGACGTTACAGCGTCACGAGTGCCGGAAGAGCAGCTACAGAAAATACTGGATACCATCATCAACGCCGGTACCAGCGACGATACCATTTTGCTATCCGTCGTTTCCCGCGTTGAGGTTGGCCCGGAATTCATTACTATTTGGACAATCTTGGACACGGATCAAAAGGGCGAATTGATTCCCACCGGGGAGACTGTGCCGGTTAGTCTTGGTGACACTCCACCGGCACCATCAATTATTGTCACGGGGACTACAATTCGGTTTTGTGTTCCCAGGGTTCAACCTACCTGACCAAGGGAAATCGTCCAGATTTAACGATCTGGACGGTTTTTTCTATGCTTTTTCCACTTGTCAGCAGCGTTTGACTGTGTTAAAATAGAAATGGCCACTCTCGTCAGTGGCCACGAAGAAAGGTTATGGTAGTAGGCCCCTCTTGGGGGCTTGCTATCATTTTTATTTTGCTGTTTTTTGTCGACAACCCTGAATATTCGTGATTTCTGTCGTAAAATCTCCCTATAACAACAGAAGGGAGATTAAATCATGGAACATACGAAAATCATCCAAGACACGCTACGGGAACTCGGCATCGGCAAAAATTACATCTCACAGAAACGAACTGTTGTTGCTATTCAGTTAGCGCTGGAGAACGAAGACCGGTTGCTCCGTGTGAAAAAGGGCATCTACATACCGGCTGCAGAGCGGTGCAACTGCACGTGGAACGCCGTAGAACGGAATATCCGTATGGTGGTGGAGAAGGCCTGGAAGGTAAACCGCGATGGGCTGGTAAAAATGGCGGGCTACCCGATGAGCGACCCGCCTACTGCATCGGAGTTTATTGAGATTATGGCCTATCACATACAGAAAACATTGACAGTCGGATCTCACGGCAAATAGAAAAAAGCCCCCTCCCAGCAGTCGAAACTGCGGGAGGGGGATAATTTTATGCCTATTTGCCGGAAAGCTGCTTGAATGCCTGATTTACGCCGGTAGCGGCCAGCCCAGACGCCGCACCAACTGCGGCGGCAGTAATCGGGTCGCCGGCCGGGAAATCCGGCATGCCGATGTACAGGGCGGCGATTCCCAGCAGCAACCCCGCCACGCCGCAGGTCACGGGGATCCACTTATTATCCAGGCTGGTGGCCCGGACGATGAGACCCACGATGTAGCACATGACAGTGATAGCTACCACAGTCGCAATACCAAAATCCATATTGATACCTCCAAACTTAATCATCGTGCAGGGCATGTACACCCAGCGAAGTCAAAAAATCCTTTTGCCGATGCTTGATATCGGCTGCATACTCCAAAGCCCTGTGCATATCCCCGTTGCAATGCGCATCGGGGATCCGCTGCACCGCCTTGGCTGTAGCCTCCCCCAGGGCAATGGCCGCCGTGGTGGACTGCAGCAACATCACATCCAGCTTTTCCCGGCTACGCTCCAGCTCTTCGGCCTTTTTCTCCCGGCGCATAATGCGCCGTTGGAGTGCCCAGGAGCAAAAGGCCGTGATGGCCGTAGGAGTGCCCATGGCTACCAAAAATGCAATGATCATATTATCTGCCACTGATTGTGCCCCCCTTACCCCAGGAGGGCGTTGACTCGCTGCTGCACAGCGGCATAGTCGTATCCGGCGGCGGTCAGGCGCTTTTCCCGTTCTGCCCCGTTGCCCCACAGACCGCGCAGCACCTCTCTGGCAATTTCATCCACAGACTTTTTGCCGGGAATTTTGATCTGCTGCCCAACCCGGATCAGATTGGGATTGCTGAGGCCGTTGTGGGCCGCCAGGGCTTGGTAGGTAGTACCGTACAGGGCAGCAATAGCGGATAGGGTATCGCCGCTTTGCACGGTGTAAACGGCACTCTGGCCGCCATACACCATTTTGCCAACCCCATCAAAGACAGCATAGCCCGGATGCTGATCAGCGGCGCGCTTGGCGTTGTCCAGGACGGCATAGGCACCGATCTGGCTCTTGGCGTCCGCCCAGGACTTTCGTACCCGGTAAAGCTGATCGCTGCCGGAAGGCTTGTCCGGTTGGCTCAGGCGCTGGTTGACAGCGTTGGCGATGCTCGGGAATTTGCTCTCCAGATAAGGCCCGGGGCAGGCTGTAGCGGTAAACCATTTATGCATAGTCAGGCTTCCGCCCTTATCGCCGGTATAGTTCAGCCGCTGGATGCCATTCCGGCGGCAGATATCCACGCAAAGATCAATCAGGCTTGCCAGAGCGGCGTCGCTCACGTGCCAGTCCGGCGCACCGCCATCGTTGGCCACCTCGATGGTCACGGCCACATGGTCGTTGTCGGCGTTGGAGCTACACCAGGAGCGGTCCCGCTCGTCCACAAATTGGCCAATATGCCCCTTGCTGTCGATGCCATAGTTGGCACTGGCCCCCCGCCCGTAGTTGGCAAAGATGTTGCCGCACTGCTCCAGCGTGAGGTTGCCCGCCATGTGATGGATGGTGATTTTGGTGATAGGCTTGTTCCGAGGGCTGGTCCGGTTGGGGCTGATGTGGGTGTAGGTTACAAGGTTACTGTTGCTCATGATTTTATCCTCCTGTTATGTTATGATGTTTGTTAGGGTGTCATTGCCGCCTCCGGCCGCCAGCAACGCCGGGTACATGGCGGGGCTCATGGCACTACCTCCACATACAGCCCCACCAGCTCTGCCAGAGCATTGTAAACAGGCTGTCCAGTACTCTGGGTGCACCGATACAAAATGCCGTTCTGGGAGTAGTACAAGCCCTCAGAGAGCTCCATATTCCCGTCGTAGGGGATAGGATCATATTTGCTCCCGTCGTGCGCCTCGTTGATGTACTCCCACAAGGACGGGGCGTTTTCTGGCTCCCAGCCTGGCTGGCTGGTATGCTTCTGGCGACAGCGGCAGAGCCTGCCTCCGTACTGCACCTTGTATTCAGCTGGATACTCCGTTCCAGGGGCCCACTCTGGGTAAAACTCCCGGCTCCGCAAGGCCGTTGCATCATCCAGAGGCAGGCTGTTGATTTGCTGAGCCAGCAGCATGCGCGTTACTTCTTCAGCCGTAAGCGGACGGTGGCGTTCGGCTGCGGCCGCTCTTGCGGCATCTTCTTCAAATGCCTCCAGTTCCTCCAGCGTAGCGTCTCGGTATTCTCCGTTTTCAAGTATCGTCATGCCCGCACCCCCATGATTTTGATATTAGTTCCTGCCCCGATCACCATTCCGCCAACAGCGGAGAACGCAAAGTTTCTCAGAGTCGACTCCACAGTGGCAATCCACCCGGTATGCCTAGTGCCAGTCGTCTGATAGGTGTTATTGTTGTTTGAGCTAGAGTCATGCCAGATAAGTCCATCAGTTATCGCTTCGAGGGACGATGCGATAAACCTGCTTGTTTCGGCACCAACCACCGGGAGATTCGGAGAATAATAGTAAGTAATACCGTTTACACTCAATTCTCCGTTGGCAGATTTCGTATTTGTTTCCGATCCAACCGCAGATACCATAATCTTTGCTTTACGGAGTCCGAACGGTTTATTGTCTTTGTCTTTGCTGATTGCAACAACTTGGACATCGGCTTCTACTGTGATGTTGGCAATTTCTTCCCATTCCAATGCATCCAGCATCATCCATTTGTTGTAATTTTCCAGACATACAAACTGATGGATGCCCTTTGTCAGGGATGCCGGATCAATAGCCGACATGCTCCGGTAGACAATTGCACCGACAACTCCATTGACGTCAAGCGTCGGGTTCTTGGCCGTGTTATCATTTGTGAACTCCACAGTGACGATACTACCGCCGACAATAGGGCTTGTGATATAGCCCTGCTCTACTTTAGCGGCAACGTTTGCTGCCGTGGTGCATACACCAGCGGACGGAGCAGCATTGCCGTCATTTGAGATATTGGCAATCTGCTCATCCACATATCCCTTTGACGCCGCGTCTGTATCTTCGACAGGATCATTCACGCCACGCAACCGGTTTCCGCCAAAATCAACATTGATATCAGCATCTGTAGTGAGTCCAGATGTGAGGTTAAGGCTGGTAAGCTCAACATCTCCTTGCAAAAACTCACGTAGGTTTTTGATTGCATCGCCAGCGGCTTTTGCATCTGCCGCGCTCCCCTCCTGGGTAAGGGTCTTGTCCAGCGTTACGGGTCCGGTGGTGTCACTCGGATCCAGCAAAATGGCCCCGCCACTTAGCAGTAAAAAGTGATGTACCTTTTTCGCCAGTGCGTCAGCACGTGCCGAGGAATAAGTCCTAGAATCAATAATAGCATGCGACTTATTGGCTATTGTCAGCGATGCTCCATTGGCTGTGTTCCCAGGGTTTTCAAAGTTGACGGCCAGTACCGAACCAATAGCTGCTGGATCAAACCCGGCAGAAAGTGATCCGACTTCTTTTATTGGACTGCTCCCCGCAGAGGCGCAGGTACCATAGCCGGACGCCGGTATCTTAACGGCACCAACCTGGCCATTGACTGATGCAACATCGCAGGATCCTGCCGGGCCTTGGGGACCAGGCTCGCCGGGGTCGCCCTTGTCGCCTTTTGGCCCTTGGGGGCCGGGGTCCCCTTTGGGGCCCTGGGGCCCCTGGTCGCCAGCCGGTCCAGCTGGTCCGGGTGCGCCGTCTTGCCCGGGGTCCCCCTTTGGTAGCACGATCTGCCTGGTTTGCACCGATGTCATACCAAACTTAATCGCGTCAAAAGCAATCTGCATAATATTACTTTCTGGCTGCGATATTTGCGGGATGTAATATCCACCATCCTGGCCGTCAGACCCGGGCGCGCCGTCTGCACCTGGATCGCCATCCTTGCCCGGTGGCCCCACAATATTGGCCGCTGCTGGCGGATCGCCCATGCCATCCTTGCTCGGTGTCCAGGATAGGGTGCCATCGTCCGCCACATGCGGGATCCAATACCCGCCGTCCTCTCCGGGATCCCCAGGCACAGGGGTGCTGGTACCGCCAGATTGCTGCTTGTCCAGCAGGATCCAGGCTCCGTTTATTAACATAAATTGATACAGCCCTGCAGTAATGTCGCCCGCCCCAATTGGTTGCGCTGTGATGCGATCTCGGATGGTGTACTCAATGCCATTGTAATCAAGCTTGGGGCTCTCGGCAGTATTGTTGTGCACAAATCTTACCGCCAGCACCGCACCAATCGTGGGCGCAAAACCATCCACGAGAGCCGCTGTTTTGACCACATAGTTTGCGGCGGTGGAGCAGGTGGTATATGCATTCACTGGCAGTGTTACGGATCCGGTCTGCCGGTTAATCGCTGTAACGCCGACATTGACGGCGACATTCCCATCGCTGCCTGGCTTTACGCCATTGACGAATTTTACCGCCCCGGCAGCTGCAGCCTTTGCCTCGTTGATCGCCTGGTTGATATCGGCAAGGGATTGGTAGTTGTAGTAGCTGTTTGATGTGGTGATGCCTGCTGCGGGGTTGGCTTGTACCGCAACGATAAAATTAAAAGTAGATATGACTGTTGTACCGCAGATGATGGCAACATCTGCCACAACATCGCCAGGGCACGTCAGCATTTGTGCCGCCAATCGCACGGTGATGGTATCCTTGCCCAGTGTACAAGCAATTAGGTTGTCCTCGGTCCTGTCGTATATGCCACCTTTGCCGTCTGGTTTGCAAAAGCGCACAATCCCATTAGTGGTTATCTCGGGAGTGGTAATTTGATTATTAATGTTGGCAAGCACACCACCATCATACAGATTAATCACAATCTCCCGACTGCCAGCATCGCCTTGTTTGGCCAAGACACGGGGGCAGTGATCCCGGGAGGACATATCAAGGCTGATTATTTGTGTGTTTATCATTTGCGACCTCCCTTTAGCAGACTTGCTATCATTACATCCAGTGTTTGCCTGGCATCTCCAAGCTCTATACTGTCATACCGGCCTTCCAGCACATTGTATACCACCTTAATAACTTTGGCCTTGGCTTCAACCCCAAGAGTTGGATACTGAACTATAACTGTGTCACATAATCTGACGTGCTCCAAGGGCGCAATATCCTTAAACTCCTCTGTCTGCCAAAGCGGACAGAAGCTTGCCTTTATGGATACCCTTGGCACGGTCAATTGATTATTATTTATATAAGATTGCGCAGCGGTACGCAGTTGGCTGATCGTAGGGAGTTCCTCGAATTGGTCGCTTAAATCAACTACCTTAATCCGTGGATAGCTGCAACTGTGGGTTACAGTTACGATACCCTCGGGCAGCACCAGTAGGCTGTCATCCTTGCAGTAGTATGGATAGATCCCGGTGAGTAGGTTCGATATGTTGGTCTCCTGCTCATAATTCATCAGGTTTTTCCCGTAAGCTATGACAACGTGATTGTCATAGCCTCTGGATTTGTGGAGCCTGACTGCATAGCGATCAAACTCAAACTCGCCCCCAAAGACATCCAAAATACTGCCATCCGCACCGCCCAAGCATGCCCGTATGGATTGCGGCAGCACCTGGGTATATGTAGCGGACGAAGAAAAATCGGCTTCAAGTGTAAACGGCATGGGGACTTTAACTGCATTTGATACAAGCCCATCCAGCGCTGCTTGCAGCCCGGTGGCGCTAAAAGCTTTACACGGGATATACGATAGCTGGTAGCTGATATGATTGGCCAAGACAGTTACTCGCCCGGATATGGCGGGGCGGATGAAATAAATCCGGAAAGGCTGTCCGTGATCCTTGTCATTGTTAGGGGCAACAATGATCCGGTCAACAGCCAAATCATTAAAATGGATGCCGTTCACCGGGTATTCCATCTCTAGCTCATACTCGCCGTTTCGTTCCTCTGTGACGGTGCAGGATATTGCATCTGCCAATCCACCCAAACCCAGAGTATCAAAATTTGTCTCCGATGCTATATGTAACGATGGAATCATAATATCCACCACCTTGGAGTAATTTCGAGCCGGGTCACCGTCATAGTTGTCACGCCAGCTACTACAAGCCGGTTGTGCCCAGGATTCAAAATAGGGAAGTCTGTGGGCGTTATAATTCGGTCATTATATCCGATGCCGTCCCGATAGGCATTGCGCATATCGCAGTCAATGTAGATATCGGCCGGAATGGACGATATCGAAAAAGCCCGATCATTTATGTTGATGGATGCCGCACCACTGCCGAAGACACGGATCAGAGGGCGTGAAGCAAACAACGTTGGGTTATAGATATCGGCCTCAAAGACTCGTACACTGGCTGTAGGGTAAAATTTCAAGATATGCTCGCCGGAGTCCAACCAGAGCTCCGGACGGCACTCAAAGGTAATCTCACAGCGGCCAGCCCGATTCAGGATGTTTTCGATATCCAAGGGGCCGTCAAAAGCCCCACGCCGGAAGACCCCTGCATGATAGCTGTCCCGTAGCACAGCGTAGCCGCCGCCGGAGCCATATAGCCACTCCGCTACCTCAGCGGCTTTTTCCGGGCCGCCAAGAAAGGCACATTGGTATGTCACAGCAATATTCTGGTATCCGCCTTGGTCAATACGCAGTGCGCCATTTCGCCCCGGAATATCAATCAGTTTAACCTTTCTCTTGGGCTTTGGTTGATTGGGGGATGCCTCCACAAATAGGCCAAAGTCGGCACTTCGTTTGCCCGCAAAAACAAAATAATTACGACTGTGCAAAGGAACTACGCCTCCTTTCAATCCTTCGATAGATTCTATCGGCAACGATATCAGCCAATTGCTCGGGGTCGTTGACATTACCAGCGTAGACTTGCACACTCAATCGGCCTATGGTATCCTGTCTGCTCTCACCGGATATCTCCCGGATCATGGCGCTGATCTGAGCAGCCTGAGACTCTGCTGCTCGGGGCTCTTCGATAGAAGATGGAAGAGATCGGTTCATCGCCTGAATGGCTTTATCCCCCATACCCTCTATTGCTTCGATGAATTTATGCTCATCCTCTTCCACACCAAGAACTGCACCGGCTATGGTATCTTTGGCATTGCGTTTAAAGACTCTAGAGGGGGAATGCTGATCCAGTGGGGCGCGATAAGCCGCCTCAGCCGCTCTGGCAAGGCTCTCGAATGTTTCAATCAGTTTAGAGCGCATACTCTCTGCGCCATCAATATACCCCTGAATCGTATCTGCACCAGCCGCGGCAGCTTCAGCGGAGACATTCAATTCCTGGACCGTCTGCCCAACTCGAGTTTCCAAAGCAGCCATTTTCTCAGAAAAGTCTGTTTCCATTTCTGCCACGGTAGAAGAGAAGTTCTTCTTTCCCTCTTCAACTTTAGCAAACTTTTCATTCAGAGCCTTAATGTCGTCCTCGCCGCCCTGTACAATGGCAGCAAGAATTTGCGCAGATTCCTCTGAACCATCAGAGAGCTTTTCTACTAAGCCCCGGTCCACACCTAGCTCCATTGCCCTTTGGATGTTGGCGGCATAGGTGTCCATATAATCACATTGGCTTGATAGGGTTTCGATCAAATTTCCAATTGAGGTCTTTGCTGTCCCGTCTAACTCGTTAAACAAGCCGAGCTGGCCCTCAATGGATTCCATGGCTTTCCCGTAAGAATCCACATAAGATTGCTCCAACGCAGTCATTTCGCTTACAAGAGCATCTACCTGGGCCGTCATGTCTGCAGTGGCTGCACTGCTCGCAGCCTGCCATTCTCCGTAAGCAGCAGATTCATCCTCCAGCGCTTGGATCTGCGCCTGATTTTCATCCAGCGCTGCAGTCAATTCGTCTACATTGCCCCTCAGAATAATTGTGCCAGATGCACCGGTCTCCATCGCCTCATCGTATGCCGCTTGCGCATCAGCTAGGCGCGCTTGGATATCTGCCTGCTCTGTATAGAGTTCAGATAGGCGAGAGACCTGTGCCTCGTACTCTTCCTGCTCGTTGGCCGCCTCCACAAGGGCATCCAACGAGTCTGTGGTCATGTTGATCGAATCACTCATGGAGTCGTAGGAAAGGCCTAGCCCTGGGATCGCTTCATTGAGCCGTTCTACTAATTCCAAAATCGCTGCTTTTTGCGTCTCGCTTTTACTCTCCGCTTTGAGGGCGCTTTCCAACGCGACTACCATGGATTGAGTTGATTTTTGCTCTGCCGCCATGCTCTCTTGTAGTGCGTCATATGCCTCTCTTGTCTCCACCAAGGCAGCTGTAAATTCCCGGGTCTCATCGTCAGCCGATCCGATGGAAAGGCAGAATGCACCAATTGCAGCGGTCAGGGCTACCACACCGGCAACTACCAGCGCCACAGGATTGGCCATAAGCACTGCATTCCAGGCTGCCGTTGCCGCAGTAGCTACTGCAACCCCTGCGGCCAAAGTTCCAAGCCCGGTCACCAGCGCTGCAATAGCAGATACAATCCAAGGATGCTCCTCAACAAAATCTGCAGCCCACGCAAATGCATGTTCTCCAGCGTCATACAGCTTCTCCAACGCAGGATTCAGCTGTGTGCCGATGGCAATCTTCAGGTTGTCCAACGCTGTATTCATACGCTGCTGAGCAAATTCCGTGGTCTCTGTCATGGTGGTATAGGCAGCAGATGTAGCTCCGGCGCTGTCCTGCATAGATGCCAGGACCCCGTTAAAATTCTCAGCTCCGCTATTGAAAATGGAAAGAGCGCCCACGCCAGCCTCTGTAGAGCTCCAGAGTTCGTTGAACGCAGTGGCATTCCCATCTACGCTATCACCCAAAATGGCAAGGACATCGCCAAGAGAAGCACCTCCTGCCATGAGTCCGGCAAAGGACTTTCCTGTTCGGTCTTGGAGGACGCCGGCTACTTTAGAGCCGGAATTTCCAAGCTCATTCAATATGGCCTTCAAGTAAGTACCTGCCTCTGCCGTTGCCACACCATTTGCGGTGAGGACCGCATACGCTGCCCCCAAGTTGTCCATCTCCACACCGTAAGCAGCAGCAAGGGGGATGACCTTGCCGACAGAACTTGCAAGTTCGTTCACAGTGGTTTTACCCAAATTCTGAGTGGTGATGAGGATGTCCGAAACCCGCTCCGTTTCTGCAACGGACAGGCCATAGGCATTGAGGGCTGTGGTGAGGACATCCACGGCAGTTTCCGCCTCAGTAAAACCGCCAGATGCCAGGCGGGTCGCTTTACTTACAAATTCAACTGCCGAAGCTGTGTCCACACCGGCAGAGATGGCAGAATAGGTTGCCTCTGCAATGGCTTCAGCAGAGCGGCCAGTCTCCCCAGACAGGGTGACAATCTGCGCCTGAATCTCCTCCAGTGAAATCGCAGAAGTATCCGCCAGAGTGGCCACCTTTGCCATGGCGGTTTCAAAGGTAGCAGCAGCACCAGCACATTCCAAAAGTGCATCCGCGATCTCCTTCACCGTTGCAGTAATGCCGGCAGCGGCAAGTGCAGCGGCCAAATTCTCTACCGCATTTTTCGATTCATTGCCGAACTTCTTTGCCTGCTCCCTTGCATCCTTTGTCTCGTTGCCATACCGGTCAATGGAGGTTGCGCATCCGTCTGCACTGGCCGATGCTTCATCCAAGTATTGGTTGTTACGCCAAATTTCATCGGACAAATTGTTGAGGTCAATGTTCGCAAAATTGAGCTGCTTTTGCCAATTTTGGACACCCTGTGCTGCCGCCGCTTCGTAGCCCTCAGCCTCTGCCAGCTCCGCATTCCACTTTTCCAGCTCCTCCGTCAGGGCCTTTTGCTGATCAGTAGTATCATTGCTGGAATTCTTCAACTCATCCAGTGCTCTCTCACAACGCTCGACGTTCTCTTTTGCTGTAGCGACGCGATTGGCGTACTCTGCCTGCGCTCGTTGGGCATTTTTAAGGGCCTCTTCCAAGGTAGTCACTTTTTCTTTCTGCTTGTCATACATAGCAGCCAGAGCAGATCCCTTGGCAGAGAGGGCTTCCATACTATTTGCATTTCCCTTAAATTGACTTTCGGTCAAGGCAAGATTAGACTTGAGCATTGACAGCGAGGAGGCACAGGCAGAAATCGCTTTCCGGTATTCCGCCTCGCCATCAATGGCAAGCCTGGTAGATATGGTTCGGACCGCCATTAAAAATCCTCCTCAGACTTTTTGCGTTTGACGCCGTGAGATTGGAGATATAACTCAAACGCATCATAGAGCTCTCCTGGAGCCATGAGAAACGCTTCCTTCATGCTGAGACCAGCTGCCGCAGCCATGCGTATGTAGTGGGCCCTGGTCATGTCGTTTTTTTTTGGTTAAGTTCTGCCAGTCCCAGGTCAATCTCTGCATTTTCATCTACAATTTCCCGGCCATATCCAAGGGCAATTGCCGCAGGGATTGCCAGTTTTAGCGCCGCGATTTCGCAGGGCGCGGTCGTGCGCATAATGGCCTCTGCCGTCACCATCGGCGCTGGATCATACCCTAAGTGACGACGGGCAAGCTCCCCCTGCTCAGCCAGGAGCGCAGCGACGGCGCAAGCTGTGCGATAGCCCTCCGGGGTATCTGCCTTGATGGTATCCAGTAGTTCTGCGGTGCCAGTGTACTCGTCACGGATCTGGAACATTGCCTCACCCGTAAATGCAAGATAGCGTTCACGACCAGCAAGCTTGATTTTTACAGCTTTCATAAGTCCTCCGAATTCAATTACGGGAGGAGGTGGCCCCCTCCCGCATAGAGATTACGATCCGGCTGTAGCAGCCAGCTTCTCCTGTACCCAGGTCCGCGCCTCAGCCTCGGTTTCAAACTCTTTGGTAACCCGCCAGTCATCGGTATTGCATTTGAATACGGAGAAGGTTGTTGTATTGGTTCCGAAAGTGATGGAATCCGCCTTGGTCTGGGCCGTATCGTTGCCAAGGGCAGCCTTGACCCGGGGATAAAAGTAGCCCTTAAAGATCTTTGTCCCTTTCCGCATAAGCACTTTATAGTACGTCAGGCCTCCCAAAGGCGCAGTATCTCCGGCCTTGTAGTGAGCCTCTTTTTCTTTTACCTCGCACCCATAGACCGCAGACGCCACATCATCGGTCATGTCATCCGTTTCCATGGTAATTGTGGCGGACGAAAATTCATCCACACTTTCCGCCATTCCATCATCAGCAAATAGCTTGCCGGATGCCAGTGTGACAGACAGGTCAGCCTTGATCAGGCGGCCAAGCACTGTTGCACCACTGTAAGTGGGAAGCTCGTTTTCCGGCTCTCCTTTAATCGGGGAAAAGTTCGGGAATTTTGCTCCAAAACTTGCCATAATTTATACCTCCTATTGACTATAGTTTTTTGCTATTCAAATAATCGTTATAGACTTTCTCTCCAGCTTCTATCACTGCTTTTTCTTTATCTATACACGCTATACGAATCGCGGGTCTGGCTCGTTGATGATTTCTGCTACCATATTCGTTTATAAATGCGACATCCGAGTTGCGCTCACCACGTTTATTCTTTCCGTGAGGGAAAATAGAGATAGACGTTTTAATCCCATTCTTCTTTACCCTTCCCTTTTTGATTGACCGTGCCGTTTCCCCGGACGCATAAGGACCTTTCCACGCTTTTATAGCCGCTCTCTGCTGTGCTGCAACAAGGACATCAGCTTCCGCTTCAAGCATTTCAGCTATAACGGTATCTGGCAATTCCGCTAAATCGTGCACATCTCCAATTAGTGAATCAATTCCTCTATACTTAATTTTCCCCATCACTCCACCCCCGTTGCTTGGACGATTTCGCACTCAAGCACAAGATGCTGCCCATCTTTGTCAGAGGCATTCACCATTGATGGCCAGGTAGTTCCTGCTGCAACAAGCACCCGTTTAATCGTCCGCCGGGTTTGCACTGTGTCTGCACCGGTAGGAGCAAATAAGTGGACAGCAATCAGAAATCGCTCACACCCCGGTTCATCGTCCCCCCAGTCATCTGGGATAGACTGGTAGTCAAAGGTAATGTAGGTGCCCTGTTTGCCCTCATAGGTATCCGCCTCTGTGGGCACAATGGGCTCCAGAGCGGCTTTCAGCAAGCTGTTGATACTCATTGGCAACCACCCCTTGCACAGTTCCGCAGCTCCAAAGGTGTCTCTGGCGCCTCCTTGCAATTGAGCTCAAAAATTTCTCCGCTTTTGGTGTATGCCCGGACAACTTCATAGCGTTTTCCGCCGAACTCAACTTGCGTCTCCTCCTGGAAGTCCGCACCACGGACTTCCAGGACCAGCGTAATCTTGTCCCCGGCCTGCTTTGCGGCGTAGAATTCGGACCGGGTTGCGGACTTCTTATTACAGAACACATTTCGCCGCGATTCCACCAGCGTCTTATAGCCATTCTCGTTCACAGTCTTTTCCATTTTGATGAGATGGGCCGTATACCGCCACAACATCCTCATTCCTCCTTAAACAAGCCAGTGTAAGCAGATGACATTGCAAGAGCCACTTTTTGACGTTGGTAAGAGACTCTATATTGCTCTGCATCCTCATTGTCGAGACCAAATTCCGCCTTGACGTAAGTGACAATGGCGCGCTTGATCAGAGGGTCCGTTTCATCTGCCGCCAGCACGAAGGATATCCCAGCTAGAGCCAGATCCTCTCGCGCGGCCCGGATCAGGTCGATTATCTCGCCGTCCAGATCCTGTGATGTAATACGGAGAGCGAGCCGAAACGAGGCGAGATACCGCTCGGAGATTTCCGCTCCACAGCTATCCCCCTCACGATTGATGATCCCGCTCATTTCTCTGCCTCCTTACGCGTTGGATTCCTTCTTGATACGGATGAATCCGTTTTCGCTCACCACGTTGCCGCCGATCATAGCCTCGCCCATCACTGCCAATAGGCCTTCGGCAAACTTGTAATCCCGAGATACCTCCACGGTGTACGGCCCAAACAGGTCCAGCTGATAGGCCAAGGGCTTGCCATAGGCCATACAGTAGGACGTAGCTGCGGTCTTGGCGTCAGACAGGGCCGGGAGCTCATCCACAATGCAGAAGCGGACGGACAGCCCTCCATCCTTGATGGTTCCCGTGGTAGTGCTGTTGGCGGCGAACTCAATCTCATACACTGCCTTTTTCTCATTGGTCCCCCGGATATCGCCAAAGGCAATCAGGTCGGCCTTGTTCAGGAGCAGGACGCCGCCACCCTCCACGTTGTTTGCACCGCCGTAGTTCAGCGCAATTTTGCGGAGCGTCATCGCATCAATGGTGCTGAGCTCCAGATCAGATCCACTGGAAATTGCCGCCGCTTTCAGGATGCCGGTGATTTCCGGTGTGGATGCACTGGGATCTCCGGTTACAATCATCGCGCCAGTCTTCTTGCGGAGGGCAGTCAAGGCGCCAGCGGCAACCCGGTCCTGGTAGTTGAGGGGCGTAGTGCGCTGAATGTTGCGGGAAACGTACGACAGTGTTGTCAGCAGGACAGGAGAAATCTTGGCAATTGCCAAAGTAGGGTCAGAAGCTGTGGCAGCAGTACCATCGTCCTTCTTGATTGCCGCCGTCTGTCCGCCGCTCACCTCATAGGCGACGGAGTCCTCACCCATGCCATTCGCGTCCACCACACGCACCATGTCCACAATTCCGGAGACGATGTTCTGCCCCGGGTTAATACCGGAGACCCGGGTGGGTTGTGCGATGTTGCCAGAGGTCAAAGTCAGGGAGCGGCAGATGGCATCAGTGGTAATGGTCATCCGATGTTCGGTAGCAAATTGGTTGGCACGCTGTGTTGCGTCCTCTACCCGGATGCCCTGCAGGGCGGCCAGATGTGCGGCACGGATGTCTGCACCTGTAGGCAAGCCACCTCCAGCGGGCTCTCCATGGGTACCGCTACGCCCCACGATGGGGTTAACCGGTCCAGGGATGGGCTCTCCGGCAGAGATGCCATCTGGCACACTGCCTCCATTGAGCCGCCGGGTAGCCGCTTCGCGGCGATTCAAATCCCGCTCCTCTGCGTCCAACGCATCCAACTCTTGCTCCAGCGCATCCATATCGACAGGGCCGTTTTCGCCCAACAAGGAACGAATTTCGGCGCGGCGAGATGCAATCTCGCCAAGGCGTTTTCTGAACATAATGTGTTCCTCCTTATTTTGTATTATTTGGGGAATAGGTGCGTATGCGGGCCAGCAACTTTCTCCGCCGCGCAGCTTGCTCCAAAGCTTTGACCTCTTTTGAGTACTCCACCTCAAAAAAGGATCGGGCAGAAATGGACGTCTCTTCATAGGCGGGAATGTCCACCGCCGAAACGTCATACAGCTTGCCAATTTTAGTTATCGTCCTGGTATGTGTGAGAGTGTCATATTTGGACTCCCGCACAGAGAACGAAAAACTCATTTTGTCTACATAGCCGCCATCAATTTCCACATAGAGGTCTCGCCCGGCTGCTGTACCGGAGAGATCGGCCACCATGTCCACTCCCCTTTCCGTGACGGAGAGGGTTAGAGTCTTATTTCGGAGTCGGGCAACCACCTTTCCTCCGTGGTTATAATTGAAAATTACGTCAGACATGTCGCATTCGTCAAACGCGTGGCGATCAATCACCTCATAGTACTTGACCCCATCACATTCGAACAGGCACGTAGGAGTATCGAATACGACCGCTGTCCCCTGGACACGATAGGCGTCAGAACCACCGTCCCGCGGGAGTAGCGAAAAATCCTGTAGTGCGCGGTATTCACGCCCCTTTTTCATGGGCATATGTCATTCCTCCTCTTCCGAAGACCCTTCGTCTGTAGGGTCCCCATCCACATTGCTTCCTGCGTTCGTCATTTGATATTTGTCAATGATTGCAGCATTTACCATGTTTAAGGTCTGCACACGCCGCTTTCCCTCTTCGCCGCCAATGGGCGGGAATCCAAAGATATCAAGAACCTGGTCCAAGCTTAAAGCTCCAATATTGGTCAAGTACTGTGCCGCCGAGACACGTCTATCCAGTGTCTCAAACTGAATGCGGTCCAATTCACAAAGAATTTCATTGCCAAAGCTCTGCTCCCGCTCCGTAAAAAGCGCGTTGGTCAGGCCTTGTGCAAGCTGCATGTAAAATGGGGCGAGCTGTCCCCGGTAAAACGCATCCATCTTTTCGGCATCGGCTTTGTTTTGGACAACCTCCTCATTGACTCCAAAATAGTCGTAGATCTCCCGGCGGACAAATTCCAACTGGCCAGTAGGCAAAGGCGTTTCCTTCTGTGCAATCGGCACGTAGTCATACTTGGAGTCGATCACAATGACACCTGCTCCGTTGTTCTCCATCTTGAAATTATCCCGAATAAAGTCATCTCGCTTGGCGTTCAAGTCTTCGGTTTTAGTAACCGTAGGCGCCTTTAGAATGCCTCTAATCACAGCGACAAGTTTGGCAAATTTACTCATGGATTGGTTGAAGGAGTCTGCCGTATCCAGCGTTGGAGTAAGTGGTCGATTGTCATCGCCGAAAATATCGTTGTCTAAGTAATGCCGCCTGAGGTGGACAAGCTGCTCATAAGGGCAACTATAAACGGACCCTGTGGCAAAAGTCATCCGCGCGTACATTCCGCCCATATATTCCACCAAATCCACTCGAGATGCATTGATCGGATAGAGCGCGGTCAGCCTACCCCCATCGAAAACTGGCAGGATAAATGCATTGTTATACACTACAAACTGAGCAGCCACACGGTAGTAAAATGCATATGCCGTCATATAGGGATTGGGCCGGCTCTGCAAAATACGGTTCATGGGATCCGCCATGTCCTCCCTGCGGCCATCCGCCCGGCGGATGTGTCTGGGCTGTATCTTCGCTGCATTCCGAGCCCAGGCGTCCACGGCAGCCCGAACTGTGGCAATGTCCCACGCACGCCCAGAGAAAGGTGTAAAACTGGAATCCCAGGAAGATAAAAGGCGGAACGCCGGTGCATTGGTTCCTGCCCCTGTGGGGTGCTTTCCGAAAATACTTTGGAATAGGCCGCGAATGCTATATTGTGCCATAGTATCACCCCACGTTGTACATGAAGTCTTCGTAATACTTCACGTAAATCACCCAAGCATTCAGAAGCGAAACCATGCCGTCGATTCGGCGTTTTTCCGTAATCTTCACAGGTTGGATGTTATTCAGGCCGGATTTTTTGACACCGGTATTGGTTAAGCACCATACCAGCATGGGATTTCCGTTGTAGTTGACGGTTTTTCCTTCCAAAGCAGCCCCAAGCTCCCGCATAGGCTGAGACCAGGTATAGGGGCCTTGTGCCACAGCTTCCATCTCATATCCATTGGCTTTCATCTCGTCCACCCAGTACCCAGCTAAGGCGCGGTCATATCCTACCTTCATGCAGTCGATCTTGTATGTATCCCGCATCTGGCAGAACCACTCCGTCACCATGTGGTAGTCCACCCGGTTTCCTGGACAAATCGTGAGGAGTCCCCGCTCCGCCCATCGCCGGTATGGGGCCTCATTGGTGTTCTTTTCCTCCAAATGTGCCACTCGCGTTTCCGGCAGGAAGTACTGCTGGAGGACGTAGACAATCGGATCACCAGGCTTGCGGATCAGCAGAGTTGCTGCTGTGAGGTCCGTTGTGGCAGATAGGTCGCACCCGCCAAGGGCGTAGGTGTTATACAGGTCGTTGATATCAAAGCGGAGATCACTCCGAATCGCATCATAGGAGAGCCACACCGTTGCCGCCACTTCCCGGACGTTAAAGTCTTTGCACAGAACGCTCGGCAGGTACTCTGGGGAAGCTTTTGCCCGGTTCACAAACCCTTGCAATGTCTTAAACTGCTTGATGGTTCCCAAGCCAGGGTTGGCCTTTTGCCACTTGGTCGGGTCCAGCCATTCTTCCCGGGCATCCAACTCATACAGGATCGGAAGGAACGTATCCTCTCGTTGCGTACCATCGGCGATATTACCTGCAATCTCATAGAGGCTATCAAAGACGCTTTCCCGGACGGTACCCGCTGTCGTAATCATGATAACCAGCGGCTGCCTACGGCTGGAAGTGGATTGCTTCATGACCTCGTAGAGATTCTGGTCCGTGATGGCATGCAGCTCATCAATGATGACAGCGTGAGAGTTCAAGCCGTCTAGCGTGTTGGAATCGCTGGCCAAGGCCTCGAAGATGGAGGCGGTAGCCGGGAAGTAAAGGTCATTTCTGCGCTTCCGTAGTGTTGCCCGCAGCTCCGGAGATTGTTTTACCATGTTAATCGCTTCCGTAAGTACCTTCTTTGCCTGGTCCTTCTTCGTGGCCACGGAATAGATCTCCGCAGCCCCCTCGTAATCGGCAATCAGCAGGTACAGCGCAATGGCTGCAAGCAGGGTCGTCTTCCCATTTTTCCGCCCCACCAAAAACATCGTCTCCCGAAAACGTCGGTACCCTGTCTCCTTTTCCAGGAATCCAAAAAGCGCCTGAATGAACGCCTTCTGGAAGAGATCCAACACGAGAGGCGCACCGATGACGCCTTGGGACTGTTTGCAAAATTGCTCTGCAAACAGGATGGGACGCTCTCCAGCAGCTTCGTCGAAATAGAACGGAGAATCTGGATCCGGGTTCATGATTTCTTGTGCAAGGCGTTGGTATACTGCCCTGACACGGCGGCCAACGGTGACCTGGCCGCTTTCAATGGCTTTCCAATAGGCCAAGATGTAGTTCATCGCTTTCCCACCCCCGGCGGCTTCGTAGCGAAATTCATGAGCTCCTCTCCCGCCTGTTTCTGGGTCTTCTCCGGGAGTAGCTCCATCAAGCTTTTTGCCACTGTAGTGAAAGACTTGATTGTCGCGTTGTAGCCCCTCAAAGCCGGATTTTCCCGGCGGAATTCTTGGGATCCCTGCTTAAAATCTTCGACAAGGTCTCCCGCATTGATTTCCGCGACCAGTCGCTCCAGCGTCACGGTGGAAACAGCAAACTGATAGATCAGCCCTTCTGCAAACTGAGCTTTTTCAGCGGGCAAATCTCGGAAAAGACGTGCAATCTTCTTCCGCTTTTGCTCAATTTTCTCCTCCGTTGTGAGTTTTTCATAGCTCTTCTTCGAATTTCCCATAAGTTGTAAGAACCTCCTTTCTGACGGCATTTAGCCCATTCCACGCACACTTCCGGAAAGGACAGCAAACCTGCATCGCAATCAATCACTTCCATTTTTCGCTAATGAAAATTGGTTAATGTACGGCATAACTCACCCATAAATACCATAAAAGTTGTAAAAATTGCCACTTTGGGGGTTTTTCCCCTTTACCCCCCCTCCATATGTAACCCCGGAGGGTCACAGCCA
>ENA-UEQN01000829-UEQN01000829.1-human-gut-metagenome-genome-assembly--contig:-NODE-829-length-26946-cov-5.433176_pt1 | contig 26946 bp, 19 predicted proteins | sample MGYA00242940_ERZ507944 | MGnify/ENA primary metagenome ERZ507944 (study PRJEB26167, sample SAMN06115449) | human gut metagenome | host: Homo sapiens | place: China:Fujian | collected 2015-08-20... | reverse complement strand
AGCTTCAAAGCTTCTGGCCGCTTCTTCTGTTTTACTATTCCAGTACGCTTTTTTCTTCAGCATTCTTCGGTGCATCGCAGTTGAACGAATGGTGTCAATCGTTTCTGCCCAAGCGTGATGCAGCTCCGGCCGGATCTTATCTGCTGCGCCTCGTTCCGTCTGAAGAAGGTCTTCTTTGGTGAGCGTTACCTTGTAGACAATTTCTCTGCCTCTATCTGCGATATCAAGGTTTATATCGGCCTGATCCAGTTCTCCGGCAGCAACTTTGCGCGCTAATTCAGCAGCTTTCGGATTGGTCTTGAGTTCGTATTCCACCCTGGAGGCAGAACCCATCCATAGCGAATAAATCTTTTTACCGCCCTCATTGATTCGTTCCTGAGCCTTCGGTGTTAATTTAAAAATTACCTCTGAATCAACCTGTTCACTGAGCATCCTGACATCGAGCTTTTCCCGGTAATTCGTTCTCATCAGATAGTGGTCGAGCGCATGAAACCATTCGTGAGCCAGACAAGAGTAGCCTTTGGTTTTGGTGAGATTTATCAGTCGGTTGGCCGGTTCGTAATGCGCAGATGCGCTGCCGTGTCCTCTGGAACCGAAGCACAATCCCAATTCGCCGTCTAGGGCTACGGCCTTTGGAGGAATGCCCAATATCTTTGAGAGATCCATGAGGGAGTCGTAGGCATTATTGAGCATCCATTGCCGTTCCCTGCCGTTTTTGCCTTGTTTTACCCAATTACCAAACTCCACACCTCTGAAGCCGAAGGTACTCATAAACATTTCCGGCGTGGCGTCTTTTCCTTCTCGGTAGTCCGGGCCTACACGATCTCGAATCGGAGAACCGCTTCTCCAATCTTTTTCCGTTTTGGAAAATTCCGCCCGGAATTCTCGGTACTTATTTTCCAGTTCCGTTCTGTGGGTATTCACATAGTTCCAAAATGCTTCATCAGATTCAAAAGCAATCTTGTCCGTGAGCTGGAACTCGATTGTTCCGGATTTTCCATATACTTCATAAGTATGGCTGTTACGAACTCCGCGGCCGTACAGTTTTATGGATAGGGCAGGCTTGGGCTTGGACTCTTGTTCTTTTTCGGGTTGACTTGCAGTCTCAAGCAGTTTTCCGAAGGTTGTTTTGAGCTGCTTTTCAATATTAGCTTCGAACTCTTTTTCGCTGTTTCCGACGGCTACCGCATAATAGGGAAAAAGCTTCCCGTCAGAGTTTTTTAAACATAATTGCTTGTTGTCCCGGCTTCCCGGAAGAATACATTGATATTGATAGGATTCAATGTCGGTATCGTCAGATAATCTAAAGTCATTCCAGCGACAAATATCTTGTGCGTCGCCGATACTATAGGCTCCGATGAAGGGCCAGTACTTCGTAGAAATATGCGCGAGAACCTTATACTTATTCCCCACTTCGTAAAAATGATCAAAGGCATCGGTCGGGGCTTCAGGAGCCAGTTCTCCGTTTATAACTTGGCGATGCAAGGCGATTGCTGCGGAGGCCGTGTGCAGATAGCGTCTGAATTTATAGGTATCTTTAGCCGGCCGTCTGCCTCTTAATGTTGATCTTACGAGCCACAGACAAGCAGCCGCTTCGGGGTTGTCTTTATGCAGCTCGAGGATGGAACTTTTAGGCCAGATCTTATCCAGCGGTTCTGAAGAGAGACGTTTTTCAAGTTCTTCCGGGGATCCCTGGATGAATTTATAAAGTTCAGTGCTCCTGTTGAGTGATCTTCCCTTGCGGGTGTTATGAAGGTCTTCCCCGTAATCTTGAAGCTTGCGGCTGCCGTCCCTGTTTAATTGGTAATTCAAAATATCAGCGTCTTTGATTGCAGTTGAGACAGCCGGCTTTTTATCGGCCTTAGGTTTTTCGTGTTCCGGAGGCGCAAAAAAATCAAATTCCAGTTGTTCAGCGAGTAATGAGGCCATAATTAACTCTCGTTTTGCTTATAGTTTTTTAGCGCTCTCTTTCTTTATCAGGAGCTTTGCTTTTAATTTCTATGACCTTTCTTGCTTTTGCGTTTTTGTCATAGATTTCCACGGACAACTGTTGTCCGGCATCTTGAGCCTCTTTAAAAACAGAGGCCATCTTGTCTCGAAAAGCTTGCTGAAGACGTGGTCTGTTTTTAAATTGAGGGGCGCGCAGAAATCCGGCAGTTACGACTTTGCAGGCTTTTTTGTTTGCCTCTGACAGTTTTGCAAAATCCGGTCCTTCTTTATCAAGTTGTTTGAGCCTTGTAAAATCTTTTTTTCCTTTGTTGAAAATAGCTTCAACAACTTTCTCCTTAGGCTTGGCGGAAATTGAGAGCTTCCCTTCCCGATCCCAAGGTCTGTTTAATTTTTCATTGGAAAGATAGGCGGAAAATTCGGGCTGATGCAGGCTTAGTACCGGATCGTGCTGAATCCCGCTAAGAAGGCTTTGCCACTGTTTGGTGTAATAGAGGCTTTCTGCCGGCTCAATGTTGCGGAAATCTGCTTCATAGCTGATTTCTTCTCCGTTTTTTCCAACGCGCTCCAGGCATTGTTGAAGTTTGAGTTCACAAACCTGAGCTTCAATTTCGCTTCTGAACGGTTCAAGAAGCGTTTTTGTTGCCGAGATGATCTGTCTTGATTTATCTGCGATAAAGTTTTCAATCTCGGAATTATCGGATGTGGGATCAAAACCTAAAGCTGTTCCGGGAAGCTTCTCCTGAGGATCAAAAATAAGCTGAGGGTTAAGTGTGACTTCTTTAGTTTCAAGAACTTTGTCCTTTTGAAAACTTCGGATTTCACCGTTGAGAGTACTAATCACCGTACCCTTGGATGATGCATACAAATCCAATGTGGCAGGAAAAAGTTTGAGTTCCAGCTTATGGGTGTTCTGAGCTTCTAATTCGATAGCAAGTTCGTCGTGTTCTGAAAAAGTCATTTTGTTGTCTCCGGGAGGGGTTTCAAACTGTATACAGAGGAGAAATCAACATCGCGCGCGACAAGAATGCCGATGCGCTCCCCTTGATTTTTGGTTAGAGTGGGAGGAATGTTGCCGCTTTGACGCATAGCCTCTTCAATGATTCTTTCCATCCCGTCTTGGCTGTTTTGGTAGTAATTCACGCCGCCGTTGTTTTCGGTGTTTTTGCTCATACCGAAATCGAAGCCGTCTTGAATCAGAGTGAAAAGTAAAGCATTGCCGAACCTTCTCCACCAGTGGAAATCAATTTCCCCGGACAGCCCCGCTCCGCCGAGCGCATCCGTGGACGGTGAATTCAAATTGATTCGAACCCCGTTGGGTGTTTGAATTTGCGTCCAAAGAACAAAGATCCTGTTTAGGCCGTTTTCTACCGCTCCTTTGTACTCACCCACGGCCTTCGAGCCTCTTTCTAAAAGAAGCGTTTTGCCGTTTGCTGAATAAATATTCCTGGGAATGACGCAGCTGGTCATTCCGGGAACGGTTGTATCCACTTTGGTCTCCAAGATGCATTCAATAAACGTTCCTTTAGAAAGCAGAAGGTTTCGATTGGGCATCATTGAGGCTCTGACCGAGGCCGTTTCAATCGGAGTGAGCAAGTTGTCAAATTTTTCTGAAGACCGGGGAGGTTCGGCGGCTCTGAAAACAGGTTCGGTGCTATTTTCAGGAGCGGCTTGGATCGTGTTTGCCTCTCCCATCATTGGGGCGCTGTTTCTTCTTTCGGTTAACGTAGGCTCTTTGGGTTTTTCTCTATCATTTTCCGCGACTGCGGGCAGGGGTGCTGAGTAGGTCGGAAGCGCGGGCTCGTAAGCAACCGGAGGAATTGCCGGAGTGATTGGCGAGATTGCCGGTTCAGGGGCACTTTGATTTTTAATTTCTTCTTTTTTGACAGCTGCCTGATGATCAAGAACAAGGGTTTTGTTGCTTGTGTAAATGTTCCCGTTTTCTTTTGCTTTTGAGGTTTCAGTCTTTTGCTCTTTTACGTCTTGGTTCTGATATAAGTTGTAGCCTACTAAAACGCACAGAGCCAGCATTGCGGCAGCAACAAGAGGTTTGCCCGGAGTTTTACTTTTTCTTCCCTCGACATGGGGAATACCTTGTGTAGCATCTTGAGCAACGGAAGTAATGGTGTCTTTATTGGTTTGCATTATTTACTCCTTATGCTTGATTTGTCTGTATAAGCCCTTGACAGAGACGGCGCGTTTATCCGAGGCCCCGCCTCCCTGATAGTTTTCGTTGTAAATGCCGACAACGGCTTTGCCCGCTCTTAATCTCACTTCTTCGTAAACGCCGTGCAGAACAAGCCAGCCGTCCTCCACATGGGAGTTCAGCAAGGTTTCCTCGCCGTCCTGTACGCGGTAAGCTGCCGGGAAATCCGTTTGTTCCTTAAACTTCAGGTACGTAAAACGATTGTCATCAAATGCTTTAATTGGTGCGATGGTCTTGGAAGCAGCGGCAGATCCGAAGTTCATTGTGTATTGATAGTTGGATTTTTTGTTTTCCGGATCTTTTTCTTCCGAGTGCAATGCACTATCCGAAAGCAGGCTCTTGACTTGATTTTTTTCGGCTTCTTTCTTGGCCGCTTCAATTTCATCCAGCGGATATCTGAACGTTAAACGATAGGTGGCCTTTGCCCTGGAACCGAGACGAATGTCAAAGAGATAGCTTCTGCGATTGGTGACAACCACAAGATTGGTTCTTCCATCCGTTGCTTTCGGCTTCAAAAAGAAGTAGTTCCCTCTGCTTAGAAATTCCCAGGCAGTAGAAAAGCCGCTTCCATAACTTTGAACCTGTTCAGAAGGGGAAAAGACAATAGTGGTAATAATTCCGCTGGCAGCAGTGACAGGATAGACCTCATCGGCTCGGAAATCGGTATAAAGAACTCTTTGGTCTTCTTTGGCAGCCTGCGGTTTATCCAGAGCAAACGCATTGGATAAACAGAGAACGGAGAAGAGCGTTCCGATAATCAAAGTTTTCTTCATTTTGCGGCTCCTACTGTGAGATCGGGGTCCATTCGGTAGGAAGTCACTTTGAATCCGAAAGGATTGATGAGTCTGCTCGGCTCGTCAGCTTTGAAATTCGGGATGTATTCATAGGCAATCGTTGCTGTCCAGTTCTGGGAGGAGTCAACCGCATTGGTCTGTGTATCCACCAGCTTTTTGCCGAATCGAACAGTGGCAATGCCATTGCCGTTTGGTACAACGGTATGGACTTCAACGACAATTTTCTTGCTGTCGCCGAGCAGTTTGTCCAGGGAGTTCTTATCTGTGGAAAATTGAGCTGCGTACGGGTCAAATACGTTGGGAAGCGACAGCTCTCTGGTTTTAAGATAATCGTGCTCGAGCGTGCGGTAGTCATAGCTTTCCCGGCTGAGAACGTATTGGTTAAGCCAGTATTTGTCCATCATCTCAGAAAAAGGAATATCTTTTTCATTGGCTATCGCTAAGACGGCAGCTTCTCCGGTGTTTTGATTGACGCGAATAACATATGGTTCTGTCTTTTTCAGCGGCATCATCAAGGCAATGGCTGCCGCTGTTGATATAAGGCAAAGCCCCAAAATTTTGCTGCACAGCCACGCTCTTTTTTCGCTCTTTTCTACAAGCTCTAACCGGCTTGTTTCCCAGTCAAGTGCTTTTTTAAAATTGTCTTGTGCTTTGGTTGTATTGTCCGAGGAGTTTTCTCCATTGGACACTGTTTTCTTTTTCCACATGATTCTTTCCTTTAGGGATTTGTTTTCTTTGCCGTGTTAATGGCTGCCGCTTTGAATCGATTCGTTATTCCCGCTTGTGACCGGATTGTTTTCCTCTCCAAAGACGAGATTTGTCTCAGTGCTTTTTGATTGAATCGGTGCGTTAATAGGTACCCGAGCACCGTGAGGGAGCGTTGGTGCCGGGGCGCCGCAGGCGCAAAGAAGAGAAGTGCAGCAGGCGGCAATTAAATATTTAATAAAAAGTGAATTCATTCTGAGTCCTTTTTTCCAAATGTTTTTTTGTAGGCACTGTCTTCGGCCGAAGAAGAGCCGGAGTCTTGCTTTCGGCTGAAATTGGCGGCACTTTTCATTGCACTGGCAACATATCCGGCAGCGGCCATTGCGCCGCCGGCGGCCAACCCCATTCCGGCTAAAGGCAGTACGCCGTTTTGATTTAGACCTTGACCTCCCAGCAAGGAACGTCCGGCATTCGCAATCCCGGAACTGCCTGAGCCTTTGCCTAAACCCAACAGAAGGGCTCCGGTTGTGGCGGCAGCCACGTTTCCGACTCCGTGAAGCATCTGACCGATGCCCGGTGCATCCATTCTTCCTCCTCCGGTGAGTCCGGCCGAAATCGCGGGGATGAGCTTGACTAAAGTGGCCGCAGCTAAAGAGAGCACGGCAAAATTCATCACCGGGAGAAATAGCGTGCCAAGTTTTTCAGTGACGATCGGGTTTTTCACTGCCAGTTGGATATCTTCAACTGATCCTTGAAAAGCTTTAACAAAAAGCATGATGACAGCCGTCGTAATGACGAGAGTGAAAATCGTGGTGATGACACTTCTGATCCAGCCGTCAAACCAGGACTGCGTTCTCGGAAACATCAAGGTGCATAAGAACAAGGGGCCGAAACCTAAGAAAATAATGAGAGAGACTTCATTGATCAGCAGTATTCCCAGAGCCGAAAAGGTAAAGTACACACTCAGCAATCCTAGAATGACCGTGACAATACACATTGCGAGAATTTCCGGCGCGTCCGTAATCCAGCTAAATTTCCCGATCAGACTCCAAACCAAATTAAAAGCCTTTATGAAGGTTAGCCAAAGCTGATCAAGGGCACCCCACGCGCTTGATATTTGGAGGGCCCCGCCTCCTAAGTGAACACCCTGAGAGACGGCTTCCATCAGGCCGCTTTGGAAGTATCCGAGCGCCTTGATGACGTAGCTGGTGAAGTGGCCGGTGTTTAATGCCAGGAAGGCTATAAATCCGACTTTGAGCATCTGGACGATGATGTCGTAAATGGCGCCGTAGTTGTTCTCTCTCATCATCATGAAAGAGCGCACGATCACGAACATGACAAGTCCCACGGCTACCACACTTCCGAGATTATTGATAAGTGCAGTCGAGGTGTCAGTTGCGAAAGAAGATATGTAGCCTTTGAACTGATTTCCAAAAGCTTCAAAGTAATTTGCAGCCATTTTCTTTTCTCGAATTACTTGGTAAGTCCTTTGAGGATTTCTTCTTCAGCTAACGGCTGAAAGGCTTTCTGGTGCTTGTTTAACGCTTGTTCCTGAAGCATTTTTTCGTTCAGTGCTTTTTGAGAGGCCAGCTGCATTTGCGCTGAGAGCTGACTGGCTTCAAAAGCGACTTTTTCTGCTTGGATACGGGCGCTCAGGTCAGCGATGGCTTTTGCGTCCGTCGCTGAATCGATCTGCTTCATTAGGTTTTCTATGTTTTGAAGTCTTTGATCGACCGCTTTTTTCCCCTCATCCGCAAAAGCTTGATATTGGGCAAACGAGGCTCCTTGCTTCTCACAAAAAGCCTTGTCCTCTCCGTTGAGAGTCGCGCAGCGTGCGCCTAGGTTTAAATTGTCATAGATGGCTCTTGCAGCCCCCGTAAGCTGACTGACACCTCCGTTTAAAACATTGCGCATCTGAGACTCGAAATTGCTCGGAAGAAACTGACGCAGTGCAGTGTTGTATCCGAACATTCCCAAGCCTCGGGTACCGGTGAAATTGTTCAGTGTGTTGACGGCAGTGTTGTACTGAGCTTGCAGCTGGCTGTACATCTGCTGAAGCTGAGTCAGTTGCTGCACCATCTGCGCAATAGCTGTCGGGTCAACAACCGGAATGCCCGGGGCGGCTGCATAAGCCTGGGTCGTTAGAAGCCCGGCAAACAATACTGATAGGATCTTGTTCATTTTTATTCTCCTGGTTTGCTGTTTAAATTCAGTTCGGAAAGCGGTTTTTCGCCCCAGAAATAGGGAAGCCACTTCTCCGGTTCTTCACCGGTGTGTTTGATGAGTTCTTCAACAAAATTGATGTTTTTTGTGGAGCCGGAGAAAACCTTAAGTGCTTTTGGAAATGCTTTTAAGTCTGCCCGGCAGACAACCGCCTGCTGATTTTGTTTAATCAGCATGGTTCTGGAGAGCTGAGGAAAGTTTTTCAACAGAGAAAACTCGTTGGGCGTGAGTTTGAACCCCTCGATGTACTGCTTCTCATCGGCTCCGGTATTTGGCAGAAAGATCTTGGTAATGCAGTTCTGAATGTAGTTTGAGCCTTGAGGATTGCTCAAAATATCTTCAGGAGACTGCGTGGCAAGAATGATGAGACCGTTTTGCTTACGAATGGTTTTGAGTTTGTCAAATGCGTACTTTGCTGTGTCCGGGTCTGCTAAGTATCTCCAAAACTCATCCATGAAGATCATGACTCTGCGTCCGTCAATAATCGATTCGAGACGAAAGAGCAAATAGTCCGTGACTAATGAACAGATATCCTTATTGGCTAAGAATTCAGTTCCGTCTATTCCTAAAACCGGCTTCGAATTAAAGTCGATTTTGTCTTCCGGATTATCAAAGACCCAGGCAAGATCATTGCCGTCTATCCAACGCTTTAAACGCTGGGACAAAGAGTTTTCCATCTCCGCAGCGGAACTTCCCTGAACTAGGTTCTGAGGAAGGAGGGCGAGTCTGCGGACACTTTTATCCATCGACATTACCGACTGAATAGCCTGCATCAGCCGATCTTGATCTGCCGGGGAAACCGGCAGTCCGTCTTGCTTGATCAGCTTCAGAACGAATCGGTTCAAAAACTGTAAATTCTCCGGAGTGGGATCAAGCTGAAACGGATTGAATCCGCTGGGCGCTCCTTCCTCGAAGGTAAAGTAGCGTCCGCCTAGGGCACGGATCGCAATCTCAGCGCCTCGGTCTTTGTCAAAAAAGATGCAGGAGAGCTTGGTGGTATCGGTTCGGTATTTCTGAGACAGCGTCAGCAGCATATTCATCAGCGCCGTTTTTCCGGTGCCGGCAGTTCCGATAATCATGGTGTTGCCAAGGTCGTTGTTGCCGTAAGAATCTTCCAACGGATCACAAACATGAAAGTTGAAGTAAAACGGCATCTGGCTCGGAGTCTTGAGGATGGTTACCGCCTCTCCCCATGTATTTTTGTCACGCTTTCCGCAGGGAAAATTATGCAGAGAAGCCAAATGAGAAAAATTCAGACTCGTAATCTTTGCAACCCTCGGGCGCATTTTGAACATTCCGGGTAATTGGTGCAGATACGAAGCGGAAAGCGCCAAGGTGCTCAAATAAGGTGTGGCACCTGCTTTTGTCAGAAGTTGAGCGGCATCCGCAGCATGTTTTCTGACGTTTTTCTCTTCTCCGAAAACAAGCAGGCTGTAGGAGTATTCGCCCATTGCGAATGCTCCGTTGATCAGCCCTTCGATGGCTAGAGACAGTTCTTGGATTTGAGAGCCGGATCTATCTCCGGAATTGATCAGCAGACCTTCCTGCTTGCTCAGAACCTCTACTCCTCTTTTGCGGCTCATAAAACAAAAAGTATGAGTCTCAATGAAAGGGTAGGGGCCGCAGCTGCCAAGTTCCTGCATGAGAGGATCGAGCTTGCCCGAGTTCGTTGTTTCCGGATACTCTTTAATTTCTATTGCTTGAGCGTAGGTGTCTCCTTCAGTAGTTTGCAATTGGATTGTGTCCGATCCGATAAAGACCTGGACATTGCCCAGCGCTGAATAGAGGGGACCATTGGGTACAACTACCTTCTGCCAGCGACCCGTTAGCAAAAAATTGTAGAAACTCAGTTGTTCAGAATATTGACGTCCGTCTTGCTGATACGTTTGTAAAGTGACGGGCGCATAAGGCAAGAGCGCCTGAAAGAGACTTTGATAAATCTTCTCAAATTCTTCCAGTCTGTTTTCCAGCCGGGAACGGGTTTCTTCAAGCGAAGATTTCGAAGAAAAGAACGCTGTCTTTTTGCTCTGAATGTCACGCAGAATTAGCGTGCAGTAGAGCTCAACGGCTGTAAACCCCTCTTTTTTTGTTTTCTCATTAAAAGAAATCGAAAAAAAGGAAGAAAACAAAGAGTCTGTACATACCGATAGGCTGTCCGAGATGTTGCGCCTAACCCGGTGTATTTGAATGGCAAGATCCGGGCGGTCCAATGTCCGGTAGAACCCGTTCAACTGGGAGGACATTATCGTGAGATCTTCCGGGGACTGCGTTTCAAAGGGAATGCCGTTGAGTTTCATTGTGGCAATGAGGCAGCCGTCCCTTTCCATTACTACATGGTCCGTGACTAATGAAGAGAACGGAATGTACGATTCCAACTCTCGCTCTTTTTCAAAAATTTTTAATCTTTCTAAAATCACTTGTGATCCTTGATTGAAAAATCGGACGGACAGAGAATGACTCTCGGAGTTCTATTTGAAGGGCTCAGAGACAATGAGTTGCGCCAAACCAATCGATTGGGGTTGTTTTGAATCATGGTTCTAAAGTAGATTCCCCATTGATAGAGGACCTGATCATCTCTATCCGTGATCCGTTTGAAAATCCAAACCGGGATAGGAATCAACAGCATCAGCGGCGGCCAAAACAGCAGCGAAATCACCATGCCGGTTAAAACAGTGATGACGAACGTTTCGGTCGGAACGCCTAAGATGCAAGCTGGGCGGGTAGCTCCCTTAAATAAGGGAGCTGTTTCGATTTGAGTGACGGGATCGGCCATCTCAATTAAATCCCATCATTTGAACAATCCAACCGGCTGCTGCACAGATAGCTAGGCCGATTACCGGTTTCATGAGTACGTCCCAGCCAAATTTGCCGGACATATACATAATTCCGGCAATAAGAAGACCGCCGGTGCCGATCCACTTCACAGCAGCAGTAAGTTCGTCGACAATCGAGTTCCCAACTGTAGAAAGCGATTGCAGTCCGCTGGCCGCAAGTGCCGGTTCATGCGCGAGAACCAATGCAGCAAAGATGAAAAAAGAAAGATTGAGGATGTTTTTCATAAAAATTCTCCTAAGGTTAAAAAATGAGTCCGCTTGATTTGCCGGGGACTCCTTCGGCAATTAAAGATTGGGATTTGGATGCTTCCACTTCACGAATCGAGGGCACGGAAAGCGGCGAGAGCCCGGCATTGCTTCGGACTTTGTCTACATATCCGTGTCGGTATCCGGTCTTGAAATTGCCGCTGTAGTAGCAGCTCAACGCATCGTGAAGAGCTTTTCCATCGGATGCGGGGGACTGTTTGGCAGACTTAAAACACGCACTTAAAATCCGAGAGGCCACCTTCAGATTGGTACAGGCGTCCAGAGCTTGAGACGCGCTAATTCCATACTTTGAGAAATTTTTTCGATTGATTTGTGCTAATCCGACGGAATAATCCGCGCCGGACAGCTCCAGCTCGGCAATCGTGCTCATTGCTTCGTGGTAAGCCCTTGGCTGTTTAACTATTCCTTTTACGACTCCAATTGCGTAAGGATTAAAACCGGACTCGGTTTTAACGATGGCCCTCAGCGTATCCTCTGCAACAGACGGGGCGCAGCGTTTGGCTAATTCTCCGAAGTCATCAGCCTGACAAAAAAGCGGCAGCAGCGCAAGAAATCCGAAGATTAGTTTTTTTATATTGGTGCTACAATGTAGGCATTCTTTAAAAGGAGCTTTTATGAGTACCGCAGATTCTTTTATCCGGGTTCGACTCGACAAAGAATTGAAACTGGAAGCCAGCGAAATCCTCTCCGCAATGGGTCTTTCTATATCCGACTTGGTGCGAATGACCTTGACCAAACTGGTCAATGAGCGAGACATTCCCTTTAGTACATACGTCCCTAGCAAGGAGACTATTGAAGCGATGAATGAGAAGCCGGAGGAATTAAAGACATATTCTTCTTTTGCAGAACTTCTCAAAGAAGTAGACAAGGAAATTGCTGAAGAATGCGCATCAAAATAACCTCTGCTTTTAAGAAGGACTTGAAACGAGCAAGGAAATCCGGGAAAAATATGGAGATCCTTGATACAGTTCTCGGTCAAATCCAGAATCAATGCCTTGATTCCAAATGGAAAGACCATCCTTTGGTAGGGCATTGGGTGCCGCACCATGAACTTCATCTGTCCTCTGACTGGCTCTTGATATACAGAATTGAAGGAGACGCCTTGATCTTGTCGAGACTCGGGTCTCACAGCGAACTCTTCAAGAAAGTAAAGAGGTAGAGCTATCTTCTTGTCCATTATTTTTTGCTCCTCTTAATTTTCCTTGCTTGCACGATTGAAAGCTTGCGATGCTGTCTGGCCCAGTCCCGACTGAGCCAAATGCTGGAAAGGTTGAGCATTTTTCCCACAGTTCTGTAGCCGTATCCGAAACTAAATAAACTAGAGGCAATCGTTCGGTTAAGAGGTGTGTTGCCTTGGTTGCGTTTTTCGACTTTGTTTTTCCAAGCTGTTTTCCAGTCGCGGACGATATAAAAATTCACTTCAAGTTCGCGAGAGACCTTCAGGGGCCCAAATCCTTCCTCGAACAGACGTTCGGCTTTTTGCCTTTTTAAAGCAGCTTCTTTAGTCATCTTCCATCCCATAGTTACCGCTCCATACCGGACTGTGTCCGTACCGGTTGAATCACTTCGTTTTTCTGAACGTTTTTTTGACTGCTCTTGGCGATACGCTCAATTTCCGCTTTGATCAATTCTTTGATCTCTTGAATCTTTTCTGGGGAGGCGCCCTGCAAAATCTGTCTGATGGTTTGTTCTTCAGATCTCTGACGGCGAACTGTTTCTACTGAATAAAAAGTTTTCTGGGCGCAGCAGAAATCATTAAAGCGCTGCTGTGCTTCTTGAACATTCCGGGGCGCACACAGTTCTTTTGCTTTGTCAACGTCTAGTCCGGTTTTTTGAATAATTGCTTCGGCTTGAGCTTCCAGTGCTGTTCCCTGCCAAGAACTGGCTTCCAGCACCTCTTTTAAGTTGCGGCAAATTACCAAGCCTTTGCGGTCCAAATCTCTAAGTACAACATTGCCGTTAAGGTCATTTTCTCCCGAACGAGACGGATTTAAGAATTGATCGCAAAGAGCTATCTCTTTTTCAGGATCAGACGTTCCGAAAAGAGGAAGGTCATTGTTTCGGGTCAGATTTCTGTCCCCTCTCTCTTCTTTAAACCTCCCGAACTGAGAAAGAAGTTTTTGTCGAAGACCGCAGGAGAGGGTGGGCGTCTTTGCTACCCATTTTTCAATGAGGTTTAAAGAATTTGAAACAGCGTCTTCTATTGTCGTTCCTTCAATGCGGTTGGTGTCAAAATTGACTATCCAACAGCTCACTCGCGTAACAATAGGGTTTTGCGCTCTGCGTCTGTCATAGGAAAGAGAGTCCCACAGAGACAACGCATCTGAAACATCCGGTCGAGAACTTCTGTCTAATTTACTTAGCTGCTCTTCAATCCGCTTCTTTGTAAATCCAATTCCATTCTCGATTAAAGATTGTATAAAGGCATCTTCAGTCAGGCTCCCCAAACGAGGGCTTCTAGCATGAGTTAAATTCAGGAGATTTAAGCTCTCGTAAGACAAGTTTTCTTTGTCTTTGGTGAGTTGATTCTCTTCAACAAATGCAAAACCGCAGTGGTTAATCTTTCTGCACAGAGAATCCTCCGATTTTTGATCGGGATAAAGCGGCTTAGTTAATGTTTGGTACGGATTAAAATACCCCTGTTTATGAAGATTTGTTTGAAGTTCTCGAAAATATGGATCGTGGAGGATTGTCCCGGACAGTTTTAATTGATTGAGTTCCTGAGCGACATAGTCTCTGCTCTGAGAGGCAGTCAATCGTTTAACTTCTTGCCGCTCGAAATCAACAATGATGTATTTTTGCTCACTTTTTTCAATAGTGCGGTTGACGACCTTGGAGGCATCCGCAGCGGCCTCAAACAGAATACTTGGATGAGTCCGAATAAGATCAGCGATGTCTTTATTCTGTTCAATAATTTCTTCCGGCGTGAAATCATTCAGATTTTTCGGTAATTTGCTGCCGATGTGGGACTGCATGAATGCTCTGGCTAAATTTTCACGCAAGAAGTACGAAGTTTCTTTGTCTGTTTGTTTGCTCTCCAGCAACTCCTGAAAGTTATCGTAAACTCTCGCGTCTGTGATTGCGCGGATACCGTCCAGAGCAGCACGAAGCTGGGACAACTCATATTTTTTATCTGAATCTCTGCCGCCCAATTCATAAGAACTTCTCTGGGCTAGGATGAGCTCGTTACGACCGTTGACATAGGCACTAACGCCGCTTCCCCATACACTGCCTTTGTTTGTATAGCCAAGCAGAGCACACATGTCTTCGAACTGAGCCTTGGGTTGCTGTTCAATAGGCAAAAGTTCAGGCAGAGGTCTTTTGAAGTTCTCACATTGTTCAACGTTGTAATACGTTTGTGGAATCTTGGTAGGTTTGAATTCTCCCTCTAATCCTTCATTCCAGCCGACGCTCGGAACTCCTCGGGCTCCTTTCTTTACACTTGCACCTAAAACTGCAATTTGAGAGGGAGTCAGCCAGCGGTTGTCTTCAAAGCCTGATGTTTTTTCTCTGACCATCAGTTGCAGCGCCGTGATGCCTTGCAGAGGTTTCCCGCTAATGGCATCCACAGGATAAGAAGCAGGCACTCCTCCAAGTTCCCATGGAGCTTTCCCGGCTTCGATTTGGGAAGCCAATTTATTTGCGCAGTCCTGAGCAAACTCTTCAAAATGCTTGTTTGCCATCGTGCCCCTCCCACGGATCGCCTTCCATTGCTTTTTCTACAAAGGCGTTCCAGTCTGCTTCTTGAAATTGCTTGTCTTCCCAAGTGTTCTCGACAAAGCCCCATTTTTTAGCCTCTTCAATGCCGGAGGCGTATTTGTCTCTGACCATCGCCTCACGGGTGTTGCGGGCAAGAATTTCAACGCATTTTTTAGTGGTTGGATTTTGTTGGGTCGTATGCATATGAGTACCTTTTTCTAGTGTTTTGAATTCTTTGCAGGGCACCCGGGAGCGCCCCGCAAAGGGTTTTCTTTAGAAGCGGTATCTGGCCTCGAACTTGAAGGCATGGTCTGCTTTTCCTTTGGTGCCGCCCGTGAATCCGTAGCGGACGCCAAACGTTGCCGGACCTTTATCGGCCTGAACACCCAGATTGATGTTGGTGCCGAATTTGCCCGCAAATTCGCCGGAGAGCTTGTCGCTGACGCCGTTGAAGTTGCTGAGTTTCGTCTTCTGTTCGGTATCTCCGAACTGCGGGATGAGCGTCAAATCAGCTTGCGGACGGACATTCCAGCCGGAAGCAGTCATAATGTCGCCTCGAACCGCAACACCGACAGGCAGCTGGAAAGTATTGGTGGCATCAGGTGTGTTGCCCCATACTTTCTTACCGTCTACTTTCGTGTCGTAGCTGCCGGACTTGGCCCACACATAACGCAGTCCTGCGTGAGGAATCACGTTTGCCTTGCCTACCGGCAGAGTGGCTTCGGCTCGAGCGCCGAGACTGAATAAGTTGGTCTTAACATCTGCGTCGGCCTTGTTGAATCCGGCTGCATTAATGCTCTGAGTAATATCAGAGGAGTTATGCATCCAGCTCAGGGTGCCGATCAGGTTGACTCTATCGACAGGGGCATAGGCGCCGTAAGCGTGCAGACCGAAGCTGTCATACTTGTTCTTGGTCTTCAGCACGTCGCCGGTGGAATCCAGAGAGCCGTGGTTATAGCTGAATGCCGCTCCCAAGATGACGGATTTACCGGCAAGCTTGCGGTCATAGCCCATAACCAGACCGTAGGCGTTTGTATCGAATCCGGCCTTAGAAATACCCGTAGCGCTGAGGCTCTTGTATTTCTGTTTGCCGCCGATGACATCAACCCAAAGATCATTTCCGCGCTCCCATTCACGCATAACGCCATACTCTGTAAAGGCCTCGTTCCGCATAGAAACTCTGCCCTCGATGGAGTCGGCTGCCGTGTTGAGGTCGTTCATGGAAACGCTCATAGCGCCGCCTGCAAATGCGATATTGGCAACGGAGTTGATAACTTTGGTCTTACCGGCAACATCGAGTTCCTTATCTCGCAGAACTCGGCAAATAAAATCTGCTCCTGCGTCACCGCTCTTGCATTGCAGCAGATCGTCGTTCGCAATGTTGGGGATCGCAATGTCAGGATAGACAGTGCGAACATCAGCTAATGTCGCATTCACCCAAATCTTGCTCGGGTCATTGTGCAGCGTCAGAATCCAATTGATGCCGCTGCCGTCTTGGGGCAGTGCATAGAGGTTCTCACCTGTCCAGCCGCCGGTCCACATTCCGTCGGTTTCATTTCCGCCGGTGATGTAGCCGTTGACAATCGTGTAGTCGCCGACCTCTTCGATATTGCCTAAAACCAGATTTGCACCCGGTTCGACTGTCACTTTCGCAATATCGCTTGTGGTATTGAATGCGCTCTTACCGTCTGACAGGATGGAGCTGTCAATAACGGTCAAAGAGTCTTTAGCGAAATACAAATCACCGTTTCCGATCTGGACGTGATTGTCTTTATCCGTCCAAACGTTGGGCCCCACGGCAATACCTCCTCCCGGGCCTGTTGTCACGTTATTGGTGATAACCAATCGGCTCGGTGTGCCGCTAGGCACCGTCGGAGATCCGATAGAGTCGGCCCAATCAAGACCGCCTTTGGGTCCCAAGTTTAAGTCGCCGTTATTCTTCACGTAGATATTCGTGTCGATAACGTCGCCCGTCGGATTGATCTCGGCTTTAACGTGATTTTCTTCGGTCGGTTCTCTGTCGTTTCCGATAACAAGGTCTCCGCCGTTAAGATCGGTTTCCTCGGCTTTCAGACTGCCGCCGTCGATCTTGACAAGGCCGTCGTCAATGGTGAGTTTGCCGGTCTCAATATCTCCCGTGTTGTTCACATCGCCTCCGGCCACCACGACGTTGTTCCAAATAGAGGTGCCGGAGTTATTGTGTTCGCCGTCCGGGTCAATCGTTAGGATGTCGCCTTTTTCGTACCCGGAATTATTCGACGTACCGCCGCCCTGAATCGTCATATCGTCGTATTCAGATTTGCCTTGGTTGTCGAGTGTCCCGGAAACAAGGGTATCAGTGACCTTGGTGGCGTCGATTTCACCTTTATTCGTCTTATCACCGGCTATGACATATTTGTCGTTAATGGTCTCTTTGCCACCTTCTTCGGTAGTGGCCGAGCCTCCGACTTGTACGGTCTGGTTGTTCCAGATCGACGTGCCGGAGTTGGTATGTTCGCCTCCGTCCTCAATGGTGAGGATGTCGCCTTTCTCGAAGCCCGAGTTGTTCGACGTACCGCCGGAAGCGACGGTCATATCGTCATAGTTGGAGGTTCCTTGGTTATCGAGCGTCCCGGAAACCTGAGTATTGGCAACCTTCGTTGCGTCAACTTCTCCTTTGTTGGTGCGGTCGCCCGCAATATCGTAGGTATCGTTGAGCGTTTCCTTGCCGCCGACATCAACCGTTGAAGAAGCGCCCGTCTGGATCGTGACATTGTTCCAAATCGACGTTCCGCTGTTGGTGTGCTGACCGCCGGTGGCAATCGTCAGAATGTCGCCTTTCTCGAAACCGGAATTGTTCGACGTGCCGCCGGAAGCGACGGTCATGTCGTCGTAATTGGCAGTTCCCTCGTTGCGCAGCAAGCCCGCGACGGTGGTCACAGCTGTCTTAGTAGCGTCAAGAACAGCGTCTTTGCCTTTGTTGACAAACTCACCGATTACATCAAATACGCTTCCGACGTCCAGTTTGCCGGAGTTGTCGCCTTTGCCGGAATCGGCGACGGTGACACCGTTCCAAATGGATGTGCCGGAGTTGGCATGATTGCCTTCAACGGTAAGGATGTTGCCTTTTTCCGTGCCGCTGTTATTAGAGCTGCCGCCCTCGGCAATCAGCATATCGTTGTAATCTGCTTTGCCTTCATTGGCGTGCGTGCCGGATACCGTTACCTTGTCAACCTTGGAGGCATCCAAGACGGCGTTCTGGCCCTTATTCAGGAAGTTTCCGGTGACATCAAAGACCGGAAGATTTCCGTCTTTTTCGTCCAGAGACAATTTCCCTTCATTAACGGTCGAACCGTTTCCGGTCAGACTATTGGTGTGAAGGATCGCGTTGGAGTGAACGTGAACATTACCGTTGTTGGCGATGGTCCAGTCGGCAAATTCTCCGTTTTTAGCTTCCAAAGTTCCATTTTCAGCAACATTGGAGGAGAGAATCCAGCCAACCGTCGGAGTAACTCCGCCGTGCGATCCGAACGTAAACGTACCGTTATTCACGTCAATGGAGCCGCCGTCGGTGGAATCCTTCAGCAGTTTATTGGCGTCGTCACCGAAAGAACCTTCGGGAATGGCATTGACAGCATTGCCGACAAGAACAAATTCCTTGCCTCCTTCGATTGTGACCTTATCGGTATGGGAGACATCTTTGAAGCCCATAGAGATATTGATCGAATTGGTGTTCGGATCATTGGACTCGGCTCCGATCACTAAACCTTTGATCGTCTGGGCTGTATCGGTGTCTTTGTTGTACTCATCGGCAGACTCATTGTGCAAAGTGGTGGTGTTGAGCACAATGCCCGGATTCAGAACGACATCGAGTCCTTCTTTTTCCAAATCGTTGGCTGTTGTGATAGTGAAGGGCGCGGTCATCTGTCCCAAGAAATTGATGGTCAGATTAGCTGCGTTTTCAAATGCATTCGCAATTTTGTCGGTGACGCTGACAATCAGCGAAGCGCTGAAATAGTCGTCGTCCAACGCGAGGTTGCCGCTCTCAACATTAAGACCGATTTTGATCTCATCTTTAACTGCGCCGACGGTAGTTGCAGAAAGCACTGTGGTCGGAAGCTGTACGGTGCCTGTTTCGGCGTCCGATGCGTCGATACGAATAGCCTCAGTCGTTACAGAGCCGAAAATTTGATCGGCACTTGTCTGAAGAACGCCGCCCTGAAGATTAATAGTGTCAGCCTTCGTTCCGTCAAGTTCGATCTTGGCAACGTCAAGAACGCCGCCTTCCATGATATTGACCGTGGTATCGCTGTTGACCACTCCTGCGATAACCTGAGTTAAATTATCTTTGTAGTGGGACTTAACTTCAGCGGAATCCTCGTTATCAATCACCGGAGTCTTATTGCCGCCGGAGATATTAACTGTGTTATTGCCGAGGAGACCGGTAACGTTTCCTTCGGAATCGCGAACTTCGGAAGCATCAAAAATACCGCCCTTGATGTTGAGCGTGGAATCTTCAAAGAATCCTTTATCAGCTTTGAAATGTCCACCCAACTGGTTATAGACGGAGTTCTTCGCATCGAGCTCGGCAATATTGAGATTGCCCTTGTTGAGGTTGATCGTTCCCACGTTGGAAACAACCTTCTGAAGGCTGCTGTCTCCGTCGGAAGTAAATTGACCGCCGGTCGCGATTTGCGTCAGAGCAATATCCGAGGTGTTTCCACCGGCATTGACAAATTCTCCGCCGTTGAGAACCAACTGATCGGCCTTGACTGAACCGGCCGATTGGTTAAGGAAGCGGTCGTTTTCAGCCAGAACAAGGTTTCCGGCCTCGACGGTGCCTGTATTTTCAGTCTTGGCTGCGGCAAATTCAGTAACTTTTACCGTACCGGCATTGTTCAGTTCTTTTAATTGAACCGTTTCAGCCTCAATCGAGGCATCCTGCCGGACATCTGCCAGAGTCACATCCTTAGAACCGACGGAACCTCCCTGAATCATGCCCTTCAGTAACATGAGGTTTGAAAGCTCAAGGTGCCCTTCATTGGCAATGCCGACGTCGGAGGCCTCAGCCATTTCAATCTTGGTTGTGCCGGAATCTTTGAACTGAGCGGCTTGGGCAGAGTTTTGTACCTGACCGCCGGTGATATTCAAACCGTTCAAAGCTAAGGAGCCGTTATTGCCAACCGTGCCGCCTGTGACATTCAGCACATTGGTATTTTCCATTGAGCCATTGTTGTTCAGTTCACCGGAGGCAACCGTGACACTCTGAGTTCCGTCAACTTTGAGAGTTCCGTCATTGGTAACGGTTCCGTTAAGTTCGGATGTTCCGTTAAGACCTGCAATTGTCAGGACGGCATCGGCAGCATTGGTGACAAGAGATCCTGCTTCGGTTAGCAGGGAGTCTACTTTGGCAAGCGCGTTATTGATAAAGCTGCCGGCCTTTGCATCCTGAACGGGTGTTGCGGCTTGAACGGTGAGTTTTGCAATGTCCAATTCGCCGCCGTTGGTCATATCACCGACAACTGTTAATTCCTCCGTAACGGACAGTTTGCCTTGATTTTCCAACGATCCACGAATGGCATATGTTCCCGAAGCACCGGCAAGAGCGTTACCTGTAACCGTTAGTTTTCCTGCCGTCAATTCGCCGCCGTTACGGTTAACCGTACCGTATTCGCGGAGGGTGAGCTCTTCAAAGTCGGCTTTGCCGTTGTTTTCAAGATAACCGCTGACATCGGCAGAACCGATCTCAAAGGTTCCGTGATTGACAAAGGAATTGTTGGTGTTGCGGGAAGCAATATTCTCGGCTTTGAAAAGGCCGTGGTTGCTCATCGCGCTTCCGTCAACAGCCGTATAGTTGGTGACAATCAGTTGAGTTGTCGTGTCTTCAGCATTGCCGATAACAAGTCCTTCTCTATCATTGCCGTAACCGGCAGAGCCGTTGTTCAGCACGTCAACAGTGAACTCGCCATTTTTGACAATCACCTGACCACCGGCACCGCCGAGAGCGGGATTCGCAGGGGATATTCCAATGTTTAACTCACCAAGATGACCTTTTGTTTCAGAAGCAGAACCGTAAGAACCAAGTGTTAGTTTGGAAGGAGTGACGGAACCGTCAATGTTTTTGTTGCCGCCAACCCAAACGGTACCGTCTGCTAATTCCACCGGAGCGAGATTGGGATTGGGCTGCTCCTGACCAACCAAAACGAAGTGGCTGCCATTATTAATATAGAGGCCGTCGGTGACGCCGGTAACATTCATAAAGCCCATGTTTTGGTTCAAAACATTCGGCTTGCCGGATGTCGGAATAATGACTGCGCTGCGGTCATTAACGCCGACAACTAAAGAAGTTGCGCCCGGATTGGCAGCGCTTTCGTTGGAAAGCGTTTCATTGGCAAATGTTGCATAAGCCTGTCCGCCGTTCGCTGTGGCCTTAATGGAATTAGCCAAATCAACATTGAATCTCTCGGCTGCTTTGCCGTTAAACGCAACTTCAAGCTCTCCGTGACGATCCGCAGGAACGTCTCCGATGGCTACAAGTTTGTTTACTGCATCCCCGGCCAGTGCTGCGCTGTAGGAGGCGTCGTCAAACGCGACTGTGCCCCACTTAAAAGCAATGCCTTCGGCTACTGAATCAATAACGTTTCCTATTCCGGTCACAATCTGAGGATTGCTCGAGACTTCCACTTTGTCGTCCGGGTTTGCCGCATCAAGATTCAGCGTGCGGTAATCAAGATCGGCAAAGACCTGATTGAGAGTGGTAGAAAGACGTCCGCCCTGCAAGTTAGAGGTCTTATGACCGGTCATTGCAATTTTTTCGGTTCTCAGCGTTGCGCCCCGGTTGATATTCACGACAGAAGAACTGTCCAGTGTGCCGACCGTAAACGTTGCTGCATCATTGGAACCCGAGCCGGAACCCAAATTGTAGGTGTTGCCCGAACCAAGAACTGCGTGTTCAATCGTACCGCCCGTAAGTTCCACCGTTGAATTGGAGAACCATCCTGAAGGACTGGAAAGGCTTCCTGCCGTCTGGACATACTTAATGTTGTCAGCTTCGAGGCTTCCGACATTAATTTGTCCGGCGTTTGTGAATGTGTCATTTCCCAGACCGGCGCGTTTGAAAACAATCAGCCCGTCACCGGTTATGGAGCCGGAGTTGTTCAAAGAACCGCCGAAAGTAAATGTTCCGGCATTCTTAATGGAACCGGTATTGGTAATGCCTAAGCCGCTGCCGTCAGCAAAAATATCCGACACACCGCCGTAGGCTTCTGCTCCCGCAGCATTGATAAATTCACCCGCAATCGAGCCTGTTCCGTAATACGCCAATCCGTTATTCGTCTTGGTGCCGCCTTCGGAAACTGTCAGATTCTTTAATTGTTCCGTGGCTTTAGCAACGGCTCTTGCTACGGCTCTGAGACGCAGCGGGGAAGCGGTGAATGTTTTCTGAGCTTTGTCTCCATTAATGAAATAACCGCCCTCATTGACGACAAGTGAGTCGGCTATCAAGGTTCCGTTATTGGAAACGGAACCCCCGGATAAAATCACCAGCTCGGAGTCATTACCGCTAAATTCGGCAATTGCACCGGGTGCATTGGCGAGAAGGCCGGAAACCTGAGTCTTTCCGGTTGCTTTCAGCGTATAAGTATTGCCGATGGTTCCGATGTCTCCCGAGCCTCTGGAACCGATATGCGTATTGAAGAGACGAATTTCACCCGGATTTTCAAGCGTACCGAATACTGTCGAATTATCTAACGCCTCCATGTAACCAAAATTACGGAGTGTTCCGTTGACATTAACGGTATTGGCAATTAACCGGGCGCCTTGGCTGTTCTGCAAGGTTCCGTCTATATCCGCAGTGCCGACTAATTTGGCGTTGGCATTATTAATAAATCTGCCGCCGAATTGGGTATTGCCGTTGACTGTTAATTTGCCGTTGTTGTGAACCTCTGCACTGTTCCAGCCGTTTAAAGCTCCGAGGATAGTTTCACCGTTATTTTCAAGAACGGCTTTATCAGTGAATGTCGCGTTATCGCTGCGGAATATAGAGTTTTTATCTACTGTCGTCGTACCTCCGGCGGAGGAGTGATTCTTGACAAGATAATCACCGGCAGCGATCTTCAATTCTCCGCCGTTGGACAGATTGACCGCTGCGGCCTGACCCTGATAAAGGGAAGAATCCTTAATGCCGAGACTGCCCAGAATCAGTTTTGCACCGTCTCCTACAGCAGAAATAACTTTTTCGGCAAGATTGAATCGGTTTCCTGATCCGTCGGATTTACCGCCGATCAACGTCAGTTCTTTTCCGTCCTGAATTGTGGTGCCGGTTGCTTCATTGATACCGGTAAAGCCGGTGTTGTTCCGCAGCCCGGAATTACCAACAACCACAGCTCCGTTTTCAGCCTCGAGCTTGCGGTCTACGAAAATGACATCGCGAAGGTGTTCAACATTGTCATAAAGTTCGTTGGTTTTTGCGACCGTGAGCTTATCATCATGTGAAACGCCCGCTATCGTGCCTTGGAACTCAAGGGTCGTTGCACTTCCAAACTTAGTTTTGAATGCCTTTGCCAAGTCGTCGGCTTGAGTCTGGGTAAGGTTCACGCCGGTAATGACGACTTTTCCGCCGGTAAACGAAGCGTGATCGGCAAGCGTTTGAGCGACTGATCCGGGCAAATATTTCTGGAAGAAATCTGTCAGGCTGGTGCTCACTTCTTGAGGAGTCGCCGAACTTAGGGCGACATAATGAAGATCCTGCTGGCCCGTGGTTCCGAGACTGTCGAAAACGTCCAAGGCGTTATTCGTCTGGATTGTCCCGGAAGAGGTCAGGCGTCCGTTTCCGAATTGGAAGCCGTTCTGGAAATTTACGCTGCCGGTATTGTTTAAATTCCCGGCAATTGTGAAGCGGTTCGTTTCCGTCCAGTTGCCGCGATTGTTCAAAGTACCGCTGCTCGAAAGGTTTCCTCGGCTGGTGAGTTTGCCGGTCATGGTCAGCGTCCCGGTATTGTTCAGGGAGCCGTACAAATTGGCATTACCGATTGTTAGGTTTCCGCTGTTGGTGGAGGAACCGTTGGACTGGTTGAAGTTGGTAACTGTCAGTGCTCCTTTATTTGTCAACGAGCCGTTAGACTTGTTCAGTGTTCCGATTCCATATGAACCGGCTGAAACTAAGACTGATCCTCCGACATGAGTAAGGACGGATAGGTTTCCGACCGAACCACCCGCCAAATTCAAACTTTGACCTACGGAAAACTTGCCTGAATCAGCACCTACGACAATTGTGTCATTATTGCCAAGAGTTCCTCCGCTGACCGTCAAGGTGCCGTTAATGTGGAAATCATTAGTCCCGCCCTGTTGAAAATATCCTCCGGCTTGAGTTACGTTGTTGAAAGTACCGTTTAAAGCATTAGGTGAGTCAAAAATGAATGTGCCTGTGTTTACGAGATTGTTGATTGAAAACGATCCGTACGTTCTTCCAGCTTGAGGACCGCCGTAGGAGACAAGGCGTCCGGAGTTGTAAACAGTCCCTCCGACATTGAGGCTTGCGTGAATTGTCGGGTCGTTACCGCTTCCTCCGTTACTGATAAGAGAAAGCTCGGAATCACTGGAAATGTTTAAGTCTTTAGAAATATTCAGAGCACTATAGATATTTCCGCCTTCGTCGCCATTGTGAGCGATGTGTACCCAAGAATTGTTGTTGATATTGAAGTTTCCGTTGACAGTCAAACACAAAGGAAAGAACCTCTGAAATTTCCGTCCCGGCCCAAGTTCCAAGTCAAATTTCCATTGATGGTATGACTATCGGCGAGTGCCGGGCCTCGGCCTTGAAAATGGAATCGGGAGTCTTTTCCCACTACATCTCCGTTGATCGTCACGAGGGCGTAAGCGGGAATCTGAGCTGCCATTAAAAGCGAAGCTGCAAGAACAGCCTTCGTTTTACCTTGACAAACAGAAGACATCGCCTCGGATACGGCAACAAAACATCCCCGTTTCCGATTCCAAACTTTTTTAAAGATTTTGTTCATAGATTCTCCTCGGGATTTATTCTTTATTCGGCTTTGGCCGTTTCTTTCGGAGTCGTTGTCAGAACCAGAGAAAGCACTTCAAAAGCAGCTATTTCTTCAATGCGGACATGAACTTCGCGCTGTCCTTTGAATTCAATGAAATCTTTCTTCGACTCAAGAGCTTTATCTTTGGGTTCTTCAGCCGGTTCTTCGGATTCACGCTTATCAAGGGCTTTTTTCAGGTCTTCAATTTGCTGGCAGTTGGTTCCCGGATCATCGACTTTGAAATCAATGACGAGATTGGTTCCGCTCTTCAGGTAAAGAGCAAGACGCTGAATAAAGATTTTTTCTGACATTGTTTTTCCTCCTTAAGGAAATGAAGTTGATTTGGGAAAGGGTTTTCGGAAACCGAAAGCCTTTTCCTAAGGAAACTGAGGAGGAAAAAGGGCGCAAAAAGCCGAACCGTCCTTAAAGAAGGAAAGTCCGCAACTTGAGATTTGTCTGTTGTTCATAACTTCGTTTTCAAAAAATCTGGCAGGACTTTTGTGCAATCTGTTACGAACAATCAAGGGAAAGTTGAGCTTTCACCGCACTTTCCTTGCGGGGCAGGACTTAAAATTGGGGTGTCCGGGACGGTTAACGTGTCCTGCCAAGAACATTAACCAACTTCTTTTTAGAAGCAGATTGCTGTCCCGGACATAAACTTTGCGACTACATATCTATGCGGTCTCTAATTGAGAGAGCAGCCAGGCCTGAAGGATTCCCAAATCTTCAGACTGTTTCTTATACGTCCGACCTTTTTTCTTTACCCGGGCCTCGTATGTAAAAATTGCTTTGAGCCCTTTGAGTCCTTGGACTTTCCGTTCGGATACCACAGAAATTTCCGCGTTTTTGATTTCTTGATTGTTGATTCTCATTGTCTGTTCTCCTTGTCTGGATGCTCTGAAAGTTACGACTTCAGGCAGATCCTAGGTTGACCTAACAATATCGGCTCCTTTTTTGGCCTCTTCTTTTTCTGAAAGCTGCTCTTTCAGTTGTCTTATCGCATATTTGAGGCCTCCTAAATACCCATTCAGGTCATCGATAATCTCCAAATTTTTCGGGTCTTCTAGCTGAAACGGTTTGGCTTCTTGTCCGAGGCCTGATAAACCACGATTAATTCGTTTGATTTTTGAACCGCATTCTCTAAGCCCGTTAGCCAGTCTCACGCTGTTGGACTCTGCTGCCGGGGCGCCTGTTTGCAAGAATCGGAAGTTCTTTATATCTCTATAGAAGCTCCCGCTGTTCCCGATACACTGTTGGAACCAGTTGAGAAAACCAGTCAAGCGTCTGCATTCTGTTTCCAGCTCATCGATGACAGAGGACAAAATATCCAACGAACTGTATAGATTTTCACTTCTAACAAAAGAACCGATTCGGACAAGGTTGGAACCTACTTGCCCTAGCTGATCGAAATTTGAGGAATATGAGTATGGATCAATGGTTATACGGTACTCAGAGCGGTTAACAATTGGTATTTCCTTATGTGAGATCAGCCCGAGATATTTACCGATAATCTGAAGAGCGGTTAAGAATAGCTCCCTCTCTTCCCATTCCATCACAATGCGCGGAAGCCAAAAGTCGTACTCTTCTGTTTCTTCAATGACCTCAAGAACGCCTATTAAAAAGTCTTTTGGTCCGCAGGTGCAAAGAATATAGCAGCTGTAATACTCCTTTTCTTCCGGAGGATTTTTCTCCAGTTCTTCAATTGTTTTTTTGCACAACTCAACCAAAAAATACATCTGGCCCCAAGAGGGAGCTTGATGATCTGCAATAGTGCTGCGCAACTCTTTAAAACCGGGATTCAAATAACGGTTGCTGAGATTGCAGCTCATCGTTCTTACGCGATCTTCCATTTTGCCTATCTCTTTTTATTGTTATTTCTCTAACTCTTTGATATACATGGTGTGTTTGGTGCTCCTAAGGAGGGGTAGAATGATTGGTGAGCAGTGCAATATTTTTGCCAAAATCAACACTGCTCACTGATAAATTACTTAACTTCAAACTCTTTAGGAGCATGAAAATGAACGAAACGACATTTACGTACAACGAACTAAAAATCTTAGCCCTCATGGCTGCATTGATGGTTTCTGGTAAGGTAAAAGTTACAGTTCCAGAACTCATGCAAGGGTATGAAAAGGATCGCGAAAACGTTGCAGTGCTTGATCGAGAACTTTCCGGAGCAGTCCAAGTCTTAAAGTTGTACATGTCTTCTCTCAAACTAGATCAAAACGCATAAAGCCGAGCAATTGATTGTT